>JAABUZ0100000666.1_pt1 | contig 80317 bp, 24 predicted proteins | sample 5562091 | NCBI WGS metagenome assembly JAABUZ01 (sample SAMN12813069, study PRJNA571459) | rock metagenome | isolation source: Antarctica rocks | place: Antarctica: Victoria Land, Linnaeus Terrace sud | collected 2015-12-21
CTCTTCACTGGCAACTATCCATCAGCTCGGCCAACCGCAAATCCTCGGAACACACACCTCGATATCTCTCCCTGTCGGTCAATTTTCAAGCTTGTGGCTGTGGCCTCGCCCTCAACCCTTGTTGTTAGAATCAGGGCGCCACTCATTTCAGCCGCACTTGCCAGAGCCTCTCCTCTGAATCCCAAAGACATCCCTCCAATGGTTGCAACGTCATCAAACGAGGAGATCTTGCTTGTGCAGTACCTTTTACAGACCAAAGCCCGATCGACGGGCGCCACTCCGTAGCCATTATCCTTGACTTGTATAACATCTAAAGCATTTGCGGAAATCTCAATAAATATAGCAGAAGCACGAGAATCGATCGCGTTATCAATCAATTCTTTTACCAGAGATGCTGAGTCGGTAAGAACTTGCGTAGATCCAATAGTACGAATGGTATCCTCAGGGAGTACAGAGATGGGCATGCTCAGTAGGAAAGAAAATACTAGCTGAACCTAAATGAAAAGACTCGATGTGACATACTGCCAACCCCGCTTCTCTCATCAAACATTAGACCGTAAACCTGTAATGTCGAATCTAAATCAATGAGAAAATACCATGAGGCAACGAGGAAGAAAATGTGGCAATAAAGTAAGGAGATGGCCAACTGGCAGTCGAAGGAAAGTTCGTGGTTGCACTACCGCGCATAACGCGTCAAAGAGCCCTATCACGTGATGCTTCCCGATAAGTGCCGAGGTACGTCCTCCGACGAGATCCCGCCATACATCACCATTTACATCAGGTCTTATACAGCTCGTTGGAATTCCCAATCACCTCCAAATCTAGCGGAAATACTGACAACGTCTCTGCTCTTGCCTTGCCATAGAAAAGATTCGACTGGACGAATGCAATCCTCCTTCAATGCCCGGCGGAAAGCCCGCGTCGTCGGGCAGGACGATGAAGATATCTCAGAGCCCCTAGAAACCCCATCAGCGCACTTCGCCGAGAAGCAGTCAGGTATGATTGCCCATCCCTTCTACACGATGCAGGCTTCTAACAACAATTGGAGCATCTAGCTGATCGTTCGTCCCAGAACCCTCCCCTACCATAGTCCGTCTCGGTCCCTCCCGTTCCTCCTCCAAGAAGCGCTCTTCACTGCGCGTCTCCTTCGGCCCTGGCGGCGGCACGTCTATGCTGGATGCCGATGGCGGCGAAGAAGGCAAAAGCGAAGTTTTTACACCTGTTAAATCGTCTCTGAGCCGGCAGGCCATTGCGAACAATGCCGGGCGGAGAATAGCAGGATCAGCGTCTGAGCCTTCGAGGCCTACATCCGTTCGGCCTAGCTATACGGCGGAGAGTCTCGATGAACTGAGGAGCGCAACGCCTTCTGCGCCGAAGGATCGAGGAGTAACGGGTCTACCAGATACAGACGAGACTAAAGCACTGGACCTTGCCGCAAAGTTTGGAACCGATCTTGCCCTGCGCACAAGCGACGGTGCCATACCTTCAGCGACAGAAATAGCGGAGAAGAAAGCCCGACGCGCTCGCCTGGCGAAGGAACAGGAATACATTAGCCTGCATGCCGAAAACTCAGACGACGGGGAGAACGAAATCACACTCCGACCTAAGGAAAAGTACCCGGAAACGCGCTTGATACCTGATGACGAAGATGTCGCAGAGGGTTTCGACGACTTTGTAGAAGACGGGCGTGTCGCACTGGGACGGAAAGCGGAAAGAGAACAGCGGCATAAGGAAAGGGATGCGATGAAGGCACTGATCGCAGAAGCGGAAATGGGCTCGGAGAGCGGAAGTGAGGAGGGTAGCGAAGCCGAGAGGTTAGCAGCGTACGAGAGCGCGCAGACGAGAGCGGGGATGGATGGTCTTCGGCGAGATATGCAGGAATTGCAGCAACGGCCGAGAACGCCGCCACGGGTCACACCGTTGCCAAGTCTGGCGGGCGTATTGGACAAGATGAGGGAGAGAATGGAGAGACTAAAGGCGCAGAAGGAGGCCAGAGTGAAGAGGATGGAGGAGGTGAGGATCGAGAAAGAAGGTATTGAGGAGAGGGCACAAGCGATCCAGAGACTATTGAAGGAGGCAGGGGAGGCTTATGAGAAGCTCAGAACAGATGCAGGAATCCCGCCAGCGAATGTTGGTGCGAACGGGCAGGCGCTTCTAGGGAACGGAGAAAGAGGGCTTGAAAGCTTAGGGATGCCGGGGGTGGAGGTCGGCAGCCCTTGAATACCTGGGCCACAGAGGCTGATGCTTCAGTACTCTCCGAAATCTCTATATTTCCATCACCCTCTCCTCTCCCTACGCCCTCACCAACCCATAGAACAGCGTCCAAGTCAAAACGAAACTACTCAGCCCCCCCCACAAATCGGCACCTCCGGCCCACAGCTCCCAATAAGGGCTCTCGAAGTATTTCCCATGCCCCCTATTCCCATGTGACTTCTCCTGCCCACCACGCATCCCCTCCAATCCATCCGCTCTAAGCCCCCATATCAATGCCGATACGAACAGCGTGCCGAGGATGTAGAAGAGGAAGCCGGACAGGGATTCAAGACCTAGGATTCCCGACGCAATGCCGAAGAGCGAGGAGGTCAGAGAGCGGAGGGTCGTTAGGACCTGAATGAGGGAGCAATTGTCAGTGTGGTTACGTGGGCGGGAGTTGGAGATCGTGAGTTGTGGGACAGGAAGGGACCTACGCGGGCGTTGTGCTGGACGCTTTCTTGGACGATGGGGCTGATTTGAAGCTGTCGCTCCAGGGCAGTAGACATTGGAATGGGTGGTTTCGAATGGAGTGCCAATTGAGTCAAGACGGACGATAAGGTGAAAGGTGGAATGTAGGCAGTATAGGGTTCATCCAGGGTTAAAGTCCTCTTCTATGAGGTTCACGATCGTCGGTTTCTTTCCCAACCTTGCACACAGAGCCTGGCCTTGTTGCCTGCCGTTTTGGTCAGCTCATATTTCCCGTGCATATATCTAGGCTGGAAATACATGGGATTGCAGCAGGTGAACCAATCCAGCGAGCGCGTTTCGCTTACAACCCCCCACTGTTGTTTGATGGATAAGCCCGTTGTGAGCTTGCCTCAGGACCTCAGACCTTATGCTTATTCTGCATAGACACTATATCACTTACTAGTGTCAAATGCAATAAGATGCCACTTTTAGTGGGATTATCTTTCTTTTGTATAAGATCTAAGAGCGAAACTTCGTAAACATGTTAAAACTACGTTATTTTTGATGTGTTTGCATACAAATTAATTACACTATGTTTTTAACATCAACAATTCTATATTAGTTATGCTATAATACTTCAAGCACTATATATTATATAAATTAAGCTATAATTGTCGATAGATTTTAATACGTTTTATCTAATAGTAATTAAAATATATAATAGTATTGCATTTTACAATCGTATTAATATTAAAGCAAAAGTGTTTTAAATTTAGCTAAACTTTAATATACAACAATACAACAATTACTTGTTTTATAACTTGCTTATTTGACTCGAAGCTAGCTTTAATATTAAGAAAGTCTTAATATTAATTATACGCAATACAATAGTAGCATTGTATTATTCTTATCTTAAACATATTTTTTCAAGTAGAAAAGTACTTTGTCTACAATTAATATTCAATTTGCACTTAATATTTGCATACAATATCTATATATACAATTGTATTTCAAGAAGTATTAAAATTAAGAAATATATATTGATTTTTTATTAAATTAAGATGCAATATTTTCTTTAAGTAGTTAAGTAGTTAAGTTGTTAAGTTGTTAAGTTATTAAGTTGTTGAGTTGTTAAGTTGTATTGCGTTCGAACAAAATTCTCAATTATATATTGTATTTTGAGCTAGATGTTATAAACGTCGCTTTTGTGTTAAGCGAAGCAATTTTGACGCTAAATTGATCTTTGTTAACTTCTTAATGTTAGTTGGACCATATTATTGAGTTTCGCTCTTAGACTCTATAGAATAATTATTGTAGGGGTGCGCTAGTTGTTAGTGCGTCGTCGCATCAGGCGTCGCACTCCTACAATAATCATTCCATGGGTCTGAGTACTGAGGCAAGTTGTGAGCCATGGGAACCTGATTTTCGAGGGAAAGCTAGGCAGATCAGGCTGGTATAGACATATTTTCTTGACTGTTCTTGAGCCTCCGTTCATTCTGTATCACTACAGCAATGGAACAAATTTCTATAATGTCAATTCATGATGTAGGATGCTTCTACTAAGCATGTTCGAGACATTCTCTATTCTCCCTATTTTCCGGCCGTTGATTCTCTTGCAATTGAATTATGTAAACCACTTCGAAGCGCATCTTGACAACCAAAACGATGTTACTTTTCCGTCCGGGGCTTCACGACCAATACCCGTGGCTGCCGTGGAAAAAACTCGATACGGTGTTGGAGGTGGTAAAACCTTCCCCGCGAAGGCGTTCCTGGGTGGGTTTCCACATGGCTGCAGGAGGCATGGCTGGACTGGCCGCGAGAGCAAGGGGAGAGCTCAGTGTGGCTTGGGATGCCCTTTAGAGCTACAGATTTGACAAGACGGTGACACTTGCCGAGAAGGGCCGACGAGAGGAGAAAGGCGTCGTTGGAAACGAAGGAGAGCGGGAAGAAATGGCTCATCTTGCCACAGCGATGGCGCGAATACCATCGTGGGTCTCCTCAATTCATCTGCCTTGCACTAGACCTTACCGAAGACAATGGAGTGGCAGGTACTACCCTACTTTGAAAAGGGCCGACAGCTTGGAGGTGTCAATGCTTTCACGTTTTGTCAAAACCCCTCTCACCAGCAGAGGCTTCTAATATAACATCGCGAGGTCATTGTGGTCTTCTTCCTATACTCAGAGTAGGTGGCATAGCCCTATACAACAAGATTTATAGCCAGCTTTTCCCTATTTTCCTTTCTCTTTCTGGCAAATCCTCATTTTACATTCCGGATATATCGTCAACTACAAACCAAAAAAATTTGTGCCTTCCTTTCTCGCCATCTCTCCGCTGCAGACCTGGGACAGACCAGATACTTAACCTACCTTTCGATCCTTCCAGCACCACTAAGAACAGCACCAACACTAAAGCACGCATCGACCTGATCAACTCTTCACGCATTAAACATTCGACGTAGGCACGGCTTGACCTCATCGCGAGGTATCTGGTTCTTCCGTTACCTATCTGCTCAAGGGTTTCAGAGGTCTTTGTCGGAGCTCTTGTGTTTCCAATACATAATTAATACATTCCTAATATATCTTCACTCGCACCTCCGACAAAGATAGGGTAGAAACCGAGATGAGGCCAAGTTGGGGTTTCAAATGGAGGTTTTCGAGTGTCTGTCGAGTTCCCGTGCGTTAATGCATTAGTAACAAGTTGCTGATATGTTTTTGCTCATGGATACATATACTTCGCATCTGACCGTCCCCTCTTCCCCCTTCAGCTCCTCCACATTCCCCTCCATCCCACTCAATCCCACCCCATCGCGCCCCATCCCAATCCCCATTCGCGTTCTTTACACCTCACTCTACAAACCAATCATCCACTCGTTCCTTGCAGACCACGCGAGAGAACCGGCAAATTCTGCCAAATTCTGTTTTCTCTATTTGTGGTTTGGTAGGAGTAAATAAGGGGAGGGCGAGTATGTGGTGGGATTGAAAGAGGGGCGATGCGGTTGAGGGAGATGGGCGTTGAGCCCGGGGGAGGGGGAAATGGAGAGAGGGAGAGAGGGAGAGATGGGTCTCGAATAAGGAGAATGCGTATTGAGTTTAAGGAGCGGTCGTAAATGGCAATGAAAACTTGCGCGTGGCGGATGCTCTGGATGAGACGCTCTAACCAAGACCAACAACAACCACACTTGGAGTCTTCGAATCTTTGTTTATGCTTATTGGAAGCGCAGATTGTTCTAAAACCTGTATGATCGCAGATCAGACTTTTCTTCGAGAATGCCGATGCTGCTGGCTATGCAATTGCAGGACCCAGTACTAATGTTCCCTCACTAGGAGTATTCCCACAACCAGAAAGCCAACAATGTCCAAACCTCGGAACGATGACAAAGGGTATATACAAACACGACATATGCTACAAATATCCAACGCAGCGCCCGAGTCCATGCCCAAGATTCCACAGCCGTTATAACCTTTATACCAAGAATTTCCGCGTTTTTATCCAAAGTAGCACACTCACATGATCCCGCTCAACCAGCTGCCCTCCCCAAAAAGCGACAGATAATGCTCTTTCACCCTTGTACACAGATTGTGCCTCTCCCTCCAATCCTTCATCACGCCCTCCAGCGCGCACGTGGTGTCCTTCATTTCCTGCCACACCTCCTTCTCCATATCCCGACCCTCGAACAGTTTCTGAATGCCTTCCTTATCGCCCCATAGTCTTAGCGCTTGCCCGGCGGGCGACGTCAGGGTGCTCTCATCCAGCATCCGCCCGACATTCAGCTTCGGCAGGTGGGCGTGCAGGAAGAACGGCCGCACGGTGTTGCTCTTCTGCTCTGTGGGCCAGGTGCCGTTATGCACGCTCAGGTCGTCGCCCGGGTGGTACTGCACCATCGCACCGCCTTTGAACTCTCCCTCTTCGGTGAAGTAGCCAATCGTGCCCACGTGTTCTCTCACTCTGTAGTAAGGCAGGCCGAGCACGACTGCCGCGGCGAGGAAGGTCTCTTTGTCTCCCTCGCCCGCGGCGCCTTGGCTGAGGATGGGGTAGTAGTACTGTGGGCCGTAGATGTTGTAGTAGCACGCGAGGAGGAGGGAGGACAGGTGCTTGGATTTGGAGATCAGCAGCTCGCCGGACTCGGTGCTGCGGGCGGGCAGGCCGAGTGGGAAGTTGGACATGCCGGCGATGTTGTAGAAGACGGGGTCTTCGGTTGCTTTCCAGTAGTCGGGCCAGGTGACGAGGCCGGTGGATTCGAAGGGTTCGGATGAAAGGATCTCGAGCGGGTCGCGCACGGCGAAGCAGTCGCTGTCGAGGTAGAGGATCGTTTCGAAGGAGGAGAAGAGGATGGCGAGCGCTTTGAGTTGGAAATGCGTCACGTCGACAGAGTCCTGCGCTAGGAAGTCGGACATGGTGAAGCACTCTGCGTTCAGGGCCGGGAAGACGCGTTCGCAGAGCTCGGGCTCATATTCGGTGTGGTCGGCGATGAAGATATGGACTGGGAGATTGGAAACACGACGCAGCATGCGGATGCTGACGATGGCGGGCGCGAAGTACGCTCCTCCAGCTACGGTGACGATGCCGGTGCCCGAGAATAGGTCAGCAGACACGTTGTTCAGGTCGGAGTCGTAGAGGCCGCCGCGGTCGAGTAAAAGGGCTTTGTGGGAGTCGTATAGCGAGGAGATGACGGTTTGGGGGAGGTTGAGCGTATGGGCTGAAGGCTGCCGTTCGCCGTTGGCTTGATCGGAACCTTCGACTGAGGCAGGAGAGTGAACTACAATAGGGTCGATGGTTGGGCGAGAGTCGTAGAAGATGCGGGACCATTTGGCCCAGAAATCTTTAATCTTGGGGGAGGGTTGGGTGGGGCCATGTCTAGATGCGGAGAAAATGCGGGCGGCCTTGGGGATTGAGGGGTGAATGTGGATGTCGGTGTGGGATCTGGACCATGCCTGGAGAAAGGATGTGACAGCGAAGAGGACGGAAGTAATGATGAAGATGGTGATGATGCGGTATGTCAGGCGGGTGAGCATGCTGAGGCGCCTGAACGTGTGCGGAGTCAAGGCATCAGCAGGGTGGGAGGATGCCAAGAACCGGCCGTGTATGCGAAAGAAGCAATGCAAGGTCTCGTGCGACGATTGATGTACATCTAGCGATCAGCTGCAGAAGCGTTATTGAAGTATACTGCTACACGGTCGGCCTGGCCTTTGCAGACCGATGCCCGATAGAAAGGGGCGCGCATCGAAACAAGGTTGCTCTTACTCTAGTCTAGATAAGATAAGGTTTTCGTCCTTGGCACGTTGAATTTCAACCACCTCCTCTGCCTTCCGGATCATATTTTTCAGAGTATCTTGCCCCTACCTTCTTCTCAGCTTGAATTGAATGCACAGCTAGCACATCATTCTTCTGCCATGGTTGTCCTTTCCTCCTCCTGCTTCTCGTCCTCTTTGGCTTGTTCCTCTTTTTCCTTCGCTCTGCCCTCTTCCTCTTTCTTCTTACGCTCTCCCTCGGCTTTCTTCTGCTCCTCTTCCTCCTTCTTACGCTGCGCCTCTTGCAATGTCTTTGTTTCTTCCTTCGTACATCTCTCCTTCTCCAACTTCATGTCTAAGATCATCTTGATCTCTGGACAATATTCGTATATTTTCTTACGCCGCTCGTCGCTGTCCCAGATCTCGTGGTGCCTGTTGGTTCCATGGGCGCTGATATGGTAGCCTAATGGTCTCTCGTGCCATACTGCCTGCACACTGAATCCCTTCTCGACTTCTGGAGATGGCATGTTTGCATCCGGTAGTGTAGCGATACGGCCCACAAGCCAATGGTCCTCCGGCTCTCCTTCGTCCTGACGGGATTGGAAGCTAAGAACCTGCTTCACCTTGGAGACGCGGCGCAAAGAGAGCCCACCAATACCCCCGATCTTGTCGACGATTGTTCTGTTGGCTCCGTCAGTCTATGCATCCTATCCGGTATGGGAGACTTCGATACGAACGAAGGAGCCCCAATCCAATCATATATGAGCCAATCATCGACCGTAGTCTCGGATCGAGCACATATCAAGCTATCTGGATGGAAGACTAGGAGCCATTCTGCTGTCCTAGTATAATTCTCATAGAATGTGAGGTTTGTGAGCATCCTATCGACTTTTTCCTGAGGTTGGTAATCCCCAACGTTGGGACTCTCCCTCAATTCAAGTTTGCCGCTGTCTTGCTGAAGCCGTACCGTACTGCTCGAATTAGTGCGCTTGAGGCTTTCACGGGATCCGACCAAGACAAAGCGCCAATCTGGTGGCACCACCGACATCATGTGTAGGAGTAGTGGTGTCAGATGTGGAAGTGGGCGATCCTCTACGAGCAAAGCAATCTTGGATTCGTTGAACGCTGGCTTTTTTGGATGAAAGTCTACATTTAAGGCGGGCAGTCTGTCCTGGACCTTTTCATACTGATGGGGTGCTAGGAGCGCGATCGACCAACTGATCTTGCCGGTTAGCCAGCGTTCACACGTATACAAGTGCTCAAACAGACGCGCGATACGCACACTATGAATAGAGAAAACAAGATGAGCGGCAGCCTCTGCATCTTGCTCGACGTCCCATGTTCTTGGTCCATGTTTTCGCATTCGATAGGAGGGGTAGAAAGATCTTGCTGTTGGTTTCGCTGCGTCAAACCCTACAGATTTCGTCAAGGGGCAGGAATGGAAGGTATGTAATTTTTCGACATGCGCCAAGGTTTCTACTCTACCGGCTACAAGCAATAGTTCCAGCTCTATTTCGGATGATGCCATAACAGAAGACTTGAAACACCTCTTCGCACCCAGCGCTTGCCTCGCGAGGACCGGGTGCTCTCTGTCCTCCGCGTTGTCACATCTCTGGCTTCCATCTCAGCCTTCAATCTCTGGAGGAAGGCGTATAGCTCCTCGTGCTGGTCGGTCACGAGCTTGTGGCCCTCGATGACCGGGAATGGTGTCAGAGCAGGGCTAATATCGCCCCACCACGTCTCACCGTATCTTCGATACCAGTCCACAGTCAGTTCGAGTCCCTTCTCAAATGTTGTCTTCGGCCTCCATCCGAGCTCTCTCAATTTTCTTCCATCCACAGCATAGCGCTTGTCATTGAACGGTCGATCTTGTCCCCTCTCAACCCATGCTTCAACATTCTCTTTTTGCTCATAGGGCAGCTTGAAGATTTTAAGTAGCTTGGAGCACAGCTCCAGGTTGCTAACTTCGTCGTCTGAGTCTACATTGTAGATTTGACCAGGCACGCCTTTGTGGAGAATAGTGTCGAAAGCATCAGCTACGTCACCAGCGTAGATGTACTTCCGAGAATTCGAACCATCTCCTTGAAGAACCAACCTTTTGCCTCGATTCAATAGGCAAGTGAACTTTGGTATCACTTCTGTGCACAATGATTAGCCCATGCTATGTGAACGTGGTAGTACTGGTAGGATGTACTTTCTGGGTACTGATGCGGACCATAGACATTGTTCATTCGTACAATGATTGCTGGGAGCTTGTAGCTCTTCCAGTATGCATTCACGTACATCTCTGCTGCAGCTTTGCTTGCGGAGTATGGGTTGGTCGGTGCTAACCGCTTCTCTTCCAGGACATCACCAACATCTTTGTGGATCTCACCGTAAACCTCATCCGTCGAAACATGGATGAAGCGGCTAACCTTGGCCTCCTTGGCAGCTTCGAGTAGGACGTGCGTTCCTCCTACATTGGTGTTTGTAAATCTGTACGAGTTCCCAAAACTAAGGTCCACATGAGACTGGGCGGCAAAGTGAAGAATCGTATCGATGCGATAGGTGGCAAGGCAGTTGAGGACCTCCGCCGGGTTAGTGACATCGCCACAGACAAAGGTAAAGCTTTTGATGTCATGCAATTTCCTGATGTTGTTTAATGATGCGCAGTAGTCGAGCTTGTCGAAGCAGATAATGTTGTAAGAGTCTTCGTACGTCAGGGCCAGATGCCGTGCAACCCATGATGCACTGGGTCATCGGTAAGAGCGAAATTTGGAGGTTCAGACTTCCACTCACATGAATCCAGCACCTCCGGTGATGAGGATCGATTTGACTGTGGGCAGAGTCGCAAAAGACGTTTGGCCCTTGAGTAAGGGAGCATTCTTCCAGTCGCCATTGTCACTAAAGAACCTCGAATCTAGACTCGACGGGGCTACGACGTACATTAGTTATCCCACGCCAACCTTACGGCTAGAGTAATACTCACTCGGAGGGCCCGTCTCAAGGTTCGCGATCATGGTGCCTTGTTCCCTGTCAATTTCGGGGGATTGACTCGATATATCAGGAGCGCCCGAGGAATGAACGCACGCAACCCTTGCTTATGCACCATGCATACCAGTCCTACGCGTGTAACAAAAGGGAAAGATTTCCTCTACCCATCTGCAAAACATCAGAGTCCGAAATCGCTACGATGTCTACCCCAAGCCCACACTCTGGCAGACTTGCAGATCCAGAAGATCTGAGACTCTCTTCTCTTGACGAAGATAGCCGACCTTCGAAGTCGTTATTAGACCACTCGGACGAGGAATCAGGAAGACCCGAAGATGCGTTGCTCTTCGTCGAAAAAGAGAAGAAGCACTCGCCTCCCGGCAGCAGCAATTTTATGCTGTTTGTCTGGATCGTGGTCAACACCTTGGCAACAATCGGTATTGTAAGTATTGGCGGCAGCTGCATCCTTGTCCGGAAATAGAAAGGCTAAACTCGAGACTACGTCGTCCAGGTCTTCGTGAACAAAGCGTTGTTCGATGATCCGAATTTCCGCCACGCGCAGCTCTCGTTCGTGACCTACCATTTCGCCTTGACTACCCTCCTCCTCTACACCCTGTCCCGTCCTCGATGGAACTTTTTCGAAGCCAAACGCGCCGACGCTCGGGAGATCCTCCCCTTAGCAATAGTGTTCTGTCTCCAAGTCGTCCTGCCGAATTGTTCTCTAGCCTTTTCCTCCGTCACCTTTTACCAGATCGCTCGTATCTTGCTAACCCCATTTGTGGCTTTGATCAATTACTTTGGTTACCAAAAGAGTATTTCTCGTATGGCCGCGTACACACTGGTGCCGACATGCGTGGGCATCGGTATAGTCTCCTATTTTGAATCCATGCCTCAAGACGGAACGGTAGCAAAGAAGACATCCTTTCTAGGCGTGTTTTTCGCCTTCACGGGAACTTTTGCTAGCTCTATCTATACCGTGTGGATCAAAGTCTACCATGAACGACTTCAGATGAACAGCATGCAGTTACTTTTCAACCAAGCGCCCTATGGTGCGATGATCCTACTCTATATTGTGCCCTTTGCGGATACATTTCCGGACTGGTCAGGAGTTCCATTAGGGAAATGGGCGATGGTTCTCATGGTTAGTGTCTTCCGCTGCCTAGGTTGCCATGCAGAGCTTTCAGTGACAATGCCATGTAGAGCGGTGGGTGCGCCTGTGCGATCAACATCTCACAATTCTTCATCGTAAACGGCGCTGGCGCAGTGGGTAGTACGATCGTGGGTCACCTGAAGACTTGTTCCATTGTGATCCTGGGTTGGATTGCTAGTGGTAAGTCGGTCGGTGATCGCAGCCTCTTGGGGATCTTGATGGCACTAGTGGGCATTACGGCGTGAGTCTCCTCAATCCTTGACTTATTCTGGGATTGCTTGTTCAAGATGGGATGGATTGGGTGCCTGACGAATTTTGCAGGTATGTCGTAATCGACCAACGGGAAAAAAGGGCGACTCGGTAAGTTAAGGTAGCCATCTTGTTGCTGAAGAGACTTCTACAGCCTCGTGACTCAGACAGCTGGGTATAGCCGCTGATTGTGCCCTCTCCGAAACGCGCGCATCTGCTACAGGATAATCTTCACTTTGCCTTTGCTTGGGAACCGGAATCATCTTCGGAAAGGACACCTTCGAGTAGCACTGGGGATGAATTTCGTGCTAAAAACCAAGACGTCGCGAGCCTCTAGTGGGGGAGAATGTGATAGACAATCATGGATCCCTGACAGCTTGCCCAGCGAATATGAAGCCTAAATTGCTATAGGACAAGTATAATTATAAGCCTAATTATACTAGCTATCAATGGGAGTAATACACAAAGCCTAAGATACTTTTGCTGTCTTTCCACTTGTTGTTTCTTCGTCATCCACCCTTTTCCTTTTCGTTGCACTCTTCACCGGTGCAACGTTTTCTGTCCCATTAGTCTTGCCTTTTGTTCCTTTTGCGATCATCCGTCTGAAGCATGCCTTGTATGCCTCATGGATTTCCGGAACCTCGTAATTGTATTCCTTCATCTTGTCTACCAGCTTCGATGTGTCCAGCTTGCAGTTGCTTCGCCCTGCTCTCAGAATCTTGCTTTGCTCTTCAAGCGAAAAGTTCTTCCAGGTGAACTCAGGTCGCACGATCTTCTTGAAGAGAGCAAGAACCTAGCGAGGAGCTAATCAGCATTGTTCCTCAAGCCAAGATAATGTGCGCCAAGATGCTCAAGAGCTAGCGCTTGCAGTGACGTGCGATTAGCTGCACCGCTTAGGTCCCAGGCCGGTACGTAGCGATTACAAGATGAGCTTACCTCATTATGGGAGATAGCTCCGGGGTTTGTGAAGTTGTACACACCATTGTCTCTATGGTCAGCAAGCAGCACCGCCGCCGGCAAGAGATCGTGAAGGACGGAGTTGGAGTTTTCAACGTCTACGACATGATCGTACTTGATGATCTTCGTAACAAACGATCGCGGATGTAAGTCATCTGAGACCGGCATGCGCAGGCGCAGGATCAGGCACGGTAATTGCTTCATGTACTACTTTCAACGATCGTATCAGTGGTGCTGAAACATTACAAAGGTGGACCAGGGGCATAAGGACTTCCTACATTTTCGGCCACAGCTTTGGTCAAGGAATAGAAAGAGCCCTCGAAGTTGGCAGGGTCGGTTTCGAGATAACCTCGACCACCTTCCAGGTGATTCTCATTGTACGTGTAGATGCCTGTCTCCGATCAGCCAGTGAAGTCGTACATGACAAATATTAGGAAATAGGCGCTCACAGCCCGTCGCAAACACAGTCAAGTGGATCCCCATCGCTGCACAACAGGTCGCCACGTTCAGCGTCCCGACCAAATTGCTAGTCAAAGTTTCCTGCCTGTGATCCTCGCACCAGTCGACATTCGGTCTGCCGGTGACGCCTGCACAGTTGAAGACATGGGTCGGCTTGACGGTTTCAAGCTCTTTTTGTACCGCAAGTCGATCTTCCATCCGTACGGTCGTCATATGCACGGTTCGTCCCTGACTGCGTAGAAGCGTCTCGAGATGGCCGGCCACCCAGCTGCGGCCACCCCAGATGAGGAAGACATTGTCTTTGGTGGTGTCGAGGCCTGGCATTGTTGCTTACTTTGAGATGTCGCTGTTCATTAGGAAGGGAAATTGGGGAGTTTTGCATATAGCAGAAGGCGAGGGTAAGGGGTGCGATGCAGGAATGCAGAATCACCCCTTACGCGAATTGACGTTCAAGGGATGTAGTACGCGTCCTAATTCCTGTCAACCTCGCCGTCGCCATCGCCAGCAGAATTATGGCCAGCTTTCTCGACTGGCCTACCGTCCGCGCCCATCTCTCCAAGATACCACGTCGCTATCTCTCGGCAGCATGTATCTGCCTAATAATCCTGTATGACAGCCCTCAATTCTTCCCTCTGGAAATTCGAAGTAGCTGACAGCAGAATAGCTTTACTCTTACCTTCATCCGTTCCTCCCGTCCAACCTTCACACTCCCATCTATCCCCTCGATCTCCTTATCCTACCCCATCCGGCCCTACAACAGCTCGCTCCTCGCACTTCTCATCGAGAACCGCCCAATCCCGCACCTCGCGCCCCAAATGCTTCATATGATCGGCGTAGTCCCTCCCAACTGGACTTTCAAGTTCATGGGCAGCGAAGCGGCAGTGCGATTCATCAATGAATCGCGAGCCATCCAGCATCAAGTGCAAATAGGAAAGCTGGAGCTGACCTACATCCCTGAGAACATGACAACGAGCGGCAGCGAGGAGATCAGCCAGTTCCTGACGAATCTGTGGGTTTATGAGACGTTGATGGCGCCGGCGGAGTGGGTGCTGATATGGCAGACGGATAGTAAACCTTCCTCGTCTCTTTTCATCACCACACGTGATACGTTACGAGAAGTAACAGAACTATGCTGACCAGGCAGGTATCCTTTGCGCCAACTCCCTCGACTCCCTTAACAACTGGCTGCAATACGACTACGTCGGCGCGCCCTGGTCGCCTAACTCACGCTTCGGCGGCAACGGCGGCCTCTCCCTCCGCCGCATCCCCCCGATCATTCAAATCCTACGGCAACAGTCCCGCATCCCGCATACAGATCCCGAGGACGTATGGCTGTCGTCGAGGCTGGGGCACCGACCGGGCGCTGTAGTTGCGAATGGGAGTGAGAGTGTAAGATTTAGTGCGGAGAATATTTGGCATGAAGACCCGATGCCCATGGGGTACCATACAGGATCTAGTGGGAAGATTCTGCCGGGTGGCATTTGGGGGGAAGAGGCAAAGAGGGAGAAGATTTGGAAGTGGGTTGGATGGAGAATCTGGTTATGAGGGGATTGATGCTGACATAGGTGATGTAGGTATTGTCCTGAGGTGAAGATGACGTTGGAGATGGATTTAAAGGAGAAGATTGGGAAGGGTTGTGGAGATCGCTGGTGAAACGTAGGGCGAGGATTAGGAGGATTAAGGAGAAGGCTGTCGATATCCTGAGTGGACGACTTGGCAACAATGTGTGGGAAAGCGTACTCCGTAGAGATGAGTTTTAAGGAAGGATGGCACAATGTGCTTTACCCAAGAGTGTAAGTGGTATGTTATGCAGGCCAAACCACTGATCTCAAGTCAAGAGTAACAGAGAGCGCGGAGAAGATTACAAGACAGTCCTAGTCCTCACCATTTTGATATTTATTCTCAGTCCGTCTCGAACACCTTTGGTATCGTGCAAGGATTGGTCACGAACATGTACCTTACGTTATTCGGGAATGGCGTAGACTATGTAAGCACCCAGATCAAGATGCCCCTGATCCACAAGCCACTGACTCTAGTTCTAGTCTAGTAGGGGTACCACGTCCCTGCCAAGCTCCTCAAATTGGCAGGAAAGCTTAGCACTAACGCTTCGCTTAACCGAATCTGGCGGTCATGTTTTGGAAGCTATCCCGATTTTGCTCGCGCGTTCGGCGATGTGCAGAATCCAGATCTCCAACAAAACGCCATTTCACCCAGTAGCCAGCTGAAATGATTGTAGTAAGTACGGGGTAGATGTAGAGTAACAGTAGCAAGGAATATGTAAGTACTGCACTGCTACCTCGCTGTCTCAATCTCCCTGCCTTTTCCTTCTGTCAACTCTCTGCTGCGATCTTTTTTCCACATACATGCAGTGATTTACTACACTCGTTCCTTTCTGTACTTCGTTCTGTCTTCTACTTGTTCCCTGCATAACATACACCTTAATACCAACTCATTACACCTTAGACATCCAGCATTGCCAAACCTGTCTGGCAACCCGAGCCTCAAAATTTCTTCCACGCGTTGAATCCGCTTTTCAGTAATCATATACCATGCATTGGCTTTCTTACGCAACATTTGGCTTGCTTGCTGCTGCGACAGTGGTATCAGGGGCTGCATTTCCCGGCGCTCCACCTAAGCCATGTCCTCACACAACATGCCAGAACGCTCTCGAGGCGTATAATCGACAGCCTCATGGCTTTTGCGACAACTCTCCACTCCGAGCCGATTGCAACACACATCAATACTGCGACCATTGCCAGGCGATGGCACGCGGGATTAACGAAAGCTGCAAAAAGGAGCTCTGCCCTCAACCTTCGCCGCCACATACAGTCACCGTTAGCCAGGCCCCAATTACCGTTACGAAACCGGCCATCACTGTCACCGGAGTTGCATCAACTATAACAAATGCACCGATTACGATCACAAAGCCTGCGATTACCATTACCAAGGCCGCCGTTACAATCACCCAAAGCCAGATCACTATTACGCAAGCTCCGATCATGATAACGAAGTCTGCGATTACCATTACCCAGGCCGCCATTACAATCACGCAAACTCCCATCACTGTTACGCAAGCAGCGGTCACTGTGACGAAAGCAGCAAGCACATTGACAGTTTCTGGCATTCCACAGACCGTAACCCAATCGCCAGCCTCGATAACCCTCACGGTCACTATCACGCAATCTGTAGAGAAAGTGACAAAGGCAGCAAGCACATTGACAGTTTCTTGCATTCCGCAGACAATAACCCAGTCGCCAGCCTCGACAACCCTTACGGTCACGGAGACGCCTGCAGCGCTAACGATTACGGCGCTCCCCAACACCCCTACAATCTCAGCATCTCCTAAGACCATAACAGTCATGGGGAGTGCATCCGCGGGCCCGATTTCGAATTGCCCGGTTATACCAAGTATAGCGGCCCAAACCGTTACCCTTACAGTATCGGGTCCTCTTGGTACTTGCTCAGCGTCATCTTCCACGCAGGCAGTGGCTTCAGTTTCTGTTAGTGCCAGCGCATCTGCTAGCATTGTGATCAGTCAGACTTCGCTCGTTATACCGGGCAGTATAACGATCTTGCCGCCCTCGGTGGTGACACCCACGGGAACGCCATCAGCTTCTAGTACCACAGCCGCTTCGTCTACAACAGTATCGGTAGCGGACACAACCACCTCACAACGATCTAGCAAAGCCGCAGCCTCGACAACCACCGTCGCACGCGAGCCGATGACCACCAGCATAGCAGCAGCAGCCACGACCACCAGCGTCCCCTCCTCAACCACAACGACCAGCTCAACCTGTGTACCCTCACCAACCCAAGCCATCATCAACCCATCATTCGAACAGGACCTTGACGGCTCAGGCCGCTACACCTCCCCATGGACCTTCACCGGCAACGGCAACGTGCAGTCAAACACCAACAATGCATACCAATCCTACGACGGCACCCACTTCGCCGTCCTCTACGGGCGCAGCACCGCCACCACTTCCATGCAACAGACACTTGTAAACCTCATTCCCAACGCGGCATACCAGCTACAATACTACTACAACGTCGAACAGGCTAGTCCGCAGGCCATCTGCAAATTGACAGTGTCCACGAGCGATACTGGCACTGTAGATACCGTCACAAGCCCGACCGTCCGTACCGGAGGTTATCTCGCGCGCTTGGCGACGTATCGGCCTACGTCGACATCTGCGACTTTGACGTTCACGTTCGTGTGCCCGCGTTTCGTACAGCTTACTGCGCAGAGTAACTACGCGTTGGATGCGATTACGTCGACGAGTATTTTTGATGATGGGTGTGGTAGGGTAAAGATCTAGCTGTGAAGGAGGGGAGCGCTTGGTTTGAGGAATTGAGAAGAGTAAGGGATTGATCTGAGGGATTTTCTTCCGCTATATATTCTCCCATCCTCTGTGTATGTATCGAGGTATATATATTTGTGGCGAAAGGTTATTGATCCTCTTAACTACAGCCTAATCTTCTCTGTTTCCGCTCTCTCCTTGCGCACTACGGTCTTTGACTTCTCATCTCATTCTGCTCCTTCTACCCTGGAAAACGCACTCCAGATTATGGGGTACCTTGGCACTCTGCAAATCATCAGCGCAAAAGCACCACCTCCAGTGGCTTGTACATACTCTCTTGCATGCGCCAGCAGATTTCTTGATAGTAGCAGAGTTTCGCCAACAGGATGAGGTAGCACCAGACACGTTACCGGCACTCAGAATTGACTGATCGCCTGGTTAGAACCCTTGTCAAATAGACACATCTGTAAGCCGTAGCACATACTCATCAAGCATACTCCAGGACAAAGAAAATCGAAAACATAAGAGCTACGAGAAGAGACTTCTGAGGGTATCTAGAGGCTTGCTAAGCAAACAAGCTAGCATTTATGCTGGAGGACAAGATATTCGTTGGCTATCATGATGAGATGTGCGCTGCTCCCTTTAGATGGCTTTTCACGCCAGGGGATGGGCGGAGGATGTGATGTGTTCTCTGATTGGAGACTGGGCGATTGTAAGTTGAGTTCAAGCGAAGTGGAAAGATTTGTATGTTGTCGCAGTTGGCTTCTTAGTGGCCACAGATGGGGTTGGCTTTCGATGCTTTGGGGGTCTTCACAGAATGACTCTGTGGCGAGGGCAGTGATGGCATAAAGGGCGGTTGATTGGTTTGTATGTACGTTCATTCATTACAACATTTGCCTCGGTATAAAATTGATATAGCTTACGACTAGTATATGGAATTAGTTGAAAGTGGTGACCGACAAGTACTCTCGAGGGTGATGCCTCTGTAAAGAGGCTAATTACTGCTCTAAAAGCGATGTATATGGTACTCTTGTATATGAAGCTTCGCTACCTACTCTATCACACGGTAGTGCTCTAGAGGGTCTAAATGCGAAACGGAAGTGGGATACTCACTCACTCGCTGACTTACTCTGCGTTGAGCGCGGCGGTATCCCATTTATAAGAGGAGCATTATCAGGTCGACTTTTGTACAGCAGGTCATGGGCTGCGAGAATTTTGCAGACATCCCCTTTAGAACACTCTGCCCTATTGTTACGTGAAGCCATGGCTTGGAACTTGTCTCTGCATTGTAGGTCACTTGGTCCTCTTTTCCGTAGGTTCCTGACTAGTCCCTCCGCTAGGATCGTTCGCTGAAGACATACCCTTCTTTAGTCTTTCCAACAGGTACTTCGCCTCTTGAATCCGTGTTTTCGTCGTGTATATTAGGGCCTGATCGTCATACAGATCGTAAGACTTCTCGAGGCGGTCCGCTTTCAGAAAATCTGTCTCTACCCACTCGTGCAGCACCTCGAACGCTAGCAACTTCGTCCTCGCATCACTAGGCGGCCCAACAAGATGATTCACACATCTTGGCTCCATCTCGTCTTGATAGTACGACAATAATTGTCGCAAGAACTCCTCTTGTGAAAGGAATAGCTTCAGCCTGTCAACCCTTTCCCAGATAGCGCGTGCCATTGCGATAGAGTCGAGCACTAATTCTTTGCGATCATCAGATGTTCGAGACTCGATTGGCGCACTGGAGTCGACCTGATCCCCGCTGAGCTCGGGATTTGGGGCTAAGGAACGATTTTTTAGTGTTTTGAAGTCGGCTACTGCTTTCGGGACTCGAAACAGGCAGAAAAGAGGAGGCAAAGATGCCATTCTTTATATATAAGGTGTTTGGGCACCGGCCACCTCGAAAAGCACCTCACCGCCGTCTAAATGCGTGCGAAAGAGGCCGCCGATAATATAAGACTATCGACAGAGTTACCAAGACTGCTTTGAAGTCGACTAACTCCCTTCTATCTAGACGACAAAAGCAAAAGAAGTAAAAGAACAAGTCAAAAGAGTCAAATACGATAAGAAAGAAGAGAAAAGAGAAAAGTATAATAGGTAATTCCTATACTAAATAGTATAATAGACGATCAAGCATTGTCCCTTTAATCTCTCTTGTTCTCGATACTAGTTCTTTTGTCTTGCAGGACTTTGCTATTGCTTTCGAGACTCGAAACAAGTAGACTAATCGTTGGACCAGATTATGATACCACCCCTCTAGCTTGACCTGGCGCCAAGATTGGGTCGCGACGATTTTTTGAAATCGAATCGCTCAAAATAGCTTAGCGCGCTTCGCGCTAAACTACTTATAGTAATCGACTAAACTACTTTGAGCAATTCGATTTCTCGATTTTTTTTTGACTTGAGTCTTGGCATTTGCACGTGACATTTCCAGGTTAGCGCGATCAGTCTAGAAACAAGCAAAAAAAAAAGACAAAGATGTTATTTTCTATATATAAGATATTTAAGTATTAATTATCTTAAAAAACATCTTATTGTTGTCTAAATACGTGCAAAAGAGATTATTAATAACATAAGATTATTAACAAGATTACTAGAAATACTTCGAAGTGAACTAACTCTCTTTAAGTCTTAAAACAATATTGCTAAAACAAAAACAATAAAAACTAGCAATCTTAATAATAACACAAAGTCTACAAAATTAAATTAAGATCGATTTCGATATAGCAAAGATAGATATTAAACTTTTAACAATTTAAAAGTATTATTGTAGTCTCTAGCATATTAAAATTGCGTATCTCGATAACTATATTGCAATAAAAGAAATAACTAGCATAGTAATTGTTGTAATCTAATAAGCAAAATCTTTAACAAAAAATATCGATAATTCTTTTTTTATTAAAGATACTTTTGTCGATATTAAATAAAAAACTGTTAAAACAATTAAGAGCTATAAGAAGTATTCTTTTTAAAAAAACAATTGCACAATTAATATTATTGACAACAATAATTTTAAAAGTAATATCTTTGCAAAAAGAATTTGTTTTAAAGACAAAAATATTTAATTCGAATTTATTTGCTAGAAGTCTAATAGATAATTGTTACAATAATCGTACTTTCCTTGCTTGGCAGAAAGAAATTCCTTGCTTAGTAGAGTATTTCTTGACAATCAAGCCTATATTTAGATTTGAAGGACTTTTCTCCTTCTAGCTAGCAATTCAATTCTTTTCCTTATATTGTGTCCTTCTTTATAGTGCGAGAATCGCATTATTTGATAGCTTCAACAATTGTTTAGTAATCAATTTCTATATTAATTGCAATTAGAGAAGAATATTTCATCAAAGAGAAATTATCTTACTAGAGAGAAATTATCTTATTATTATTTCTGCTTCTTAGAAGTCTACTATACTATATTATAAAGTTTGCTTTTTTATTGCAAGAATTGCTTATCAAAAAGAGAATATCTTATCAATATTTCGTATTGATAGAAGTTTGCTTTATAGACAAATATTACAATTTCTCTCGCTAGCAATCTTGACGTTGTTGCTAGAATTGTCAAATAAAATTATCGAATTTGCGTAAAAGCTAAACGATTTTCTAATAAAAATCAAAGAATTATTGTCAAAATAACTTAAGAAGTTCTTATCTATCTTGCAAAGTATACTAAACAATATTTTCAAATTAATAATTATCTATATAGCGATCAAAACTAGTAAGCGTTCAAAATTTACTAAGTCGTTCTACTATTTATCAAATTATATTGTAGATTAATTGACTTTTATAAAAGCTATAAAGACTTTTGTAACAAATATAAAAGTCTATCAACAAATATTTATTTACTTTAGCTTCTTCTTCTCTTTGCAAACAAGAAAATCAAAGAATTTAACTAAGAAAAGAAGCATTTTGCAAAGTTCGAAATCTTCGACTTTACGTATCGCTATACAATTTTAAAAAATTAACAATACTTTTATATCAAAAAGAAATTGACATTTGTTCGATTTTTCTATATCGATTTTATCGATCTCTTTTATTTTATTTGTTTAGAAGGCTTTTCTCGACTTTCGAAACAAGTCTATATCTTTTGTTGTTTAAACGTCTTTCAAATTAAGCTTTTTCGAAGCTTACATTATCGACGTCTTAAAGAAGAAAAAACAAGAAACAAACAAGACGTCGAAAAACAATCAAGAAAAAGATATCTTGTCTATTCGAGTAAATATATTAGTTACGCTAGAAAATAAAGATTTAGTAAACAATCTCGCAATATAGAAGCTAATTAATTAGACAATAATTAAGGCATTAGCAAGCTACAATGCTTAGTTAAGTAGATTGCTCTTGTCTATCGATCTCTTAAGTTTAATAAATTCTATCGATTAGCAAGACTCTTTAGAACAATAGAATTCTTCAAAATTAATCGAATCAATCAATAATAATATCTTAGAAAATAACGTTATATTTTAAGTCTTTAATTTAGACTATTTTTATTCGAATTTTAAGAAATTCTATAGCAAGAGCAACATTGTTACTATTAAAAAGAAAATTATTTATCGAGAGATACATACTTTTTGTTGTAGAGTAGACAACTATATTACTATTGTTAGAAAAAAGAAAATTAGAAATTATATATCTATATGCTTTTGTAATAATGTATCGTATTAGTAATTAAACAATCTTACTTAAAATAAGAAAGATACAATAATTGTCTTATTTAATAAACTAGATTGTGTTCTTTGTCGCTTAAAAAAGCAATTCAAAATTTTTATATTAACAATTCAAGATAAACTAAATCGAGAAATCTTTTTTGTAAAGAATTTGCAAAACGAAAAGAAGTTATACGTATATATGCAAAATATAGAGTTGTATGCTACATAAATAGATTTAAGTAAAAATCTAGCTAAGACAATCTAGATTTAAAATTACTTGTTGTTAAAGTTTCAAATAATTATATCGTTGTTAATAACAAATATTTTAATTCGAAAATTCGACAAATTGATAGCAAATCGAAAGAAAATATAACAACGTATTGTTTTATCTTAAGAGAAAAATAAAAAATAAAATAAAAAAGAAAGTTAATCTTTAAAGAGATTAAAGAATAAATCGAAAGTTAATAACAAATCTTGTTGTAATTGTTTACAAGCACAAAAAAATAAAGAAACTTTTATTGATTATTCTTTCTTTAATTGTTTTTTCGAATAAAAACAAGATAACTTTTGTTTAAATTATTAGCGATTTTACTTTTCTTTGTATTAGCAAAATTTCTTATTTTATTAATCGAGCTTTTCTTCTTTGCAATAGAGTTTTTCTCATTAAGAGTAAAATTCAAATTTTTCTTACGTCAATAATAGAATAGAAGCTTATATAAATTAACAAAACGCAAATATATTTAAGTCGAATTCGACTTAAACTTACTTAAGTTAATTAAACGCTCAAAATATTTAAAACTAAAAGATTATCTTATTTTCGACAAAACAATTGCTAATAATTATTGTCAATAATGTCAATCTCTATCGAAATAGATTTTATAATCAAAATAGAGTTTCTATTGTAAAAAGAGAATGCAAGAGATTTTTATACTTTTACGAAACAAATAGCGCAAATTTCTCTTTCTAGATCTTAAATTCGCAAATAACATATTAACAAGTCTAGTTATACTTCGATAATTAGAACGAAAATTAAGATTAAAAAGATAAAGAAAATACAAGAGCATATTACGATTATATGTTAAAAAATATCGAGACAACGCATTCTTGAAATTGCAAGACTAATTCTTGTAACAAGATTTTCAATAGAAAGAAAAATAATAACAAGAAAAATAATAAGAAAATTAATAGTTTCTTTGTTAACGTAATATATTATATCTTTTTATAGAAGAACATTGTTAAAAAATCTATTTGTTAACAATATTAAGATACTTTTGAATTTAGAAACAACTTTTATATTTATATGCAATTATATAAAAAGAAAAATTAGCAAAAGGTTTTAGACTTTATCTAGTAACATTGTTTTTAAAACTAGTTTTTTCAAATATAATTGCACGAAAGATAATAACTTTCTTGACAATATCTTTAAAAAAAAACAAAATAATATTTAAAGCATAATATTATATTATAGTAATAATCAAATATAGTATTAGCAATCTATTAAGTCTCTTTTGCGTAAATTTTGATTACAACATATTTATAATATATTGCGTTTTCGTTAAGAAAAAGATATTTAATATAAAGATTAAAAAATGTCTTTCAATTCTATTAAAAGATATCAATACGACAAAATATATTTTAGACAAGTAATTCTTTGTAAACGCTTATTTAAAAAGCAAGAACAAAGTTAATAATAAAGTAATTGCTTATATTTGTTCCAAAGTTTACTTAATAAATAATCTTAAAACAAAATTTCTTATAAGTATAAACATTCTAGAATTGAAAGAAGTAATTATAGATATATTAAATCGAAGATTAAGATTCGAATCTTGTGCAAAAATTTTAGTACTTTACAAAATAAAAACTTAAAACAATATTCGAATTTGTCGAACTATTTGCACAACAAAAAAGAAAATAATTTTTGCAAAATTAATAACAAAAATTGCTATAACTCTAAAGAGAAAAAGTAAACTTTTTAAACGTAATTTTTTTTAAGCTTATAATGCTAAGAATGTATGCTTATTTCGTAAATGCGAACTTTTAATTTATTAATTTTCGCAACAATAAAGAAATTTTGCAAGAACTTAATAATTGTTGTCGTATTAAACGTATTATAGAATACAAGAATAAAAAATATTATATTGTAAAGAAGAAGAATTACTTACTTGCGACAATTTTTTTCTTCAAAGATTATTCAATTTTATCTACGTTAAATCTTGCTAAAATACGTCTCTCTTAAGAGATTATCTCAAAGAAAATAGAAATTTAATTAAAAAACAACATTACTATTTACGAGTTACTTAACGAAGTTTCAAGATATGTTAAGATAATTAATTGTTATTTAAGAATTTAAGAGAATATTAACAATATAGTAGATCTTTCTCCCAAAGAGCATATGAAAATTTCTATAATAATTAACTAACAAACTATTGTTAATGCAAAATTAGCGCACAAAGTTTATTTATTAAGTTAAGAGTTAAAGATTTTAATTAATAAAAAGTTTGACAAGATATATACACAAGACAAACTAGAATAGTTTGAAAATTCTATACTTTTTAAATTTTTTATTTTTGTAATATAGAAAATTGTATATATTAATTTAGACAAAAAGCTTATTCGAAAAGATAAAGTAACAATTGATATTCGAAATCTAAACGCTATTAGTATTACAAATTTGTATTCTTTATTATTACAAGAAGATGTAATAATTAAATTACAAAATTGTTCTTATATTATTGTCGAAAATAATAGCAATTAGTTTTATTAATTTCTAGTTAAAAAGAAATATTAAGATTGTTTTACAATTATCTTTTATAAAGAAAAAGAACAATCAAATGTAACTCTTATAGATTTCAAAGAATTAATATTGTACGTTTAGAATAAAATAAACAAATTTCTTAAATCTTATCGCAAGTTTTACAAATATTATATTAACAATTTTTTAATCTTTTCGCGCAATATTGTCAAGCATTTAACGCATCTTAAGATTATCTTTGCTTTATTTTCTTAAATTAGAATTTCTTTAAAGTTCAAGAAATTATATATCGAATATTTATTTATAATATTATTAAGACAACGTATTGATAATTTAGATCTTTAAACTTTCAAGAAAAAGCTTGTTGCGTTAAAAAAACTTAATTTTTTTAAAATATTAAAGAACTTAAAGATTTATCTAGAAATAACAAATTAACTTCGATCAAAAATCGTCTATTATACGCAAATAGCAAAAGTTCTTTAGAATTTTAAGACAAATTTGCTAAAAAAGTCTCTAGCTAAAAATAGAAAGATTCGTGCACAATATTGCAAAAATATTAGTATTACTTCTAGTAACATAAAGTAACAAAGTTTTGAAATGCTTCAATAACAATTAACAAAAAAGAATATTCTTTATTATTATAATTCTTATAGACAAATAGACTAGTCGCGTCGAGTTAAGTCATCGAGTTCGAGTCAAGTTCCTAGCTCGCCAAAATTCAATTTAAGTTAGAAATCTTGACTCAAGTATTCGAGTCGAATCAAAGAATAGATATGAAGTACTTAGCGTATAATCTAGCTCAACTCGCCAAGATTCGAAAAATTTAGATTATTTTTAAAAAAGTGCATTAATTAACTTAATTAAATTGATTAATTTAATTAATTTGTTTATAATATTATATAGTAATGCATTTAAATAATGCATTTGTACGTTATTTGTGCGTTATTACTTTTAAACTATTTTTAGTAATTCAAATAATGCGAATTTTTTTAAAAATAAAAAATCTTGACATTTTGACGTCATTTTCGATTGCTTAGCGAGTCGATCGAGTCAAGTTAAGAAATCGTTAATCTAAATCGATTTTAAGTCGAGTCAAGAGATTGATATCGAGTATCTAGGTTAAGTTAAAATGTTAATATCGAAACCTAATTTAACGATTAATCTATAGGCAAATGTATATTAATATAGACGATTTCAAGAAATATAAATTCGAAATTTATATCTATTATGTAAAAGATAATTTTGGCACAAATTTCTTTTAAGCAATTAATATATAAACTATAATATATCTTTTTAAACTACTAAATAACGTCGAAAAGAAATACTAATTAACAAAGCTTAAAATAGCAATGTTTGTCTAAATACTTAAGAAAATTCGATATATATTAAATTATATATCGAAAAAAATTAATTATTGTTTTTATTAATTATTTTGCGACAATCGACATTGCAAGACAAATCAAACTATTATTTTCTTTCGTTAATAGAGTAAATCTACAACTTATTTGCGCTTCGCAATATATTTTATAGTTTTTTCTTAATATTAAATAAAAAGCTAGAAAACACAATATTATTCTTAACGCTTTTTTACAATTATTGCGAATTAATTATTTATAAAAGAATCTTATAAGTAACAAAATTCTAAACAAGATATCAATGTATTACGTTATTTTAATCGAGATAACTTTACTCTTTAAGAAAAATTCAACAAAGATTTACAAAATTAATAAAAAGTAATTTGAAATTTACAAAATGCTTCTTAATTAACGCAAAAAGAATAATAGTAATTAACAAAAAAGTCAAAACTATTTAGTTAATTTAGAATAGATATTAAAAAGATAAAAATTTGCTATTATTATTTTGACAAAAGTTTTAGCTTTAGTAGAAACTTAAACTATAATTTCGATACTTAATACAACAAATTTAATATCGAAAAATTTAACAAAGTCGAAAACAATAAAATAGAAATTTGCTATTATAATTTCGACAACTTTAACAATATTAAAGAATTCTTAAAAGATTGCTATCTTGAAAGAGTTAACAAAATTAAAGAAATCGATTAAGTTAAAAAAAATTAAAATAGAAAATATTTAATTTATAGTAAAAAAAGAACTTGTTTACTTTTAAGACAAAAAAAACAAACAATTAAAATTGTGCATTTCTAAAACTATAAAAGCAAGAATCTTTAAGCTATTATATAATAAATAGACGCACAAAGAATTCTTACGCATCTATAATAGAATTCTAGTTAAATCATTATATAAGAGACTTAATTAGACAATTAAAAAGATATCTAAAATATTGCTTATTATATTAGCTTAACAACATAATTAAACATCGTTTGTACAAATAGCTAAAATCTATTATTACAAAGTTAAAGATATTCTATATTATTATTATTAATTTTATTCTTGCGTTGTTAAAGTTGTTAAACAAGTACAATTCTCTTATATCGATAACAAACAAATTCTTCAAAAGAATTATAACAATAGTCAAGAAAACAACCTTTTTAGTCGAAAAATAAATTGTTAAGCTTATTGATGTTCTCGCGAACTAGAGTCTTTCTTTATACATTATTTTCGATAAAGATAGAAAATTTCTATTCGCTTTATAAAAAGCAATTTTCTACTTGCTAAAAGTTGATTTACTATATTTTATTGCTTATTATTTATAGTTAAATAATTAATTAAAAAGATCGAATTAGACAATCGAAATAGTATTACGTTATTATTTTATTACAAATTCGAACGCGAATTGAAAACGTTTTGCTATTAAACTACGTAATATCTTAAACAACTTTAAAAATGCGTTAACAAAAAAATCTTTAAATAAACTAATTTACAAGAAAATCGTTCGCGACGTTCTATTATTAATTAATTCTTACAAAAAAAATACTAACTATATCGCGAAAAGAAAAAGAAGTCAAAGAGAAGTTGCGAAATTTATAATATTTGTTAACGTAGAAATAAAAGTTCAATACAACAACTATTATTAGTCGCTTATTTTAAGAAAAAATAATAAAGCTTTTCTTAAGCTTTATTTCATTTATAAGATTCTAAATTTGATAAATTCTAAACTCTTAAATTAGAGAGTAGAACTTTGTACAATTTTAGGAGCTTATAAACACTTAACATTTAGACTAGATTTATCTTTTAACTAGAAAATTTATTCGATAATATTTATTGCTATACTAAAACTTGCGTTAAAGAAGAAAGATTCGTATTTTAGAGCTATAAATATTAAATTATCGTCTATAAATAATGTTAAAGAAGATAATCAATATAAGCTTGAGAGATTGCTTGACAAACGTGTAACGTTGCGCAATAACAAAGATCGAAAAAAGAAAATTGTTTAAGATTTAGTTAAGTAAAAAGATTAAAGTTTAACGCATAATATATAGTACAATAAAGTCGACTTAAAAGAGACGTTAAATTTAATTAATAATTAATTGAATATCTATAACGCATAATTAATACAAGAATATTAAAGCTTGTAAAGCAATATTGTTTAAGTCAAGACAATAAACACGTCTACTAAAGTGTGTTTTGCTTACAAAAACTTAAAATTCTTGCTCTAATTGCTTGTTGAAAGCGTATTATTACAAAATTGTCTTATAAAAGTATATTTGCTTTGTATTACAAGATTGTTCTTCTTATTATAAGTTTTACTTGCAAATAAATATCGAAATTCTTAGAACTTATAAACGCGCAAAACGCGTTAGCTTTGCTTTATAGTTAAATATAGCTTAACATCAATATTCTTTATGTTGTAGCAATAGATTTCTTTGCTTTTGATCTCGTATAAGAATATTTATTAAATAGACGAAAACAAATTAATAAAGAGATATTGATTGCGAAACAAAATAGTAGTTGAGAAACAAAAGCTCGAAGAAATTGTTTCTTTAAACGTGCGAAACAACTAATAGTGCAAACAAGAGAAATAGTCGATAATTTAATCTTGCTTCGTATAGAATTTATATATTGTAGCAAATTAGCTAAACGCGCAATATAGAGAACAAGAGCAAGAAACGCAACGCAAAATCTTACAAACATTAATATTGTCTTCGAAGATATAAGACTAGAAATTGCTCTTAAAAATTTTCGAAAATAAAATACTATATTAATAAGAGTTATTGTAATCTATTTATTATTTTATTACAACAAAGACTTGTTAAAGAACAAATTGCTTAATATAATTTATTAGCAATTCGACAAACTTAAAGAAATCTTTGTCGAAATAATAAAAAAAGTAGCTTTACAAATTCTAAATTTATTAGATTTAGTCTTATACTTAAGAAAGAAATTAATTGCTACTTTAATTCTTAACAAGTACAAGTTCAAATTATTGTTATTAACAAAGAAGAAATTTACTTGACAAAATTGTTTAATTATTAAGAATCGCTACTTTGCGACAATTACAAACAATTATTAACACATTTTTAACTTAATAAAACAAGACAAATATCTAAAGAATAGAGTTAAGACTTTGAAAAAATTGCTTAGAACATGCAACAAAAATAGAAAAAAGTTGACTTTTATATTGTTAATGTTGATCCTTTATAATATAGTAGCAATTGCGAAAATTCTTTTCTCTCTAGTAGTTTACTTAAAGATTAAAATTTCTATTTTGATCTTATTAGTAATTAACTATTGTAACAAATCTACTAATCTTAAACATCTTATTCTCAAGACATAAAAAAAAAATCAAGCATATCTTAATTTTTAGAATTTAAGTTTATTAAGATTTTCGATCAAAGTAACAATCTTGAAGATTTCGCTTAGCTATTATTTCAAATACATTCAAGAAAGATAGGAATAAAATTTCTCAAAAAAGAATTTATTATCTTGCTAGAAGTAGAAGCAATTGCAATATTTTAGAAACACAAAGTTGATTTAAAAATCTTGGCAAAATTAGTATTTTAAGATTCTTTACTTTGTTAATTAATTACACACACTTATAATACAAAACTAAAAGCTCGCAAAATATTAAACATAAACAAAGACTTTTATCTACTTATAAGAGAAGCACTCGTTATTAATGTTCTTTAACAATTTGAAAAACACAATAACTTTAAATTAGTTAAAATTCTACTTTTTCTTGCATATTACAATATAATAATAATAGAAATTCGTCTATTAAAATCGTTAATAATATACGTCTTTTTTAGCGCGTTTGCAAAAATTATTATATTTTCCAATATTATTGACAACTTAATATTAATACTTAAAAATATTTACAATCTCGCAATTGCAATTTTCGACTCTTCTTTATCTTTTCTCTATATTTGTATTACAATATTAAAATTCGATCTTATTAGATTGATCGTTAAATTAGGTTTCGATATTAATATTTTAGCTCAACTTAAATACTTGATATTAATCTCTTGACTCGACTTGAAATTAATTTAGATCAACTATTTCTTAATTCGATTCGATCGACTCGCCAAGCAATCGAAAATGACGTCAAAATGCCAAGATTTTCTATTTTTAAAAAAATTCGCATTATTTAAATTACTAAAAATAGTTTAAAAATAATAACGCACAAATAATATACAAATGCATTATCTAAATACATTACTATATAATGTTATAAACAAATTAATTAAATTAATTAATTTGATTAAGTTGATTAATGCACTTTTTTAAAAATAATTTAAATTTTTCAAGTCTTGACAAGTTGAGCCAAGTTATACGCTAAGTACTTCATATCTATTCTTTGATTTAATTCAAATACTTGAATTAAGATTTCTAACCTAAATCAAGTCTTAACGAGCTAGAAACTTGACTCGAACTCGATAACTTAACTCGACGCGACTAGTTTAAATCTTATAATTTCTACAAATTTTAATTTTAAAGATTTCGTTCTTGCGAATTTTATTAACTTTAAACTTGCAATATTAAATATATTAATTACAAATAATAAGTTGCGTTCTTTCTTTTATAATACGTTAATTTTAAATAGACTCAATTTTAATAATTTTTCGATTAAGTATTTTTTAAAGAATTTTACGATTCTATTCGATTAATAGTTTTATAAAGTTTGTAACGTTAAGATTGTAACGCAAAAACTATATTAGCAAAAGACTTTTATTAATAAAAAAACACTAAAAGTTAATATATCGAATAACAAAAAATTAATTCTTTTTAGAAATCTATTAATTCGAAAGAATTATTACGTTGTAATATACAAGAATATCTAGCTTATAAATAATTTTTAACGTGTCAAAAATAAATCTAGTATTTTTGTCAAAGAAAGAGATAAAATCGTTGTCAATAAATCTACAAAATTAATGATTTTTTTTGAAGATCTCGTCTTAAGACAAGAATCTAATAAAGACAAAGATAGAAATAACGAATCTTTTAAAGACAAGTTCGACAAAGCAATAAGAAAGAAGACAAAGAACAAGAAACGCAAAAACAAGAATAACAAATTCTTTAAACAAAATAAGATCGAAAAAGAAATAAAAAAGTCTAAAGCAAAAAAGAAACGTAAGAGCGATATTGAAAGAATTAAAACAAAGAACAAGAGCAAAAACAAAAAAATTAAGACAAACAAAAACTTGAAAACAATATTAAAACTAAAATTTAATATCGAGATTTTCTCGAAAAAAATTAAAGCTTTTAATTAATACAATAATATTGCATATTCTTTGTCAAAGAAATATATACGATACTTAGAAAGATATATCTAAGCACAACAATCTTAATACAAAAGAATAGAAAATCGATTAGAATTTCTAGATTTTAGTAAGAAAGAAATTTTGTCTTTAACGTTGCAATAATAAGATAACAAGTTTATTGCAACTTTGTTAAGAGCAAATATATTTTAATTGTTTTACTATTGAGTTCGATATCTAGAAACTCTATTTGCTAACTTAATTGTCTCTTTTTTTTATTGCTTTATAAATCTAATAGATTGCAAAGCAAATTTTACTCTTTTTGATAAAAAAAAATATCGATAAAGAATTGTAGAATAACAAAGAAATTGTTTAAATAGTGCAAGAGAATAGTCTAATCGTTGGGCTCGATTTCGCGAGGAAATCGCTAAGTAATTGAGCTCGAGAAGCTTAACTTTAAAAGATCTTAAATTTTAAAAAATTTATAACTTTCTTGTATTTTATACGTATTTTATCAAAATTACCTTGTTCTGTAGAGAATTTAGCGTGCTTATAAACAAAAAAAGAATTACTTGATTTAAACTAGTTTGCGTAGCGCAATTAATTAATTTAGCTTCGAGTTAAACGAAGAAGTCTATTCGAATCCTTAGGTTAAACAAAAAAAAATATATTCGATTCAATTCAACAATTATACTACAAGAGAATTTGTTATTTAAACAATTGTATTAGCATTTAATATAAAGTCTTTGCAAATAAATTAAAAAGAAACAAGACAATTTATAGTCTAAAGAGAAGAAAGTTTTTTATATAGAAAGCAAGATCTTACTAAAAATCTAATAATTATTAATTAAATATTATTATCTATATATATTTAAAGATGTTAGCAAGATTCTCTTTAAGAAGTATTGCTTCTTATTCTTATACAATTAGAGCAACAATAATATTATTAATTGCAACATATTTAAGAGCTTCTTAATTGCAAGAAATATTATTGTTAATAAAGATATTTTTAGAAAAGAAAAGATTATAAATGCGTCTTTAATTGTTGTTGTACTTTAATATAAGTTCTAATAGTAAACATATATATAAATTAGATAATTAAGTAAATAGTGCAATTAAACAATATATTTGCAATTATCTATTAACGTCGATTATAAATACATTAGAAGCTTTGTTTGCAAAGATATAATTTGTATTTATGCGAAAAATTTGCAAGTTAATATAGTCGATTTTAGTATCTTGCGTAATTATATTTAGAAAAGTAGATACAAAATATTTATTAGAATACTTTTTAAGATATTTGCATTATTTCTCTACTAATAGAGATTTAATTAATAGCAAATTAGACTTGTCTAATAATATTAAATTATATAAAAAGTTCTTCGATACAAAAGTTAATAAGTTTAACATATTAGAAAACAAGAAAAGCAACAAGATTGTTAATAATTATATTTTATTAAGACAATAATTAGAATTGTAAGTTTTCTAACAAGATATATATATATACTTATATTAATAGTTAATACTATTGTTGCATTTGTTATATCTAGTCTATTAACAATAAATGTTATTCGTAATAATTAATAATTTATTCGAAATAAATATTAAGACATTCTTTGCAAAGCTAATAGCAAAATAGAATTTTTGTAAGAGTTTTAATAATAAAAGTAAGTCGAATTGCTTCTTAGAAACGTTAATAAACTTTTACTTTATCTCGAGATAAAGCAACATTTAATATAAAAAGTTGTTTTAATCTATTTAAATAGCACAAGTTATAAACTTCTAGTAATACAATCTAATAAAGATAAAGATTTTGTAGCTTGTTATACTTATTATACATTAACAATAAAGAATAATATCTTAATAGAGCTTTTATCTTATTGTTAAGTGCGATACAAAACTAAAAGCAATAAAAATATATATATTGAAAGCACAAAGAAGATTTAGAAGACTTTTTATATTAAAAGAATCGATTGTATTTGTCGTAACAACAAAGAAAAGATTAATTGTAAATCTTATAATATTTTTGATATTTAATTTGTTATAGAAGATATTGTTCAAATAACAACGCAAAATATTGAAAAATATAATAACAAATATACTAAGTTTAAATACAATATCAATAGAATAAGTGCAAATACTTGTCGATATTATTGAATTAATAAGAGCTATAAGAGTAGACGTACGTGTATTATTTATTATTAGATTTCGTAATTGCAACTTCTAAGCGACAAGAGTTTTTCTTGTTGTTGCTATTTGTCTTCGTGCAATAGTCTCTCTAGCTATCGTCTTAACTCTAAGACGAAGAGCGACGATCTTGTTGTTTAATATAGAATTCTGTATGTTGTTCTTAGATTCCTTCTCTTGATTCTCGAACGACAATAACGATAAAGGACGAGAAAACGATAAAGGAGGAGACGATAATCGACGACGACGTAAGGCGTTTTTGGATGTCTGCCGCGAAGAGGCATCAAATCCTGCATCGAAACGAGCATTTAGTTGCGCCTTAGAGATAGGCTTCCTAATACGGGCAGTGCGGCGAGCACTATTATTGGCGGTGTTCAAGAGCTTCTTGGGGGCGGCCTTGCCGGCGACCTTGCCATTGCGAGGTGCCATTGCATTGATAGTACGAAATAGTGAAGAGGTGGAAAGCAATCGTCGTGGCAATAAGATGGATAGTGAAAGGTGGAGCAATTGCTATTGGCAGTAAGAGGTGGAGCAATTGCAAATGGCAGTAAGATGCGCAGTAATGCGAAAAGGCAATAATTCAATCAAAAGAGCCGAATGCAATAAGGAAGGGGAGGAAAGAGGGAAGTGTAATGGGCAGTCACCATACTAAATAGTATGGCAGACGGCCAAGCACTGCCCCTTTAATCTCCCTCGTCCCCGGCACTAGCCCCCCTGTCCTGCAGGGCTCTTTTTTGAAAGCAAGAACTTCCAGTACCCTCTTCGCGTTTGTACTTTCCACGAGATATGTCCATTGCTGCACGCTGAAAATGAATTTTGGGTACGACCGATTGCAGTCACGTACCCAGTAGTCGATTTTGTCTAGAATGTTCCGATTCTCGCGCCAGCGCTCTGCACTCAGACGGTGCTGTGCGAGGATCTTCAGGAATTTCCAATGGACCAAGACCGGATCTACTGCATGAAAAGTCCCGGCCTCTACCGTGCTGGCTATATGGACCCCAGCGGCATAGAGCGAGCGGAGATTTACTATGTCATCACGTACATGGGGATCCTGCCAAGACCTGGCAACACGGGGCTTTGACGTACATTTCTGTATAATACCAAACCAATGCCGAAACCTGCACAAGAGCGCTGACACATTGTAGCCATGTGCAACAAGGTAAGTTCCGTAAGGGCTCACCACGAAAAAGCTTCAAGGGAACTCGGTGGGAGCGTCCCAGTAGTAAATCGAAAACGAGTCTCCTGCATCTTGTTTCATATACAAAGGAAGCTGCTCGTCGACATCATACGGGGAGTGAATTCTCCATAAATATCCTTCATACTCCTGTGCCCACTGCATCTCAAATCGTTCATTAAAGAGTTTATCGACATACTCGAAAGGAATAAGATCTTCAGTACAACAGCGGGGAGGCATGTACTGCGGCTCAACAATGGACTGTTCGTGGAGCTGGAGATGGCAGCCTAGGCACATTCGGTGGCCGCAACGGAGCACAACAATTCTGACTGTAAGGATGTTGGACAGACACCTAACGCATCTGATCGATTCATTCCGGGCTGGAGATGTGAGTATAGGACGCGGTACGTCCTCGATCGTTTGCCCCGCCTCTAAAACTCTGCAGCTATCGTCTCTGGGAAGTCGAAGGATGGGTATCTCCCCCATTGTCCAGAAGTGGTCGCCTTCAACTTCGGGAGTATATTTGATGGATGGTGCGAGATCGATCTCGGTCTTCGAGGGATAGTCTGTGTCATAAACACTGGCTTCCGAATCTGACGAGGACCCGTTGTACATAATGTACTTAACTGGTCTCGACGTTAAAAACTCCCCACCCACTCCGTCACCCTGGACCGGGCCGCAAGATGGAGTTGGCCATGAATCTTCGCCGGCATCAGAGCTATCGTAAGTCTCTTCGTTATCCTCGCCATAAGTATCACGTTCATCTAGTAGCCCTCGACTAGCAGGTTCTTTGACGTATGCCTTTATCAGATCTTTATGCTTATGGATGGTCGCACTTGAAAAGCCCTCCGACACCAGCTCCCTCCGGAACTCTTTCCAAACAGCTTTGTCGTCGTCTGCATTTGCCGTCAATACTGATCCCTCGGCCTTGCTCCCCGCCAGTAGGTGGGCAGTGATGCCATTAACAGCAAGCTTTATCTCTCTTAGGTCTCCTCCTGCCTCTTCCATGCGTCTCTCAACCCTTCCTACAGACCCTATGGAAACCATGTTGAGGAACAGTGACAGAGCCGATGTGTAATAGACCAGCTTGGCTCTTAATATTGTCAAATCCTGCATTTCGCCATTGCCGAAGCGTATTCGCTGCCATAATTTCCGGCCGCTTCGTTCTTCCTGACCCAGATCGTTGTATTTGGTCAAATGGTTTTCAGCGTTTTCAACAATTTCTCACAGCCAACAAGGATAGACTGCAGCTCGTTCTGACATAAGTCGCCTGACCGATTTAGAGGGCTTTCGGGTTTTTGGATTTTCGTTTTGAGCCGTTGCAGGACCACATGTAGACTTGAAACTTCGTGTGTAAGTTCATCGTAAGCACCGCAGGCTTTTTGAGAGTCTCGCACTACTCGCGAGGCTATTTGGATCAGATTGACAAAGTCGCCGATAGAGAAGCCGAAGGACATGGCTGCTGGATTGATGTGCTGCCGTCGACATCCTCGATACGGAATGAGGTGGATCTCGTCCTCTGTATAGTCTCCATGGACAGATTGCTAGCATCGTAGCTCGGAAGGCTGAGTTGTGACGGTTATGCTGATACACAGGAGATAGGCTGCAGATGCCGTAAATACTGATTGATTGATTGATTGATTATTTTATTAAGCACCCGAGTCTTCTCTATTCGGGAATGCTATGCGACTAATAACAATTAACTAATTAGATTTTGTAAGAAGTCTAAGTAATTATCTATCTACAACTTCTATATAGACTTTTTTAATAGAGCAATTTCTTTAAATACAATTATTTTAGTTTTTATTTTATATTTTATGTTGCTAAGTAAGTTCTCAATTTAATATATCTTATATCGAATATTCTAGTAGTCTATTGTAATTAAAGCTTGAAATTAATTAATAAGTTTTTTTTTTTACAAATATAATTACTTTTTTCCAAATTGTAAAATTTAGTAAATATAGTTTTTAAACTAAGTTTTTTTCAGGTTTTTTTCTTCTTTTTTTACAAATTTTATCTAAGAACAATATACTTTTATATATAAATAAAATATATTTAACTATTTGTAATATTTGTTTATATTAATATTGTTTTGTTCTAATATTAAATATTTTTTATTAAAATAGAAATAAATAAACTTTTAATTTTATTAATTTTATTTGTATTGCAAGTATATTAAGATTCTTAATTAATTTTTTATTAAACTTTAATATTAATTCTTATTTTATAAAATAGTTTATTATTGTTAAGTAAATTAATTATTAATTTGATTTTCGATTTCAACTTCTAAAAGCGACTTAAATTGATAGTTTAACTTTAGAAATCAAATTAAAAATTAATTCGATTTTAATTATTTTAAAATTAAATCAAATTAAATTAAGTTAATTTTCGATTTCAAAAATTAAAATTAAATCGAATTATTAAGAAATCGAAAATTATATTATTATATTAAGAATTACTATTTTTAGACTTATGTTATTATAACTTTGAAATTTTGACTAAAGTATAGTTTAATATATTTCTAGATTATAATCAAACTTGTTTATATTATTATATAATAATCTACTCGAATTAATTGTTACTTGCATTATTATTTTGTATTACTCTTCTATTTTAGAGAGATTCTCTTAATATTCTCGAGTTTACAACTATATTTTATTTTATAATAATTTGTCTAATTTAATTGTTATTTGTATTATTACTTTGTATTACTCTTTTATTTCGAAGAGATTCTTTATATATTATTTAAAGATATTGTTTTTATTATTTTTGTTTGCAATATATCTAATTTTTTAAAAGCTTTAAATTAATTATTATTTTTAATCGAAAATAGTTTTCGCAAATATAATTTGCGCAACTTTCTATTTAGTAGTTAATATTCTATTTAATTTACAAGTTAATTTAATTAAAAATTTCTAATATTTATATTAAAAGAGAAAGATAAATATATTAAGTAAAATTTAAATACTAATATTTAATTTCAAAAATAATAGTTATAAATTGCGATTAATAAAAGTATTTTAAACAAAATTTAATTAAGACTTATCAATTAATATTAAGCAAAAAAGATTAATATAGAAGCACAATCTAAGTTTTAAAACAAATTTGTTTAAGTAATTTTAATTTTAATTTTTTTTTAAGATTGTTTGCAAGAGTTTTTATAGACTTTTAAATTATTTTATTGTTTACAATTATTTGGGCACAACATATATAAAGAAATGTCTTTAATTTACTTTTTGCTTAAAACAAAAAAAATCTAGATTATAAACTACAATTAATCTAGTCTTTAATTGCGTAAATTACAATTAATAATACAAATAAATAATCCAAAACTAATATATTATTAGAAGAAAAGTTATATTAATTTGTTGTTCTTCTTTGTTTAAAATAATTAAGAAGATTAACTATGCAAGACTTTTGTTAATTTAAATTTACTCTTTCGAATTATTAATAATTTTTACTTTTAAAAATTATTAGAAATACTTCGATAAAAGCTAGTGCTTCTAGATTGCACAAAACTATCAAAAATAATTCTCTCGAATTTCGATTAAATTTATAAGAAAATCAAGATAGATTTTAGAGATATTTAGTATATCTTTATTGCTTTAAATTCATAGTCTAGTTAGACTAATTGCGTCGATTCAAGAAATCGAGTTCGATTCAAGAAATCGAATTGAATCTTAACGATTCGATTCGAATCGAATCGAAAGTCTTCACAATTCGATTTCTAAAATTGAAATTAACAATTCGATTTAATTCCAATCTTTAAATCGAAAATTAAATCGAAAAATCGAATCTAATCGTCAAGACTATTATTTTTAGTAAATTTTATTATTTTTAGTAACAATTAATTGATAATTTAATAGAAATAGTTAATTTATTTAAGTTAATTAATATTAGATTGAATTGTTTTTATATTATGCATTACTATTGTGCATTATTTAGAAAACAATTAAAAAAATCTAGATTTAAACTAAATTTATACTATTTTTAGTATTTTTAACGTTCTTGACGATTTGATTCAATTCTAATCTTTAAATCGAAAATTAACTCGATTTGATTCGATTCGATTTCAAAATAGTTGAAATCAAATTAATTTTTAATTCGATTCCTAAAGTTAAATTGTCGATTCGAGTCGATTTTAGAAGTTGGAATCGAAAACAAAATCGACAATCAATCTAAGTCTAGTTCTCAAAAAATTGTTTACTTAGAAGTGTTAATATATTGAGTTAATATTGTATTTTAATTTCGCAAATCTTTTATTAAATTTACTTCTCTTAATATTAAGTATATAGATTGTTAATTAATATTAAAGCTTATAAAGATCTTAAAGTTTTTTAAGATTAAAAACAATTTTTTTAATATTGTTATTAATAACGCAAGCAATAATAGTACTTTGAAAAACAAACTTGAAAAAGCTCTAAATCGACAAGAATTTTAATAAAACAAATAATAAAACTCTATTTCTTGTTTAACTTATATTATTAATTTAATAACTTAAAATTTTATTAAAATTTTAGAATTGAAAGCAATAACTAACAATATTGTTATATAATTAAAAAATATACAAGTTTAAGATATTGCAAGAAATACAAGCTTATCTATTGTAATTAAAAAGATATTTATTTTTGTAATAATATAAAGAAATAATATATTTGCTAAATTTTATCTAGATTTGTATTTTTATAATTGCTATTAATAGTTTAACTTAATATTTGCTTTACTTTAAAGTCTTTTAGAAGCAAATCGAAAAAAAATTACAAAAACTAGTATAAGACATTTGTATTTGTTAAAACTCTATCTATTTAATACTTTATTATATATATTAATTACGCAATTTTATTAATCTTTAGATAGAGAAATACTTTTAAGGTTAAAAAATACAACAAATTAAATGAGACAAAAGCAAATAATAATTAATTTTATTTATTAACAATATATTAAATACTTTTTACAAATATACTCTTATAGTTTTACAAACAACTAATATAAGTATTTATTTATAATTTTAAATATTCGATATAATATTTAATTATCTTAAATATCTAAAGAAAATAATTAAAATTAATATTTGTTTTTTTAACAAAGATTGTAATAAGAGCTTGCAATAAAACTTTAATAAAGTTTGCAAAACATTATTCGAAGACAAAAAAATTTAATAATATATTATATAATTTTATTGATATTCTATATTCTACGCAAAAATTAAGTCTTTACAAGATATATAATAAGAAGAAGAATAATAATATTGTTAATTATAAGATAAAATACAAGATCGAATTTAAAATCTATTTTTAATATTATTACAATTTAATTGTTAGTTTAAAAGCAAAAGTATAGAGAGCAAATATTGCTAAAAAGATAATACAATATAATAATATATATTATTTTTTGCTAATACTTTTGTAGTTTATTGCGGTTGTTGCAAAATCCTTATTTCGATAATTTTAATACTTTTGTTTAACTTAGAACAAAGACAATTAATATCTTCGAACTAATATTATAGAAAATAAATATTTAACTTAAAAGTATTAAAGAGATAATACTTCGAACTTTCTTAAATTAATACAAATAACTTAAAATATACTTTTATATTTAGTATTATTAATAAATATTAAACAAACTTTTAGTTTTGTTCGAAAAATATATTGATAAAATTAATCTTAAATAAGTTTGCAAATAGTTGAGCAAATTATAATAATTAAATATTGTAATTGTATTATAAATTTAGATTTAAAGAAAATTGTTATTAAACTATAAAATATATATTGCAAAGAAGAAAATAATAATTAAGTAATAAATAAAGAAGAGAATTTTTTTCGAATAAAGTTCGAGATTGTTCTAAATTAAATTTATTAATAAATATATTATATTATTAAAAATATTGTATTTACAACTATAATATAAACAAACAAATCTTATTAGTAATAATATAAAAAAATGATATATATTTAATAACTTCAATTACTAAAAGAAAATTATTAATAATTAAATCTCGAAGATTTGACTTATAGCTAGTACAAAAAATATATTATAATTGTTTGAGAAAAAAATATAGAATTACTTTAGAGTTTCTATTACTAAAAAAAATCAAATTGCTTTATTAAATACTTAATAAATTAACAATTCTTAAGCTAAATTGTTACGCATTTAATGTAAATTATTGCAAGATTTAAATTTATATAGAGTAAAATGTTAATTAAATCTTATAATTACAATAATAATACAACAAAATAATATACTTATTAGAGAAGAAAATATATATAAATACTTTTGCAACTTCTTAAAGTGCGTCTAAGATTAAACTCTAAATATAATATTTGTTTTTCTAACAATAAACTAATCGCGAGAAACCGAAAATATCACGTGAGAGCGTCAAGATTCGGTTCCTCTATTTTTTTTTAAAATCGAATTGCTTAAAATAGTAACTTTTCGACTAAGCTAAACTTATTATAGTAATAAGCTAGCTTCTTTAAGCGATTCAATTCTATTCGATTTCTTAACAATTCGATTTGGTTCCAAAGTTGGGATCGAATATCGAATCGACGATTAATCTATCTAACTATTGTAATTCTAAGTCTTGTTGTATAGTATTTTGCAAATTAAACGTTAAAATAAGCGTTTAAAAATAAGAAAATCGATCGACTTTTAATATTTTTTAATTTCTTAAAATACAATAGTTTTAGACTTTTATTTTTGCTCTCTTTATTGCAAAATATTAGTATATTAGTTGAAAATATATTATCTATTTGTATTATCTTGTCTACGTTAATATTACAAATACTCTTTTTTTCAATATTTTTGTTTTCGATACTCTTGTTTTTACTATTATTTATTTCGTCTTATTTAAATTAATTACGAGAAATTATTCTATTGCAAGAGAACTTCGAAGCGAACTTTCGAACTAGCAAATCAAGCTTATCAATTATAAACAAAATATATTGTATTACTTGCATATATTATTTGTTTACTTTGTGCAAATTATTGAAGATAATAATATTAATTAAAATAGATTAATATATACGTAAAAAATTATAAAGAAAAGCGCGATAATTTTTAGAACTTTTATCGATAGAAATACGTCGAAAATTGCATTAAAAATTGTGTAAAAACAAAAGCTTAAATTAACAATTAACATCAAAATTATATAAAATAAATAATAAAGAAGTTAATATAAATAAACATGCATTATTTATTGATAAGATTAGATAAATATTAATATAAAGAAATAATAATTGTGTTAAGTAAAAAGTTCAAAATAAGTAAAAGTAAAAGTAAAAGATAATTCTAATTCTAATATATATAATTCTTACTTTAATTTGTAAAATTATCTTTTAATGTTTTATTTATAATCTTATCGATGTTTGAAACTCTTCTATATTTTAAATTTTATAATACTCTACTAAATATAAAGATATACTTATAATTTAGTATACGATTGCATTATCTATATACACTACTAGTAGACTAAGCTAAGAAATTGTATAGACAATAAAATTACTATTAATTAACTTAAAAAATATTGCAAATTGCAATTATATACAAGAATAAAATAATAATAAGAAAAAGTTATATCGAAAACAAAGCAACTATTGCAAGATTATCTTAATTTGCGTTAAGAAATTGCGTAAAACATCTATTTAAATAGAAGTTTCTTAATCGAATTGTAAAATTATAGAGAATAATATTAAAGATAAGATTGATAAGCATTAAATTAATTAAGATATTTGTAGTAATATATTTAGAAAATGCAATAAAATATATAATGTTAACAACTTAATAGTATAGTACTTTGAAAATTAATTTAAATAAAAAGCAAAAAAGAAGTTTGCAATTAAAAAAATAGAGTAATTTAGAGTTACTTAAGAAGTGCAAGCAATACGTAAAAATATGAATATAATAATAACGTTTTTCTCTTAAAATATATATATTATCTAAATATATTACTTATTTTCTATATTTAAGTTAATTAATATTGTAGTTAAGCATTAACAATAAATTTAATATTAATAAAAGCTTTTCGATATTTATAAAATTAATTATAAAAAATATAATTAAAACCGGTTATTTACTATAGTAATTTAAATAACTTGAAGAAAGCTAATAACGTCAATTCTTTTAATTTGTATAGTAGCTTTGTTAAGAAATTTACGTTATTAAAAAACGCAAAAGAGAAAGAAATTTCTAATTTTATCGATATTAAGATAGAGGATTTTGACAATATTGTTAAAAAGAATAATAATAGTTAAGAAATTCGATATATAATTTAAGAGAATGCTAAAACGTTAAGTTATAACTACTATAAAGTTACTAATATTAATAATAATAGCAAAAAGAAAAATGCAAGCAATAAAGATTAAAATTGCAATAATAAGAATAATAACAAGATTGAAAGCAACTCGAATTGAACTATTTAAAATAATAATATAGCAAACAAGATTATTAAGATCTTGGACTAATAACTTTATATACTTAACTTAGAAAGCTTATTATTACAAATTAATATTATAATATATTATTATATTGTATTATTATATTGTATTACTATATTGCATTATTAAATTTAAAATATACAATTAAGATTTTAAACAAATTAATTATAATCTATAATAAAAATTAATATTTTAACAATTCGAGTCGATTTTTCGAGTAATATATTTGATTTTTTAAGAATTATGCTATTGCTTAAAAGTTATTAGTTCTTTATATATTTTTAAATAGAATATGCTTAAATATTAAAGTTTTAATAGCTTAGTAATAGAGTATTTTAACTTTTAATAATAGTAATACAATATTTATAATAACATTATTAAGAATATTACTATGCTTTTATTAATATTATTGTAAATTTTGTATTATTGTTATTGCAAATTAAAAAATCGAGAATTTAATATTTTTTCAAAATATATATATATTTTTTTTTTACAATCTTTGACAAAACTATGCAAAATAAGATTGTTAAACTCTTTAACTAGAAAAATTAAGTCAATAATTTGACTCTAACTATCTAGATAGCTCGAATATATTACTATAATACATTACTAAATAATTTTATCTCGAAAAATTATAGAATAGAATATAATTTTCTACTATTTATTTCAAAATTTCTTTATACTAATACTAAGTCTTAATATTTCGATTCGATTTTTTCATTTAATTTTCGATTTTAAGTTTAAAATCGAATTAAATTGTCGATTTCAATTTTAAAAATTAAACTATTAAGATTTTCGATTCGATTCAAATTAAATTGTTAAGATTTAATTCGATTTCTCGAATCGACGCAATTAGTCTATTGTTAATTCTTTTTTTTTTTTTTTTTTTTTTTTATATTTTTAAGATAGTAGACTACTTTTGTAGACTTTGTTGTCTAATTTATATTATATTTTACTAGTTTATTTTATTTATTCTTTATTTATATTTTATTTGTTGTTTACTTAATTGCAATATTTGTTATTTTACTATTTTTAATATTAATTTATACAAATATTTAGTATAACTCGATCTCTATATTTTTATTGCACAAAATATTAATAAATCTAATCATATTTTTAATTAAATATTAATTTAAATTGTTATTTAAATTCTCGATTATCTTAATTGTTGTTTAATTGTTTATATATATATATATATATATTATATTCTAAACTTAGAATTTGAAATTGTTATTCTAGATTAAGAAAGAGAGCAGAATTGCTTTAGAAAGAGTAGCAAGAAAGTAGAGAGAAATTGTATATAGTTAAGTAATTAGATAATATTAGACTATAGATTTAAGAATATTTACTATTAGTATTAGCAATCTATTTGCAATATATATGCGATCTCCTTTACTTAGATCTTAGAATTCTAGCTATTTAATATATTATTAGATTATATAGTACAATTTATATATATATTGCAATAAGTCTCTATTGTTATAGTTATCTATTAAGTAGAATTTTATTTTTACTTTCTTATATTAAAATCGAAAGTAAAACTTTAGTTATAATAACAAATATTAAAATAACAAATTATTAAGATATTTTTAGAAACAATTTTAGAATTATAAAAATTCAAAAACACTAAAAGAAAAATATAAAAGATAAATTAACTCTAATAAATTATCGAAAATCAAGAATTTTAAACCTTAAGAATATAAGATTAACAATTTAGAAATTAAAATATTATTAAATTAGAAAAGCAAAAAAAGAAAAATTAAAGTTAAATAATTAAAAATAGCAATTAAAGTTGCAAATTTTAAAGTTAAGATATTTTATTAAAATTGCAACTAGTTTTTACAACTAAAATAATTAATTAATTGTTAATTAAAATATAATTAGTAAAGAAGATTTTGCAATAGAATAATTAATTTAACTAGATAAAAGCAAAAGCGCTTTTTAAGCTATCTTCTTAATTAAAATTAGAGCAAATCTTTAATTAAGAATTTTTCGCTATTAATTAATTAATAAGCAACTAGAAGTAATAGTAGATTAAAAAAACTTAGTTGCGAAAATTTAAGAAAATAAAAAAGCAATAAACAAAAAAATAATGCAATATTAAAAGATTATAAAAGAAACTATTCTTATTATCTTTGCAAAGATATATAAATACAAAAAAAAAGATAAATTTTAATTATTATCTTTCGAATTTGCTATTGCAAACAATTTTTTTAATTTTTTTAATTTTTTTAATTTATTTGTTATTATTTTTACTATTTATTGTTAAACTATTTTTATAGATACAATAACTTAAAACTTTAAAAAGTTAATAAAACTCTTCCCTAATATATAGATATTGTTGTCAAGTTAAATAATAAACTCTATAAAAGTTTTTGCATTCTATTGCTATATAATTTCTAGTATATTTTTTTAAGAATATCAAGAGTATTGCACTTTAACAAACTTAATATTATTAATTTTCTAGAACAATTTGCGAATATTTATAACAAATAGATTGATCGCGTCGAGTTGAATCATCGAGTTCGAACTAGATTTCTAGCTCGCTAAGACTCAATTTGGGTTAAAAATCTTAACTCAAGTATTCGAGTTAAATCAAAGGGTAAATATGAAGTACTTAGCGTATAACTTGGCTCGACTCGCCAAAACTCGAAAAATTTAGATTATTTTTAAAAAAGTGCATTAATCAACTTAATCAAATTAATTAATTTAATTAATTTGTTTATAATATTATATAGTAATGCATTTAAATAATGCATTTGTACGTTATTTGTGCGTTATTATTTTTAAACTATTTTTAGTAATTCAAATAATGCGAATTTTTTTAAAAATAAAAAATCTTGACATTTTGACGTCATTTTCGATTGCTTGACGAGTCGATCGAATCAAGTTAAGAAATCGTTGATCCAAGTCAATTCCAAGCTAAATCAAGAGATTGATATCAAGTATTTGGGTTAAACTAGAATGTTAATATCGAAATTTAACCCAACGATTAGTCTAATAACAAATATAAAAATTCTATATTTTATAAGATTATTAAATTTTCTTAATACTATAATAAGCTTATAGAGGATTTTATTAAATTTAGTTCTTTTTAACAAGCTAATAAGTAATATAAGTTAATAAAAGAATTCAAGAAGAAGTATCAAAATAAGAATTTTATCTAGAAGATTAACTTTTGTTTCTTTCTAAAGTTCTTAAAAGATATAACGAAAAAAAAGTTAAACAATATTTGCAAATATAATTATTAATTCGAATCTATTTCTTCGAAACTTCTTAAAATTAATTAAATAAATAAGTATATTAGATCTTCGTAATATTTAAAAGATTTCTTCTGCAATATTTGCATAAAAGTAATGCGTAAATACAAAATTAATTTAAACAATACAATTACTTTAAAGTTTAAATTACTATATAAAATAAAATAAAAATAATTAAGAACAATATTGTTATGCAAGAAATAAATAATAACAATAATTTAATAATATAACAAGTTGCAAATATTAATATAAGCAATTTAATAAATATAATTAACATAAAAAAAAACCTAATAAAGAAGATAATTATTTCTAAAATAACTTTTTCTTCTTTAGTATTGCTTGCAATTGCAATTAATAATTTGAAAACTAACAAATACTAAATATCTTAACAAAAGTTTTTATAAAGCATAAAATTAACAATGCGCAAAATATAATAAAGAGCGAAGTTTATTAAATAATTTCAAAAATAATAACTTAATTTTAAAGAACTTTGCGATTTTCTATTTTGCAAACTTAAATAACAATTTAGATACAATCTTAAGAAATTGTTTAAATTAATTAAGAATCTATCTTTATTTCTAAGTACAATTAATCTTAATTAAAATCTAATAAGTATTTGTTTTGTTACAATCTATATAGATAATAAGTTTATTTAAATTTTACAATTTTAAAAACAAATAAGAAATTATATCTAAATAAAAACAATTAAATTTGTTATAAGTTTAATAGTTTTACAAATAAAGAAATAAAGCTATTTCTTAATAATAAAAAATTAAGTTCGAGACAATAGATCTTTGTCTTTAATAAAGAGTGCAAGATTGTATTCGAAATCTTGTAATTAAAATAAGTGCAATAAGATTAAATACTAGCTTTTTGTTATAAAATAAAGAGATTAATAAGTTGAATTAAGCAATAGTAAAAATTAAGAAAATTAAATTAAAAATAACTCTTCTAGACGTCAAGTATTATAGAAATCTTTATTAGAAAAATTGACAAAGAGAATCAAACAAAGAATTAGAAACAAGAAAGAGTTTTCAAAAGTTAAAAATATTAAATCTAACAATTATTCGAAGATATCAAAGATTCTAGATAGATTTAAATATATAATAAAGAATATTATTATAAAAGATAGTCTATTAATAATAAATCCAAACTTTAGAGTTATTAAATATTAATAATTTAAATTCTAGAAAGATTAAGATATCTCTATCTATTATGCGCAAAATATTGAATGCTTAAAGAGAATATTGTAGACTATTTAAGATTAAGTCGACTCAAAAATATTAACGCAAAATATTCTTATCTTAAAAATAAAAATAAAAATAATAAATCTTTTAGATCTTTATTTACAATTTTAATTGTTTTTTTTGTTCTTTTTTTAACAAGAAACTCGATACTATTGTAATTAAGAGAAAATCTTAAAAATCTATTAAAAAAGAGAAAGAAATAGTTGTTACAATAAGCTTAATTAATATTAAATTAAACAAGACTATTAACTTTAAGAATATTATTGTTAAAGTAAATTCTCTTGGAACGTTATATTTTGTCGTTTGCTTAACCACTTAAATACTATTAAAAAATATAAAAATTAAAGCTATATTTAATTGTAATGCGAAAATTATATTTACATTTAATAAACTCTAACTTGAGTTCTAGATATATCTAGATCTACTATAACAAAAGTTGTAGTTTTGTATTACTAATATTTAAACTTCTCGCAAATCAAGATTAAATCTAGTAAATTTTGTATTACTTGCGAGAATCTAGAAGTTCAAGCCAGGCTTTTGGGAAAGACAATCTTGATATTCTTTAATATTGCGCTTGTAGATACGTTCGCTCTATATAGCAATTATAATCTATCTACGTAAGATGCGCATCTATTCTTATAATCTATTAGATTTATCTTCAAAGTAAACTTTGCTCAAATCGATTAAATTTAACGTTTAAATCGAAAAATGCAATAATTTAAGTTAACTATACAACTAGCAAGCAATTGCAAACATCTATACATATTGCAAATATCAAAACTTTATATATTAAAAAATAGTCTAATTTAATTAGAATTTCGAAACTTGTTCGAATATAAAGAAAACAAAATAAGCTCTTCGAGCAAATTCTATCTTGATAGTACTAACTTAAGTATATAAAATAGTTAGATTTGTAAGATTTGCAAGATCTTAAAAGAATCTTTATCTATTAAGTTTAATTTGTCTTCTAAAAGATAGATACAATTATATTAATAAAGATTTAACAAATAAAACAAGTTCAATTATTTAACAAGACATTTTTATATTATTAATAGAGATTATTAGAGTATATATTTGCTTCGAAAAAACAATAGAAGACGCAGAAATATTTGTCGAAAATATTGTAATTTATATTTTTATCTTTATAATTTCTTGATCTAATTACAAGATACTATTAAAACGACTTTTTTAACAAAGTATTTGCATAAATTTCGTAAATATAAATACTAAGTCTCTAGAATTAATTATTTATTTTGCAAACAAAATAAAGTATATTAATGTTTTAAGAATACTTATTAGTTACTTAAATAACAAAAATAAAAATGTTATATTTTTAGAGAAATTTTCAAATCTCTAGAGAATTGTCTAGTTAATTAGAATTATTAATAATTCGAATATTTTAATTGTGTACTATAAAAGAAACTTCTATTATTTAGTTGTTACAAAAGTTTAATATTCTTTGTTAATTTTTTGTTATATTGCGTTTTTTTGTTCGAATAAATATTATATATAAACAAAAAGTTTAAAAAACACATCTAATAAATACAAGTAATTTCAATAATTCTATTCTAGACAAATATCTAAATAGAAGAAAAATGCTAGAACTATTAATTATTAAAAATTTCTAAAAGAAGTTTAACAAGAAATATAATTCTTTTTTAATACTTAAGTTTTTAAGTATTAAATACAATTTTCGTCTTACTAAGAAATACATTTAAAAGCTAATTATAAAATTTAAACTATTTTTGCAAAAATAAGAGCTTTTAATTACAATATTGTTTAATTGTAAAATTATATTAATTTAAAGCTTTTTTAAAATGATTAAGATTAGATTAAAAATTGCATCTAATTAATAAATTTGCACTATAAAGTATAAAGTATAATAAATTCTAGAATTTTTCATCTTTCATATATTATATTTTACTATAATTAAGATATTAAAGAAATATCTATAAACAAGATTGCTAAAATATTGTTATAAGTTTTATCGAAATTCTTGATTTTTTGTAAATAAAAAGAAGAAAAACAAGTATTGCATAATTAATACTATTATAAATATTAACAAAATAATTGTTTAAAATACTAATATATATTCTAATATCGTAGGGTTTACAAAAGAGCTTGTTAAAATAATAATTATATTATTAATCAATTTCTTTTCGAAATATAATTAGATAAGTTTCGCGTTAAAAAGTTGTATTCTTAAAATCTTTATAACTTTTTTTGAAATGCTTAGAATAACTTGTCTATTGCAAGATACTACTAACTTAATTATTTAATTTGTAAGAATTATAATATATATTTTAAAGAATCTTTTTAATAGATGCTACTTATTTATAAACAATATAGATATAAAGAAATTTAAGTTAAATTATAATAATAAAAAAATTGTTTCAAAGATTAAATTGTTTGTATTAAAGTATATTTAGTAGTTAAATACAATACTAGTAAACGTAAAGCTATTTAAATATACTATGTTAGACGAAAAATTATAGTTCTATAAGTTAAATATTAAAATTGTCAATTTTGTGTATAATTTTAATAAACAATTTCTAAACAACATCCAAATTATTAAGACTATTAGATAATTGCTATATAGAGATATTCTTAAAGCTAAAGTTTTTATAGAAGTATATATCTATTATTAAATTTAAATACTAGAGTTTGTTATTGTTGCAAATAGATTAATTGTCGAGTCGAATTTCGATATTAACATTCTAGCTTAACTCGAATACTTGATATCAATCTCTTAACTTAACTCGAAATCGATTCGAGTCAACGATTTCTTAATCTAACTCGATCGACTCGCCAAGCAATCGAAAATAACGTCAAAATGTCAAGATTTTCTATTTTTAAAAAAATTCGCATTATTTGAATTACTAAAAATAGTTTAAAAATAATAACACACAAATAACATACAAATGCATTATCTAAATACATTACTATATTATATTATAAACAAATTAATTAAATTAATCAACTTGATTAAGTTGATTAATGCACTTTTTTAAAAATAATCTAAATTTTTCGAGTTTTGGCGAGTTGAGCTAAGTTATACGCTAAGTACTTCATATCTATCCTTTGATTTGGCCCAAATACTTGAGTCAAGATTTCTAATCCAAATCGAGTCTTAGTGAATCAAGAACTCGACTCGAACTCGATGATTTAGCTCGACGCAATTAGTCTAGTTGCAAAGTCTATTTATTTTTTGTTTAAAAATTAAATATATCTTTATATAAGACTTAAAACAACAAAATACTATAAACAAATTAAAGATTGCTTTAATAAAGACATTAATAATGCGTATATTAAACTACTCTATCTTAGCTAACAAGATTATTTTAACTATAGATTTAAGTTTAAAGAATTAAGAAAATATATTAATACAAATTAGTATATTAACAAATAATTTTTTTATTTTCTATAATGTAAGAGTAAACTCTAGAGCAAATAGAAATTTTAATACAATGTTAGAAAGCAAGAATATCGAAAGCTTATAAATATTTTAAAGAAAATTTAATTCTATTTATATAAAGTTTAATTTACAATTAATATTAATTATAATAATTTAATAATTTAATTTAATTGCTTTGCAACAAATCTATCTAGCGCTTTAATCACTTGCTAGTTAGTTCTCGAATTACTTTTGTTACTCTCTTAACTCTAGAAGTTGAGCGCTAATTTTAAAATCTTAAAAATTTTTAGATCTTAAAAAATGAATAACTCGTGTAATATAGAGACAAAATACAACGATAGTAGCTTATTTTGTAGATAAAGGCTAGTAGTCTTACATAAAATTTAAATTATTCGATTTGCGTAACTTGTTCTATAGTTATTAGTGTATCAAGATCTTGAGTCGAACTTATATCTCTATCCAATTTGTCGAGTTAAATCCAAAAAAAAGTGTTTAATCCAATTCGAAGATTACTCTAATTGTTAATACTTTATTTAAGCTAATAAAGAAAGTTTTTACAAATTAATTACAACATTTGTACGCAATCTTGTAAACAAATAAGATAATAATTCGAGTATTTATTAAGAAAACGTTGTTTTAACTTAAGTTTAAATAGAAAGCTATATTGTTAATTAACACAAAATATTTAATCTAGTATATTATAAATTAAAGAAAAGTTTATATAATAATCGATTTGCTAACATTGCGAGCAAAACAACTAGAATGAAAAAATAAAAATATTAAAGAAATTATATTGCGTCTTGGTTATTTTAAAAAAAAACAAGAATCTCTTTAATAATATTTATTAACTACAAATGCATCTATTTTAATTTAAAGATTTAATTTTGTTATATAATATTAAACTTAATAAAAGATACAACATAAAATTATTTTTTTAATAATTAGATTTCCTCAAAATAAAAGAAGAAAACAAAGCTAAGAACTTTTATACTTTAGAAAAAGTTAATAGTACAAAACTTAAAAAAATCTATTTAGATAATTAACTAAAAAAATATATTGAAAGAAACAAGAATCTTTAGATCTTTGCAAAATTAAAAAACAAAAATAAAAAAGTAGAAAATAACTTTATGAGAGAGATAAAAAATTAGTTTAACTAAAGCAACAAGAGATTGTTTTCAATTGTTTTATTATTTTTATCTAGTTATACTTATTATAATTACACAAAAGTCTAAAAAAAATTCAAGAGAAAAAAAAGTAGCAATCTTTATATTTGTTTTAATTGCAAAAACTTTATTATAGAGTTTATTGATTTATATATACTAAGAGAAGTTTACGCGCAATTGTGCAAAGTAATTTACAAGATATTATAGTTCTAAGTATTTAAAAGAAACAAGTTAAAGGCAGAAATATTAAAATATTAAAATATTAACAATTCTAATCAATTAAGAATAGACAAACAACAATAGCGTTTACTTATCTACTTTAATTAATAAAAAACAATAAGTAAAAAACCATTTAAAAATATTAATAAAAAGCTTTGACTTAATATTCTAGTATTGTAAAAATACTTTTAGATTATAGAAGACAAGTTTTAATTATCTTTTACAAAGCATTTCTTCTCAATAAATATAATAATATTATACGCAAGTTATATTAACTTTATATCTATTTATAAGTTAATATATAGATATATATTAATATAACCTTTTTGTATAACTAGCAATATAATTATTGCAAATATTGATTAAGTCTATAAGTAATAATTCTTTGCATTTAAAACTTTATATTTGTTAAATTTTTAAGATTAATTATTGCTCTATTTATTAAGATATAGCGACTTAATAATCTAATCTTTTATTAATTAAATTCTCTTTCTAATTTATTATTCTTGCATAAATCTTTTTTTATTAAACTTATATTATATTTTAAGAACAACAATTATAAGATATTAGATATAAACAATTGTTTACAAGAGAAAATTCTTAATCTTTAGCAAGCAGTTAAGATTAAGAACAAGAGTTACTATCTATATTAATCGAAGAATTTTGTAAAAAACAATAGTTTGCATTTGCTAAACAAAATTTAAGTTAATCTTTAATAACTTCTATACATTCTCTTTATAGTTAAAAATTAGATTTTTAAATTAAATTATTTTAAGCGCAAAATCAATAAATACAATTGCAACAATTATAAATAAAATCTTAAATATTATAATTTTAAATATCTTAAACTTAAATTTTAATTAAACTACAAAAAACAATTATTCGATCTATAAAAAATAACTTAAATATTAAAACTTATATTTATATTTAGATAATAAATATTCTAAACTGAAACAACAAAGTTATAAGAAACAAACAAAAAAAACTTTTAGAAAATATTCGAAACATAGTTCAAAATATATTAGAAACAACTAAAAATTAAATATAAGATCTTTAATAAACAATTGCAAAAAATAATTAAATATAAATAAATAATTTGTAATAACAAAAGTTAAGAAATATAGCTTAAAATATAAACAAAAATAAGATACTAAGAATCTAGAATAATTAAATTTAGCTTTGCAAGTTCTAGCTCTTGCAAACACTAAATATTTTGTTTAAATAAATAAATAAATAGATTATTAAAACAATATTGCGAATAGTAAAGCAATATAAGAATTTATAGAGAATTTTAGAAAAACTAAAATAAGTTGTATAAAATTGACTTAAATATTGTATTATAAAATTAAAATATACTATTAACTATATAATCGACAATTATAACAAACTAAATATTAGAAAGTTCAAGAATTTAATAGCGTCTATTGCACAAGAGCTTGCAAAAATAAAATTAAAAAATTATTTTCGAAGAATTAATCTAATTAGAATCTTAAACGCAAAATCAAAAAAATTTGTTAGATAAAAGGTTTTTAATTTTATCTTTTTCTATAAAAGATATAGAGAAATCGCAAACGTAAAAAGAAAAATAAGAAAAATATAAAATATTAACTTTAAAGTCGAATTTAACGTCGAAATTTAAAAATAACAAAACTTACAAAAAAAAAAAGAAAAAAGAGAACAAAAATTTAAAGTTTTTAAAAGAGATTTTTCTTTGTCATTACAATTACAAATTCTAATATTAAAATTATCTTTATTAAATCTTAAGTAATTTAAAATTACTAATATAATTAAATCTTATTTCTTAATTATAGAAATTGCAAAGATCTTTCTAAAAATAATAATTATTATTATTTCGACAAAAAAAAAGAATAATTCAAAAAACTATTTTAGAGTAACTCTTAAATTACTTTTGCTACTCTCTTAATTCTAGAAGTTAAACGCTAATTCAAAAATCTTAAAAAACTTTAAATCTTAAAAAATAATAACTCGTATAATATAAGGATTAAATACAACGCTAGTAACTTATTTTGTAGAGAAAATCTAGCAGTTTAATATAAATTTTAAATTATTTAATTCAATTAACTAGTTCTATAGTTATTAACGTATTAAGATCTTAAATTAAACTTATATTTCTATTCGATTTGTTAAATTGAATACAAAAAAAGTATTTAACTCGATTCGAAGACTACTCTAAACTATTTATATATAAAAGTAAATATAAATAAGCAATATTAAATTAACTACTATCTTGCAATATTAATTAAAGTTTTTTAACTAATTAAACTAGCTATATTAATAAAGAAGCAAGAAGTAAATCTAGAGATAATATTATTATAGTCGATTGTTTGCATAGGTTATTAAAGAAAACTAAAAAATTTATTAAAAATAAATCGAGTTCTTAATAATTAAATTAAGAGATAAGTAATTTAATATTTTAAAAATCGAAATAACTTTCTAGAATTTATAAAATAATATAAGATAAATTTTAAATCAAATATCTATTTGCTTGTATTTAGAAATCTCTTAAAACAATATATTTATAAAGAAGAAAAACTAATCTTTTTATTAAACAACTTATAGTAAACAAATATTTAACTTTAAGTTATAAACAATACTAGTATAGCAAAATAAAATAAATATAAATTATTATCTTTAAGAATTAATTTAATTATTTAACAAAAAATCTAAAGTACTAGATATATTTATATCTCTAAGACAAATTACAAATAATATTTATATTACTAACAAAAAAATACTAATTAACAAGAAAAATAACTTCTTAATTGCTTATTCTCTATATTACAAATATTAATATAAATAGATCTAGATTCTTATATAATATATATACTTTTACAAAACAATTACAAGTATAAATTGTTAATAATATTATATTTAATAATCTTTAAAAAGTATAAAAATTAAATATCGAAATATTATTTTAATTGTAATATAAATTAAAATATGTATTAAGAGTTTTAACAATTGCAATTGATTATTTTATTTATTGCACAAAATAATTTATCTTATAAGAAATATTTAATAGACAAGTTTTATATATAGATCGAAATATAATTACAAAAAATAGTAAAAAAAATAACTAGAATAAGAAATATTAGATACTAAATTAACAAAGAAGAGTTTAATTAAATAAGACTTATATTAAGCAAATATATTTTGTTAATTAAAAGATATACAAATTACAAGATTTTAAATCTTATATTGCAAACTAGAAATTAAAATTAATACAAAAACAAAAACATTTTCTATTTATATAATTTTGCTAATTAATAAAAAAACTTTTAAGAAATTATATAAAAGTATTCGAAGCAATATAGTTGCAATTTATTAAGATTTAACTTTGTTATATTTTTTCTTAACTAATATATTTTATTGTTTTAAAATAACTATTAAGTTCTCTTATATATTTAATATTAAAAATATAATTCTAGAATATATATCTTAGAATTTGGCAAAAATAATAAAAATGTTAAAAATGTTATTTAATAATACAAAGAAATCTAATTATTTAATAGAGAAAATTCGAAAATATATAATATATTATATAAAATTAATATAAAGAAAGTTTTAAAAGACAAAGAATAAAATATTTAAACTTAATTAATAATAAAATTTTATAAAATCTAGAAGTTTTAAGATATCGAAAGTATATTAATTTAATACTAAGAATAATCTAGATTGTTATTTGTTTATTTATAAGAAGAAATTTTTTTTAAGTCTTTAGCTATTTGCTTTAGTAAAGATAAGAAAGTTCTATTATTTTAAAATTAAAAAGGAATATTATAAATTAAATAAATTTTCTAGAATTATATTAAAAAAGTTTATTACTATTATTATTATTTTTAAAAAGTAAATAAGATTTTTAATAATTAACTTTGTCAAATACTTAGTTTTAATTTAATAATTTTTTTCAACTTTTTAAGAAATTTTATATAAATTAATTTATTATATTATTTACAAAATTGTTTAAAATAATAAGAGAAACAAGAAGTTTAATATAACAATCTAGAAAAAATAAAAATATTTTTCTTATTTTTTGTTGCAACTTTTGTTACGAATTGCGTTAACATAAGATTTATCTAGAGATTTGCTCGACACTTCTACCTAATTAGGTCTAGCGTCGACACCAAGATCGTTGTACTAATCAATTTGCTCATATATTTGTCTTCAATAGCCAAATAGATAGTTAGACAATTACTTTACCCACTATATTATGCATTTAATCTAGTAATTTCTAACAATTAATAGCTTTAAACAAGCTAACCATATTTATCTTTCATCGATAGAACTGTCGCATTGAGACAACATTAATTAACAACAAAAAGCATTTTGTTGTCAATATCGTCTACATCGTTTGCAAAAAATAATAAGAAAAAGACATTAAAAAAGAAAAGATTATCTTTAGTAGACTTCAAATTGATAGAACTTTTAATTGACAACAATCTTTCTATAAGTCTTGCAATCGCTATCAAATTAAACGAATCTATCTTCGTCTTCTTCTTCTTTTTCTTTCTTCTACACAAATCGATATCTTTGCCATCTATTAAGAAAGACGTAAGACAATTATTTGATGCTATAAAGAATATAAAGGCAATAAAATTAACAAAGCAACAATTGAAGACTATATATACTTGTTATAACGACTTAGAAATATAAGACGATTGTTTGAACGACTTCGTCGAACAAGACTTTCAAGATATAACATTCAAATCAAACATTGTCGTTCTTATTTACTTAATAAACAATTAATTGATCGAAATAAAAAATATGTTTAAGACGTTAAATAGCAAGATAGATGCAAAGAATGCATTTATGCAATCAAATATTCTAAATTTAATAAAAAGAACATTTAAAACAAAGATAATGTAGAAAACGTTAAAGATATTGTCGAAAAAGATATTACAAATTATCTATTTTACATCGCGAAATTTGCAAAATTTCTCTTAAGAATTGATTTTTCTCTATTGTTAACTTTTGTTGTCAAATGTTTGATGCAAGTAGTTACGAGACTATGCAAATAACAATTACAAATAAAAGCAAAATAGAAGCAATCGCTTCAATAAAGAAGATAATAGAGAACATAATAGAAGTTTTTCACAAGAATTTGTCTCTTATGCTAACGAACAACTAATTATCTCTTATTCTACAAACGAATTGTTTATTTCTAGTTTAAAGTCGACATATCTACAAAGTATCGCAATTACCAAGCAAAAGATATTTAGATTCTTAGAAATAAAGTATTTTTATCTTAATTTACTTAAGAACACGCATGCAACAAAAGACTACATAGTGTTTAAAAAGAACGTCTTTTATTGCGACGTTTATATGTTTACGCAACAAATTAAGCGTATAGCAATTACAAAAGAGATAAACAAACAATTGTATCTTTATCTACGCAAATGAATTATAATTTGATTTACTAATTAGTCAAAATATTTATAGCAATGTCTCAATAATTAATTTAACAACTTTTGCATAACTTTGATTGCTAAATATAAAATATTTATCTTTAAGATCTTTAACAAGTTGTAGTTGAAGCACTATATTGTACAAAATGTACGAAAAGAACGTTCGACAAACAATTATATTTAGGCAATTATTCGTTATAAAGAATTATGTAATATTGTAAACTTTGTAGCTCTTACTTACGCATAGAAGAATCTAGACAATAATCTTCGACGTAACGTTAAACATTCTACTTGAAACATCAATTCAAACGAGTTTGTAAAGACATTGAAGAACGTTATCGAATACTATAACAACATTACTAGAAAAAACGATAAAGTTTTAATTATTGTCTACAATAGAGTCTTCATTACTAATTAAACATCTAATTGATTTAACGAAAAGAAGATAGTCTTTTAGCGAGATGTTAAGGTTGTAGAACGTTGTCTACTATCGCAATCGCAACAATATTAATAAGCATCTATTGTTTTATTGTTGTAGACTAAAGAATATTAGAGTAAATATCAAAGTAATCGAGAATATTTAGGAAATCTATCGCGTCAATATTTATCTTCTAATTAGAAACTTCTTACTAATTAGACGAAAACGTATTCTATATATTTTATAGACGCCTAGAATGCTAAAGACAACGAAACATACTATTTATTGCCAATAGATATTAAGTATGTTATTGTTGACACACAATTTAACGAAACAATAATTGTTTTCTATAATCAAGCATCTATTAAGAAGAACTTTAATAATACTTATATTGTACAACACAATATATTATTCTATTTTTGCAATATTTGCTAGGTTATCTACTTAAAGAACTACAAAGAGCTAAATAATTATATGTTTAATTGCTATTAAATAGATATTTGTTCTAATTAAAGCAAAGCACGCAAGCAATATATTAATTAAATGGAATACGCGACTCTAAATGTCTATAAAATTAAGATATTATCTAATAAATACGCAATCTTTAAGACAATACTCTTTTAAGACGATCAAGAATCTATAATCGTTTGTGCAAATACTAGATTAAGCACTAGCTTTATAGACGAATTCTTATTGTCTAAAGACAATCTATATAAACGTTTAGACATTGTTTTACTTGTTATCGTACAAGACATTGCTAGTAAAAAGATAGTTAATAAACAAATGTATTTGTCTATTTATATAATAGACGTTAACAAAGTTGTTCTTAAAGCACGTTCTTATGTTACTAAAGACATTAAGATAGACATAATACTAGGCAATAACGTTCTAGAAATGTCTAAAAACAAGATTAATTTGCATCTATATAGCAAGCAAATACAAATAAACAACGTTCAAATATCTATTAAATTTATTTCGTTAAAAGTATTGTAAATAAGCTTTTACGTTATCTTTATTACTATTTCTATTGCTCTTAAGTTATATCTTAAGACTATAAACAAATAGATAGCAAAGACAATAAAATTTGTCATAAGAATTAATTAAGAAACACGCGTTATTATTATCAAAAACGACGCATTTTCTTAGCTCTCTTTAATCTTGTTAATGCGACAAATGACAATGCATTTATTAAACAATTATAGAATACTTCGCTTTACAAGATCAAATGTCGAAAAGATAAGATTTAAGTTTATTTCTAAAATTGACTTAAAGAAGAACTTGAAGATATTTAAATAGCGTCGCTATACTATCTTTTCTATAGATTATCGTTATTACTTATATTGTATTAAAACTATAATATTTTATTGTTGTTGCCTTAATTAATTATAACAATAATTCTTAACTTTTCTTGTTGTTATTGCAAGCATTTTCGAAAGAGATAGACAAAATTTCTTTTATTTAATATATATAGTAGAGGCGCTTCAACATTATAGACGCTTTATATCTTAATTTATTGCATATTTTATATACAAAGTTAGATTTTATTGTTGTTATCTAATAACATAATTACGAGAACGCAATCTTTTTTCGAAAAAGATAGACAATTGTTACAAATTGCTATAGCATAAGATTTGTCCAAAGATTTGCTTAACACTTTTGTCTAATTAGATTTAGCGTCAACATTAGAATTGTCGTATTAATCGATTTGTCTATATATTTGTCTCTAGCAATCAAATAAATAGTTAGACAACTATTTTATCTATTACATTATGCATTTAATCTAGTAATCTCTAACAACTTTTGTTACGATAGTTGTTAAAAGCGTTGTTATCGCGATGGATCGCAATGAAGAAGACAATAACAACTACAATCGCACGACAATTATATCTATATTTAATCTAACATCTTTCATAGAAGAAATGCATGCTTTCTACAATTTATTTTTTTCGCATTATAGTGTTTCGTTCATAACAATTTGATAACTTTAAACAACGATTCGCACAAGTTGTAAATAACTTATATTGTTTTTCTATTATTTTTAAAAATAAAAACAATACTCATTATCGCAATAACTATTATAGACAATTTATCATAATTTTGTTTTAATTGAAGACGATCTATTCAAACTCTTTCGAGACGTCAAGTTGATTTTAACAAGTCTATTATCATTATTCTCGAAACTTGATCAAAAAATCATTAATATCGTTTTCGCTTTCTTAACTTTCTTTTATTTTAATCATTCGTTCGTTAAAGAAGATACTAAACGAGCTCTTTTTCACAATTTAAATCATTATTATTTCTTGTCTTTAGTTAAGAATCTTTCATAATCGTTTATTAAAAAGAAGAACGAGAAATTCGTTCGCGAAATTTTCATTTTTTTTAGACGATTAAGCAATCGATTTCGATGATTTCAAAGTAACTACTTAACAATTTCTTAAATTAACGATTAAGTATCGCTTTAGTGTTTAGTATCAAAGTTATTTATCGCGAAAATCTATAATTTCTTTCAACTTCTTTATCTATTTTATTAAAATTACTTTTTCGAAATCTTTAGCGAAGCAAATTATAACAAAGTTAGAAAAAAGCGTTCACTTAAAAGGTTTCGAAATAGAAAGTCGTATCGTAACTTTTGCACAATCTATCAAATTAAGTAAGACTATAACGAGTAACTCTTAACATTATGAATCAACAATTATTATTAATAATTTTTTGAGTAAGATTGTTAATAAGCGTTCTAAGAGAAATCTCGTTGTCGAAACGTCTTCTACTAAAAAGATTCGTTAAAACGAAAAAATTAATGTTATGATTAAATTCTTTTTTTTGAGCGATTCTTCTTTAAACTACAACAAGACGCAATACATTAAAAATTGCGTTGTTTTACTCTATATAATGTAGATTTAAGAGCGAAAACTTAAAACGTCGAACTTTTAACAAGTTATTACGAAATAAAACATTAATATTGCGATCAAAATTTATAAGATGCTCTTCGCTATTAAGAAAAATTAGTTTAAAGAAAAGACGAAAAATGTTTTTGATTTCTTTCTTAATAAGACGAGATTTCGAAATTTTATCAAACGTATTCGTAGTAATTTCAAGAATATTTAAGATAAATTAATTGAGACTATAACTTAACGCGATCGTATTAAAAAGCAAGAACGATCGAATTAATCTTTACAATTATATCAAATAGTGCATAACATTTTTTAAGTATCGTAGTATTGTAAAGAAGCATCTTAATTTTGTTCTTAATTCTTTCGTAGCTTTAGTAGAAATCTAAATTGATTAAAAACACATTTCGAAGAAATCGAATTTTTTATTTAAAATTAGTTTCGCTCACTTTTTTATTAATTAGTTGTTAAATTTAATCGCGATAAAGAATTACGTAATTGCGACAATTAAAATCGCAATTAACTCGTTAATAACGATAAATTTTGAAAAGTTTATTTAAACTCTTTTTTAGCGAAAAAGAAATATCAAAAACGATATTAAAAAAATAAATATATTTCTTAGATTACAAATTACGATTTTAATTGTCTCTTCATCTACGTTATAGTTTTAGCAAAGAAGTATAACTATAATCGTTTTAATTAACGCTCTTCGTCTTTGTCGTCGCAATCTTAAACATCTTTTTCGTTAATATAACGTATTTTAATTTTGATAAATTTTATACGACGCGAAATCTAGCATGTTCGAACAATAAATAATTCTTGTCGCTTTCTTAAAACTTTACGACTACTTTATTATCGCAAAAAAGATTATTATTATATTAATAAAAAAAGATTATTTATTCGCAAAGGCGAACTATTATTGCGATTCATTCGTTGTTAATTATTATCGCAATTTATTCGTTAAAGCAAATTATTATTAAGATTTATTTATTGTCGATTTTTAACGCAATTTACTCGTCGAAGCAAACTATTATTGCGAAGAAACTTATAAATTATTGTTATCGCAAGTTTGCTAATAAATTAATAATACTTTAGATTATTGCTTTTTCTTACGCAATAATTGTTTTAACTTTATATCTAGAATTAATTAAAGATTAAAATTTATTTTCAATAGATCACAAACAAATGCGATAAAATATTAAAAAGCATTTAATAATCGTAAAAATTAAAAGTTAAAATATTGACAAAATAAACATTATTAACGAAATTATAATTGCAATTATGATTGCGATAAGATGCGCTTTTTACGCGAATTAAAGTATTAACAAAATAAACGTTAACATAATAATGAGCGAAATCGCGATAAACGTTTAACTTGAGAACGATCGCTTCGTTCACATAATGTTATAGTATAAAATTTCGAAAAACAAAGCGTCAATTTCTTTATTTGTCTTTTTTTTAAATAGTGAAGTTCGAAGAAAAGCGATTAATTCTTTAAGTATTTTCTATGTGTTTAAAAGAAATTGCATTAAAATAACACATCGATTTTTCTTATGCGATTCGTAGTAAAATAAACGAGAATTTAGCGATTTGAAAAAATGAGTTGCTTTAAAAACATCGTTTAAACAAGTTTAAATTCTTAAGAAAGACGAAAAAGATAATTTTTCGTTTCGAAAATAAGAAACAAACATTTAGTTAATATTTTATTGAAAAAATTAATCTTCTTTACGATGTTAAAATGCAAGATAAGAACATTATTGTTCGTCATCTTTAAAATAACTTGAAGTCACAATTAGTTTTAACAACGTCGCTAAAAGAAGACGACAACACTATTAAGACTTTTAATTAACACGTAAAAAATAACGAACAAACAACGCGTAAAATTTGAAATTTAAACAAGAAATTAACAAATCGCTTCTAAACTTAATTTTAAAATTAATTAAATGCGCGTGTTAACATCGCGATTGTATTAACAATTGTCTAAATCGAACGATTAATAAACAATTACTAACGAATCACTAATAGATCAACTATTTCTACTATAGTTGTTATATTAGTTAAGAAGAGAATTTTTATTTCTATAAGTAATAATAAAATGTCTTAAGAGATGAAGCGATTTTGTTGTTATTGCGAAGATAATTATTAAAACAACTTATATATCTTTGTTACAAAAATTATGTTAACGAACGCAATCGTTAAAAATAAAAAGCGTTTCGAGATTATATAGTTAAATAATAAAAATATAAAAATTCTTCTTGCTTTGCATATCGCGAAGAAAAGAAAAAATCAAAGTTGCTAATTAATAATCTTAACTTTATTAAGAATCTTATTGATGTTAAAAAGCAACATTATTTTAATCGCATTTATGATTGTTTGTTATCTCGAAAAAATATTTTTCAATTTTATTTAACATTCTTTTATGCTTTGTTGCAACGCTTTTTTAAAAGCGTCTTTAAACAAAAGTTATCTTTAAATATTATCGTAAAAGACGCGAAAATCTTCACATTTATTATTATTATTAAAATACTTATAATTTCGAAACTTATTAAATAAGAATCGAAGTTTAATTTAATTTTTCAAATATATTTGAATGTATTTATTATATACTATTTTAGTATTAGCAAGTTATATATTTTATATCTTAACATTAATTCTAAATTTATCCTTATTAGCGAACGAATATATTAAGTATTTTATTCTCACATTTTACATTATTTTATAGCAAAAAATAAGCGACTAAGATGTAAAAAAATAGACGAAATCATCACATTTACGCTTTGTGCTAAAATATTTTTGCGTCTTAAGAACGACAAAAATTAAATAAAGATTGTTATTGAAAAAACTTATATTGTATCTAGTTTATTATGCGATATAATTGTTGAAATAAAATTCTTAAAATTTAATCAAATAATAATCGAATAAAATAAGAATAAAGAAAATCAAAATTACATACTTTTTCGCGATTGACGTTTTCTTATACAAGCAACTTCTATAGTTGCTTCATTAATAATTAAGAAAGCAATTTTAATTTTAGTTTTTACGACAAAGATAAACGTAATAAGATTTGCTAAACGATATTATTTTTGTATACGTAATATTACTATTTATGTCTTAGAAATCATGATACTAGATTTTAATAAAAGAAAGAACGTTTTTATGCGTTATAAATCTTTGTTCGTTAAGATTTCTTATCTTTTTTAAGTCTTTTCTCACATGCATTTTGCTATAAAAGAATTAATTATTGCGATTAGCGCAATAATTGAATCAAATTAATGTGTCATTCTTGTAAGCAATTTTGAGCTTATTTTTTCAAAGATTCGTAAAGAATAGACTTTAAATCAAATTAGTAGTCTTGTTAAGATTGCGCAATTTACGTTAATGATTAAAGTGAATTTCGCAAACGTATTTATTAACAAAGTTTATACGAAGTCAAATATATTTAATCTTGTGCAATCATTAAAGAAAGAGAACAATAAAACAAATATATTAAATCATTAAGAAAAGAAATATAGAGCTAGAGTACAAACAATTATTAATCGTTATTATAATTTCTTTCGTACGAAACTAGATAAGTTTAATAACGATGTCAAGATATTAATGTTATTCGTGAACGAAAACAACGTCACTAGTCTTAAGTAGACGTTATACTCTTTTATTGTACGAGATCGCAAGACGATTAATGACATATTAAATTCGCTTATGCGTCAAGATCAACTATAGAAAATTTCTTTAAAAATTATTTTATTGATTGCGTTATTAACGTTCGTAATTTAAAAAAACGACAAATCACAAATAGTAATTAATTTTCGCAAAATCAATACTTAATTATATTTAAACGCATATTCTTTATTGCGTTAAAATATTATACTTGACGCTCTAAAAAAAAATTATAATTTTTAATTTCGTTAATCTTATTAAAAGCTTCTTTTAGCAAGATATTAAATTAAGTAATTAATGAAAAACTATTTTAGTAACGTCTTATTAAGATCAAGAATAACTTACAATGTTTACAATAAAACTCGCAAATACTTTAGTCTTCTTTTAGCATCGCATGAAGCAATTACTAAAATTATATCTATAACAATTTTTTTAAATTTATATCGATAACATTATAATCTATTCGCAAACTCTAAAGCAATACGTTTATTATTTCGATCAAATTCTAACTTTGTTAAAAAACAACGATGTTACTTTAGTTTTATCAAAATGTTACTTCGTTTATTCTAATATTAAGGCGCTAAATTATTATATATTTTAACTAGATTTAAGCATTATTAAGAAAAAAATAAATGCAATTAAAGTTATAAAGTTTTCACGTAATCTTAGAGATCTTAAGATGAATTTAAGATTTTTTGACTATTATCGTTGATTTGTTAATCATTACGTCGCTATAGCTCAATCTCTCGTAAAATTAAAAATTAAGAGTTTTATTAATAACTTAATAAAAGAACGTTTACGATGCGAACATGTAACGCGATTACGTTTTCGTTAGCAATACAAGAACAATTACGATAATAAATCGACTAATATTACTTTTGACGCAAATAAGAAGTGTTAACAAATGTAAAAGACACTTAAGTTTATCTTATGTTAAGCATTAGTTCTAGTCTATTTCGACTTTAGCAAACCTTTTATTCTTTACGTTAACAATAGTAAAAAAAAAGAATTTAAGATTGCGATTCATCAATTAGATAAAAAGAAAACTAAAAGATTTATATTGTTTCTCTCTAAGAATTTCGTCGACGTTAAAACAAAATATTAAGCTACGAAGCTTAAGATTGATGCGTTTGTCTAGATTTTAACTAAGTTGTCACAATATTTCGACAATAAAACTTTTATCATAGTTACAAATTATATCGCTTTAAGAACAATACTATAAAACAAGTTTACAAGTTAACGTTTCGCAAGACTTAATAAATAAGCTATGTATTTATTTACGTACTTATTACGAATAACTATAGTTTATTATCTTAAAAAAAATTACAATAACGCGAACGATTTTTTAAGACTATTAATTAATTACGCGAATATTAATTGCTATTCTATGATTACTATTGTTATTAATGAAGAATTTCTTCATAATTTGCGCGATGCTCTTAAAATCGATTTTTATTTTTAAAAAATTTATAAGAAGATAAAGAAACAAATAAAAGATATTGCGAAGAACTTTAAGAGCTCAAACATTATATATTAATTGTATCGCTTAAACGCAAATATTAAATTACTTTACTTAATTAACAAACTTAATTTCGATCGCATTTATATTTCGAAATTATTAAAAAAAAAAGTACTTAAATTCGCTCACAATAACTATGCTCACAATAATTATTACTAAATCTTAAATTATCTTAAGATTGTTTGTTATTTTTTCAAGATAAGAAGCAAGATTTATGTATACATTAATAAATGTTTAATTTATTAATTGTTAAAGTCTTCGCAAAGATTGTTATACAATCAACTTAATTCTATTAAAATAACGACGATTTCTCTTTTTTAATTAGCAATAAACTTTGTTGTAACATTTTTAATAATTACGCAAAATCATAACTTTTTGCTCACTATTATTAATTGTTTTTCAAAATATATTAGATTAATTTTTGACAAAAAAATTTAAACGATAAAGAATTAAATTAAAATATATTATTGCGACGTCTATTATTACTAAAAATTACTAATTAAGATAATCTTAAATTGCGATTTTAAATTTACGAACGAACTTTAAATCATAATGTTTAAGAAGAACGAAATTAAATTTAACTTTATAATTGCATATCACTTCTTTGCGAATAATTAAATCGAACGAATAAATTATATTGTAAAAGTTGCATTACGATATCTTTTTATAAAAAAACATAAAAAGAATTGAAAAAACATTCTTTCTTAAGTTAAGTATGTTCTTAATATTGTCAAAAACGCATTTATTATAACAACGCTCTTTAAACTATTATATAACGTTATATCGCGAGAGCTTTTAACTTTTTTTTAATTATTTTCTTGCAACAATACTATCGCAATGCAATTTATTATAAATTGTTAATCGCTTCAAAATGAAATCTATAACGCGATCAAATTTGCACAAATTAAGATAACAATTCTTTACGATACAAAGCATCGCAAATTAGATCTTCACAATAACTTTTACATTAAAATGATCAAAATTAAGAAAATTAAATATTATTTATTTGCGAGAAACTCTAGTTTTAAGACTAAGAAAATCGAATCGTTTAAAATTATTCGCAAGATAAAAGATCTAACGTATAAGCTAAAGTTATTAATGTATATAAAAATACATAATATTATCTTTATAAAGCATTTAAAACAAATTAATTATAACGTTCTACAATGTGACGTTTTACAATTATTCTTAATATAATATAGAAATAAGAAATTATATATAATTGAAAGAATAATTAAACGTAAAAAAAAAACGATAAATTAAGATATATTGTTAAGTGAAAAAAATATAGAGAATTTATTTAGAAGTTAATCGAAATCATAGAGATTAATGTATTGAACTTAATAACGCGTCTTAGTTAACGAAGATCAACGCATCGATAATAATATTATATGTTTTTTTAAACATAAAATAAACATTAAAACTCACTTTTTATTTACTTAATATATTTATTTTTTAACTTTATTTTAATTATTATCTTTATATGTTTTTTACAACAATAATTATTAACTTATTAATTATATAAGCGACAACTTTAAAGAGCGCGATTTTCGAATAATTAAAGATCTTTTAAACATAATTAATTTTGTCTTATCTACGAACAACTTCAAAAGCAACTTAATTGTTCGCATTAAAAGAATTCGAAATATCTTAATTAATTTTACACAAAATGCGATTAAAAAACAAGAATCGTTATTATCTTAAAGTTTATTTAGCATTAATAATAATAAAACGAAATCTATAAGTATTTTATATTAATACTTTATATTAATTTGAATTGCGCAAACAATTAGTACATTATATTAAATAAAATTTAATGCGAAATTAATTAAGAAGAATTTTTACAAACACGAAATACTATTGTACACTAAGTATAACATTAAGATTAATAACATATTTGCTAACGTAACATTGAGCGACTCGCACGTACAAAAAATTCTTAAAATCGATTTCGTTAATTCTAAGAAATAATTTATTAATTTCGCAAATAACTAGAAAATTCGCGTCTTTCGCAAGAATCGCGAAAAGATAACTAAATTTCGAAAAACTCTTAAGAAAAAATAAAAATATTACGAGATTATTAACTATTAATTTCTTAATAATAAAAGTCGCTTTTTAAACATAATAAAGAAATCTAATTTTAATAAGAAGCATCTTTTATGTGTGCGACAAAACAACATAAACTTATTAAACGAAACAATAATAAGCAAATAAATTAAGAAGTAAAAGAAAAAAACAAAGATTTTGACGCAATTAAAGAAAGACGTTGCAATTAAAAATTTTAAAAAACAAATTATTATTAAGTTTTAGCATTTTATAATTGCGAACAAAAATAAATGCATTATTGTTATTATCGAAAACAATAAATATTTTATTATTAATACAATTATCGTTAATAAAGACGATGTTAAGTCGAAATTTAATTATTTTTTTATGCTTTAAATAAACATACATAATTGTGAAATAATTTAAAATCTTTTAACAAATAGTTGTTTATTTATTGTTAACAAAAACGATAATTAGAATGCTAATAAAAAAAAATTTATTAACGATTTTTTGTTCGCAAATTCTTATTTTATTAAAAATAACTTAACTTTCGCGCAATAGCTTTTTTTAAAACTTAAAAAAAAAAAATCTTTTTCTAGTTTACATTAATTATAAATGTTAAACTTGTTAACTTTACAAACGTTCTTTATTGCAAACACTAATACTCTTAACGAACGTTATTCTTATTCGACGACTTATTAGCTACAAATGCTAATAACGAATATAAATTTTTTAATATTTTTAGAAGATTTTACATCAATTTTTAATCGCAATGTGCGTAAAAAAGAGCAAACATTTAATGAAGAAAAATAGACATTAATTGTAATTAACGAAAAGTTTATTAAAAAAAATAAAGAATATAATAATGCGAATTTAAAGCTTATTAATCAACTAATAAAAAAAAAAGAGATTAAAAATATTGCGAATCAAAATTAAGAATTAAAGAATTTCGATCGTTATTTCTTTATTAAATTAAATCATAAATATAAAAATTGCTTATAAAATATTATAGCGCATTAATTAATTAAAGTCGCAAATATTGTTTAACATTTTAAATTTATTTATAACGCAATTTTATAATTGTTGTTAAAAAGTATTCTCGCAATAACTTAAAATGATCGCAAAGATCTATATAAAAAAATTCTTAAATTAAATATATAAATTATTAATGTTTACAAGATTAATTATTTATTTAACGTTAAAACTAAAGACAAAATTGTAAACTTTTTTGTTAAACAACTAATATAAAACAAATTTATAAAGATTTATTTACTTTTCTATAATACGCATATTAACATTAATAATTTTAACAACACAATCTAATTATAACAAATAATCGATAACAACAATCTTAAGAGCAAATAATAATTAATGTTTTTATCTTAACGTATTGCGATTCTCTTTTACTTTTATCTAAGAAGTTCTTCGCATAATATATTTTCTTATTATTCTTTTAGTTATAACTTTAAGAAACAATTACTTTATTCTAATAATTTTTATATTATAATTTCTTTTTTTATGTTACTTTATAATTATATTACTTTATAATTATTTTATTTCTCTAATAATTTTTACATTATAATTTTTTTTCTTTTATTATCTTATTTTAATTAATTAACAATAATTTTACTTTAAAGACAAGAAGATATTATGATAGTTATTAAGAACGTTATTATCGCAATGAATCGTAATAAAGAAAACAATAACAACTATAATTGTACAACAATTATATCTATATTTAGTTTAGCATCTTTTATAAAAGAAATATATATTTTCTACAACATATTTTTCGCATTATAGTGTTTCGTTCATAACAACTTTTGTAAGAATAAAAATTAAAATTTCTTTATTAAGTAATTATAAAACAATTATTAAAAGAAAAAAATTATATATAATTAAATAATTAAATAATATTAAATTATAAATTTAAGAATATTTATTATTAGTATTAGCAATTTATTTGTAATATATATATAATTTCTTTTACTTAAATCTTAAAATGCTAATTATTTAATATATTATTAAATTATATAGTATAATTTATATATATATTATAATATATCTTTGTTATTATAGTTATTTACTAATTATTTCTACTTTAAAATATAGAAAAACAATAAGAAAATAAAAGAAAATATTAAGAAAATAAAGAAAAATACTATAGAGCAATATAAAGATCTAGCAAATAGAAGTTTAAATTAATTATCTTATATATAATTATAATTGCTTGCGTTATCTATAGTAATATTTAAAATAATTGTTAATTTAATATTTAGTTTTAAATTTAAAATTAAAGTAAATTGTTAAGAAATTAAATAAAATCAAATTGCTTAAAGAAGCTAACTTATTATTATAATAAGTTTAACTTAGTCGAAAAATTACTATTTTAAGTAATTTAATTCTAAAAAAAAATTAAGAAATTAAATCTTAACGTTCTTACGTAATATTTTCGATTTCTTGCAATTAATCTAATAATATTTATTAATATTGCTTAGATTAATTGTTAATTTAATTTTTAGTTTTAACTTTTAAAATTAACTTAAATTAACAATTTAACTTTAGAAATTAAATTAAAAATTATTTTAATTTTAATTATTTTAAAATTAAATTAAATTATTAAGAATATTAAGAATATTAAAAATAATATAAATTAAATTTAAATTTAGATTTTTTATTAATTACTAGATAATGTTTAGTAATAATATATTTATAAAAAGAAATTTCTAATATATTTATTAATTAATTTAAATAAATTAGATATATTAATTAAATTATTAATTAATTGTTACTAAAAATAATTAAATTATTACTAAAAATAATAAAATTTACTAAAAATAATAGTTTTAACAATTTAACTCGATTTTTCGATTTAATTTTTAATCTTAAGTTTAAAATTAAATTAAATTATTAATTTTAATTTTAGAAATTAAATTGTTAAAACTTTCGATTCGATTTAAATCGAATTATTAAGATTTAATTTAATTTCTCGAATTAAACTTAATTTCTTAAGTTAATATAATTAATCTAATATTATTATCTAGTTTAATGTTTTATTATTTAGAAAAGTATTCTTTTGCAATAATATTAATAAGTAAAAATTATCTATAATAATAATATTTATATTAAAGATTGTTTAACTATTAAGAAATAAAATAAAAAGCAATATTTATTTAATATTAAAACTTTTTCTTTTATAAACTTAGAAGTTTAATACAACTTTAAGTATTTAATTTAACAATTTTAAATTTTATTAATTTAAGCTATAATAAATACAATAAATATTAATAATTAATTAATAAATAAAATTAAAAAAAGAAAATATAATCTTTAATATAAGATAATAAGAATATACAAATTAAAGTTAAAAACTTATTTAATATTAAGACTTAAATATTAGATACAAAAGTTAAAAAACTCTAATAAGTAATCTTTGTAATATTATAAGAAATACTATATTATAGAATATATTATTTTAGTATTGCTAATTATATATTGCATTTATTAAGATAGATAAATATTAATAATATAAAGATTTTATAATAAAAATATATCTAGTTTAGAATTTCGAACTTGCATTTACTATAATTACAAAATAGATTTAATTCTTCTTATATAATATATAATCTATATTATATTAGAATAAAATACAAAGAAAAAATATTAATACAATATAATTATTTGTATATACAAGATTTCTACGCACGTTAACTATATTTATCTTAATACTTTTTTTAATCTATTAAGTTTAATATTACTTATAACTAATCTTTCTAAATTAATAGATATAGAAATCTAATATATATAAAAATCTTATATATATAAGTAAGTTTTATTAAGTGTTTAAATTTTGTCAACAATATTATTTAAAATTTCGACAAATTTCTTATAAGATATATTCTTAAGAACTATAAAAATAGTAGTCTTAGTATAAAAGTCGAATATTCTTATTTAATCTTTAATAGACTTTTGTTTTGTCTTGCTTGCAACTTACTATTTAAATTTTTTTTTTCTAATAGTGTTTTTAGTTGCATTTGATGTAATGTCGAATATAGTCTTGCTTATGTTGCTAAGATCGAAGTAGAATATTGAGTTCTGTTGCCTCTGCGAGGTACGGAGTACCCTTATTGCCCTCTTGCTTCCTGTTAATAAATTAGCTGTGATCCCCGGTATTTCCCTGCTCTTATCGAACCACCTTCCTTCCACAATTGCCATCTATGGCCTTGACCTTTCTCCCCCAGAGCTCTCGAAACACACCTTCACTAGCTTCTCTAAACAACCCCCCCAATCCACCCCAGAAATGGCATCCCCTTCACTTCCGCCTACAATGCACGCCTGGCTCCGCCAACGGCGCGGCCCCGCCCGCACCTCGCTGGAGCTGGCAACATCCTACCCCACGCCCTCGCTCCCCAGCGCGTCCTCCGTCGAAGTTTTAATCCGCGAATCGCACGTGGCTTTGCAATTCAGCAGCGAGATGCTATTCAAAGCTCCTCCCGTGATGCCCTTCACGGCGCCGTCCATCCCCGAGCTCGAGTTCACCGGCACCGTGGTAGCCGCAGGCTCCGCGGCCTCGTCCGACGTGCGAGAGGTCGGGACGCGCGTGGTGGCGTACCAGAATATCCCGGATATGGTGGTATTTGGCCGGGGCGCGCTGGTGGAGTATGTGCGGGTTCCGAGCAACCAGGCGGCGCGGCTGCCGGAGGGGTCAGATATGGTGGCTATGGGAGGCGTGCTTGGGAGTGGGTCGACGGCGCTCAAGATGGCGCGCACGGGTGGGGTGAAAGAGGGGCATCGCGTGCTTGTTAATGGGGCTAGCGGGTCTGTAGGGAAGGTGCTCATGCAGGTTTGCAAGATGAGGGGGGCGAAAGTCGTGGGTGTTGCGAGTGGGGGGAATGAGGAGATGGTGCGCGGGTTGGGCGCTGATGAGGTATATCTTCTGCTGCTTGCTGCATTGAGAGTTGATCTCCGTGAGGTTCTGGAAGAGGGTGGAGAGCTAACCTTTGTGAACAGTTCATCGACTACCGCAAGCACGATCCGCTGCCGGCCTACCTGGCGTCGCAGTACGCGGCGGAGCCTTTCGACTTTGTGCTCGACTGCGTCGGTTTGCAGGCCCTATACGTCAACTCGCCGGCGTACCTTAAACCGGACGGTATGGTGATCAACATCGGCTCTATGGAGGGCTCGGGCGCCACGCTCAAGAACTGGATCTTCAACACCTGGTGGCCCACGTGGCTGGGCGGCGTGCCGCGCCGCTACGTCATGTTCATCACGCCGCCTTCCAAGGACGACGCCGTCGTGCTGGTTAAGCTGGTGGAAGAGGGCAAGCTCAAGATCTCTGTCGACTCGGTGTTTAGCATGGGGGACGCCATCAAAGCCTACGAGCGCATAGCCACCATAAGGGCGCGTGGGAGGGTTATCGTTAAGGTTGAGAGAGACTGAATATGTATGTACCGGTTAGGCATTATTTAAAATTTCGGTGAATTCCTCGCATCCTCAGGGATTATCAAAACGGCAGCCTCAGTATAAAAGCCGAATGCCCTTATCCAATCTTTGATAGACTTCCGTTCCGCCTCGCTTGCAGCTTGCCATTTGAAAACATTTTCTTTCCTAATAGCGCCTTTAGCTGCACCTGGTGTGGTGTCGGGTATAATCTTGGTTATGTCGCTAAGATCGAAGTAGAATCCAACATTCTTGAGTTCTGTTGACTCTGATTACGTAGGTTTGCCAAGTTTAGCTGTCGGGTAAATAAATTTCTGGGCTACCTTTTACATGTTCTACGGCTTAGTCATTGAAAAGACTGCATCTTTCGCAGCTTTTTCTAAATTAGACATGGTTGCTGTAATCCTAAAGACCTGAGATTTTAAAGTTAGACTACATGAATAGAAGGAACGGTGGAGAGCTTACTTACCTGTTGCTGGTATCTCTTGAGGGTTCGGGGTTGAAATAAAGGCTGGTTTTTAACCTCTGCTTAGGCGGTTGACTATACATGTAATGTATATGAGGATTTGCGGCTCGGCAGTAGCCTTGCAGTAGGCAACCATAATAGAGACGTGTGAGTAAGAGGCGCAGACTGACCGCATCGAGTTTGAGACCAGTCCAAAGTACTCTCGACTTTTTTCAAATGTTTTAGTGGGGGGACGGCCAAAAGGTTGCCTCTTTTGGTAGCTTTGGACGCTGCTTTTGACTCTCTTTTGGCCGGATGATGCCTTCGCTTGGATTTTTCGAGACTTCTATTGCAGACAAAGGCTAGAAGTATGTAATAACTTTTACATTATAAGGGTTTGTCGGTTTCGAGGGTTCTTATTCTGAGCAAGCACTGACATGGTTGTGTGTCCGGGCGTTCAGTAGTCTCCATGCATCAGCCTAATGAATTTCCAATCTCGACTATCATATCTACATACAGTCCATCCCGCCAGTCTTGCCGACCTTGTCAGCCTTGTCCGTACTAATCAGTTTCCACTGCTAGAAAAGAAAGCGATCTGTGTTCGAAAAATATACTTTGCTATGTTCCTAGGTTTCGCCACTGTCAATATTGACAGTCTGCTTCGCCAAACATTAGTCACAAGACAGACTGGAAATCGCCATTGACCTCGCTTGAGATGTCTTTGACTTACGAATCCTGAATCACGAGTTGAATCGAGCAGCATTTGCCCTCTTGAACCGATCGACAAGACCGCAATCACATTCTATATTCCAGCCCCTTTGCCGGCTTACGCGAAGAATACATGATAGAAATCACGTCGCCGTTGCTGTACAAGCGTAACTCCCGTGGCCATTCGGCGCTGCCCTAATCTAATGTCATCTCGCACTCGCTTGGAACATCAAGGAGGTTCACAAAAGGGACATTTTCGCCTTGTGGGACGGAACGGTCTGAAAGGTATTCCAAGATAGCCCAGTAATAACCAGAGATAGCAACAAGGTCATGCGAGGTCCCTGAAACCGCAAGTTGCAGAAAAGTTCGTCTTGCGATATTGTGAGATGAATGCGCGGCGTTCTCAATTCGAACGAGTAGGACTTGAGGGAGATTTCGCGCCAGATTGGCTGACCTATCGTGAGGGAAACGTATAAACTGATGAAGTTCATAATTTTCTCAGAAGACGACATAATCAGGAAGCGCATTCGATGAGGATGAAGCACGTATGGTAGCCGCAGCGCTCGCTTCCGAGCGTGAACGAAGAGCATCAATTCTTCTTTCGTTCGCGGTCGCGATCGCGGTCTTTCCTGCGTGGGCTATGAACGAACTTGTTCGTGATATAGTGTCGTTCTTGGAAGCAGATATCGTATCTTTACCTCATACAGGTCTTTGGCTGGCTGGTAAGCTACGAGCGCTGGTCGTGGATCGATTGGACTGTGAACAGACTGCAGAGTGGAGGATTATGCTCTCGTAAGGGTCTGGGTAGGATTTCCTGCTCGATTGAATTTCGCGTAGGAGGGCATTTTCAATTGCTGAAGCAAAACTCCCCAGTGTGGTAAGTATGTCTCCATCGGCGTTTGCGATACTCTTCACTGCACCTGGTAATGCCCACTCTTCATAGAGTCTTTCATGCGTGCTTGGAACGATGAACCTGCCATGTATCTTGAAGAACAGGTCGCAAAGGAAGCAGGCCTGTTTGCTCGAGTACATGATTCTGGGAGGCAGAGGGCAGGAGTTCCGTTCGTAGTGGAAAAGCAGTTGAACTTCTGCATGCATCGGAATGGCTAAGGTTGCTTCTTGGCGTAAATGGTCTTTGATCGCGAATAATGATGACCCGTGGAACTTCGACGCGAGTTTCCTAAGCTTGGGTCCGTTTAATAGACTATGAATGAGGTCTGCACTCATTGGATCAAGTTCCGTGGCAGGCAGATTCGACGCTCTGGAACAGACGGCGGATATCTGAACTCTGCAAATGACACCCCTGAAACGCACGCATACCTTTCTCATAACATCATTTGTTACCTCACCGCGACGTGCAAGCACCCACCTACCAAACCCCCCCTCCCCCTAAACCAACCACGGCCTAAAGCCTTCATCCCCCGCCCACCCCTCACGCCCATCCTCGCGCCACGAAACATATCCACAAGCGCCCGTCGAACAAGTCCAGAAGCCTTGTCCGGGAGCATACGAATTCACACCCGCGCGATTCTGCCTAGCCAAAGTGCCGCATTTGCACCTCGGATTGCGAGAATCGATGCCCATACGATCATCCCAGGTGATCCAGCCCTTCCCGTTCGGGCCGCTCGTGGCAGATGATGAGGGAAGGGTCGGGTCCTTCTTGCATTGGAAGCAGATGTAGTAATGGCGGCCGACGTTACCGTTTGGATTTTTGGGTTTGACGGTGTCGCGGTATTTGGGGCGCCAGCTGCAGCGGCGGCAGTGGGGAGATGAGCTGAGGGGGAAGGTGGGTTCCTTTGCGGTAGAGGGTGATGGGCTGTAGGCTGCGGGGACCGATGCGATTGGTCGGGATGGGGCTGGGGTGTAGTTGGGTTTGTATAAGGTAGGGGTAGAGGGTGATGGGCTGTAGGCTGAGGGGACCGACGCGATTGGAGGGGACGGGGCCGGGCTATAGGTTTGGTGCTGGAAGGGTTCGTATACGGTAGGATTTGGTGTTTTGAAGGTTGCGGGGACCGATACAGTTGATGGGGGAGAGGCCGGGGTGTAAGTCTGGCGGTATGGGGAGGGGGTGATATACGAGGGTGGAGGGGAGGTGGAGGAGGGACCGTATACTCCGTATACCGAAGAATGACTGCGACGGTCGGGCTTGGAGGCACAGCAACCCATGATGAAGTCGGTAAAGAGGAAAGCAGATCTCTACACCAAGTAAAAGCGGCCTTCCTTGCTGGCCAGGGGAGGCGATGGTGAAGAAGTTCTTGAAGTCAAGTGAAGGGAACTATGGTCACGAGGGGAAGCTCTCGACATTAAATGCGTGGAGCTCCCCATCACTCTCCATCGCTAACCGCCCACTATTTGGGGGCCAGTGGCTTGCATGAAGAGCGGCACAGTCACCAGTCACCAGTCACCAGTCACCACAGTCGGCTTCTTCTACAAAAGGTTGCAGTGACAGCGGACACGATTGGCTGCTTTCCGTAACGCCAAATGGTCTAGGCCTCAATTCTTCATATCCTGCTATAAGCAGTGAGCTGATGTTGTAGCGTCAAAGTCGTTGCACCCGCAGATGCACTTTTCGACCCCGCCGAGCATTCAATAGTGGCCTCCACAGAGAGCTTTAATGGCTGACAGTGACAAGGCTTAGATGCATCTCGACGTCAGACAACCTTTCGCAAGACTTTGAAGAGTCGATATTCTGTAAGGCATTCCCAATGCCAGTGTCAGGCTTGGACTGTTGCTGTGACAAGGCTGAAACCCTTCCGGCTCAGCCACCACCAACCCATTACGTCCTCATCGATGGCATTCAGTGATTGAACGTACGAGCGAGTTCTCTGCAAGCTTTAGCTTGATTTGGGATTGATGGCTTGAATCGTAGAGATGACAGTAGATATCTTCGTGTTGAAGATAGATGGAATGAGATGCTCAGAGAAAGTGCGTCTGAGACCAGTGAAAACTATTCCTAATATATCTTTCATACGATAGTATTGTGCTTTTCATCCCATGAGACGCTCGACGCAATATTTTTTTTAAAAAATCTTAGCGAAATTTCTATAATTTCTATAATTTATTAATAAATTACTCGACAATATAGTATCGCTATATATAGTATTAAAGTAATAAGAAATTTAATAAATATATAAATCTTTCGATTCTAGTTTGTTTTATAGTTTTAAGTAATATAGTTATAAATCTTTATATTTTTTAAATTTTCTAATAAAGATTTATTATTAAAATAAAATTATTATAAATATATCAAGATTAAATAGAATTTTCTAGTTAGAAAATTCTAAGAGTTAAATCTTGATTGAATCTTAATTAAATCTAGACTAGATCTAGATTATATAAATAGACAAAGAATTTCTAAAGATGTTACAAGTTCTATTTCTAATATTCTAATAACAACACTTTTATTATAATATTAGTAATATTCTCTTAAGTTTAGTGTGATCGTTGGGTCGAGTCAAACACTTTTTTCTCAACTCGACTCACCCTCTTGGGCCTCGTAGGGTTGGGCCAGGGTCAAGGCGCGAACTCGATTCTAGAGTTGGGTTTCGTCGAGTTAGTGTCAAGAACTTAAGCTAACTTCGTCGCGTTAACATTCGCTTATCTTATCTTATCTTATCTATGCGCTAACTCGATTAAGCTAGCGTAGGGTTCACGCTAATCGCATATGATTAGCGCGTCACGTAACGTTACGTGATCGAATAAATTAAGTTAAACATTCGACGCGCATTCTTCGTTCGTCCCATCATGTTGGGCTAGGAAATTTGCTTGATCCTAGAATTAGAATTGAGCGAGTTAACTCGATCGAGCTAAAACTTGATTCGACGATTACGCTACTTAAGTTATAACACGTTCTCTTTAAATCTAGCGCAAACTCTAGATTTCTAAGTTCTACATAAATAGTATTCTAGATGTTTTCTATCTTTTGTATTCTTAAACTTCTAGTTATAACTATCTCTATTAATTTAAATATTCTATTAGCTTTTCTATAATAGTTAAATTCTAGATACAATTTTAACAATATTATTTAATTTTTATTGTTATTGTCTAATATATCTTGTAGTACTTTATATTCTTAATAAAAGATATATTTATAAATAATTAGTCTTTTATTAATATATAATTAGTAAATATTGATTAACTTAGAAGACTAATTATCTATTAATAATAGAGTAGTTATAAGTGTAAAGATTTAGCACATTATAAAATCTACGCATTAAGTTTAGACGTTAGCGCAATTCTACGTTAATTGCGCAATCTATATTTTCTTTAAGAAATATCAAAATATAGTTGCAATATATTATGCGTAGATAAGAACTTAAAGACGAAAGCTTTTGCATATTAATCTTTCGACTCTAAATAAATAACTACGAAACAAGAGCTATTTTAACAAATTAACAATATAATATATATTAGTATAGACTTAGATTGCTACTAAAGTAATGTTTAATATTGTGTTAGAATTAAACTAATTGTTGAGTTGAGTTTCGATATTAACATTTTAACTTAATCTAGATACTTGATATCAATCTTTTGACTCGACTTAAAATTGACTTGAATCAACGATTTTTTAACTCGACTTAATTAACTAGTTAAGCAATCGAAAATGACGTCAAAATGTCAAGATTTTCTATTTTTAAAAAAATTCGCATTATTTGAATTACTAAAAATAGTTTAAAAATAATAACGCACAAATAACGTAC
>JAABUZ0100000667.1_pt1 | contig 80303 bp, 82 predicted proteins | sample 5562091 | NCBI WGS metagenome assembly JAABUZ01 (sample SAMN12813069, study PRJNA571459) | rock metagenome | isolation source: Antarctica rocks | place: Antarctica: Victoria Land, Linnaeus Terrace sud | collected 2015-12-21
AGATCATGCGGACACTCAAAGGAGGCACGGCCCGCGTCTTGCGCCAGGAGTTCCCAGAGTTGGAGGAGTTCCTCTGGGGGGACAGTTTTTGGGCCGACGGCTACTTCGCGGCGACGGTGGGCGTGGTAGAAGGGTCAGTCGTGACGACCTATATCCAAAACCAACGAGCGTAGCAATAGGCCCGGAAGGAACCTTTCGCTTATATAATCTGTTGGAGGCCCCGGACTTAAGTCCGGGGTGATTCACCCGACGCCATCGCCCGCCTTATCGGGTGCGTGGCAGGCAGCTTGTTTGGGCGTTGTCGCGGGTGAGCTATGTCGTTAGACCGCTCGGCGGGAGCCTTTTCTGTAGTCGTCAATAACTTTAAGGAACCTCTGTGGTCAGTCTTGTCGTGTGCTTGGGTTTAGGGCTTGTTTTCACTTTGCTGACGGGCTTTGTTGCCTTCGACCAGCTAGTGCGCTTGCAGTATACAAGCCATCGTCAGGCTTGGATTGAAGACAGTCAGCCTACTGGGTTCTTATGGAATCCGCCTGGACGTAGTATTTGGCTTCATCTTTTTTATCGAACGAATTATAGTGGTAGCCTGTGTTTCTATAGTTGGGTTTTCAATACCCCGCAATGGGTAAAGCAGGATAAGGTTGCCGGGCGTCATCTACGGCGGATGCGTATCTGCTTTTTGGTTTGGATTATTGGTTTCTTGTTGATGTGGTTGTGGAGTTTGGGGCATCCCGAACTGTTCCGATGGCTGAACAAACGAGCGGTCTAACAATGTGCTGCACCCGACGCCACCCGCGCCTTTGCCTCAGCGTCAACGGTTAGCTTGCCTGGCGGGTGTCGCAGGTGAGCAGGGCCGTTAGGCAGCTACGCGCTTACAACCCCGATGAAGGTTTCAACGATGCACAGAACCGGCCTAGTGCTAAATCTTGTAGCGTCCCTCGCTTCGGCGGTGTGGGCTGTGGTTGCTCTTGTCCGGCCAGCATTTCTCTCCGGTTCGAGCGACGTCGAACGCGGTGAAGCGTTCGATGTCAGGATGTATGCTGCACGCGCTATTCCGTTCGGTCTGGCAACCGGAATCCTGCCGTTGTGGCTTGAGGGAGAAGCGGTTGCGTGGACCCTCTTTACTGCGGCCGTGGTGCAAATCGCAGATGTTGTGATCGCGGCAGGGAAGAAGCAGCCGGGGATGATGGCAGGGGTATCTGTTGGAGCGATTGTTCACATCCTCTGCGGTTTGGCAGTCAGGTAGTCTGCGGCCCAATCGTGCGCTCCGGCGGACGGAGGCTGGCGGCACGTTTCTTTTGCATGCTACGTTTTGCGCCGCCAGCCTCTGTCGCTGAGCTTGAGTTCGTCAGGCGCACCTGGTCACTGAGGCTTATCCACGCCACCACATGAAAGGGGTTGTTATCATGTCATTTTTCGTAGTCACCTATACGCATCCTGATCCCGCCGGTTGGAAGAGGCACCTGTCCGCGCATCTTGATTGGCTGGTCGCAGGGGTAGAATCCGGTCGCCTGCGCGCGTCGGGCGACACGCGGCAGACCCCGATCCGCTCGGCTCTGCTGGTCGCCGCCCCCGACCGTGAGGCGCCCGCCGCGTTTATCGCCACCGATCCGTTTGTCACCGAGGGTCTGGTTGGCGAGATGACGATTACGGAGTGGAATCCGATTTTCGGTGCCTTTAACAGCGATTCGGAACTGGCAGGCAAGACGGCGCGAGAGGTGGCCGTCTTTTTCCGCTCGCAGTTGTGAATGCGCGCCAGTGGCAGCCAGCCAGCCGCCCAACCGTGCGCTCCAACCAACAAAGGCTAGCAACGCAAGATTCAGAACGCGGAGAAAGCCCCGCCGCCAGCCTCTGTCGCTGAACTTGGGACGTGAGACCGCAGTGTTAAATAATTGTGCATATGTAATCCAGGATTTTGCCTTGTGGTAAACTGCTGGCATGAAGTTCATCCCTAAGTTCATCCCTGCCTTCCTAAGTTCATCCCTGCCTTGAGCGAGCAAGACCGCACGGCTTTAGAACAACTCCACCATGATGGGCCTGCCCACCGCCCGCGCCCGCGGGCACAAGCTATCCTGTTATCAGCGCGTGGCTATACATCTGTTATCAGCGCGTGGCTATACAGTAGAACAACTCGCAGACCTGTTCCAAACCCACCGCGATACCGTCAGCGGCTGGCTTAGTGCCTGGCAGGACAAGGGACTTGACGGACTGACGGATGCACCCAAAGCAGGCCGCACGCCCAAGATTGACGCTGTCATCAAAGACTAGCTGTCATCAAAGACTATTTGCATGAGATGCTGGAAAACCCCTCACCAAACCTCAAGGCACTGGTGCTGGCTGACCTCAAAAAAAAGAAGTGCGGGTAAAAAGAAGTGCGGGTAACGCTGACCTCAAAAAAAAGAAGTGCGGGTAACCTGGGGCAGCATTCGCCGTGTACTGCGCCAAGAGGGCTACTCCTTTCGCCGTGCTCGCCGTGTGCCGCCCAAAGCGCCGCCTGAACAACAGCAGGCTTGCGTCAGGCGTGCCTTAAGCAAACTGCACTGCTTGAAAACGGCAGGCAGATGCTGCGTGCTGTAGGGCGCTGCGTGCTGTAGGGCGATGAGAGCGGCTTCTGCTTGCAGCCGTGTGTGCTTTACCTATGGCAAAAGAAAGGACCTATGGCAAAAGAAAGGGCAGACAGTGGGTCTGCCCGCACAAGCGCCCTCACGCCGCCTGAGCGTGCTGGGCTTTTTAGGCAAACAGGGCCACCTGCACAGTTTCCCCACGCAGGAGTGGATTACGGCAGAGCACCTGATCCAAAGCATCGAAACGCTGCTACCTACACTCTCGAAACGCTGCTACCTACACTCATGCCCACGGTGCTGGTGTTAGACAATGCCAGCGTGCATCGGGCGAGGGCCGTCAAGGACAAGCGGGCAGAGTGGAAGGGGCAGGGCCTGCGCCTGCTGTTTTTGCCGCCGTACTGCCCGCACCTGAACAAAATTGAAGTGCTGTGGCGCATGATCAAGTACCGCTGGCTTTCGCCTGACGCCTACAGAGACTTCAAGACGCTCTGCCAGAGCGTCACAGACATCCTGGCGGGCGTGGGCACAAACTACCAGATTACATACGCCTGACTACTTAACACGGCTTCGCGGGGCTTATCGGGGGTATAGGTCAGGTGCGGGCACGGCGGAGCTTGCCCGTTAGACCGCTCCTCGTTAGGTTTGTGGGAGGCAGATGTCAATGACAACCATGAAAGGCTTTGTCCTGTTCAACGTGTTCCTAATGAGCACGACGCTCTGGACAGCTTTAGACAGGACTATTTCTGCTGGCTACTTTGCCGAGCTTACAGCCGACGCGGGGCTATTCTGGTGGGGAAGCCTGCTTCTGCTAATCGTCTTCGCCGTCGGACTGTGCCACATCAGGAAGGTTCGGCAAGCGGCGCCGGCAGAGCCCCCTTATGTGGGCAAAGCCAGGGGCTTGCTGTTGGTCAGTAGCCTATGCTACAGCGTGGTGGTGGTGTTTGACATCCAGAGAGTGGTGGAGCGGATATCATCACCACAACTGCCGCTGGCGCTTAAGGTCTGGTTCGTCGTCCTAACGATCATCAACCTCGGCGCGTTTCTCTGGTGGACGGCAGACAATTATCGCAAGTGGCGCAAGGGACGAGACAGTTTCATCAGAGCGGCTTAACGATGCGCTGCACCGATGTGGGCCGCATGATTGTTTCTGCTAGGTCGTAATGTGTATTATGCCGCTGTCGCGGATGAGCTATGATGTTAAGCTACTTTGAAGAAACTTGCTGCTGGCAGTTTATAGGAGAACGATAAATACCTCACCGGTTGTATAAAATTCAGTCGCTTGTGGCTTTATCTGGGCCTGCCAATTGCGCTGATCTATTTCGTGTCTCCCTCTATAGGCTTACTGCCTAAGCCGACATAAAGTTCTCTTTGTTTCTGACCTGATCTTGCATCCTGGGCCGCATGATTGGGTTATCATGGGACGCGGGACCGACCGTCTCGTCGGCGTGAAGTTCGGGTTTTATTCGGCTTTCTTGGGAGCTTTCGGTATGTACGCAAGGCAAAAGCAGCGCACGACTAGGAAACTCATGCCTATTATTGTTCTCGCGACAACCAACCAAGGCAAAGTGCGGGAGTTTCAAGCGCTTCTGGCTCAACACCCCGCATTTGCTCATTGCACACTGACCACGCTGGACGAGCTGGGCATCGACGTTCCCCCTATCGAAGAAACCGGGGTGACGTTTGCCGAAAACGCAGCGCTCAAAGCATCGGCAGTCGCGGGGGCGACGGGCTGCCCGGCTCTGGCGGATGACTCAGGGTTGTGCGTGGATGCCCTCGGAGGCGCGCCCGGTCTGCACTCGGCGCGCTGGGCCGGGCTGGATGCCGACGATGCCGCGCGCACCGCCTTGCTGCTGGCACGGCTGGCTACCGTTCCCGCCGAACAGTGTACGGCGCGCTTTGTGTGTGCCCTCGCCCTAGCGCGCCCGGATGGGCAAACCCTCACGGCGGAAGGCTTTTGCGAAGGCGTCATCACCAACCAGCCGCAGGGTGCGAACGGGTTTGGCTACGACCCCATCTTTTTGCTGCCTACATTAGGCCGAACAATGGCACAGCTTTCCTCCGCCGAAAAAAACGCTCGGAGCCACCGTGCCCAGGCAGCGGCTTGTCTGGCCGCCTTGCTCCAAAACTTTCTCCGCTAAATCCCCCTTTTTTCACGTACGCTCGTTTGGAAGGCCAACTTCCAGGGGTATATCTTGCCAACCTCGCGAGATGTTCCGCAGAACCATTGCTTCGGTGCTGGCTGATTTTCGCAGATGGCAGTTTAGAGAAAGAGCGAAAACAATGCATATTCAATTTGGGCCATTCGCATCCTTTTGCTTGGTATTCTTCGTGACCCTATTGTCCATTGTCACGGTTGGCTTGTTTGTCGTCCTAGCGATTGCCCTGACAAAAATGCAGCAGCAAGTGACAAAGCTAACCGATAAACTGGAACCGATCATTGTCAAAGCCAGCGCGACATTAGATACCATGCAGCGTATTACAACCAATGTGGGCGAAAAAGCCGATGTCATTCTCACGCGCGGCGAAGAACTAACCGAGAACCTGTCACACAAAGTGGAAAACACCGCAGATGTCGTGCAGGAAACAGTAACCACCCCATTAATCAACCTGAGCAGCCTGCTTGCTGGTGTTTCGCGTGGCTTCAGCGTGTGGGGCGCCATGCAGGGGTTCGGTAAAAATGGCGCCGGGGCAGGGAAAACGATGCGGACAGAAACCCCGCAGCCCAAATAAAACAAAAATAAACAAAATTGTCGATTAAGGAGTACCAATATCATGGCAGGCAAAGACAACAATAGTGGAGGCGGGCTATTCACGGGCCTGCTGCTCGGCAGCATCATCGGTGCGGCAGTGGCCTTGCTGTATGCCCCGCAGCGCGGAGACGAGACGCGGGATCTGCTCAAGCAGAAAACAGATGAATATTCAGACCTTGCCAAAAGCAAAACCAATGCTCTCGCCGATGCCGCCAAAGCCAAGAGCGACGACATTTCCAGCCAGGTGGCCCCGCTCGCTGATAGCGCCAAAGCTAAACTGTCCGATGCTGCCGATACAATCAAGGCAAAGACTGCCGGTATCACCGAAAGCGTCAAATCCACCTCGTCTGATGTCGCCGACAAGGCCGGTGATTTTGTCGACAGCGTCAAGGCTAAAACCGCAGAGTCCAGCGATGCGGCCAAAGGCAAAGCTGCTGATGCTTCGGACAGCCTAAAGTCTAAAGTTTCGGATGCTACCAGCAGCATCAAGAACAAAGTGACGGATGCTGCCGACGGTGTTAAGTCTGCTACCGACAACATCAGCCATAAAACCTCGGATACTATTTCATCTGTCAAAAACAGTGCGCAAGACGCTGTAGACAAAGGCAAATCGCTGGTGGACGACCAGAAAGAAAAAGTTTCCACCGCTGTTGACGCCGGAAAACAAGCCTTTCAAGAGAAAAAACAGCAGTTGACTGAGGCAACTCAGGACGGCGGCAATGCCAGCAAGACATCTGCCGGCATCTGATCCTCCCTGTGCTTATCAAAGCCGGGCTACACTGAGAAGGATGGACGCAGCGCAGACCGATTGCATTCTCAGGAGGAAACAGATAATGGCGAAACCAGGACCAGCCGCAGGATCGGAAGGCGCACGCAAAATTGCGGATGCCCACCGCGGCTCTCATGATCACGATAAAGAAGGCGGCTTTGCCGCAAACCCGGATCTTGCTCGGGAAGCTGGACGCAAAGGCGGCGAAACCGTAAAAAGCCGCTACGGAGCAACGTTCTATCAAAGCATCGGCAAAAAAGGCGGCGAAACCGTCAAGCGCGAGCGGGGCACTGAGTTTTACGCTGAGATCGGGCGCAAAGGCGGCGAAATGCGCGGCCAGCGTGCTGCCAATGCCCGCAGTGCGGAAGCAACCCCGGATAGCCCCACCGTGGTTCGTAAGCGCGGAAGGCCTACGAAAAAGGCCGTCTAAAATATTTGTCTTGCTTCCCATTATAACAAATATAAATGCAACTAAGCCTGGAATTTTCCAGGCTTAATTTTGTTGCGGCTTAGGTCTGCTCGCTTTATTTGCATTCCAGTTACTATGCTGGGTAATATAAGCGAGTATCCGGCAAAAAGGCAATTCCACGACTTCAATAAAGTGTCTGCTTTGTGGGCCCGGCAAAAATCATTCCAACAAAATTACCTGAGTTCACTCGTTTTGATAAAAGGACAATTGCATGAAACTTTTGCATGCCAGCCTGGTGGACTATGTCATCATCGCGCTGTACTTTGTGTTTGTGCTCGCTATTGGCGCCATTGTCAGCCGCCGCATGAAGAGCAGCAAAGACTTTTTTGAAGCGGGACGATCTATCCCGGCCTGGGTGACGGGACTGGCGTTTCTTTCGGCAAACTTAGGGGCGCTGGAAGTGCTGGGCATGGGTGCGCAGGGGGCTGAGTATGGCCTGATGACCGCCCACTTCTACTGGGTTGGGGCCATCCCGGCCATGGTCTTTTTGGGCGTTTTTATGATGCCGTTTTACTATGGCTCCAAAGCGCGCAGTGTCCCCGAGTACTTGCAAAAGCGTTACAATGAACCTACCCGCGCGGTGAACGCGATCACGTTCGCGGTCAGTACATTGGTGCTGTCGGGTGTGTCTATGTACGGCATGGGGCTGGTCTTTCACGACCTGCTTGGCTGGAATATCACCGAAACGATTATCCTGTCGGCAGCTGTGGTGCTGGTTTACACGGCCCTGGGCGGGCTGACATCTTCCATCTACAACGAAGTGCTGCAGTTCTTCTTGATCGTGCTGGGCCTCGCTCCCCTGGTGATTGTCGGCCTCCTGGCGACCCACGGCTGGCACGGCATGCTGCACGCGCCCGGCGTTCCCGCAAACTTCGCTCACACGTGGCAGGGCACAAACTCCGAAGCGACCAATGCCATGCATATCACGTGGCCGGGCATCGTGATGGGGCTGGGGTTTGTCTTGTCGTTCGGTTACTGGTGCACGGACTTTCTGGTCGTGCAGCGCGCCCTGGCGGCCAAAGACCTGAACGCCGCCCAGCGGACACCGCTGATTGCCGCGATCCCCAAGATTTTTTTTCCGTTTCTTGTGATCCTGCCGGGCCTGCTGGCGATCCCTTTGTTTCCCCACCTGGGCGAAAAGGGGAACCCGTCCATGTCTTACAACAACGCTTTGCCCCTGCTGATGGGCCACTACTACCCGCCCGGCATGCTGGGCCTGGGCTTGACCGCGCTGCTGGCGTCGTTTATGTCCGGCATGGCGGGCAATACCACAGCCTTCAATACAGTCTTTACTTATGATCTTTATCAAGCTTATTTAGTAAAAGACCGTGACGATAAGCATTATCTCAATGTCGGACGTGTCGCGACTGTCGTCGGTGTTTTGATTGCCATCGGCACGGCGTTTATCGCGGCCTCCTCGCCAAGCATCATGGACTTCACGCAGACTGTGTTCGGCTTTGTGAATGCGCCGCTCCTGGGGACGTTTTTGTTTGGTATGTTTTGGAAACGGACTACGCCGTGGGGCGGCTTCTGGGGCCTGATTATTGGAACCTGTGCCGCGATTGCCCATTATGTGATGACCAATCATGGCCTCGTCTTTCATTACACCACCCCGCAGGCGGGCAACTTCTGGCGAGCCTCTATCGCGTTCAGTGTGGGCGCACTCGCCACGTATCTGATCAGCCTTGTGACCAGGCCCAAGCCCGTGGAAGAACTTAAGGGCCTGGTTTATTCGGAAACGCCGCGTCCGGAAAGCGACACTCATTTGCCGTGGTATCAGCGCCCTTTAGTATTCGGCATCGTTGTGCTGGTGATTATGGCTGTTATGAATTTGCTGGTGTGGTAAAGGAGCAGAACAATGCTGGATTTACGATTGCCCGTGGGCATCTTCTTTTTGATGATCGGCGCGGTGCTTCTGGTGGACGGACTGCTCCACCCGATCCTGACGCCCGGCGTGGGCATTATCCTCAACCGCGACTGGGGGTTGATATTAGTCGTGTTCGGCGCAGTGATGACCTTTTTTGGCGCGCGCGCCCAGGCTGCGGCGCACAAAGCCGAAGCAGACCAGCCGCATTAAACAACCCGTCCAATAAGTATGGGCGGGCTGTTCATCAAGCAAAAGAACGCGGGCTCACTCAGCGGCAGCCGCAATCGCTTCAATTTCCACCATGACATCTAAGGGCAGGCGCGCGACCTGCACGGTTGAGCGGGCAGGCTTGACGCCCGTGAAATATGCGCCATAAACGCGGTTGAGTTCCGCAAAGTTTTCCAGGTCTTGGAGAAAGATCGTTGTTTTCACCACGCTGTCCAATCCCAGCCCGCTTTGCTTGAGAATGGAAGCCAGGTTGCGCAGGCACTGACGCGTTTGTTCCTCAAAGCCGCCTTCCACCACGCGGCTCGTGGCCGGGTCGAGGGGTATCTGGCCCGAAATATAGACCCAATTGCCTACCCGCACGGCGGGCGTATAGGGCGCGCCTTGCAGCGGGCCGCTTTCGGTGTAAATCCCTTGTTTTTCCAGTGTCGATGCCAATGCTCAAGTCCTCCTTGCGATTTGTGTTATAATACCTGACATGAAAGCCATGATCCTGGCTGCGGGCGAGGGCACTCGCCTTCGCCCTCTCACGCTGTCTACCCCGAAACCCATGATCCCCATTGTCGGCAAGCCGCTTCTCGCCTGGACACTGGACTGGCTTTCTGCCCAGGGAGTGACAGATGCCGCCATCAACTTGTACCATCGGCCCCAGTCCATCCCCGACTTCTTTGGCGAGACATACGCCAGTATCCGCCTGCGCTATTGCTATGAAGACACGCTGCGCGGCACGGCGGGCGGCGTCCAAGGCGCTTCCGGCTTCTTCCAGGATGCCCCGTTTTTTGTGATCTATGGCGACAACCTCTTGTCTGCCGATTTAAGAACACTGGCGCAGTTCCACTTTTCCCATGGCGGCGCGGCGACTGTCGCCTTGTTTGACCATCCCAACCCGACAGCGGCGGGCATTGTCGGGCTTGAACCCGACGGGCGTATCACCCGCTTCGTGGAAAAGCCCCCGTCCGATCAAATCTTCAGCCGGCAGGCCAATGCGGGCGTGTACGTGCTGGACCCGTCCGTTTTGGACGCCATTCCCTCGGATACGCCCTCAGACTTCGGGCGCGACATCTTTCCTCAGCTTCTGGCTCAGGGTGACAAACTCTACGGCACGCCGCTGGGCGGCTACATCCAGGATACGGGGACACCGGACAGCTACCGTCGGGCCTGCTGGGATGCCCTGGCCGGGCGAGTTGGCACGCATTATGCCGACAGCTATCTTTGGCTGGGGCCGGGCGCGCAGGTTCACCCGTCTGCTGTCCTGCAAGGGCATAATATCATCGGTGCGGGCAGCGTTGTCGGCGCAGGGGTGAGTTTGACTGATTGCATCGTCTGGGACAACGCCCAGATCGAACCCGGCGCGGTTCTTTCGCAGGCAATTTTGGGCAGCCACGCCCATGTCGGCGCGGGCAGTGTCGTTCCTCCTGGGACATTACTGGGCCAAAATCAACACTTCCATTTATAACTCTCGGCAGGAACTACACGATGATTATCACTCAAACGCCGCTGCGCATTTCGTTTGCGGGCGGCGGCACCGACTTTCCCGATTATTACCTTGAGCACGGCGGCGCAGTGATCTCGTCGGCCATTGATAAATATATCTATGTCGTCATCAAAGAGCGCTTTGACGGCAAAATCCGTGTCGGCTACACCCGCACGGAAATGGTGGACAATGTCGGCCAGATCGAGCATGAGCTGGTGCGCGAATGCATGAAGATGACCGGCATTCAAGGCGGCGTCGAGATCGCGACCATGGCCGACATTCCCAGCGAAGGCAGCGGCCTGGGTTCGTCCAGCACGGTCACAGTGGGCCTGCTGCACGCGATGTACGCCTACAGCGGCGAGCTGGTCACGCCCGCGCGCCTGGCCGAAGAAGCCTGCCGTATCGAGATCGACATTCTGGGAAAGCCTATTGGCAAGCAGGATCAATATATCGCCGCGTACGGCAACCTGCGCGCGCTGGACTTTGGCGCGGACGGCATCCATGCCCGCCAAATCGCTCTGTCCGACGAGCAGCGATTGCGCTTCGGCGAAAGTTTGATGCTGTTTTATACGGGCATCACCCGCCAGGCGGACAGCATTCTCGGTCAGCAAAAAGCCAACATCGTGGATCGCGGCCAGGTGCTCGACCAGATCAAAAGCCAGGTGTCCGAGATTGAAGCGTGCCTTGCCAAGCAAAGCCTTAACGGGGTGGGGCGGCTGATGCACGCGGGCTGGCAGCTCAAAAAACAGATGGCCGACCGCATTACCTCGCCGCACATCGACGAGCTTTACACATCGGCCCTGGATGCCGGGGCCGTCGGCGGCAAGATTGCCGGGGCGGGCGGCGGCGGCTTTCTGCTCTTGTTCTGCCCTCCTGCCCAGCAGTCGTCGGTGCGGGCCGTCCTCAGCGAGCTCAAAGAACTGCCGTTCCACCTGGAGCGCGACGGCACCAAGGTCATTTTCAACGCCCGCCGCTAGGAATGCGAAAAGGAGGTCCCCCTTCCCCAAGTTTGGGGAGCCAGAACAGAATAAAGCCTGCGTGTCTTATTGGTTTACTGGTGAGGCGAGGGCACTTTCCCTCCGGCTCCCCAGAATTGGCCCTACTCGCAAGGCCTCGATAGCGGGCAACAGGGCGGGGGGGCTGTCTTCCCCACGGCTTTCTCCCTTTGTTCCCCTCTCTCACCCACGGCAGACTACTCGCACTGCGAGCCTGTACTGACGACGGAACAAATCCGTCCGTCGTCGGTCAGCCAGGGCAATTCCTTTGATTACGGCAGGGTACGCCTTGACAGCGCGGGCGCATCATCTTTTCGGGAAAGAACACACATTATGGGTTACGTCAAAGATTATCTTCAGTCCGTGTCGGCATTACTCGACCAAGTGCCCGAGGCCGACGTGGACACGGCCATTGACTTACTGTGGGACAACTACGCGCAGGCCCGGCGGGTGGTATTTTGCGGCAACGGCGGGTCGGCGGCGACCGCGAGCCACCTGCCCGCCGACTTCCAAAAGAACATGTTCCTGGACGGCGGACGCGCGTGGGAATGTTTGTCGGTTGTGGACAGCATTCCCTTGCTCACCGCCTGGAGCAACGATACCGAGTACGCGCAGGTGTTTGCCGGGCAGGTGAAAACCTGGCTGCGCCCCAATGATATTTTGGTCGCCATCAGCGGCAGCGGCAACAGTCCCAACATCGTTGCCGCCATCCACGCCGCCCACGACTGCGGGGCAATCACATTGGGCTGGTCGGGCTACGGCGGCGGCAAACTGGCTGAGCTTGCCCAGCACAACATCGTTCTGCACTCGCGCAACATGCAGATGGTGGAAGATGCGCACATGGTCTTGGGCCACGCCGTGTATTCCGCCCTGCGCGACCGATTATTGGCGCAAAAGGCCACCGCAAATCCCACCCTTTAGCCAAACTGCCACAGACAAACCATTGCCGACTGTCGCGATGCCACGTTAGATGAACACCTTGGTAAGCCAGGCCATAGAACCGGCTAAAATGTTTTGACCGAACAAAGGAATACGGAGGCGACAAATAGAAAGGAGGCAATAGATCAGACAGCACGTTTTGATCCTAATGGGGTGACACATCTCCAAGTCCTTCTCCTACCCAGAAAGGTTACGTTCATGACAACACCGCTTGTTAAAGCATCACTTCTAGTCGCTGCCGCTCTTGCTGCGACCACCGGCGTGAAAGCGCATGCTCAAAGCCAGGCCACGCCCGCACCTAGCCGCACACAAGCCCGTTCCGTCACAGTCCCGGCCAACGAAACCGAAGCCTACAAAGCCGTCTCCAAGATACAAGTTGAGTCCTTTGACAAGAAACGGCTAACAGGCGCGCAAATGGCGACGCTCAACGCCGATGTTGACAGCCCGGAGATACTTGTGAGAATAACGGCGCTGGCGGCGCTGCGCCATGCCGCTCCGGGTCAGGTGCAGGAAGCCACTACCATCGCCCGCAAAGGACTGTTTTCAGTGGACAGCATGACGCGGCTGTACGCACTGAGCACGCTGGACAAGCTCAACGCTCCCGACATCGTGCCGACGGCCAAAAGGATGCTTGCAGACAGCAGTCGCTATGTGCGCCCCGAAGCGCACGACATCCTCAAACGGCGCGGACAGGCAGGCTGACGAAGACTCCGGTGCTGGGCTGCACGGCTGCTCTGCCCCCCCCGTGCAGCTCCCGCGTCTGTCGCTTGCGGGGTATAATAGTAGAATGCCTCATTCTGCAAGCATTACCTACGAAACACACAAAGAAGAGCGCGCCGTCATCGTCTCCCTGTCGCTGGCAGGCGGCGAGGAAGACACCGACATGCGCCTGGCCGAACTGCGCGAGCTGACCATGACGGCGGGCGCAACAGTCGCGTCCGAGTTCACCCAGTCGCGCCGCGCCCCCGACATGGCAACCTATGTCGGGACAGGCAAAGTGGAAGACCTGAAAGGCGAAGTCGCCGCGACTGCCGCAGACCTCGTCATCTTTGACGACGAACTGTCCCCCACCCAGCAGCGCAACCTGACCGAGCATCTCAACACGCGTGTGCTGGATCGCACCCAGCTTATTTTAGACATCTTCGCCCAGCGCGCCCGGACACGCGAAGGTAAGCTCCAAGTCGAGCTGGCGCAGCTCAATTACTTATTGCCCCGCCTGTCGTCGCTGTACACCAAGTTCGAGCGTCAGCAGGGCGGGATCGGCGGGAGGGGGCCGGGCGAAACCAAATTGGAGTCCGACCGTCGCCGGGTCAAAGAGCGCATTTCCGCGCTGGGCCGCGAGATCGATGAAATGAAAGAGCAGCGGTCGCAGCAGCGCACCATGCGTCATAAGCTGCCGTTCCCCACGTGCGCCCTGGTCGGGTACACCTCGGCAGGCAAAAGCACCATCCTGAACCTTCTTTCGGGTTCCACCGTCCTGGCGGACAAGATGCTGTTTTCCACGCTGGACCCGACGACGCGGCGCATTGTCCTGCCCGGCGGGTCGTGGTCGGTGCTGATGACCGACACGGTTGGCTTTATCCGCCATCTGCCCCACCACCTGATTGCCGCGTTCCGGGCGACATTGGAGGAAGTCACGCAGGCCGATTTTTTGATCCATGTCGTCGATGCCGGGCACCCGGAGCGTGACCGTCAGATGCGCGCTGTCCACGAGGTCTTGCAGGAACTCGGCGCGGACGACAAGCCTACTGTCACCGTGTTCAACAAAGCCGACACCGTCCGGGATGCCTACGCCCTGCGCGAGCTGGTGGCGAACCTGCCCAATTCGTGCTATCTGTCTGCGACCAGGCGCGAAGGCATTCCCTATTTAATGGACCGCATGGATATCACCCTGCGTTCTTTATTGGCGTCAGTGGAACTGCACGTCCCTTACGACCGCAGTGATTTGGTCGCCCTCTGCTATGAAATGGGGAAAGTCCACTCGGTTGACTACGGCGCCGACAAGATCATCGTCCATGCAGACATTGCCAAAGACCTTGCAGGCCGATTGGCCCGCTACACGCCGGGCTACATCGAAGATTGACATCAAGGGCGCAGGGATCAGTGTCCACCAAGCCACCAGGAGAAACCGTCATGATCCGCCCACAGCTTTATGCCCCGCGTGTGCTCACCGTGCAGAACGCCGCCTTGGTTTTCACCTGGCTGTACATTGCGTTCGTGCTGAGAAACATCGCTCTCCATCCCAGCGCGTTCCAGTGGGACTTTCAGGTCTATTATTATTCAGCCAAGGCGTTTGCTCTAGGCCAAAACCCGTACGCAATCCAGACATTGGAACGCTTGTACAAGCCTGCCCTCCCCCAGCTAACTTATGTGTATCCGCCGCTTACGCTGCTATTCTACAAACTCTGGGCCGCGCTGCCGTTGTTGGTTGCTTACAAGCTCTGGCTTGCGCTGAAGCTTTTGTCTGTCGCCGCGCTGCTGCTTGTGTGGCACCGCTGGTTTTTGCCGCTCAAGTACAACCTGCCGACAGTTGCCTACTTTGCGTTTGCGTTCGGGGCCTCGCTTGACATAGACATCCAATCGGGCAACATCTCAGTGTTCGAGCAACTGGTGCTGTGGTCGGGCCTGGCCTGCCTGCTGACCGGACGGCGCTGGATTTTCTGTGTGTGCATCGTGGCGCTGACCCAGTTTAAGGTCACCCCGCTCGTTTTTTTGCTGCTGCTTCTGCTGATTGATGAGCGCCCGCACTGGAAGCCGTTCTTTGTCTCACTCGCGGCCTCAGTCGCGCTGCTGACGGCCAACGTAGTGTTCTATCCCGCTCTCTTTGCTGCCTTTCTGCACCCGCCCCTGGTGCGCAGCGATGAGCGTGGCGCGATCAACCCGGCCACACTCGCCTTGCTCCGCGACGTGCGGGATGCGCTGGCACATCATGGCCTCCGTCTGCCGGGCCTGGTCACTACTACAGTTTACCTGGCTCTCTGCGTCGGCATCGTTTTCATGACGGTGAGGGCATGGCAGTGGTATCGGAAGCAGCACCCGGTTCCCGACCCGCGTCTGCGTATTTTCGTGTTCTGCCTCGTGTACGCCATTGTTCTGCCGCGCTTCAAGGGCTATTCGTATATCCTGCTGCTCATTCCGACTTTGTACTTGGTGCGTCGTCAGCCGCCTGCTTTGTTTATGCTGTGGGCCGCAGCCCTGTTTGTGGTTCCGGGCATAAGTCTTTTTCCACTGGTGGATTATGTCGGCTGGATAATAACGAGTTACCTGCCTTTGCTTCTTGCATACACGCTTTGGTTCTGCTATTTGACAGAACTGCGCCGCTCCCCTTCGCCGAACGGCGTGGCGGAGCCGCAAGAGCCGCCGCTGATTGCGCGCCTGATTTGACCGCAGAACATCCCCGCCGCCCCGGTAGGGTAAAATAAGCGCACCATGTGTGCGTTTAAGCCCCAAAACCCTCTTATCAAAGAACCCGAGAATGGTGCCTCCCTGGATGCCTTGGAAGGCACCATTGAGCGTATCACATTTCACAATCCCGACAATGGCTACACAGTCGCGCGCCTCCTCCCTCCCAAAGCCAGGGACGTGATTACCATCATCGGCAACTTCACCAACCCCGTCGTCGGCGAAAGCCTGGTCTGCCACGGCACATGGATCAGCCACGCGCAGTGGGGCAAGCAAATGCAGGTCGCGCGCTACGAGACCGTGCGTCCCGCGACGGTGTTCGCCATTGAAAAGTATCTGGGGAGCGGCATGGTCAAAGGCGTCGGGCCGGTCATGGCAAAGCGCATTGTCGCGAAGTTTGGGGAAAATGCCCTCGACATTATCGAGCATTCCCCGCGCAAGTTACTCCAAGTGTCCGGCATCGGCGCGAAGCGTGTCGACCAGATCAAAGCCGCGTGGCATGAGCAGCGCGAAGTTAAAAACATCATGCTGTTTCTGCAATCGCACGGCGTGTCGCCCGCGTATGCCGTGCGCATCTACAAGACCTACGGCGACCAGTCCATCACCATTGTTGAAAACAACCCGTACCAGCTTGCCGCCGACATCTGGGGTGTGGGCTTCAAAAGTGCGGATAAGATCGCCCGTGAAATGGGCATTGGGGAAGCCGACCCAAGGCGTTTGGAGGCGGGCGTGGTGTATGTCCTCAACGAAGCCGTGGACTCCGGGGGCAATGCCTTCCTGACCGAAGCCGAGCTGTTGACCAAAGCCGCCGAAATACTCGGCGTGGACGATGTGGGTTTTGCCCTGGCAAATCTGGCGACAACGGGCAAATTAGTCGTGGAACCCGCGACGTTCCTGGGCGTAACAGAAACCGCCATCTACCCGCCGTCGCTGTTCACCACCGAAAAGGGCCTGGCCGACCAGATTGGCCGCTTGCTGTCCACCCCGCTTGTTTCGCCCATGCTTCCCGCAACGTTTGACCCTTGGCTGAGTGAACTTTTAGATACGCACGGCTTTCCCCTGTCGGGTGAGCAGCGCGAGGCCGTCAAGACTTCTTTGTTATCGCGCTTTGCCGTCCTGACGGGCGGGCCGGGTACGGGCAAAACAACGACCACTAAAGCGATTGTCGCCGCGTTTGAAGACCAAAACAAGACTGTCTTGCTGGCATCGCCCACGGGACGGGCCGCCAAGCGTTTGTCCGAAGTGTCCGGGCACGAGGCGCGGACTGTCCATCGTTTGCTGGAGTTCGACCCGGAACAGCGCGGCTTTCGCCACAATGCGGACACGCCTCTGGAATGCGACGTGCTCGTGGTGGATGAGTGCTCCATGCTGGACATGGTCTTGACTTATTCGCTGCTCAAAGCCGTGCCGTCCGAGTGCCAGGTGGTTTTTGTCGGCGATGTCGACCAACTGCCATCGGTGGGGCCGGGCAATGTCCTGCGCGACTTGATCGACAGCGGGGCCGTGCCGGTCGCCCGTCTGACCCAGGTGTTCCGGCAGGCGCAGGAAAGCCTGATTATCACCAACGCCCATGCGATCAACAAGGGACGAATGCCCCTGCTGCCGCCGCCGTCCGAGGGCAGGGACTGCGCCTTTGTGCGCGCCGACGAACCCGAGCTGGTCGCGGATAAGATTGTCGCCATTGTCGCCCGCTCCCTGCCCCGGCGCGGCTACACGCCCGCCGACATTCAGGTGCTCACCCCCATGCAGCGCGGGTCGGCGGGAGCCGCGCACCTCAACACGCGCCTGCAAGAAACACTCAATCCCCCCGCGCCGGGCAAGGATGAGCTGGTGCGCGGCAGCCGCCTGTTTCGCACGGATGACCGGGTCATGCAGATGGTCAACAACTATGATAAGGGCGTGTACAACGGCGACATCGGCACGGTCACGGCTATCAGCCACGAAGACAGCACTTTGTCCGTGCAGTTCGCCGACGCCCAGGGCCTGACCGACGTGGTGTATGACTTCGCGGATACCGACCAACTGACACTTGCTTTCGCGACCAGCATCCACAAAAGCCAGGGCAGCGAGTACCCCGCGGTCGTGCTTGCCCTGCACACGCAGCATTTCATGCTCTTGCAGCGCAACCTGCTTTATACGGCCCTGACACGCGCCAAAAAGTTTGCCGTTGTCGTGGGCACGACCCGTGCCGTACGCATGGCCGTGGGCAAACAAAATGACCTCACGCGCCACACCCGCCTTAAAGAACGGCTGCAAGGCGTGTTATAATAGGGTGTGACTGGTTGTGATGTTTGCCAATCTGAGGCTTTGATGCTTCCTCACTTTCTATTCCAGAAAGCGGACAAGAGGCCCCCCCGCCCAGTTCCCTGCTATGGAGGCTCTGCGACTAGGGGCAATCCTAGGGAGCCGGCAAAATCCTGCGGCCTTGTCTCCCACTATGAAGGCTGGGCTGCCGAAGGCCGACAATGGGCGACAGCACAGGCTGCCTTCCGCTCTGGCTCCCCAGAATTGGGGCGGGGGGGCCTCGTCCTCCTTCTTCTTTTTGCCCTGTTCTTTCCCACACCCCGTGCCCCCGCGCAAACACCCCCGCCCAGCGCTGCGCCGCCCCTTTTGACTTATATCGTGCAGCCTGTCTTTGACGGCAAAAGTCTGCTTCTCGATATTGACCTGTCGTTTGCGGGCAATGCCGACGGCACGGATACCCTGCATGTGCCCAATCGCTTTGCCGGGCTGGATGCGCTTGACCACGCCATCCTCCACCTCGCCGCGCTGTCCCCCAGCACGCGCCTTGGCGACGGCAGCACGCCCGCCACGCGTACGCTCACCTACCCGCCGGGGCAAATTGTGCATCTGCACTATCAAGTGCGGCAGGAGCATACCGGCCCGCTCGATGGCCCCGAAGCGTATTTTCGCCCTCTGCTCAACCACACGTATTTCCACTTTCTGGGCGCGGGGGTGTGGATTTATCCTGGCCCGGCCAATGTCCCGCACACAATCTCGCTGGCCTGGAAAAACTGGCCTGTGAACTGGACGCTGGCTTGCAGCTTTGGGATTGGGCCGGACCCCAAACCATTTACGGCCACGCCGTACCAGTTCCAGGAGGCCGTGTTTGTGGGCGGCGACTTCCGCCTGCTGCCCCTCGCCGTGCGCGGCAAACCCGTCACGGTCGCCCTGCGCGGACACTGGCCGTTTCCTGATGAACACTTTGCGCAGCTTGCCGCGCACATCCTGGAACAAGAGCGCGCCTTTTGGCAGGACGACGATTTCCCCCCCTATCTGATCACCCTGCTGCCACTGGAAACTTCGCCCGCCGAAGCCGCCGACAGCGGCGGTTTGGAGCTGACCAACTCTGTTGCTTTGTTTCAGCCCAACCGCGACAAGGGGGAAGATGCCCTGAGATATGTGCTGGCCCACGAGCTGTTCCACGCCTGGAATGCCGACAAAATCAGCGCGTCCGGCCCGGCCTCGGCCTGGTTCAGCGAGGGCGTGACCGACTACTACACCCGCCTGCTGCTGCTGCGCGGCGGCCTGATGTCCCTGGACGATTATGTGAAAGCCTGGAACAAAACTCTCAGCGACTATGTGCTGGCCCCTGCGTCCCGCATGCCGCAAAGCAAAGTCGCCGCCCTGTTTTTTGCCGACCCCGACGTGTGCAAAACCCCGTACCGTCAGGGCGCATTGCTGGCCGCCAATTGGAACAGCGACCTGCGACGCGCGACCCAGGATCGGGTTTCACTGGACGACATCCTGCGCGACCTGCTCGCATCGTCCCGCGCTTTGGGCGAGAACGCTCCTTCCTCGGCATCCCTTCTGCCTGCCCTTATCCAGAAGCGCGGCGGCCCCGACATCACGCCCGACCTCCTGTCCGTTGTCCAATCCGGCGGCCTGGCGACCCCCGATCCGCAGGCGCTCGGGCCGGGCTACACGCTGCAAACGCGCCGCATCCCGACTTATGAGCTGGGCTTTGATGCCGACGCCCTGCTGCGCGACAAGACCATTGCGGGGCTTAAGCCCGGCAGCGCGGCGGAGCAGGCGGGCCTGCGCGACGGCCTGCGCGTGCTGGGCTACGACCGCATCGTGTTCGGCGACCCCAATCAGCGGATTGATCTGACCATCCAGGACATCACCGGCACGCACGAAGTTTCGTTTTACCCGCAGGGCGCGCGCATTGCCGTCCCCCAGTACGTGCCCGTCAAAGGCGTCGACAGCGCCCGCACCCGTGCGTGGTTTGGCTTGCCCGCTTCCGCGCACTGAGCCTGTGCCCCTGGCATTCTGGGTGTGCTGGGGCTGTGCCCACGTGTTCCAAGCTATGAGCAGCGGCGGAGCGATTTGTTCCGTCGTTGGTATACGCGGGAAACGCCGGGGAAAAGACAGGGGAATGCCGGCGCAGGCCGGACACAACAAAAGGCCGCCGGACATGCATGTCCGGCGGCCTTTCTTGTGCCGTCTAGCTGGCCGACAGGAAATGCACGAGAGTTGTCGGCTCGCCCTCCCCGCCGTCGATTTGGATCATCTGGATTTGCTCGGGGGGAGTGTCTTCTTCCACCAGAACAGCCGTGGGGGAAGCAATGGTGTGGCTCACACCGGCATCCTCGCTGCTGCCGAACATGATGTCGATGCGTCCCGCGCCGCTGCCTTTGGTTTCGGAGCTGATGCCTAAAAATAGCTGCGGACTCACCGCTTCCTGCATCGGCAGATTGTCGCCGCGCACCTCGACGCTCGCCTGGCCGGATTGGTATTGACGGCTCATCGCATCGAAAAACTCGGGCCATTTGTCCTGCGGAATTTGCTGCATTGCCATGGGGTGTCTCCTGCGTTTGGGTGATGACGCCCTTGTTCCCGCCAGGACAAGCGGCTAAACGGGCATTAGTATACTTCGCCGATGCCCGTGTCGAGCGACTGGCCGAACTGGCCTGTCGCGAACGGCTCGTAAGCGGGAAAGGCTTTCAGGCGAAAGTTGAACGTGATGGTGCTGCCCGGACGCAGGCCGTTGGGGGTGTTCTCATAGATGATCGTCCCTTCATAATCGTGCCAGGAGCGGGCGAGGGCGAGGCCCTGATAATCAAAACGACGCGTGAAGCCATTGTATCCCCCAATCGCGCGCAGGCGGTAGCCCGCATCTTCTGCGGGGTTGGGATCGCGCAAAAAAGGCAAATTCACGCTGCCGTTGATGTTGGAAAACTTATGCTGCATTGGGGAAAAACGCGACGCGAAGTCCAACGCCAGCCCCTGCCCGCCGCGCACGCGAAACGCATTGGTCAGGTCTAACAGCGAGTTGTGATTAAGGTCATACGAGGCCGTGGTACGAAAGCGAAACAAAGCCGACGGCGTGTAGATGGACTGAAACGCAACGTTCTGCCACGGGTTTGCGCCAAAGCCATGCATGCCGCGCTCCCGGTTGAAGTCGTAGCCGGTCGCGACAGTCAGGTTGAGCTGCCGGGTTTCCTGATACGTATAATTGAGGGCCGAAAGGTTGGAATAGCCCGTAAAGTCAAACTGAAACGGCGTGTAGCCATACGGCCGCAGGTACGTATAGCTGACGCCCAGCGACGACCCCGTCCCGATACGCAGCCGATAGCCTGTTCGCCCGTTGAGCACATACTGGGCCGTATTGTCTCCGTAAAAGCCCTGTGTGAATGAGCCGCCGTAGTCCAGCGACTGGCGTCGGTCGAGAGTGTGCGTGTTGGAGCCGAGGTCCAGGCCAAAGCGCATCCGCTCCGTGTGCTGGGTCGAGGTAGGTTCCAGAAAGTCCCCCAGGGAAAGGTTCAATTGCGTGCTTTTGGGCAAAAACGTTTGCAGTCCGGGCAGGCGCGTGGCATCCGAGCCGAAACGCAGTTCGGGCAGACGCTCTACGCCGCCGAACGTGTTGACGCCTGCCCCGCCCGTCAACTGGTTGTGCTTGACGCCCAGCAGCTCCAAGTCAAACAATTTGCCGCGCTGACTATAATCCAGATTGCTGTCTAGGGACTGGCGTCCCGACCCTTTGGAACCCAGCCCGCCTGGGGTATCGTACTGGGAAAAGTCAAAGCGCGTTTCCAATTGCTCCGCATTGGTCGGGCGAAATGTCTGGTCAAACGACGATGTCAGGGTTTGCATGCTGCCGACCCCATAGTCGTTCTGCGACAAAGTCCCGCGCAAAGACGACGACAAGTTGCCGACGCTGCGTATCAAATTCAAATTCGTGTTGGATGAGCGGCTTTTGGTCAGCCCCTGAAAATAGGAATTTTGCTGTATCTGGCTGGTCAACGACGCGACTACGGTGCCGAATGTTTGCGCGTGGTTCAGGCTGCCGTTGATGTTTTCCAGCCCTCGGCTGCGGTCGTACAAGCGATACAACGAGAACAGCCCGCTGCCTTGACGCGGCTTGCTGCTGTCGCCGTAATTCTGGTCAAAGCCCAGGCCCGTCCCTTTTTTCTGCATCTCGTCGATGTGCAGGATGCCCGGCAAGCTGCCCGCGACGGCATACCCCAGCGCAAACTTGATAAACAAGCCTTCATCGGGCGTATCCCCTACCTGCGGAAAAATGGTCTGCCGCGCAAAACGCTGGTCGAGGGGCACGAAAAAGTACGGCAGCGTCAAAACGCGATGCTCTTTTCTGTACAGCGAAACGTTCTTGCCGACCAGCCGCTTGCCTGGAAAGATATACAGCTGGCGAGCGCGAAACGAGTAATGCGGGTCCAGAAAGTCGCAGGTCGTGAAGGACGACCCGCGCGCGTCAATCAGTCCGGGGCGGCTGTTGATTGTCCCGCCGTACACAAAAACAGGCTGGATAATCCCCACCGTGGACACGGCATTGAGCGCCTGCACACTAATGGACGTGCGGGCTTTGGCAAGGGTATAAGTGTTTTGGCGCAGGTTCAGGCGCAGCGAGCCGTCCGGGCCGCCATTGACGGTTTCCCCGCCGGGCGCTTGCAGCATGACGTGGCCGGTAAACGTGGCTTCCCCGGCGTCAAGGTCGGCATCCACGCGATCCGACGTGAGCACGTAGCCTTTGTAGCGCACCCGCACGTGGCCCTGCCCGACCCAGCGTCCCGGCTCCGTTTGCAGGAATGTGTCTGCGTTGTCCAGTACCACCGATGTGTTTGGGTCGGCTTCAGCAGCGCCCGCCAGGGGGGTGCTGGCAAGGCCCGGCAGCGGCGTTGCTTTGCCCTTTGTTCCCGTCGCGGCAGAAACAGGCTTGGCCGTGGAAACACTGCCCGCCGAGCCGGGGACGGCCGTGGAAACACTGCCTGTATTGGATGGGCTGGCGGTGGAAACGCCTCCCGCGCTGGGCGGCTGGGCGGCGGGGGAGGTCTGCGTTCCATTCGTGGATAAAGGGGACGCGGGAACGGATGCCCCCGCAGGCGATGCCGAAGGCAGCACGGAAGTCTTGCCCGTGCCGCCGACCGGTGTCGTGCCGGGCGTGGTGGGCGGCGAAAGGGGAGCCGGGGCGACAGGCGCGGCAGTGGGGGCGGGGGGCGGCACTTGAATAGATGGAAACTGGATTTGTGCCTGCGCCCCGCCCGCGCACAATCCCAGCCCGATTAGCATCATCCCCAGCAGGTCCACTTTGTGCATCGTGGGCTATTATAACACGAAGCCGGGCTTAGCGTCCAGCATCGCGTGGGTTCCACAGCCCGGACAGGGCCAAAGTCACGCCCAGGGCCGCGTAAGCCGCCCAGACGCTTTGCCGCGAAAGCCTATTCTCAATGCCGGGCGTGTATTGTTTGGGCACGACTTTGTAGTCGATCACATACGATGCTGTTGTGCCTAAAATAGCTGTCAGCAGGTTGCTTTTGGCCCCGGTGACGGATAATGCCCCTTCGTACAAGACCCCCCACGCGCACATGGCCGTGCCGTTGACCGCAATGCCCAGCCAGGATTCGCGCGGTGAATACTCGGTCGGCTGCACGATGTCGTCGCCGTCCACCACATGCGCGACCGCGTTGACGGCGGCCCATGGATTGCCGTTTTCCTTGTCGGACGCCAGCATAATCACAGCCGTAGTCGTGACCGCCAGCATCAACCCCGTCTTTAACCCGTTCCCGACAATGCTTTTGATGTTCATGGGCACAGTGTACCCAGCCCAGCGCGAAGTGTCCCGCTGGGCTGGGTACAATCATGGCACGAATGCTGCTTTGTTGTTGGCTGTTTTGCTGACGCAGGTCGCGCCTATATCTGACCGAGGCCGGGCTATGGTGGGCTGTAGGCCGGGCTATGGTGGGCTGGTCGGACAGGGCGGAATTGGCTTGGCGCGGCTGCCTCATTGCTGGCCCGCGCGCCAAATTGGGTACCATGCGGCTATGCCTACGCCGACCGAAACCCTGCTCCAAACCCTGCGCGACGCCACGCGCGGCACACCCTACGATAACAAACTTTATCTTGTCGGCGGCTTTGTCCGTGACCAGGTGATGGGGCTGCCGTCGGCAGGGGACGACATTGACATTGTGCTGGAAGGCGATGCCCCGGCCCTCGCCGATTTCCTGTACGAGCGCGGCGTGGCCCAGCACAAGCCTGTTGTCTATCCTCGCTTCGGCACGGCCATGATTATGGCGCAGGGGCGCGCTGTCGAGCTGGTCACGGCCCGCGTGGAAAGTTATGACCCCGACAGCCGCAAGCCCAGTGACGTGCGCCCAGGCACGCTTTTAGACGACGCCCTGCGCCGCGATTTCACCATCAACACGTTGCTGCAAAACCTGCACACAGGCGAGATTTCAGACCCTCTGGGCCGGGCGTATGCCGACTTGGAAGCCCAAATCATCCGCACGCCCACGGATGCCCTGCTGACGTTCCAGGACGACCCCCTGCGTATGCTGCGGGCCGTGCGCTTTGCCGCCCGCTTCGGCTTTGCCATCGACCCTTTGACGTGCAAGGCGATCCGCCAGTCCGCCCCGCGCTTGTCCATTATCTCCGCCGAGCGTGTCCAGGGCGAGTTCAGCAAAACCCTGCTGACTTCGCGCCCGACATTGGGCCTGAGTTTACTTAAAGACAGCGGGCTTTTAGAGCAATTCGCCCCGGAGCTGGTTGCCATGGTCGGTGTCACCCAGAACGAGTTCCATGCGTACCCTGTCTGGGAACACACCCTGGCCGCCCTCAGTGCTCTGCCCGCCGATGCCTCGCTCACCCTGCGGCTTGCCACGTTGCTGCACGATTTGGGCAAGCCGTCCACCAAAGACATCGGTGACGATGGCCGGGTGCATTTTTACGGCCACGCCGACAAAGGGGCGCTTCTTGCCCGCGCTTTCTTGACCCGCCTGAAGTACCCCAACGACATTGTTCAGGCTGTCACGACTTTGGTGGCCCAGCACATGCGTATCGGCGAGTACCGGCCCCTGTGGACAGATGGGGCCGTGCGCCGCTTGATCCGTGACCTCGGCCCGCAGCTCGACGATTTGTTCGCCATTCACCGCGCCGATGTCGCCGCTCTTTCGCCCGACCACCGGGATATTTCCCGCGCGGGCGCATTGCGCGCCCGTATGGAAGTCGCGCAGGCCGGGCAGAACATTTCCGCGCTTGTGTCCCCTTTGGACGGTGGAGAACTGATGCGATTGCTCGCCCTGCCCCCCGGCCCCGCACTGGGCCGTGTCAAAGATCATCTTACCAATGAAGTGATTGAAGGCCGCCTCGCGCCCGATGACAAAGACGGCGCACTGCGCCTCGCGCGCGCTTTTCTCGCCGGGACGAACCCGAAATAACCCCATGACAAACTTTGTTCGCCTGCTGCTAAACGGCTGTGCTAAAAGACATGGAAAGCTCCCCCGCCCTGAGTTGTGGGAGAGAAGATCGCCCCCCAGCCCCCAATTCTGGGGAAGCAGGAACTATCCTGTCCGGCTCCCCCTCGCCCACTTGCGAGCGAGGGATTTGGGGGGTGAGGGCCGTTCTGCCGGAGGCGACAACTCCCGGTTTCCCCATAACTCAGGGCCGGGGGGCAATTTTTCCTTGCTGACATGCACACTCACCTTGCTCGTGCTGGCGGCTTTGGCCTTGTTCGGCCCAATTAGCCCGCCCGTGCGTGCCCAAACCGCCGCTGCATCTCCCGCCGTCAATTCCTGCGCTGTCGCCGGAGACGGCTTTAGTGTCCAGACGCTGCAAAGCGGTGCGCCCGCCTTTGCCAACCGCGCGTATGTCTGGGCGGACGTGCCCCCCTCGCTGGCTGGCTGGCAGGTGACGCAGACCAATGGCGGCAAACTCGCCCATGTTTGCGCCACGCCCGACCAGAGCGGCTTTGTTTACGCGGCCACGGCTGCGGAAAATGGCCCTCTGCCCGGCTGGGAAGCGCGTCCTAGCCTCGCGTTCCACTACTCGGATGCCCATGCTACGCCGATGAGCGTGTTTCGCAGGCTTCGTCCCGCTGGGGCCGCCGTGGACGTGCCGCAGCGAGGCTGGACAGGCACATTGGTTCTGGCCCCGCGCCTAAGCCTTGCCCTGCGTCCGCCGCCGGGTGTGGTTGTGGATTACTCGCCCCCGCAAACCCGCTCGTATGTCGGCTCGCCCGCCATTGCCGTTCTGCCTAATGGCAATTATGTCGCCGCGCACGACTGCTTTGGGCCGGGCGCGCGCGGCAGCGAGACGCGCGTGTTTGGCTCCCATGACCGGGGGCAGACATGGCAGTTTTTGACCAATATTGCCGGGCAGTGGTGGTCTACCTTGTTTGTGCATGACAGGGCATTGTATCTGCTGGGCGTCACGCGCGAGTTCGGTAGCCTTGCTATTCGCCGCTCCGATGACGGCGGCAAAACATGGACAACGCCTGCCACTCCCACGACGGGCCTGCTGGCGACGGATGGACATTTTCACTGCGCCCCCGTTCCCATTGTGGAAGCGCGGGGACGCTTGTGGCGCGCGATGGAAATGCTTGACCCCCAAACGGGCGGCAGGCACTTTCTCGCGTTTATGCTGTTTGCCCCCGTGAATGCCGACCTGCTCAACGCCCAGTCATGGACGCGCAGCGCCCCGCAGGACTTTTCCGCTCCCTGGCGCGGCGACAACTGGCTGGAAGGCAATGCCGTTGTCACGCCTGAGGGCGACATGGTGGATATTCTGCGCACCGGCGACCCTGCCAAAGATCATGCCGCTGTTCTGCACATCTCTCCCGACGGGGCGCACGGGACATTTGACCCGGTCCATGACTTGTTCGCGTTTCCCGGCGGCAGTACCAAGTTCACCATCCGGTATGACCCCGCTACTCGCCTTTACTGGTCATTGGTCAACCCGCAGCATCATCCCGACGCCCAGCGCAACATCCTCGCCCTGACTTCTTCGCCTGACCTGCGCGCCTGGACAATCCATGCCGTGATTTTGCAAGACCCCGACCCGCAAGGTGTCGCCTTTCAATACGTGGACTGGCTGTTTGACGGCGACGACATCATCTTTGTGTCCCGCACCGCCTTCAATAACGCCCATTCCTACCACGACGCTGACTATTTGACGTTTCACCGCATCGCCCATTTTCGCCCTCTGGCGGCAAAGGGTGTGCCTGCCACTCCCTAGCCGCTGCCCGCGCGTTGCTGTGGGCTTTCCCCGGCGTACTGTTCGTGTACCTAAAGCTTTGCAACGGCGGAACGATTTGTTCCGTCGTCGGTACAGGCTCGCAATGCGAGTGCAAAGCCTCGGGTACAGGCTCGCAAGGCGAGTGGTATGCCCAGGCAAAGCGGGTAGAATGCCCAAGCAAATGCGCCGCAACTGGGTTGCAGCAACGAACCGAAAGGTCAAGGATAGTTTGTGAACCATTTTATTGACAGTATCACGCATCTGATCGCGACATTGGGGTATCCCGGTGTGATGCTTTTGATGGCTTTGGAATCGGCGTGCATTCCAATTCCCAGCGAGGCGATCATGCCGTTTGCGGGGGCGCAGATTTCGCACCCGACCGGCTCGTTCCACCCCAACCTGCATACGCTGGCGTTTTTGGGGGCCGTGGGCAACCTGCTCGGCTCGATTGCGGCCTACTGGGTCGGGTACATCGGAGGCAGGCCATTCCTGGAAAAGTACGGCAAATATGTCCTGATTAAAAAGCGCGACATCGACAAGTCCGACCATTATTTCCAAAAGTACGGCGAGGCGACCGTGCTGTTCACGCGCGTGATGCCTATCGTGCGCACGTTTATTTCCCTCCCGGCAGGTATCGCCAAGATGAACTTTCCCAAGTTTTGCGTGTTCACGTTTATCGGCGCACTGCCGTTTTGCTATTTACTTGCATGGCTGGGGATCAAGTTCGGGCAGCACATGGAGCAGGTCAAAGCCGCCATGCACAAGGCCGATTTCGCTGTCGGCATCGTGCTGTTGGTCTTGTTTGCGCTGTGGCTGAAGCACCATCTCAAGCCCGACGCGGATGACGACAGCAGTGATGCGCAGGGCGGCGGCGCTTCGACAAAAGCCTTGTAATGCGAGCCTTCGGGTACAACACGAACGGAGGAACTTTAATTTGCACCATGCGCTTTTTGCATTGTCCTGGCACGACATGCTGCTGCCCAAGCCGTCGTGGGCGGAAAAGATTATTCGGCCTATCCTGGTGTATGTCGCCCTGCTGTTCGCTTTCCGCTTTTTGTCCAAGCGGGATCTGACCCAGAACACGACGTTTGACCTGCTGATCGTGCTGCTGCTCTCCAACGTCGTGCAGAACGCATTGATCGGCGAAGACAACTCGGTTTTGGGGTCGCTGGCCGGGGCGGGCACGCTGCTGCTGCTTTCGACGGGCCTGAACCGCCTGACGGCTAAAAGCATGAACGCCCGGCGCGCGCTGGAAGGCGAGCCGATTTTGCTGGTGTACAACGGCAAAATTTTGGAAGACAACATGTCCAAGCACGTCGTTTCGCGCGCGGACCTCAACGGAGGGCTGCGCGGGCAAAACATGATTACCCTGGAAGACGTGCGCTACGCGTTTCTGGAGCTGGACGGCACCATCAGCGTCATCCGCAAAAGTGAGCAGTCCGGCACGGCCAACTGCATGCCGCCCGAACTTTCGTCCCAATATTCGTAGCTGCTTAAAGAATGGGTATAAGAAGCTTTCTGTCTCACCCTGATTGAGACGGGATGCTTTTTATGCATTCGCATAGCAAGGAATAATCGTGGCAGCACCCCTTAAACAATCGGATCGAGGCCAGGCATCGTCAGGCCAGGATCAACCCGACCCCGCCCCCACTCCCGCAGATAATGCCTGGGCGGTCAAAATCGGTGTGGTCGCGGGTATTCCCATCCGCCTGCATTTCACGTTTCTGCTGTTTCTGCTGTATGTCGGCGTGGCAGGGCAGCGCATCGGCCTGAGCATTTTGTATGTGCTGGCCTTGTTCACGTGCGTCGTGCTGCATGAACTGGGGCACAGTATTGTCGCTCTCAAATATAAAATTCCCGTGTCCGACATCACCCTGTACCCAATTGGCGGCGTCGCCCGGATTGAAAAACGCCCCACTGCCCGTCAGGAACTGGCGATTGCGGTCGCGGGGCCGCTGGTCAATGTCGTGCTTGCACTGCTGATCTGGGCGGGGCTGGGGTTTGAAAGCGGGCCCGCTCTCATTGCGCACCTGACGGCGAGCGGCATGGGCGCGGGCGCACGGGCGTTTGCCGAGCGGGTCATGCTGGCAAACATCACCCTGGTTTTGTTTAACCTCATTCCCGCCTTCCCCATGGACGGCGGGCGTGTGCTGCGGGCAATTCTTGCCATGAACATGCCGGGCGACCGGGCAACCGCGATTGCATCCGGAGTGGGGCAGTTGATCGCTATCGCGGCGGGCCTGCTGGCGTTTCTGAGCCATCCGCCCAATTGGAGCCTCATCTTCATAGCGTTCTTTGTGTATCTGGGGGCGGGCCAGGAAGCGTTTGCCTACAAACAGGAAGCCCTGCTGGAAGGTGTCCGGGTGCGCGAGGCGATGATGACGGACATTCGGACTTTGCAGGTCGGCAACTCGCTCAAAGAAGCCGCCGATGTGCTGCTGGACACGTCCCAGCACGACTTCCCGGTCGTGCTGGGAACCGAAGTGCAGGGTGTGCTGACCCGTGATGGCCTGCTGCGCGGTTTGGCGGACGCGGGGCCGGGCGCGTACGTGGCGGGTGTGATGCGGCGCGAGTTCGCCGTCGCCCATCCCGAAGATAATCTGGGGGAAGTGCTGCCGCGTTTGCAGGCTATCCCCGGCCCCCTGGTCATATTGGAGCCGGAAACCAATACATTGGCCGGCATGGTGACGACTGAAAACGTGCAGGAGTTCTTTGCCCTGCGCCAGATTGCCGCCGCGCGCAGCCGGCGTGTCATGCCGCCGCCCGCCCGCCGGTTTTAAGTCAAGCCCGCCCTATTTTGCCCTATCGGGTACCATAAGAGCATGACGCAAAAACTCCACGTGCTGGCCGCGCAGATGCAGCCGAAGAAGGGCGATTACAACCACAACCTGGCGCAAATCGGCCAGATATTTGCCCAAATTCAAGAGAATAATCTCGTCGCCGACGTGCTGGTGCTGCCGGAAACCGCCCTGTCGGGGTACTTTTTGGAAGGCGGCGTCCGTGAAGTCGCCCGCACATCGGACGATCTCTTTCGCGAGCTCAACGCCCAGTATCTCGCCCACACCGATGGGCGTGCCCTGGACATCTGTGTGGGCTTTTATGAGCAGTGGGAGCGCAAGTACTACAATTCGTGCCTGTACGCGGCTTTGGGCAAAGAGAATGCCCATGTTGTCCACACGCACCGCAAGTTTTTCCTGCCCACCTACGGCGTGTTTGATGAAAAGCGTTTCGTGACCAGGGGCCGCGTGATTCATGCGTTCCCCACGCGCTTTGGGGCGCGGGCGGCGATGCTGATTTGCGAAGACGCCTGGCATTCCATTTCCGCCACCGTCGCGGCCCTCAAGGGGGCGCAGGTGATTTATATTGTCAGCGCGTCGCCCGCGCGGGGCTTTTCCGACGACACCATTTCGACGACGCAAAAGTGGCGCGAGCTGCTCACCAACATTGCCGATGAGCATGGCGTGTGGGTCGTTTATTGCGGCCTGGTGGGATTTGAAGGCGGCAAAGGCTTTCCCGGCGTATCCCGCGTCGTCGACCCGTTCGGCGTCACCCGGCTGCAAGGCCCGATTAGCCGCGAAGCGCTACTCAAAGCCGAGCTGGATTTAGATGATGTGGCTGTCGCCCGCGCCAACTCCCCGTTGTTGGGCGACCTGGAATCCAGCTTATCCGACATTATGATGGAGCTGCAATCCATCGAAAGCGCCGCCCATTTCGGCAATCGCGCCCCGCTTTAGCCCAAGGAGTAATCCCCATGAACCCGACATTAACGCCAATCGCAACGCCGTCGCGCCGCAAGCGCTGGAGCCGTGACGAGTGCAAGTTCCTGGAAAACGCCGGACTGCTCAAAGGCCGCTATGAGCTATTGGACGGGGAGATTATCTTAAACATGGGGCAAAACTCACCACACGCCATGACCGTGATGAATGTTATTGCTTACCTGCTCTCGCTTTTCAATAAAGAGCGTGTCCGTACGCAGACGACTATGGAAGTGCGGCCAGACGACCGCGTGCTCAACCGCCCGGAGCCGGATGTTTACCTTCTGCGCGAGGTGATATTGGCGGGCGTTCCCCAAGGCGAGGATGTGCTGCTGGCAGTGGAAGTGTCCGACACGACGCAGGCCGAGGATTACGGCCACAAAGTCGCGCTGTATGCCCGTGCGGGTGTGGCTGAATACTGGGTGTTAGATCTCGCGCGGCGTGTCCTCGTCGTGTTTCGCTCGCCCCAGCGCGGCGAATGGCTGGTGCGGGATGAATATGCTGAAAGCGACAGCGTTGCCCCGTTGACCATGCCCAACAGCCCCATTTCTGTTGACCAACTGCTGCCGCCCCGTCTTGAAACGGCAGAATAGAAACACACGCTTATGCCCCTCGAACTGATTGAACAAGCCCCGTTTGACCCCAACTCCGACGAGCCGCTCGCCATGAACGAGAGCCTGGTCGCCGACTGGCTTACCGACTTTATCCGCGATGAACTGGTCCGGCGGCGCAGCTTCGGCAAGTGCGTGGTCGGCGTGTCTGGGGGCGTAGACAGCGCCCTGGTCGCGTATCTGTGCGCGCGCGCCATCGGCCCGGAGAATGTCTACGGCGTGCGCATGCCGTATCGCACGTCCAGCCAAGAGTCTTTAGAGCATGGGCAGATGGTGATTGACGCCCTGGGCATTCACGCCGACACTATCGACATTTCGGCTGCCGTGGACGGCTACCTCCAGAATGAACCCGAGGCCGACGGCAGGCGGCGGGGCAATGTCATGGCGCGTCAGCGCATGATTGTCTTGTTTGACCAAAGCGAAAAGCGCCGCGCCCTGCCGGTCGGGACGGGCAACAAGACGGAGCGTATGTTTGGCTACTTTACGTGGCACGCCGACGACAGCCCGCCCATCAACCCGCTGGGCGATTTGTTCAAGACGCAGGTCTGGCGGCTGTCCCGGTATCTGGGCGTGCCGGAAGTGATTGTCGGCAAGCCCGCCTCGGCGGATCTGGTAGTGGGCCAGACCGATGAGCTGGACTTCGGCATTACGTATGCCCGCGCCGACCGCATTTTATCCTATCTTTTGCGCGGCTACCAATCGGATCGTTTGGAAAGCATGGGCTTTGATGCCGCCGAAGTGGCATTAGTTAAGAAGCGCGTGGACGGTACGCACTGGAAGCGTCACATGCCGACCACGGCGATGCTGTCGTCCACAAGTATCAACGATTACTATCTGCGCCCCGTGGATTATTAAGCCGTGATTGACACCGCGCCCCTCATTGCCGAGATCACTGCTGCCTTTGATGGCGTTGCTCGCGAGGACGGTGTATCCCTGCGCGAAGGTGATGCAATAGATGGCTGTGTTAGTGATAAGAGGCGTGCCGCCGCCCGGCGGCTGGATACGGATGCGCGTTGGCAAGACGTACCTAATGCTGACTTGTCAAATTACTATCTCGCATTGCACTATCTTGATGCCAAAGGCTTCTGCTACTACCTTCCGGCTTACCTGATTTGGGATTTGACAGCAAACACTTCTTCCACGCATGGCATTGGCAGCCATGTTTTGTTTCATTTGCTATTGCCGCCGGAGGCAAATCTGCGCCATGACTGGCTGGAACGCTTTAGTTTGCTGACGCCGGAGCAGGGCAAAGCCGTTTGCCGCTTCCTTCGATTTGTGGCTGTGTATGGCGAATTGGATGACCCGCAGGATGCGGCTGCCGCGCTCGCCGATTACTGGAGCCGATACTGCGATGGTGACGCCGAGTAACCTGCTGTTCTCTGCTTTGCTATGACACCGATGCAAATCCACAACACTACACTGGAAGTCGTGCGCGGCAGCGTGCTTGACCAGGACGTGCAGGCGGTGGTCAATGCCGCTAATACCGCCATGCAGGGCGGGGGCGGCATTGATGGCGTCATCCACCGCGCGGCAGGGCGGGGTTTGATGGACGAACTGCGCCGCGTGGCTCCGCATGGCGCAAAGACGGGTTCTGTGGTGGTGACCGAAGGACACGACTTGGCGCAGAACTATGTCTTTCACACGCCCGGCCCGGTCTGGCATGGCGGCAGTCATGGGGAACCTGAGAAACTTGCCTTGTGCTACCGCAATTGTTTGGAAGCCGCCGACGCGCGCGCTCTGTCCAGCATCGCGTTTTGCTCCATTTCAACAGGGGTTTACGGCTATCCCATCAAACAGGCCGCGCCCCTTGCCGTGCAGACGGTTTTGGAGTATTTGACCCTCCATCCCGACACGCGCCTGGCCCGCATTGTGTTCGCCATGTACCAACCCGGCGAATACGATGCGTTCAGCAAAGCATTGTCCGAGTTGTCCCCATTGTCCCACTCCGAGGAATGAAACGGGCTTGATGCGCGTGCTTGCCGACAACATTTCCGCCGATTTGGTTTTGGTGCTGACGCTGTTTGCGTGCCTGGCATGGGCGGCACGGCGCGGCTTGCTTGTGTCTCGCGAGGCCGTGTGGGTAGGAACCGCTTTGGTTTTCTTTGGCGTGTCGCTTGTCTTCAACGCCGTGCTGGGCCGCAATGTGCGGATTTACCCGCACCATGTCGCCAAGTTGGTGGGCATTTCGGCCTTGATGACCCTGCCCCTGCTGCTGTCTTTGGGGTACGGCGTGTATGCGCTGGCCCGCAGCCTTGCTTCCCGTACGCTCGGCAACGTGCAGGTAGGAACTCTCACTTTGCAGCTCGTCCAGGGCAATCCGGCGACTTTTTCGGTTGACCCGCCTTTGGACGCCCTGGTTCTTCCCACAACCACAGCCTTGACTATGCGCAGTGGTCCGGCCGCCGCCCTGCGCGCTTTTGGCGGCCCCGATATTGAACCCGCAGCCGCCGCCTTTGCCCCTGTCCCGGTCGGGCAGGCGGCTCGCACTCATGCGGGCCGTCTGCGCGCCGCGCATCTCATCCACGCCCCTTTGCACAGCGCGGGCAAACCCGTTTCCGAAGCCGATGCCCGCCGCGCCCTGGATGCCGCCTTTCGCTGCGCCAAACAAAGCAATGCGCGCCGCGTCGCCCTGCCGCCGTTCGGCCTTCAGCCCGGCGCTTTGTCGCCGTCCGTATGTGCTTCCCTGACCATCGCCGCCGCCGTGCGCGCCCGCAAGGACTTTGATTTGATTGTCATTGTTGTTTTTGACAGGCGCGTTGTCCCCGCCTTTCAGTCCGAGTTTCGCCGCCTCGCCGAAAAGCGCCCCGTGCCGCCCGCCGCTTAGCCATAAAGGGGCGCGTCGCACCATCGCACTTGAGGCGTTGCCAGCGCGTGGCAAGCCCGTACCAACGACGGAACGATTTGTTCCGCCGTCGCTCATGGCTCGCAGCACGCAGGGAACGAGTGAAGGAAGCGTTTACTCTGGGCGGCCCTCACCCTGCCGCCGAGGGGGCCGGCGGGTGAGGGCTGTCCTGCCGCAAGGCTTCACCCTGCTCCGTTTGCCTTGACTTCGTGGGGGGCAATGAGTTATACTGGAACACAGCCGACCGCGCATTTTCCCCGCGCACACTCAGCAAAAAGGCACTATCTCGCATGACAACCCAGGCCCCCATCCACCCGCAGCAGCGCATGCTGTCGCAGCGCGCCATTGATGCCGCGCCGTCCCCCACGCTCGCCATCACCGCCAAGGCCAATGCCCTCAAAGCCGAAGGCAAAGATATTGTCAGCTTTGGCGCGGGCGAACCCGACTTTGACACGCCCCAGAATGTCAAAGATGCCGCTGTTGCGGCTCTTGCAAAAGGCGACACCAAATACACGCCGTCCAGCGGCACAGTCGCCCTCAAAGACGCTATTATTGCCAAACTCCAGCGCGACAACAAACTCACTTATTCGCGCAACGAAGTTATCGTCTCGTGCGGGGCCAAGCATTCCATTTATAACTTGATGCAGGCGATGCTGAACCCGGGCGACGAAGTGGTGATCCCCGCGCCGTACTGGGTGTCGTACCCGGAACAGGTGAAGCTGGCGGGCGGCGTGCCCGTGTTTGTGTCCGCCGATGAGCAGGCAGGCTTCCTAGTGGATGCGTCCTCGATTGAGCGTGTCCTGACCCCGCGTACCAAGATGGTGATTATCAATTCGCCGTCCAACCCGACCGGGGCCGTGTATTCGCCCGCGGCTTTACGCGAGATCAGCGACCTGTGTATCGGGCGAAATATCTATTTGATGTCCGATGAGATCTATGAAAAGATCATCTACCCGCCTTCCGAGTTCGTGTCGCCCGCATCGTTGAGCGCCCAGGCAAAGGCGCTGACCATCACGATCAACGGCTTTTCTAAGGCGCATTCCATGACCGGGTGGCGATTGGGCTACGCCGCCGCCGATCTGGACATTGTCGCCGCCATGTCTAAAATACAAGACCAAAGCACGTCCAACCCCACGTCGATCGCGCAGGCGGCGGGCGTGGAAGCGTTGAACGGCCCGCAGGATAGCGTGGAGCACATGCGCCGGGCTTTTGAAGGGCGGCGGGACTTTATCGTGTCTGCACTGAACGCGATTGACGGCGTTCAGTGCACCATGCCGGGCGGGGCATTTTATGTTTTCCCCAACGTGTCCGCGTTTTACGGGCGCTCGTACATTCCAGCAGGCGAGGACGTGCGCACGATCCATGGCTCGGATGATTTGACCGAGTTTCTATTAACGCAGGCTGGAGTGGCCGTGGTTCCCGGCTCGGGCTTCGGGGCCGATGGCTGCATTCGCTTGTCGTACGCCACGTCCATGCCCAGCATTGAAAAGGGGCTGGCGCGCATCGCCGCGGCGTTTAAGGGGCTGGCGTGAGGAAAAAGGCCCTCACCCCTCGGCCCCCTTTTCCATCTTCGGGGAAGGGGAAGCCATCGTCTCTTAGTCCTAACCCTCGTCCGAGGGTGGGAGAGGGTGGCGCGCAGCGCCGGGTGAGGGCTTCCGCCCCCAACGACCTGCACGCGGCGGCCCAGGCGCGCGCCCTGCCGATTGCCGATATGACCCTGCTGGCCCAGGCATTGACACATAAATCTTTGGTGCCCAATGCGCCGCTGCAAAGCAACGAACGCTTGGAGTTCTTAGGCGACTCCGTGCTGGGATTGGTCATCAACGAATACTTATGCGCGGCATTTCCCACGCACAGCGAAGGCGACCTCGCCCGCGCCAAGTCTTTGATTGTCTGCAAGTCCGCGCTGGCCGATGCCGCCACGCGTCTGGACATTACGCCTCTGATGCGTCTTGGCCCCGCCGAAGAAGCGATGGGAGGCCGAAGCCGGGCCAGCATCATCGCCGATGCTTATGAAGCCCTGGTCGCGGTGATTTATGGGGAAAGCGGGTACGTTGCCGTCCGCGACTTTATCCTGTCCACCCTGGCTCCCGAAATCGCCCAGGTGGGAGCGAGCGGGGACTGGCGCGACCCTAAAAGCGTGCTCCAAGAGCAGCGCCAGGCTGCGCATCTGCCGCCGCCGGTTTATGCCGTGACTCAGGAGCAGGGATTGCCGCATGACCGCACCTACACGGTCGAAGTTTTGCTGGACGATCACGTGGCGGGCGCGGGAACAGGCAGAACAAAAAAAGACGCCGAGCGAGCGGCGGCGGAAGATGCCCTGGGAAAAGACAAATGACAAACGCGCCTAGGGCGGAAATAGGCATCTTTGGCGGCAGCGGCTTTTATTCGTTTGCCGGCGGGGACATGGAAGAAGTGAAGGTGGAAACGCCCTACGGCCCGCCCTCCGACAAAGTGGCATTGATGGAAGTGGCCGGGCGCCGTGTCGCGTTTCTGCCCCGGCACGGGCGGACACATTCGCTGCCGCCGCACAAGATCAACTTTCGGGCCAATGTGTGGGCCATGCAGAGCTTGGGCGTTTCGCGTATTCTGGCCCCCAACGCCGTCGGCTCGCTTCAAACACGGATTGCGCCCGGCCACTTTGTCATCAACGACCAATTTGTAGACCGGACATCGGGCCGCACGGACACGTTTTACGACGGCCCCATCGTCACGCACGTTTCGCCCGCCGAGCCGTACTGCCCGCAATTGCGCGGGCTTGCTGTTGACGCCGCGCGCGCCAACAACATCACAGTCCACGAGACCGGGACGTGCGTCACCATCCAAGGCCCGCGTTTTTCCACCAAAGCCGAGAGTCAATGGTTTACATCTCAGGGGTGGGACATTGTGGGCATGACTCAGTACCCGGAAGTGATATTAGCGCGTGAACTGTCCCTGTGCTATGTCAACATCTCGCTGGTCACGGATTATGACGCGGGCCTGGTCGGGGGCGACAGCCATGTGGATGCCGTGAGCGTGATGGAAGTGTTGGCCCGCAACACCGACAACGTCAAGAAGGTCATTCGCACCCTGCTGGAGAATATGCCTCCGGCCCGTGATTGTCCCTGCGCCGATGCTTTAAAGGCCGCGCGCTGGGAATAGCCTTTGTGGGGGAGGATAACCAATGAAAGCACTGCTGCTGGCAGCCGGACGCGGCACGCGCCTGGGGGCGCTCACGCAGGACACGCCCAAGCCCATGCTGCCGATCGGCGGCATTCCCATGATCGAGCGCATTATGACCGGCATTGCCCGTCAGACCGCCATCCGTGAATTTGTCCTGGTCACCGGATACAAAGCCGAAGTGGTCGAAAGCCACTTCGGGACGGGCGCGAAATGGGGCTGGAGCGTGGAGTATGTGCATCAGGCCGAGCAAAAGGGCCTGGGGGACGCTATCCATACGGCGCATGCGCAATTGTCGAGCGCCGCCTTTTTTATGACCTACGGCGACATCATGCTTACCCCGGACAACTACGGGCGCATCCTGGAGATTTACAACACGACACAAACGCGCAACCTCGCCGCTGTGATGGGCCTCAACTATGTCGACGACCCGTGGGCTGGGGCTGCTGTCTCCGTAGACGAGAATAACCTTGTCCTGCGTATTGAAGAAAAGCCCGCCAAGGGTACGGCGACCACGCACTGGAACAACGCCGGCTTGTTTATATTTGAACCGATCTTGTTTGAGTACACGGCGAAGCTTCAGCCGTCCTCGCGCGGCGAGCTGGAATTGCCCGATGCCCTGTCCGCTTTGATGGATGCGGGGTATCAGCTCCAAGGCATGCCGCTTTCCGGCGAATGGCGCGACGTGGGCACGCCCGAAGACTATGCGGCCATCAATGCCGAGTTTGGGGCGTCACAGCCATGAACAGCCTGGACAGGGCGCGGGCCGCCTACCATGAACAATTCAGCACCGCCCCTTCTGCGGCGGCTTTTGCGCCTGGCCGGGTCGAGATTATGGGCAACCATACCGACTATAACGGCGGCTTTGTGCTGCCTGCCGCTTTGGATAAAGGCACGGTCGTGCTGGGCGCCCCTACTGGCAACGACGACATCCTCTTGTACGCGGCGGACTTTCGGCGCATGGCCCACTTTTCCGTCAAGACCCTTCAGCCTGACGCCCGCAACTCATGGGCCAGTTATGTGCTGGGCGTCGTCCAGCAATTGCAGCGGCGCAATATCCCAATTGGCGGGTTTCAGGCCGTGCTTGCCAGCGATGTGCCGAGCGGGTCGGGATTGTCATCGTCGGCAGCTTTAGAAGTAGCCACGGCGTTCTTTCTTAAACAGTGCTTTCCTTATGAGCTTTCCCCTATGGACACAGCGCGACTGGCGCAGAAGGCGGAAAACGAGTTTGTCGGCGTGCAGTGCGGCATTCTCGACCAGTTCTCGTCCGTGTTCGGGCAGGACGGCAGCTTGCTCTTTTTGGACTGCCTGACGTTGGAGCATGACGCCGTCAAGATGGGACGGGATGACATCGCCCTGGTCGTCTGCGACTCCATCGTCAAACACGCCCTGACCGGCGGCGACTACAACACGCGCCGGGCCGAGTGCATGGCCGCCGCCCGGCACTTCGGCAAAGAACTCTTGCGCGAAGTGTCGTGGGATGAGTTTACCACCCGCGAACTGGAGCTGCCGCTCAACGAGCGCAAGCGCGTCCGCCATATCCTGACGGAAGATCGGCGGGTGCTTGCCATGCGTGACGCGATTGCCGGGTTTGATACGGCTCCCATTGGGCGGCTTCTGGCGGAAGGGCATGCGTCGTGCCGGGACTTGTTCGAAAACTCCGCCCCGGAGATTGACTTTCTGGTGGACAAAGCCGTGGAAATCGACGGCTGCATCGGGGCCAAAATGACCGGCGGCGGCTGGGGCGGCTGCACGATCAACCTGGTTCACCAGGAGGCGGTGACGCAGTTCAGCGACACCCTGGCCGCCTACTACCGCGACGCCACAGGCCACGAAGCTTTGATTTATCCGTTCCGTGCTGCGCAAGGGGCACATGCGCTTGACCTTTAACCCCTAGTTTCAGTAGCTTTAACCCCTAATTTCAGTAGATTGTAACTCCAACATGTCCGGAAAACCTATCGCTGTTGTTTCAGGAGCCTCGTCCGGTATCGGCGCGGCGACCGCGCAAATCCTCGCCCATGCAGGCTATCATGTCGTGCTGGGCGCGCGCCGCACGGACAAGCTGCAACGCGTTGCACAAGGCCTGGATGCCCAGGTTCTCCCGCTGGATGTGGCCGACCCGGAAAGCATCCGGGAGTTCGCCGCGCGCGTCCCGCAGATCAACGTCCTGATCAACAACGCAGGCGGGGCGGTGGGGGCGGAAACTGTCGCCGAGGCTATCGACGACAAGTGGCAGACCATGTTCGAGACCAATGTCCTGGGCCTGATGCGTGTCACGCGCGAGTTTCTGCCCAAGCTGGAAGCAGGCGGGGCCGGCCATATCGTCAATGTCGGCAGCGTTGCCGGCTTTGAAGTGTATCCGGGCGGGGCCGGCTACACTGCGGCCAAGCACGCTGCCCGCGCCGTCACCGAAACTCTGCGCCTGGAACTTCTGGGGAAACCGATCCGCGTGTCCGAGATTGCCCCCGGCTTGGTGGAAACTGAGTTCAGCTTGGTGCGCTTTGGCGGCGACCAAGAGCGCGCCAAGAAGCCTTATGCGGGCATGACGCCGCTGACTGCTCAGGACATTGCCGAAGCCATTTTGTGGATGGTCACCCGGCCCGCCCATGTCAACATCGACACTCTGGTTATTCGTCCGCTCGACCAGGCAACGGCGAGTTTGGTGCATCGCCGCCCCGCCTAACTTTGCGCGCAGCGCGGCTCTGACATGGGCCTGGGCTGTTGTTTTGCGCTGCCCTCTGCACAAATAAATTCATGTACCTCTGCTTTCCAGACGCTGTTCGGCACGAAACTTGCAGGGCATCGCGTGGGGACGCAAGCAATTATCCAAACTTTTCCAAGGAGCGCTCTTATGGCTGACGCCAAAATTACCATGTATGTGCGGCCCGGCTGCCCGGATGTCGCGCGGGCACGCATTTTGATGCAGCAGCGCGGCCTGGTGTGGGATGAAGTAGACATCGAGGCAGACAGCAAGGCATGCCGCCAGGTCGAAGAGTGGAACAACGGACGCGCCATCACGCCTACGCTGTGGATCGGTGATACTCTGCTTTCCGAGCCGAATGCCGCCCAAATCGACGCGGCTTTATCTCAAGCTCCTCCTCAGTAAGAACAACCACGTGACAGGAGAACATATGACGCAGAAAACGGCACTGATTACCGGAATTACAGGCCAGGACGGCAGCTTTCTCGCCGAGCTTTTGCTCAGCAAGGGTTACAAAGTGTACGGCACCGTCCGCCGGTCGTCTACGGAGAACTTCGAGCGTATCGGGCACATTATGAACCAGGTGGAGCTGGTTCCCGCCGACCTGCTGGATCAGTATTCGCTGATTGAAGCCCTGCACAAGTCGCGCCCCCAGGAAGTGTACAACCTGGCCGCGCAGTCGTTTGTGCCGACTTCGTGGGGCCAGCCTGTCCTGACCGGCGAGTTCACGGCCCTGGGCGTCACCCGTCTCCTGGAAGCTATTCGCCTGGTGGACAGAAGCATCAAGTTTTATCAAGCGTCATCGTCGGAGATGTTCGGCAAGGTGCAGGAAGTGCCTCAGCGCGAAACCACGGTTTTGTACCCGCGCTCGCCTTACGGCGTCGCCAAAGTATATGGGCACTATATCACGATTAATTACCGCGAGTCTTACAATCTTTATGCGTGTTCGGGGATACTGTTCAACCACGAAAGCGAGCGCCGTGGATTGGAGTTTGTCACGCGCAAAGTGACTGACGGCGTCGCGCGCATCAAGTTGGACCTGGCAAGCGACATCCATCTGGGCAACTTGGACGCGCGGCGCGACTGGGGCTACGCCAAAGATTATGTGGAAGCCATGTGGCTGATGCTTCAGCAGGACGCGCCCGATGACTTTGTTGTTGCGACCGGCGAAACTCACACTGTCAAGGAACTGGTGCAGGTGGCCTTTCGCCGCGCCGGGCTGGACTGGGAGCAGTATGTGAAAATCGACCCCGCTTTTATCCGCCCCGCCGAGGTGGACCTGCTGATCGGCGACCCGTCCAAAGCCAAAAAAGAATTGGGATGGCAATTGAAGACAAGCTTCAAAGACCTGGTGGAGCTGATGGTCGACCATGATTTAGCCCGTTTGTCCCGGCTGAAGTCCGAAGGACGCATCCAGCGCGCCCCAAACGCTTGAACCCTTTTTCAGCACACAACGCGCCCCTTGTTTAGTCCACGCAAAGCGGGCGCAGGAACTTTTGCCAAATGCGCGTGCTTGTTACCGGGGCCGGAGGGTTTGTGGGGGCGTCGCTGATCCGGCACCTGCGAACGTGCCTCCCCACGTGCGAGATTGTCGGCACGACCCATTCCGCCCCGCGTGTTTCCTCCGACCCCCTGACCCAATTTGTCCGGTGCGACATTGTCGCGCGCGGGGGGCAGGACATCGCCGCACTCGTGGAAAGTGTCCGGCCCGACCACGTGTATCACCTGGCGGGCATGGCTTCGGGGGCATCGTCCGACCGGAACACGGTGTTCCAGGTCAATGTCGACGGCACACGCTTTGTTGTTGACGCCGTGCGCGCCTTTGCCCCACATGCCCTGGTCTTGTTTGCCGGGACAGGCTATGTGTATGGGGCCTGCGATGCCCAGCGTCCGGCCCGCGAAACCGACCCTCTGCCCCTTCTGGGCACGAGCGGCGTGTACGGCGACAGCAAGCGTGCCGCCGAGGAATGGATTGCGGGCCAGGACATGCCAGTCATCGTTGCCCGCGCTTTCAACCACACCGGCCCCGAACAAACTTCCTCGTTTGCCGTGCCTGCCTTTGCCACCCAGATTATCCAGATCGAACGAGGTGTGCAAAGCGAGCTGCGCGTGGGCAACCTGGATGCTGCCCGTGACTTTCTGGACGTGCGCGATGTGGTCCGCGCTTATGTGAGTTTGATGCGGGCCGGGCAGCCCGGCATTGTCAACGTGTGCAGCGGCGAGGCGCTGCGCATGCGCGCCATTCTGGACATGCTGTGCGCGCAGTCGCCCGCCGACATCCCCATTGTTTCCGACCCCACCCGCATGCGCCCCGCCGACATCCCCGTTTCGGTCGGCGACCATTCCCATTTGTCGGCCCTGACCGATTGGCAGCCTCACATCCCGCTGTCCCAAACCCTGCGCGAAACTTTGGACTGGTGGCGTGCGCGTCCGCCGCGTGGGGGGTAGGGGCCTGCCTCGCCCCTGCAAGCTATGCCCCCTGGTATTTTACGAGTGCTGCCCGCGCGCAGCCCTCGCATTGCGAGCCTGTACCACTCGCATTGCGAGCCTGTACCGACGACGGAACAAAACCGTCCGTCGTTGGTATGCCGTGGAAACAAAGGGGCAGCGGGGCGGGTATGCCCCTGAAACACGCAGCAAATGCCCCTGAAAAAGCAGAACGCTCTTGCCCCGCCGGGGCGCACGGCGGGCCGGGCCGGGTTTCAATTGCGTCCCTGTGTGCTATACTCTTGATATGAACCCCGCACCCGAAACGCCGCCGCGCGTGGCGATTGTCGGGCCGACGGCGTCGGGCAAAACCGAGGTGGGCATCGCCCTCGCCCGCAGTTTGGGGACGGAAATCGTGTCTGCCGATTCCATGCAGGTATACCGGGGCATGGACATCGGGACCGCGAAGCCAACGGCGCGCGAGCAGGCGCAGGCCGTGTTTCATGCCATCAATGTTGCGCGCCCGGACGCTGCGTGGACATTGGCGGATTTCCAAAATCTTGGCAGCCGGGCGTGCGACGATCTGGCCGATCAGGGGCGCGTGCCGCTGATAGTCGGCGGCACGGGCTTGTATGTGCGGGCGCTGACGACAACCTTGGACATCCCGCCGATGCCGCCGGATGAAGATTTTCGGGCGCGCTGGCGGGCAGTCGCGGGCGAACAAGGGACGGCGTTTGTGCAGGGCGAGCTGGCCCGCGTGGACCCGCAGGCGGCGGCGCGCATCCATGTCAATGATCTAGGGCGGCTGGTGCGTGCTTTAGAAGTGTTTCATGCGACAGGAACCCCGTTGTCGGAGTGGCATGCGCGGAACAAGGCCAAAAACGAGCACGCCAACGTCCTTTTGTTCGGGCTGGATTTTGCCGACCGCAGGGAGCTATACGCGCGCATCGAGGCGCGGGTTGATGGGATGATTGCCGGGGGATTAGCCGACGAAGTGCGGGATTTGCTGGCAGACGGCTATGGGCCAGACCTCAAGCCGATGCGATCATTGGGCTATCGTCAGATGGCGGCAATGCTGGCAGGCGAAACCAGCCAGGCGCAGTCTAGGGACGACATCAAGCGCGAAACACGTCATTTTGCCCGCCGTCAATTGATCTGGTTCCGGGCCGACCCGCGTATCCGGTGGCTGGAAGCGGGCGGACAATCCGCCGAAGCCCTGGCGCAGCAGATGGCGTCTGCCCTGCACGCTCATTTCCAAACAACACACAAGGACAGACAATCGGATGAACAAACCGCAGCTTAACTTGCAGGATACGTTTCTCAACCAGGTGCGCAAAGAAAATGTCGGCGTGACCATTTACCTGATCGGCGGCGTGCAGCTTCGGGGCAACGTGCGCGGCTTCGACTCGTTCACGATCCTGCTCGACGCGCCCGGCAAGCCCACGCAGATGGTGTACAAGCATTCCGTGACCAGCATTGTCCCCATGCGCCCCATCCAGAACCTGTACACGGATGCCATTCGCGACGCCAACCCGCCGCCGCACATTGCTTCGCCCAGCCCGACCGCCGCGCCCACCGTGCCCGTCGACGCCGCGCACCCCGACCCGACAGTGAATGTAGAAGACCCGGCCCCCATGCCTGCAAGCGAAACGCCTGAAGCGGCAGATGTCGAGCCGATTTCGTAGGGCTTCGCATTTTTCAAGGACAACACCAATGCAATTCACGAAGATGCACGGCATCGGCAACGATTTTGTCGTTGTCAATTGCCTGGGAAAAGAAGGGGACGCCCTGGCGGAAGAAGCGCAGCGACGTGCCCCATTCCTCAACGACCGCAAGTTTGGAGTGGGCGGCGACGGCGTGATATTGGTGCTGCCGGGGGCGAGCGTGCCGTTTCGCATGCGCATGTTCAACCCCGACGGCTCGGAAGCCGAGATGTGCGGCAACGGCATCCGCTGCTTTGCAAAGTTCGTGTACGACCGGGGCTTGACGCAGGGTCAGGCGACAATCCCCGTCGAGACCGGCGCGGGCCTGCTGCATGTCACGGTCACGCCCGGCATCGACGGCAAGGCGGACACCGTGCGCGTGGACATGGGCGAGCCTGTGTTGGTGCCCGCCGACGTGCCGACAACTCTGGGCGAAGGCGACGCGCCCGCGATCAATGTGCCGCTGGATCTGGGGGTCGCCACGGTTTCTGTCACGACGGTCAGCGTGGGCAACCCGCATGCCGTGATGTTTGTAGACGATGTAAAATCGTATCCGATTGAGATTATTGGGCCGTTGGTAGAAAAGCATCCGGCCTTTCCCCACCGCATCAACACGGAGTTTATCCAAATACTCAGCGACCGGGAAATCAATTTTCGGGTGTGGGAGCGCGGGGCTGCCGAGACGCTGGCCTGCGGAACAGGCGCAAGCGCATCGGTCGTGGCGTGTGTGCTGAACGGCAAAACCCAGCGTCAAGTGCGGGTGCATCTGCCGGGCGGTGACCTGGACATTGACTGGTCTGACGCCGACAACCACGTGTATATGACCGGGCCTGCCGCGGAAGTATTTGCGGGCGAGGTGTAACCCCGCGCGTTTCTAGCCGGGCAGCTTCACACGCTGCAAAGCACGGCGGAACTCGGCGCGACGCTGCTCCTGCGTGTGGGAGGCTTGAATATCCGCCGTCCGCCTCAGCTCATCGTTGGCGCGCGCAACAATCAACGCTAGAAACTGGAAATAGCCTTCCAGCTCGCTCGCGTAGCGCGGCAGGAATGTAATCTTCAGACGATCCTCGACCACTTCTATGGGCGGCTTGAGCGTGTAGGGGGTCTGGCGGTAGGCCTGCTCAAATTCCTGCTTCCAAGGCTCCGATGGCGCGCTTGAAAACAGGACATTGAATTCTATGGCTTCCGGGTTGTCTTCGGCATCGTCGAGGCGCTCAGTATCAATCGCGCGCAGGCGAACAATGGTCTTTTCTTCTTCGTTCATAATGGGCTAGAGCGTTTCCCCCGTTGTCTTGGTCCAGGGTTCGGGGTGGCTGGCGGTGGAAAGCGCGGACGCGGGGTGTCCTGCGCGGGCGGACTGCTGCTCGGCTTCGGCAATGGCGGCCCAGGTCGGCAGGGCATGGGCGCGGCATGTCTCGTCATCCAACTGCGTGACCACGAGGCGGTAAATCTCGCGCAGCAGGGGGTCATGGAAGCGCCCATTCCATTCATCAAAGCCCTGAGAGCCATGGATAGCGCGGGCGATCGCGAAAAGAGCGTCATGGTCGGTGCTGGGAATTTCCATAGTGTGTTGTCCCACAGGGCCTGTCTCACTCAAACGTCATGCGCGGCAATTCGGCGCGTCATTCAAATGTCAGGCGGGGCGTTTCCCCTTTTTGCTCTGCCCCGACCTGATGACACGCCATATCCACGCAGCCGTTTTCCTTGAACGCAACGCCTTCACGCTCCAGCAGCTTCTTTTGCGCTTCCATGAGAGCCACAGACCGGCGGCCAATGCGCAGGTAGCCGTCCGCGCCCACGACCCGCTGCCAGGGCACTTCGCCGTCCGGCACATTCGCCATGGCCCAGCCGACCACACGGGCCGATGCGCCCGCGCAGTCGCCGACCTGCCCATACGACATCACCTGTCCCGGCGGAATGGCGCGGACTATGTCAAAGATGGACTGAAAATACTGCCTGTCGTCCATAAGATCATCCCCGGTCAACTGGTCGTCATCACCGATTGTATGGCTTCCATGCACCGGCGGGTGGCTTCATCTGGCCCCAAAGCGCCCAGGGCGCTGCCGAGCACTTCGCTGGCAACCGGCCCCTGGTATCCGATAGTTTCCATCGCTCCCAAAAAACCGTGCAGGTCGATCACCCCGTCGCCCGGCTGCAAACGCTCGCCGTCCATTTGCTGGTCGCGCGGTTTGTCCGGGGCGTCGTTGATATGCACATAAACAATTTGATTGGGTGTCAGCGCCTCTATGTCCGATGTGGTCGCGCCGGTCATGAACCAGTGGAACGAGTCGGCCAGCAGGCCCACGTTGTCATGCGGAGCGTCGATGTCGGCGATCAATTCCAATACGCCCGGCATGTTCCAGATGAACTCATTCCGTCCCATCGCTTTTGCACCGTGACGCAAGGTATACGGCCCGACCCATTCCAGCCCCAGCCGAATGCCATGGTCGCCGAGGACAACGGCGATCTGACGGAACCGATCCCGTGTCTGGTTGCGAAAGCGCAGCGGGTCGTCGTCAATCGCGGGCGGCAGCCAGGTGCATGTCCGGGTCGCGCCCAATGTTTGCGCTGCCTGAGCAAGTTCCGCCATCTCGGTCAATCCCTGCGCAAACGTGTCATTGCCAGCGCGCCAGTCAATCGGCAAACCGAACACGGCAGGCTGCACACCCGCTTTGTCAAACAAGGCTTTGACGGCGTCCAGGCCCCGCTCTTTGCCCAGCGTCACGGCTTCGCCCAGATTGAAATCCACGCCGTCGAAGCCGAACTTGCGCGCCAGGCCGATGTATTGCGCCAGCGGCGGCGCGCCGCCAATCGTTGCAGGGTTGAGTGTGATAATCATGATAATCTATTTCTCCAAAGTTTTGCTTGCTGAAGGCAGTGCGCTGTTCTCATTCTTCCCCCTGCTCCACGTCGCGCGCCTCGGCCCGCGTGAGGGGAACCCGCGCGCTGTGCCGCACATGCAGAACGAATACGGTAGGCGCATCCTGCCCGCCGTCCGCGACTCGAAACAATACGCGATAAGCAGCGCTGCCCGCCGTCCCGCGAAAGACAAGTTGACGCACTTCCCGCAAAAAGAAGCGTTCTTCACGGGCCAATACGCACCGGCGCGGCAAAGTCGCCAGAGAAGAAATGGCTGCAAACAATTCTTCCTGCCATTCCTAAGCGGCGGCTTCGCTTGTTGATCCCGCCATGTCCTGCGCCGATGCAAAAATGTCCTGCTCCGCACGCGGCATGATGCGCAAAGCATATGTTGTCAAGGCCGCCTCTTCCGCGCTCATGAAGACCGGCGCGCCGCCCGCACTTCGGCCACGAACTCCGCGAAAGGTCGTCCCTGCCCGGCATCCATCTGCGCCAGCCCTTCCTGGATGCCCGCCACTGCGTCCGGGTCAAGCGCCGCCTCGTTTCCCGCTGTTTCCGCCACCAATGCTGCCACCCCCACGCGCAAAGCATTGGCAACAAAGCGGGTTTGGTCTTCTCCACGCGCCGCCGCCATCTGCCGCAATTGCGCTTCCTCTGCGGGCGTTAGGTCAATGGTCAAGGTCATTTGCCGTGTCTTTCTTGTTTGTCGGCTATGTTTCAACGGATGCTGCCAAAGCCGAACTTGCGCGCTGGGGCGACATTTACAGCAGGTAATCAACCACAACAAATACCAGCAGTACGATGATATACAATAGGATAGCGATGCCACAAAGCGCGGCAAGACCTTTTAACAATCACTTAGCTGTTGGGTTCCTCTGACGTTTTGTCCCGGTAACTCCTGCCGTCTCGCTCTGCATTAGCGCATCTCCTGGCCGCCGGTGACGTTGATGGCCTGGCCGGTCATGTACGCGCTGTCGTCGGAGGCCAGAAACGTCATCACGTTCGCCACATCGTCGTACGTGCAGCCGCGCCCCAGCGGCACCTGGCTTTCGTATTTGGCCCGCACCTCACCCGGCGTCAAGCCCTGCGTTTTGGCGTACTGATCGAACAGCGACTCCTGCCACAATGTGCCGTCAAGTAAGTTGCCGGGGCAGATGGCATTGACGCGAACATGGTGCGGGGCCAGGTCCAGCGCGATGGATTGGGTCAGGCCGATGCCGCCGAACTTGGACGCCGCATACGCGCTGTTGCGAAAGCTGCCCTTTTTGCCGGACTTGGAATTGATCTGGATAATCGACCCGGACGCCTGCGGGATCATGGCCCGCGCCGCCGCCTGCGCTCCCAAAAAATAGCCTGTCAGGTTGATGTCCATCACCAATCGCCATTCGTCCAGGGGAAACTCGGTCACGTCGTGGGCGCGGACAATGCCCGCATTGGCGACAAAGATGTCCAGCTTCCCAAAGGCTTCCACGGCGGCGTCCACGGTGGCCCGGTTATCATCAACGCTTGCGACATTGGCCTGCACCGAACCCGTACGGCGGCCCGTGTCGCGGGCGATGGCATCGGCGGCAGTGCGCACTTTTTCTTCGTTGACATCCGCCAGCAGCACGTCGCAGCCTTCCCTCGCAAGACGCCTGGCGAGGGCTTCGCCCAGCCCCTGCGCCGCACCCGTCACGATAGCGGATTTTCCTTCAAGTCGCATGGTGTCGATGTTCCTTTGTGTTCTGGCTGCAAGGGCGGCGTTTGGGCATTGCTTTCTTGTTTCCAGGGCGTGCCTCAAGCTTTGCAACGACGGAACGATTTGTTCCGTCGTTGGCAGGCCGTATAAGCTCCCAAAGAAAGCCGGGGCAATTCCCCAAGTTACGGCTTGCTCAGGAGAGTTTTTCCCGCAAGAGTTCTTGTTCGGCGGCGACAGTCCAAAACAGGCCGTCCTGCATTTTGGCGTAAACTTCGGGCAGATGAGTTTTAATGTCGTCAATAGACATCAGGGGCAGATCGGCAATCAGGGGGAAAATCACGGTTTTGCCCGGAAAGCGTCCTTCTTTGACAGCCGCCAGGCCGTCCCGGAACGCGCCCAGGCCGCCAATCGCCGCCAGGCTCGCATTGGTGCTGAGGGCATCCGTTTCCACCAGTTGCAGGGTGTGGCGCAGGTCGGCGATACTCGACCCTGATGTGCCGACAATGCGCTGGTTTTTGGCTAAAATCGTGCCAATCTCCAATTGCGCCATTGTCCCTTTGCCCAGGCCCGCAAAGATGTTATACACGCCGCCGGGGGCCAGCAAGGGGATGCTTTCCTCAATGACACTGGCGACAGGCACCATGCTCACGATGTCGTCGTAGGGGCCAAACCGGGACGGATCGCCCCCCTCTTTGGGATTGACCAGGTGCAGCGTGATACCTTTGGCGTCCATGATCTTGCCGAAGCGGGTCTGGATGCGTCCTAGCCGGTCGTCGCTCACGTCCGTGACAACGATAGTTTTTGGGGGGGTGTCCAGCATGATGGCGCGCTGCACATGCATCTGGCCCATCGGCCCGCCCGCGCCGACAAACCACGCCGCGCCCCCCGGCAGAAGTTCAGGGCGCGTATTGGACGTGTATGCCTCCTCGGCTTTGGCGGGATCGTCCGTGCCGATTAAGAGGTGCTGCTCGTAATGAATGCGCCCGACATCGGTGGGCACCGTGCCCGTCAGCGGCCTGTCCTGGATTAAATTCAAGACGCCCTTGTTTGCAAGGCAGGTCAGGATGCGTCCCAAATCGTCGGCTGAGGGCGTGCCGTAGACCACAATGTCGTCAAAGCCCCTGCCGCCTGTTTCCTGCGCCCGCAGAGTGTCAAAGTCGGTGTCGGGGATGTTGTCGATGGTCACGACATCGGCGGGCTGATGACCGGGCGGGTACAAGCCGCGCACTTCGTCGCCGTACAGCGATGTGTTAACGTTGACAATCAGTGTCTTGCCGTTGTCCAAAATGCCGTCCCGGTAGTTGGGATATTCGTAAGCGGCGACCACGCAGGCCCACGGCTCCACCAATGCCGCTTCGGCATACCCGGTTTCTTCGGCAATAGGGAGCAGGTAACAGCCCTCATCGCCTTCCAAAACCTCGCGGGTGATGACCCCGTATTGCGCCATGCCGCCGGGCAGCTGGTAGCCGTACGCGACATTCGCGCCCTGATAATACACATCGGCCTGAATGATAAACCGCTGGCCGATGTGAAACTTGTCCTGCACATCAGCGCCGACACCCACCACAGTCAGGGCGACTTCGTGGCCCATCACGACCGGCTCATGGTGCATATCGCGCCCTTGCAGGCGGGGATGGTCGGGGCCTAAATTGATAATCTTGATGTCCGAAAAGCAAATGCCGCAGGCGTCATGGCGCACCAGCAGCTCATCCGGGCCATACGCGGGCAGGGGCAATGTGGCGAAACGGAGCGTGTCCAGCCCGGCCCCATGCAGGTGCCAGCGCGTGATTTGATCGGGCAGCGGCGACTGCGCCGCTTTGTAAGTTTCTAAATCGGCCATGGCAATGTCCTCCTCACAACGAGGTTTGTTTCGTCGCACGGCCTTGCTTTTCCTGCGCGCGGGGCAAAATCAGCAGCAGCACGGGGCAAACAAAAACGCGCCGAAAGCCCTTGCTCCCGGCGCGGCAACGCGCTGCCCTGCGGTGTGACGCGCGCTAACGTCCGCCCGCCCAGATGAAATGCTCCAATCGCTGGGTGGCGGCATTGTCATACGCCGGGCGGCCCTGCCGTCGCACCACAAAGCGCCGCCGGTAGGCAGGACGACGAACAGCCGGGCGACGCCGCACGGGGGCGCGATGGAGCAGAACGAGCGAAGCCTTGCGCTTGGCGCGCACTAGGGCCGCGTGATGCTTGGCTGCGGCTTGCGCGCGCTTTCGCTTGGCGGCCAAAACATGGCGGGCGTGGAGTTGGGCCATTGTCAAAGCGGGCTTCACACGCGGCTTTGCCCGGCGAGGATGCCGCGCAGCAAATATTGGAACGGCGCGCGCGGCGGGCGCATCCACGGGAATAGATGGCAGCGTCGCGCGGGTGGGCGGGCGGGGCGCGGGCGGGGCAGGCGAATAAACACGGGCCAGCCTGCCCAAACCGGCCCCGACGAGAAGCAGCACCGGCAGGGCCAGAACGGGCCATGCGCGCCGGGACACGCGCGGAGCGCGCAAGGTGGGACGCTGCGCCGCGCCCACTTGCAGGCGGGCTTCACGGAGGGCGAGAGCCAAAGAACCCGCATTGGGATAGCGTCGCAACGGGTCTTTGGCGAGAGCGCGCCGCAGAACCTTGCCGAGCGGGGCGGGCAGGCCGGGAACAAGCGGCGGGGGCGTATGGGTGACCTGATACAGCACAGACGGAATGGTGTCGCCACGGAACGGCGGTCGCCCTGCCAGCATCTCGTACAGCAGCACCCCTAATGCCCATACATCGGATGCGGCTGTTCCCCGTTCTCCCATCACTTGTTCGGGGGCCATATAGGCGGGCGAGCCGACAATCGTGCCTGTACTGGTGATAGTCGCATCGTCGGAATGCCGCGCGATGCCGAAGTCCAGCAGCTTGGCCGCCCCGCCGGGCAGCAGCATGATGTTGGCGGGCTTGACATCACGATGCACAATTCCTGCGGCATGAATAGCATCCAAAGCCAGCGCAATCTGGACAACAACGCCCTGCGCCTGGGCAGGCGGCAGCGGGCCGCGATCCATGCGCGCCCGCAGCGTTTCGCCTTCCAGGTGCTCCATTGCTAGAAAATGCGTCCCCTGCCACGTGCCGACTTCGCTGATCGCCACGATATTGGGGTGGGATAATTGAGACACCGCCTGGGCTTCGCGCGCAAACCGCCCGATCAGCGCGTCCTGCTGCTGCTGGGATAGGGCCGGGGGAAGCGTCAAAATCTTCACGGCGACAACGCGGTCGGTCTGCGTATCTTTTGCCTGGTATACCACAGACATGCCGCCCCGCCCGATCTCGCGCAGGTGGCTGTAGCGGCCGGGAATGGGAACGTGCGAAGCGTTCGCATCCATCACCAGGGTGTCAATAGGCTCCATACAAGGCAGGTTCTCCGCCTAGGAGCGGCAATCCTGCTTGGGGGCGGCAAAAAAGCCGGGGGCGCTTGCTCCCGGCTTTTCTAAGATGGATTGGAGGCGCGTCACTGGCCTTCTTCTTCTAAAAACCGCTCGGCATCCATGGCCGCCTCGCAGCCCGACCCGGCGGCAGTGACGGCCTGCTTGTAGACCGTGTCCTGCACATCCCCTGCCGCAAAGACGCCGGGGATGTTGGTCAGCGGGCGTCCCGGCTCGGTGACGATATAACCCTGGTCGTCCATCGCCAGCTTGCCCTGGAAAATGCCTGTGTTGGGCGTGTGCCCGATGGCGATAAACACGCCGTCCGTGGGGTAAAAGCTTTCTTCGCCGCTTTTGAGGTTGTGCAGCGTGACGCCGGTTACCTTGCCCGCATCCGGATCATGGATCGCTTTGATGGCGCTGTTCCAGACAAAATGCACTTTGTCGTTCTCTTGCGCCCGCTTCTGCATGATATGCGAGGCCCGCAGCGTGTCCCGCCGGTGCACAATGGTTACTTTGGAGGCCATGCGCGCGAGGTAATTGGCTTCCTCTAGGGCCGTGTCGCCGCCGCCGACCACAACCACTTCTTTGCCCCGGAAAAAGAAGCCATCGCACGTCGCGCACGCGCTGACTCCCTTGCCGTACAGCGCGGTCTCAGACGGCAGGCCCAGCCACTTGGCCGATGCGCCGGTCGTGACAATCGCGGTCTTGCCCCAGTATTCGCCGTCGCCGTCTGTCTTGACATGGAACGGACGCTGCGAGAAGTCCACTTCGGTGACATTCTCCGTCAGGAACTCGGCCCCGACACGGGCGGCCTGTTCGCGCATGCGCATCATCAGTTCCGGCCCCATGATGCCCTCGGCAAAGCCGGGAAAGTTTTCCACGTCCGATGTAATCATCAATTGGCCGCCGGGCAGGTTGGGCGCGCCGCCTTCAATGACCAGGGGGCGCAGGTTGGCCCGTGCCGCATAAATCGCCGCCGTCAATCCCGCCGGGCCGGAGCCGATGATTATTACGTTGTGCGCATCCTGCGCGGTTTCCGTTGCCATGCTTTTGTTCCTTACGTTTGCGGAAATGTCCGGCGCGTTCGCCCTGTTTAGTTTAGCACACTCTTGTACTCTTAGAACAAGGAAACAGCCTGCCGGGTTCCACTTTGGCAAAACAAAGGCCTGTATTCTGTTGTCAAGGTTCCTCGCGAACAACCGTGTTATTAGCAGTTGCACGCAGACTGAAGTGTATCATTTGTCTATGTGTATTGTACCCGAAAATTGCAAAGAACGCCTGGGAGTTTTCACGCTGTTCAGGGATGCGGCGCAATGGCGACGACGGTAATTACCCCGCGTTCAGGCCCATAATGTCAGTAGATGCGATAAGCGCCGGGGGTGTGGTTCTCAACATATGCCTCAAAGACTTCTTCCCCGTTCTTGCCGACATAGCCGCTGTACTTGTGGGTGTGCAAGCCTGGATGTCTCAGGTTCGTTTCCATCAGCGCGAGAGTTCTGCGAACCTTGTCAAGTCTTTTGTCATTGTGTGCCGCAAGGGTTTGTATCGTTTCTCTTGCGGCATCAGACAAGTCTAGAGCGTAGCGCATGAGGCATTTTACTCGTCTTCGGTTGGCAGGTCTGCGTACTCAGCGAAAGACATTCTGTGAACTCTCCCCGCCGCAACATCGGCAAGGCCCCGTTCTATGGCGGCTCTGACTTCCGGGTACTCCTGCCTTGGGGTCTGCGCCTCGTCCTGCGGAACTTGCACTGCTCTTTCGGCCATTCTTGTATCCTCCGTTGTGAGAGGAAACGCTTTGCCGGACTTGCTTGACTTCGCCTGCGTTGTTTTTTGTGCCACCTGCGTGTTCCTCCTGAGGACAATCTGCTGATAACAATCTTGCCGTTATCTCTTACCATCAATGATGGCAGTTTCTTGCTCACGTCTTACCTGCGATTTTTTGCGAGGCATGGCCGAGCTGCCATGCACCTTCACTTGATAGTACCTAAGAGCATTGAAGTTTATCGCCCACCGCGCTAATCTTCCTGGGTTAGAAAGTCGCGGGCAACCCGGCCCCAGTCGTCGCGCGCGTTTTGGGCGGCTTGGCGGGGTTTGCCCTCGGGCAGCTCGTCTTCATAGCGCGCCCAGGCAATCAGCAGGGTTTTGAGGCCGTCCCGTGCGTTGCCCAAGCGCAGGCGCAGGTCTTCGGGGCTGACATTGGCTGTGCTTTCTTCCAGCACTTCAATCAAGCTGTCGTACACGGGATGCTGCGTGTTGAGAGCCAATATAATAGACCCGGTGCCTTTGTTTTTCACCTGGAAAAAGGCCGCGCTGCCCAAATCCGCCGACACAAACCGATACTTGAGGTTGTCGGAAACGATGTTGGCGGCGAGCGAATGCGCCATTTCTATCGGAAGGCCGATGTCGCGCAGGGTTTGCTCCGTGTTGTCGCGGCGCGTGTCCTGCGGCAGGGCTTCGTCCCGGTCGCTCAGGCCTTGATGTCCCGCCTCCTGCCGCTGCTTGGTGCGTGCCGTGGCTTCCTGTTCGGGCGCGAAGGCTTCGCTTTTGGCGGCTGCCGCCACTGTGCGCGCTCCGGCTGTCTGGTCTTTGATCTGGCTGCGCATCCGAAACACCTGGTTGCGGATGGTGTTGGCAATCGTCAGCAGCGGCCCGCGTGGGTCGTCGGCGTACTCTTCCTGCAAGGCGTTGAATGTCGTGCCCTTGAGCAGGTCTGCAAAGTCCAGTTTGATAAAGTCGGCGAAGTTGCGGGCGCTTTGCTTGTTGTTGGTGACGCCGAACAAGTCATCCAGCGCGGGCGAAAACTCAATCTCGACACCCCACCAGCGCTCGCGGGGGTCGTACTGCGACACAATCCCCTGATCCAGTTCCAATTCCCGCCCGGCCCGCACCACGGAAATGCCGACATTGCCCCGCGCGTGTTTGCCATACGGGGTGGCTCCGGCATTGGGCGCATTGCGGGCTTCGGGCCGAGCAAGCGAGAACCGGACGTGCACCGGGTGGGTTTCGTCCCGAAACTCCACTTGAAAGACTAACGTGTCGCTTGCCTGCCCTTCATCATCTTTAAGCGGGTCAAAGAGGGGCGTTTTGTTATAGGGCGCGGGGCAGGACGTGCGCGCCATCAGGTAGCCGGGGTCGTTGGGCAGCGCGTCCATGCCCTCAAGCATTCCCGATTGATCGAGATTAAACGCGGTAAAGCAAATCTGCACCCGTTCGTCCCTAAGCCACTTGCGGTACATGCGTCCCGCTACAAACTCGGAGTTGTCAATAATGGCTCGTGCCGTGCGCCAAATGCAGCGGTCTAGATTTGACCACACTACCAGCGTTCCCGACGGCCCCCACTGGCCGCCTGCCGCGCGCCACAGGGCCGGAACCGCCTGCGCCGTAGGCCGGGGGACGCTGCTTTGCCGCCGCGCTTTAATCTCGTCCAGGTCTAGGTAAGTGTGCAAAGCGTTGTCCGCGCCGTTCTGCCATGTCCACACATCCACGCGCGTACACTGCGAGATGCTGGACGCGGGCAGGCCCATGCCGAAGCGCCCGATGCCGTCCTGCTTGCCCGACTCCAGGCGCGTGCCGTTGCCGAACTGCATGGCAAGCCGCAGCGTGTCCGCATCCATCCCGCAGCCGTAGTTCCGCGAGGTCTATTTGAGAAACAGGTTGGCGCGATGCCATGCCAGCGAGGCAGGGTCGGGGTGGCACTTGTCGGAAGTAGGCAGACGGATGGGTGCGCCGGGTGTGATAAACCCTGTCGTGCCTGTCAGTTGCGGGGAAACGAGAAGAGTGTAATCGTCGGCGATGGAGAAGCCGCCTCTGTCAAAGGCCCAATGATGATTGAGGCACAAAGATATTCCGTTGCTGGGGTGGTTGTCGTGGAACTGCGCGAAGGGCCGAATGTGAGCCGCAATCAGAACGCGGCTGTCGCCGATGCGCACGTTCAGGCTGCACACAGCGCAGGAGTTGTCATACACGGCATACACAATCTTGGGGAACAAGTGATTGCGCAGATACTCCACATCGCTTTCTTTTCCAAGTTTCAGCTGTTTCGGCTTGGGCTGGCTTTGAGCGTTGGCAATGAGTTTATCCAATTGCGCGGCGAGCGGGTCTGCGGGAACAGAGGGCTGGACTTGTTCAGGCGTGATGCTGAAATACTTTTGTAGTAGGTGGGCATGAAGCGCTTGACGGGCAGTGTTATCTTGCAGCAGGAGCCACAAGTCAGGCGTAAAGCGAGCATAGTTAATACGGGTACGGGCATCGGTGACAGAATGCGGCTCACCCGCCTCTTTGCCTGTCAGAGAATGCCCGTCTTTAACCAATTCCCAAAAGCCGTCCTGTAACAGGTAGCGATACGGCATCCAAATGCGCTCAAGCCAGTTGCCTGGCGGCAGGGGCAAAACTTGCCAGTATTCGCGGAACGCGGCGACCAGTTCCACCGTGAGCGGTATCTCGTTGCCCGTCACATGGCCTCGCCCAATTTCGTCTAAGATGGACAGCAGCAAAATAGGCTTGTGCGGCGCAAGATTTTGATTGCGATGCAGGTTGCCGAAAACGTGAAGGTACTTGGCGAGTGCGGTTGTGTCCATCTAAGCGACGTGAACTATCCCTAAAACATGCCATAGAAGAGCAGGAAAAGACTACTTTGGGCTTAGATTTAGAGAGGTTGTAATAGTCCGGTCGGCTGCTTCGGCCTCTTGGATAGAGATGTGAGGTTTTAGTGCGTTTACACGCTGAGCAACCTGGTTGTGATCTGTAATGTGTTCGCGATTGCGAATCCAGACCGTTGTTGCCAAGCGTTCCAAGTCAACTACCCCTTTTGCTCCAACAAAATGGCAGATTTCACCTATGCTCTCTTTTTCAGGCTGAGAAATTGGACTAAGTGATTTAATTAGTTCTGCATTTTCGCTAGGTTTTAACTCCACTCCGTAGTTACTAATCGGCTGCACGGCTAAAGCATTGTAGCTTTTCATTTGCTCCAACTCAGTTTCGATGTCAAATGAATAAGGGCCATGTTTGTACAAGACAAACTCAAAAGGAACTTCAACCGATGTTGCCTCATTGACCAAAAACATTGTTTTTTGGACATGTGTCTTTCCTGTCCAACTTCCATTGTCTCTCAAGCCCTTGATAACTTCTAAGATGAGCGCATGTTTTCTAAACTCCATCCTTATTCCTCCTGTAAAAGTTCCTGTAGCCGTGTGTCAATCTTTCTCTTAGTTTCTATACTGAAATCGGGATGTACAAAGATTAAGCCAATCTCAATAGAAGGAAGGCGTTCAATAACACCCGATACCTGAAGCGAACTACTGACTGTGCCATCATCATTGAGAACGAGAAAGTTATTCACTTCAGACTTGGGGCCATAGGTGCTAGACCGCACATTTTCCCTTCCGCAACATTCATGTGTGAAAGCCAGAATGTCGCTGAAGATTGTTGGTTTCTTCTTTTTATGCGATGATACCAACTCGTTCACGGTTCGGAAATGCTGGCGCTTTATCACACGGATAGATAGCTCATGGAGGAGATTAGTTGAGTCGGTAGCGGCCTGACTCATTGCGGTCAACACCTCGTTATCAGTATATTTTGTCAACTCCTGCCAATTTGTAGGAAATACACCACCCGGTAGCCATGCTGCTAGAAAGTCTTGCAGGTGTTGATCATAAACCCGCCTGACGTCGTGGAAGTAGACTTGAGTATACATGAAGTAACGGGCTAAAAGCAAGGCTTCTGCCGCATGAATTCCACCATTATCAAGGCCCAGCGTGATGTTTTCAGACTCGGGATCAATGACGAGTCGCAGCCCGTCAATTAGTCGATCTGGGTCAAAGCGCCCATACGCCACACCTGCGTGCCACGAGTCACGGAGTAGGTAATCAATGCGATCTGCTCCAAATGTATTGCCGGTAATAATCTCGTTAAGTAAGGTTTTCCACGGCGTCAAAACAAACCCAGGCTCGTGTTTAAGCCGGTCTTTAACACTGTAAGCTATGTCTACGACATCATCCGGGTCAATCGGGGGCCGGGCAGATACCAACAGGTGCGCGATCTCTGAATGGCGGATAATCTCGGCTGTGAGACGTTCGTGATCCCAACCAGCAGGCAGCAATTGAGCTTCGGCAGCATGAGAAAAGGGAAGATGTCCGACATCATGCATCAAAGCAGCGATTCGCAGTACAGAGCGCCAGTATCCTCTCTCTTCCGTTTCCAGTTGCTGAGCGATCCGATCCTGCACCTTATCGTTCAGCCGTCTGTCGAAAATGCGGTCAAAGATGCGGGTGGCTATCTCCATTACACCAAGAGAATGCTCAAAGCGTTTGTGTGTGGCTCCTGGGTAGACCTGATAAGTCATTGCCAGTTGATGTATATTGCGAAGGCGCTGGAAGGGCATTGAGTCGATAAGACTCTTTTCCAAATTGTTGAACTCAATAAAGCCGTGAATGCCATCCCGGACTTCATGCCGTGTTTTTGCCACTTGTTGTACCCCCTCAGTTCTTGAAGATTTTCAACCTAAGCTCTGTTAGAATATGAGTTCATGTCCGGTACGAGAGTTTCAGAATATGTCTAACCACGTCTACTAAATATCGCCCAAAAATGGCTGGCGAGAACGCCCCTCGTCTTCGCCCAGCAAACAGGCCGCTAGGCACCAGTGCCGGATGGAGCGCACCATGTTTTTGCCCACGCCAAGCAGGGCCATTGCTTCTTCTGTGGAGAAAATATCGGGCCGCTGCGTCCAGCCATCCAGCCCCTTTTGAGCCAGCCATAGCGAAACACAAACGTTTCATGCCCGGAAAACGTGCCGTGCGTGGGCAGGGGAGAGGGGAACAGACTTGTCATAGGTTGCGGACTTTTCGGCATGGCAGGCGCAAATCCCTTCCGCGTATTGGGATACCCCCCTCCTTGTTCACTCGTTCCCCGCCCGTTGTCAGCTCGTACCAACGACGGAACGCTTTCTGCCGTCGTTGCAGCGCGCTGAAGCCACTGGGGAAACGCCCAAGCGGCACCGGCACGCCGCGCCCGTCCCGCGCCAATTCCATGCGCCAAACACCGGGCAGGAAACCCCCCTGCGCGCGTCGAAACCCCCTCGCAGAAAGAGAACTCGCCCCATGCCAGACCCTATCACTGCCGCCGAACCCGCTGCCGTCAACACGGAACGGCTGGTGGAAACATTTCTCAGTCTCGCGCGGCAGAACACGCCGCCCCGGCAGGAGCGCGCCGCCAGCCTCATTGGACAGCAAATCTTAGAAGCTATTGGCTTTGAATGCCGCTTTGACGACGCGGGCGACAAGGTCAGCGGAAACGTCGGCAACTTGATTGCGTTCAAGAAGGGCACCGTGCCCCGCGCCCCCGGCATCTTCTTTTCCGCCCACTTCGACACCGTGGAGCCGACGCCCGGCCTGGAACCCATCATCGACGGCGACGTGATTAAATCCGACGGCAAGACTATTGTCGGCGCGGACGACAAATGCGGCCTGGCCCCCATTTTAGAAGCCATGCAGGTGATGACCGAGCAGAATATCCCGCACGGCGACATTCAATTGCTTCTGACTATCTGCGAAGAAATCGGCCTGGTCGGGGCATCCCACATGAACCCTGCCGATATTCACGCGCAGTACGGCTACGTGCTGGATGCCGGGCCGCCGGTCGGGTCGCTGGTGTACTCCGCCCCCACGCAGGACATCTACGACGTGCAGATCCACGGACGCGCGGCCCACGCGGGCGCGCAGCCCGAAGACGGCATTTCGGCCCTGCTGGTGGCCGCCCGCGCGATTGCCCGCATGAAACTGGGCCGCATCGATTTTGAAACCACGGCCAATGTCGGCATCATGCAAAGCGGCACGGCCACCAATATCATTCCCGGCGAGTGCTACCTCAAATGCGAAGCGCGGTCACGCAAACCCGCCAAGCTGGACAAGCAGCGCGAACACATGTTAAGTGTCTTGCGAGAAGAAGCGGACGCCGCCGGGGCCACGATTGACATCAAGCAGCACACGCCTTATCAAGCCTACGAGCTGGGCATGGACGATGCTGTCCTGCGCATCGGCATGGCGGCGGCAGAGCGGATCGGCCTGGAACCGATCCTGCGTGTCACGGGCGGCGGCGCGGATGCCAACATCTTCAACGCCTTTGGGGTGCCGACAACGGTGCTGGGGTGCGGCATGGTCAATATCCACCGCCATGATGAATACTGCACAATCAGCGACATGGTCAAAAGCGCGCAGCTCGTGATGAGCATTGTCCAGACGGCTGCCGAGCAGCAGGAAAACTAACTCGTGTTGACACAGGCTATCGGGGAAGCGCTTTGTTTGGTGCGGGAGCGTGCCGGGGCGCAGGAATGGGAAGTCCGGGTGGTCGGCGGGCAGACGCGTCAAGCTTTGTGCTACCCCACCCTGACCGGCGCAGTCCGGCCCGGCGACCAGGTATTATTAAACACGACCGCGCAGACATTGGCCCTCGGCACGGGCGGGTATGATTTCGTGCGGGCGAACTTAACAACAACAGGGGCAAAAAATGGGGAGCAAGACGGGGAAAGTCTCGGGGCGGCTTATCAAAGAAATGACGGACACATTATCAAAGCGCGCTACCTGCCCTGCCAGCACGCGGTGCTGACATTGGAAGAACAAAAAGAACACGCGAGCGTGTGGGAGCGTACCCTCGAAAACTTTCCCGTATTGGTGGGGCAGCTGCACTCGCAAATCGCCCCCGCCGCCGCTGCATTGTCTTTAAGCGGCAAAAAAAGCGTCGCGTATGTGATGACCGACGGCGCGGCGCTGATCGCAGGCTTCAGCCGGTTGGTGGGGCAACTCAAAGAAGCCAATCTTTTGCACGCTGTTTTTACCTGCGGCCAGGCATCCGGCGGCGACTATGAAACAGTCACCCTGCACTCGGCACTCCTGGCCGCAAAGCACATTGCCCGGTGCGATGCCGCTATTGTCTGCCAGGGGCCGGGCAACGCGGGCACAGGCACTCGGTACGGGTTCAGCGGCATGGAGCAAGCGCAAAACCTGGATATTGTCCGCGCGTTGGGCGGCAAGCCCATTGCCGTTGTGCGCATGTCTGAGGCCGACCCGCGTGCGCGCCACCAGGGTGTCAGCCACCACACATGCACGAGTTTGGACATGGCCTACGCCCGCTGCATTGTGCCTGTGCCCCTGGGCGCGGACATCCGCAAACTGCCCCCCGGCCATGACATCCGCGAAATCGGCGGCACCCAGGCCGCCCTGGACTTGCTGACGGCGCGCCAGATCAAAGTTTCCACCATGGGACGCACCCCCGAGCAAGACCCGTTATTCTTCCATGCCGCCGCTGCCGCCGGGCTTGTCACTGAATAACTACCGAACCAACCAAGGAAAACCAAACTGTGAGCAACGCACCCACGGAAGAACATGTCACCAGCGCCCGGCGCATTTATGAGGGCAAAATCATCAATCTGCGCGTGGACACCGTGGTGCTGCCCGGCGATAAAACCGGCGAACGCGAGATAGTCGAGCACCGGGGCGCGGTCGCCCTCGTCCCAATCACCGACAAAGGCCATGTGGTTCTGGTGCGCCAGTGGCGGACACCCGCGCAGGCCGCCCTGCTGGAAATCCCCGCCGGCACCCGCGAACACGATGAAGACCCCGACCTGTGCGCCCGCCGCGAGCTGGGGGAAGAAGTCAATTTCTCTGCCGCGCGCCTGACCAAGCTGTGCGAGATGTACATGGCGCCGGGTTATTCCACCGAGCTGATCCATCTGTACCTGGCCCAAGAACTCAGCCCTATGCAGGGCCACCCGGACGACGATGAGTTTCTGGACATTGTCACTTTGCCGCTGTCGGAAGCTATCGATAAAATAGCAGCAGGCGAGATTTGCGATGCCAAATCCATCAGTGGCCTGCTGATGGCCGCGCGTTTCCTGGACACGCAGATGGCGCGCGGAACCCAATCCTGATGCTGTCGCCTGTCCTGCCCACGGCGAAACACAAAAACGTCGCCGCCTGCACCCTGCTGCTGCTGGCCGTTATCGTCGTGTTTTGGCCCTGGCTGTTCGCCGGGCGCGCGCTGTATTGGGGCGACCTGGGCGTGTATTTTCAGCCTCTGTTGCACTTTGAGCGCGCGCAGCTTGTGCGCGGCATCCTGCCGCTGTGGAACCCCTTGATCTTTTGCGGCACGCCGTTCTTCGGCAACCCGCAGATGTGGCCGCTTTATCCCTCAACGCTTTTGCTGTTCCGGCTGCCCGCATCGCGGTTTTTGACTGTCTCGTGCGTGCTCCATGTCGCCCTGGGCGGCGTGTTCTTTTTCCTGTTTCTGCGCCGGGGAACGCTGCGTTTGGGCGGGTGGCCGTCGCTTGTGGGCGCGACGGCGTTTATGCTGAATGGGTATTTTGTCACCAAAGCGCAGTACCCGAACATGCTGCAAGCCCTGGCCTGGACACCCCTGGTGCTGCTGACAACCGAGCGTTTGGCGCAAAAGCAAAACGGACGGGCCGCTTTGCTGCTGGGCCTCGCACTGGGGCTGCAAATCCTGGCGGCCCATGCGCAGGTGACATTATACACTCTTTATTTCGCCCTGATTTTGGCGGTGTTTCGTTTGTGGGGACAGGCGAAACACAACTGGCTGCACAGCGCGGGGTGGGGGATCGTCTCGCTGATTATCGCCCTGGGGCTGTCGTGCGGGCAGTGGCTGCCCGTCGTGGAAGCCCGCCGCCTGGCCGCGCGGCAGACATTGTCCCTGCTGCATGTCAACCGCCTGCATCTGCCGGGCGTGGAGCTGACAAACTTTGCCCTGCCCTGGCGTTATGGCAATCCCCTGCACGGCGATTGGAGCGGGGCGGGGCCGGTCTGGGAGACCGCCTGCTATGCGGGTACGTTGACTGTTGTTCTGGCTTTTGTTGCCGTCGCATATAGCCTGCGCGTGCCCGGCGCGCGTCGCGAAACGCTGTTTTGGCTGGTCGTCTTTTTTGGCAGCTTGTGGCTGGCGACCGGGACGGACGGCGGCTTGTTTCGGCTTGTGTATGCGGTCGTGCCGGGCATGAAGCTGTTCCATGACCCCGCCCGCCTGCTGCTGGGCACAGCCGTTGCCCTGCCGGTTTTGGGGGCGCTGGGCTTGCAGGGCTTGCTGCAATCGCGCCGCATGCCAGGGCCTCGCAGTGCGCACCTGGTCGGGGCGGCCTGCCTGCTTGTCCTGGTTTTAGACATGATGCCCTATGACCGGGGCCTGTATCCCACCCAGCTTGTTCGGGTTTTGGAAGACCCCGCGCGGCAGTCCGCCGTGCTGCGGGCCGTGCGCGCCGACCCGGTTTTGGCGTCCCGCAACGGGCGCGTGCTGACCTTGGACGATGAAACTGCGTCCCGCGAGTTTCAGCAGTGGACGGATTACCAGGCCCAGATGCCCGGCTATGTGCCGCGCCTGGCCCAGACATGCATGCCGAACCTGCCCAACCTCACGGACATGGCCGACGCGGGCGGCTATGAACCCCTGATGCTGGCGCGCAGCGCGATGCTGACCGGCATGGCTGTCCATAGCCTGCGCACGCCGAGCGACGAACAGGGGCGCTCCCCGGCGTCAGATGCGCAAACTGCCCTGATCCTAGGGTGGATGAGCGTGCGCACGGTGATCGCCTACCGGCCTGAGCCGCTTGTTCCTATCGCGGGGTTAGCGCCTTCCCTGACCTGGGCCGACGGCGACGGCGTGCATCATGGCTTTGTCTGCACCAATACGCTTTGGCAGCCGCGCGCCCGCGTTTATTCGTCATGGCAGAGGGTACGCGTCAACGCTCCTGTTGCCCCTTCGGCTTTCTTCGCGATCCAGCCCACGGTGGAAGGCAATGCCCCCGCATCGTCTGCCGCTCCCGCCTCGCCATTGCCCGCCGTTTTAACGCGCGATGACCCGGACTGCGTGGCTGTGTCACTGCCTGCCGCGCCTTTTCAAGCCGACAGATTGCTGCTGCTGGCCGACACGCAGTTTCCCGGCTGGATTGCAACTATTGATGATCGTCCCGCGCGCGTGCTGCGCGCGAACGGCGTGTTTCGGGCCGTGATGGTGCCGCCCGGCGCGCGCCGGGTGATGTTCGCATTCCAGCCGGTTTCGGTGCGGCTGGGCTTGTATGTGTCGCTGCTGACGACTGCTCTGCTTCTGGCGGGCAGCATTGGGTATGCACGAAAGGAACGCGTATGAACCTTGGGTTGAGCATGTGGAGCTGCGCCGCTTTGTGGCGGCAGGAAACATTGGACATTCCCGCTTTTATTCGTTTGGCGGCGCAGTGGGGCGCAGACGGCGTCGAACTGCTGGACTTCTTTTGGCGTGACCAAGACGCCGAAATGCCCCTGGTCATGGACGCTCTGCGCGAAACCGGGCTGCCCGTGTGCGTGTACAGCGTGTCCAACAATTTTGCCCTGCCCGACCCCGCCGCCCGTGCGGACGAGCTTGCGGCGATCACGGCGGGCGTGGACTGCGCCGTATCCCTGGGGGCGAGCATTGTCCGCGTGTTCGCGGGAAACGCCCCCGAGGGTGTCGATCCCAACGATGCGTTCCGCTGGATCACGCAGGGCTTGTCCGAAGCCGCCGACTATGCGCTCAATGCCAATGTGACCCTGGCCCTGGAAAACCATGGCCGTCTGGCGGGCCTGAGCGGGCAGGTGTCCCTGATTTTGGACGCCGTCAGCAGCCCCGCTTTACGCGCAAACCCCGACACAGGCAACTTTCTGCTGGTTCAAGACGTGCCTGAAAACGCCTGCGGACGCCTCGCCCCTCGCACCGCCATGGCCCATCTCAAGGACTTTGTCGCCGTTCCCCCGAATTATCATCTTGATGCGTATGTCGCCGTGAACGGCTCCAAGTACGCCGGCACCGCCCTGGGCGAAGGCGATGTGGACCTGCCCGCCTGCCTCGCCCGCCTGCGAGCGGGCGGCTTTGACGGCTGGGTAAACATTGAATATGAAGCCCAGGAAGACCCGCTGACGGGAGTGCCGCGCTCTGTCGTCAACGCCCGTCGCCTGATGCAGAATAGGTGACATTGGGTGGGTGCGCTTCGGCATTGTGCCGGGTCTGCGCGGTCGTTTTATGGGCGTACCTCAAGCTTTGCAACGACGGAACGATTTGTTCCGTCGTCGGTACAAGCGCGTAATGCGAGTGGTACAAGCGCGCAATGCGAGTGGTACAAGCGCGCAATGCGAGTGCAAAGCCTTGGGTCTGCGCCGGGTGCGGGCTTGGAAAGACGAGGAACTGAGCAGGCCGCGAGTGGTAAAAAGGCTTTCAATCGTCGCCGCGGCCTTCACCCTCCCACCGCCTTGCCGGAGAAGGACAGGCGCGGGGTAACAGAGTGGGGGCTTCTTCCGCGCATGTGCTATAATGGCGGCAGGAAACCCTCATCTTCACGCCTCCCTTAATCACTCAAGAAACAAAAACCAATGGCAAAACACACAATCGTCGTCATGGACGGAGACCAAACCGGGCAGGAACTTTTGCTGGAAGGGCTGCGCGTCCTCCAGCCCAGTGTCACGCGGGTAGACTTGGACTTTCAGCATTTCGACCTGTCGCTGGAGCACAGAAGAGCCACCAACAATCAGTCCGTGCATGATGCTGCCCAGGCGATGAAGCAGACCGGTCTGGGCCTGAAAGCCGCCACCGTCACGCCCGAAACCAAAGGCGATGTCGGCTCGCCCAACGCCATCCTGCGGCGCGAAATCGACGGCACGGTGATTGTCCGCACCGGGCGGCGCTTGCCGGGCGTCCTGCCGGTCGGCGGCGTGTCCGCGCCCATGTCGGTCGTGCGCATGGCGGTCGGGGATGCTTACGGGGCGAAAGAATGGCGCGAAGGCGAAGGCTACGGCGAAGTGGCCCACCGCACGGAAACTATCGACCGGGCGACGTGCCGCATGGTGTCCGAGTATGCGTTCCAGCAGGCCCGCAAAATGGGGGCCAAAGTGTTCGGCGGGCCTAAATACACCGTGTCCCCTATCTACGAGGGCATGTTCAAAGAGGAAATGGACGCGGCAAGCCAGAGAAACCCCGACGTGCGTTACGAGCCGCAATTGATCGATGCCACCTACGCCCTGCTGCTGGCGCGCGCTGCCGAACCCCTCGTCATCCCCGCCCTCAACCGTGACGGGGACTGCCTCAGCGACTTGGTGCTGGCGTTCTACGGCTCCATTGCCGGGTCGGAAAGCATTCTTTTGTCCTTTGACGCCGACTTCAATCCCAAAGTGGTGATGACCGAAGCGCCGCACGGCACGGCCCCCTCGTTGCAGGGTAAAAACATCGCGAACCCCCTCGCCATGATCCTGGCGGGTGCGTCGCTGCTGTCTTTCCTGCACACGCCGGAAGCGTCACGGGCTTCGCGCGCCATCTACGAGGCAGCGTTTGAAGCCATCCACGACGGCGTCCGCACCAGCGACCTGGGCGGCGGCTCGACCACAACGGAGTTCACGGACAGCGTCATCCACCGCGTGCAAAGCAAAGTGGAAGTGTGGGAAACATTGGGCGAACGATAGCATCTATGACCCCAATCTCCACCAACCCCTTTGCCGTGCTGACGCTGATTGCCGGGCCTGCCGTGCTGACCAATGCATCGTCCGTGCTGGCCCTGGGCACGAGCAATCGGTTTGCCCGCGCCATTGACCGCGCTCGCGCCCTGTCGGCACAGCTGGAAAAGAACGCCGTCAGCGGCGATCCCATGACCCTCCTGCGCGTCCACCAATTGAACCGTACTGAGCGTCGCTCGCTGATGCTGCTGCATGCCCTGCGCGCTTTTTACCTTGCTTTGGGCAGTTTTGCCGCCGCCGCCTTGGTGTCCCTGATTGGGGCAAGCGTGGCCCCTTCCGAGCATTCGTTTTTGTACCGAGGGGCTTTGCTGCTGGCCCTGGCGACAGGCAGTGTGGGGGTCGGCGGATTGGTGATTGGGTGCAGCCTCTTGGTGGGGGAAACGCAGCTGGCGGTAAAGAACGTCCACGAAGAAGCCAAGCTTGTCCGGGATCGTTTCAAAGATTATCTGGCGGCGTCGGAAAACACGGGCGAGCCCGGCTAAAGCTCCATGCGTCTTGGTAGGGGCGTTTTTGGGTACAAGGCGCTTATGTTATCTCCCAACCTGGCTTCTTCGTCCCTGCCGCCGCGCGCCGCCGTGCGCGCCGGCTTTTATTTTGCCCTGGGCGTCGTGCTGCTGCTTCTGCTGGGCCTGGCCGCGCGGCGTTTTTTGGAGGCGACACTTGCTGTTTCCCTGCCGTTTGTGCTGGGGCTGGTGCTGGCCCTGCTGCTGGACCCTCTTGTCGATAAGCTGGAGCGCCGGGGCATGAAGCGCATTGCGGCGGTAGGCATTGTCTTCGGCGGCCTGCTGCTGGTGCTGGTGGGTGCGGGCGTGCTGCTGGTGCCGATGCTGGCCCAGCAAGCTTCCGACCTTGCGAGCAATGGGCCGCAGTATATTGCGGGCATCCAGACCTACACCAACAACTTCCTTGCCCACCATCATAAGATCGGCCCCCTTACCTTGCCCAAGAATGCGCAGGCATTGGGCGACCAGCTTTCGGGGCAGGCGTCCGGCCTGCTGTCCACGGGGGGGGGGCGTGTGACCGGGTTTCTGCTCGGCTCGGTGACATTGCTGGTGCAGCTTGTACTCGCCCTGATCTTGACGTTTTACCTGCTGATGGACATTGACAGAATGCGGGCGCGCTTGTTTTACTTCATGCCCGACAAGCATCGGGATATGACTTCCAAGGTCGGCAAAGACGTGGGGGGCGTGTTTTCAGACTATCTCGCAGGCCTGCTGAAAGTCTGTGCGTTGTATGCCGTCGCCACGGTGCTGCTGCTGTACGGGTTGAGCATTGCGCATCATGCGCTGGCGCGCTATGCCCTCCTGGTAGGCGTGGCGGCGGGCATTTTGTATGCCGTGCCGTATGTGGGTTCTTTATCCACGGCTGTAGTGATATTTTTGGTGTCGTTTGCCGCCGCCGCGCCGTCCGGCCACGGCCTGGTCTTCGGCCTGGTCGCCGTAGGTGCAAGCCTCATCGTCAACCAGATTTTTGACGGCGTGGTGACCCCCAAAGTGGTCGGCGGCGGGGTGGGTCTGCATCCCGTGATTGCCGTGTTTGCCCTGGTGATCGGCGCTGAATTGTTCGGCATCTGGGGCATGCTGCTGTCTGTGCCCGTCGCGGGGAGCATTCAGGCCATCTTGTTCCGCGTGTTTCCCAAGCTGAGCACACCCACTCCTGCCACGTTTCTGCGCGTGCAGGGCGTCCAGGCCGACGATGCCCCGGTGCCTAAAGTGATGCAGGGCGAGGATGCCGTGGCGATCCCATAACGTCCAATACCGCTCTGCCCCAAACCCCGCGTCCCCGCAGGATTACCAGGCACTGCAAACGGGTAGAACCGTCCTATAGCGCTTGCAGGCAATCTGCAAGCAGCGTACAAAGGAGTTCCATTGTTGAAAAAAACCATTCGTCCTCTCGCCGTCGCCTCGCTGGCGGCCCTCGCCCTTATCCCTGCCGGACATGTGCAGGCTCAGGCCACGTCCGGCTCGGTGAAGTCGGGCAGTGCGACCATCGCCTACCGCGTGCAGGGGCACGGGCCGGCCATGATGCTGGTGCACGGCTACCCGCTGTCGGGCGAGCTGTTTGCCCGCAACCGGGCCGCTTTGTCCAGGCGTTACACGGTCGTGACGCCTGACCTGCGCGGCTTCGGCTCCAGCACCACGCCCGACACGAAAGGCAGCGTTGAGCTTTATGCCAAAGACATGCTGGCCGTCATGGACCACCTGAACATCAAAAAGGCCATTATCGGCGGCATGAGCATGGGCGGGCCGGTCGTGCTGGAAATGTACCGGGAAGCGCCCACTCGCTTTCGCGGCTTGATGCTGATCGACTCGACAACATCGCCTGCAAACGACGTGGAAAAAGCCCAGTGGCCCGGCTTCGGCAAGCAGGCCCAAGACAAAGGCGTCGCCTCTATGATCCCCGTGCTGATGCCGCAAATGCTGACAACCCCCTCGCGCATGGCCCAGCCCAATGTGGTGGCGTTCGTAGGGAGCATTGTGAAACGCGGATCGGTCAAGGCGGCGGTCGCCGGCGGCAGCACCCTGGCAAACCGTCCCGACTCGCGCGGCACCAAGATCGGTGTCCCGGTTCTTTTTCTGGTCGGCCAGGATGACCCGATTTACCCTGTGGAGATGGACCAGAAAATGCACCAAGATACGCCCGGCTCCCGCCTTGTCGTGATCCCTGGCGCGGCCCATGCCGCCGTAATCGAAAAGCCGGAAGCCGCCTCGCGCGCTATTCTGGCGTGGGCGTCCACTGTGCGCTAGACTTTCCGTTCCCCGGCTTTGCTTTGGCGCAACAGCCGGGGATTTTTTGTGTTTGTTCGCCGTTCACAGTTTGCAGCGTTTTCCCGGCGAATGGGCGGCTCAGGCCAAGCCCGCCAAGGGAAATCCAGGACAAAACAGCCCCCCGCTTTTATCAACAAGCGGGGGGCTGTTTTTGTTTGTTTATTTTTACGCCGTTCCCGTTAGGATCACGCGAACGGTTTCATCGGGCGCATCCCACTGCGGAAAGTGGCCGCAGTTCTCAAACCAGTGCAGGTACGCGTCTGGAAACAGCGCAAGGGCGCGGGCGGCCTGCCCTGGAAAACAGACACGGTCGCGGTCGCCCCAGCCGATTGTCAATTGGCCTTTTAATGTGCCGCGCGGCGCGCCTTGCTGCGCTTCCCCGTAAGCCAGGTTGTACAAAAGCTCATCGGTGGACGGCGAAGCGTTGTAGGAGCGCATTTCTTCCAGCGTGACTTCGGGGGACAATGTCCATGGGTGCGCGCTGAACTGCGGGAACAACAACGTGCGCCCCCAAGCGCTGCGGGTGATTTGAGGCATGACCGGCTGGAGCAGACGCACCAGCTTGATGCTTGCGCCGACAGTGACGGCGAAGTACGCGCGCTGCCAGCCCAGCCAAAAGCCGCCTGGGTCCAGGGCGACTGTTTTGCCGACTACGCCGCTCCTGCGCGCCAGTTCCAGCACGAGACGCGCGCCCATCGAGCTGCCGACCACGTCCACCCCGGTTAAGTTTTGGGTGTGGATAAAGTCTGAAACGGCATCGGCCAGAGTGCGAATGGATACTTCGCCGGGCAGTGGCGGCGTTTTCCCGAAGCCGGGCAGGTCAACCGCGATGGTTTCGCGCGCAAGGTTCAGCGCGGGCCGAACCCTGTTCCACGATTGTCCATTGCTGCCCAGGCCATGAACAAGCAGTAACGGCTTGCCCGCTCCCTGCCACGTGTGATGCATCTGCATTGACTTGGTATCCTTTGCGTGTCTGCGATTGCCGGGAGGGAAGATGCGTTTGGCCGCGCGGCGTAACCGAAACACCTCTCGCCCTGACGCTTCGTGAATGCCTCAGAGGGCCCTCATCCGGCATCGGAATGCCACCTTCTCCCGCACTGGGAGACCCGGCGGGCCGCAGGCGGACGAGAGGGGGGAGGGCTTTTTTCCATATTCCCTCGGCTTTTCCACGGCGTTTCAAACCCATACCGACGACGGAACAATTTGTTCCGTCGTTGCTCAGGGCTGGAAACGAAAGGCAAATGCCGAAGAAAGCCCGCTGAAGCCACCCGGCGCGTCGCCAGAAAACGGACTACTTGCGCCGACGCCAGGCGCAGATACCCGCAATCAGCGCCACAATCAAGACCAGGGGCCTGGCCAAACGACGCCGGGCGCTTTGGCGGGCCGCCACTTCGGGCGGGGTGTCCGCGCCGCGCGTGGCCGGAGCATCCACGGGCAGCAGGATTTGGACAGCCTGCGGCACCACTTCCACGCGCCAGTCGCGGATACGTCCGATGCTTTCGCCGTCGAGTTCGCAAAGCTGGGGACGCTGAGGGGCAATGCGGATTTTGCGGGCTTGATAAACTTCCAGCATGGGGTCATCCTGCGCGCGCCCCAGCAGGGCGTTGCCGATCAGTCGCAGGCCATGGCCGACCGTGTGGGCTTTGAGGATGCCAATATCCAGCATGCCGTCATTGGGCGAGGCGGTGGGCATGGCATCGATGCCGCCGGTGATTTTGCCCATGTTGGCGACCATCACGGTTTTGGCGCGGCGCTGCATCGGCGCGCCGTCATCGAGGGTGATCTCGTAGCGGACGCGATGCCGGCGCAGGTTCTTGACGACAGCCCAGACGTAGGCCAGCGGGCCGAACTTGCGCTTGGCGTCCCGGTCGGCATCGGCGATCATCTGGGCATCCAAACCCATGCCGCCCATGATGGCGAAGTAGCGGTCTTCGTCCATCTTCACCAGGTCCAGCGTGTACGGACGGCCTGAAAGGGCAATTTCCACGGCATCGGGGACAGTGGTCGGGATGCCCAGATTGATGGACAACAAGTTGCCGGTACCGGCGGGCAGCACGGCGACCGGAATGTTTTTGCCGACCAAAGCCGACAGCACTTCCATCACGGTGCCGTCGCCGCCGGACACGGCGATCAAGTCCACGCCATCAGCGAGCGCCTTTTGCGCGAGGGCATTGGCCCCTTCTTCTTTGGAGGTGGTCAAATACTGGCATGTGTAGCCATGGGAGGCGAGGGCTTCGCTGATTGTCGTTTTGCGCTGTTCGGGGTCGGTCGTACCGGACACGGGATTAAAGATAATAGAAACGGATTTTTCCCCAAGCGGCGGGCGGGTTTGCGCGAGGGGTGAGGCATTGGGCGTGGAGGAAGGGTTGGTCATAGTGGGAACACTGTACCCCAAGCGGCGCGGGAAAGCGAGTTTTGGCGAGTCGGGAAAGGAACTCTTACGCCGCAAGCAAGGGGCACAGCAGGTCGTCTTCCGCAGGCGGCAGCGGGGCAGGGGCAAGACGCTCAGAGCCGAACTGGGGCATGTTGGACTGAGGCATCAGCTCCAAATCGCCGTAGCGGGACTTCAAGGCAGCGATACAGTCGGCGTCCAATGCCGTATCGGCGTCTTTGTCTAAAATGGCAAACACTCTGGACATGGGCATGGCATCGCGATACGGGCGGGCGGCGGACAGGGCGTCAAACACATCGGCGCAGGCCAGCACGCGCATGTCCAGGTCAAGGTCTTCGGCTTGCAAGCCGCGAAAGTAGCCGTTGCCGTCCAGACGCTCATGGTGGGCGGCGGCAATCTGCGTCAAACGCTCAAAGCCGCGTATCTGCCCTAATATCTGCTGAGAATAGTAGGGATGGCGGCGAACAACCATCCATTCATCGTCATTGAGGGGGCCGGGCTTGTCCAAGATGGCGTTGGACACGGCGAGTTTCCCCACATCATGCAGCAGGCCCGCGCGGCGCATTTGCCGAGTGCGCCCGGCGTCAAAGCCCAGCATCTGGGCAATTTCCACCGCGAACCCGGACACGCGCGACGAATGCTCGCCGGTGAAATGGGATTTGGCATCCACGATCTGCGCGAACGCATCGCACACGCTGTCGATACCGGCTTCGGTGGCTGCGCGTGTGCCTGTCTGCACATCCAGCCGCCGCAGCCCGGCGTGTGTGTGGTGCTGCACGTCCTGCCAGAACGTATCATCCTGACGAAAGGCGTGGGCGGCCTGCACCAAGTCCGGGTCAAACCAGCGCCCCTTGCGAGTGCGAATCACTTCATACGCCGCGCCCAGGCCGAATGTCGTGTTGAACACTTCCATGGTCTGGGAGATGCAGGCGATGCGGGACAAAATGGGAATTTTGTCCCCCTTGATTTGATACGGCTGCCCCTGCCCGTTCCAATGCTCATCCAAATGGCGGATGCAGTCGGCGGCAACCTCGCCCAGCCCGATGGCGAGCGCGATCTGCGCCCCTCGATTACAGCGCGCGTGCATGAAGCTCTGATTGACCGCACCGGGGTTTGATGCAATGGACAGCATGCGCCGCGCGCGAAGGAGCAGAGGGCTTTCCGGCAGCGTGTGGTGGGCGGCATATTTAAGCGCCTCGACAAGGTTGCTCCAATCGACGATCTTGCCCGCGCGCTTGGCGTCGATGTCGTCGCTGCCGAAGATCTCGAACATGCGGGCGGCATTGGACGAACACCCCGAATCTTTCATCAGAAGCGCATAATACAAGCTGGACAACTGGGCGGAGGATAAACCGATTTCCTGCCCCAAACGCATGCCGATCAGGCAGGTGCGCTGGGCGTGCCCCATCGCCTGCCCGCTGGTCAAATCCAGGGCATACGACAAGGCTCCCAATATCTCGGCCAGCGACAGTGGCGTGTCCGTGTCGCCATGCAAAGGCGGCAAACCGGCAAGAAGTTCTTTCATAACAGCAAACTCTCTTGCTTTAAGTATCGGCACGGCGGGGGCGTAGGCTTATGATAAAATTACAGGGAATGCATAACGTGCCGGTGGGAGAAGGAAACCATCAGGCGGCCAGCGGCAGCGGCTGAAGCAGATCGTCGTCTTCGTCAGGCAAAGCCGCAGGCTGGAACGCGCCGCCCGCGACGACTTCCTTGAGCGTGGCAATGCATCCGGCATCCAGAGCAATGGTCGCATGGGCGTCCAGAATGGAAAACACATGCTCGATAGGCAGGGCAGGCCGATAGGGGCGTTTGGATGACAGGGCATCCCACACATCGGCTACGGCGATAATGCGCATGTCTTGGTCGATTTCGGTCGCGCGCAGGCCGTTGCAGTATCCCGACCCGTCCAGGCGCTCATGGTGGGCGCTGGCGACTTCAGCCAGACGCCCAAAGCCGGTAATCTGCCCTAAAATCTTGTGCGTATGGAGAGGATGGCGCTGGACAACTTTCCACTCGTCGGGGCCCAATGTGCCGGGCTTGTCCAGGATCGTGTTGGGCACGGCCAGTTTCCCAATATCATGCAAAAGCGCGGCCCGCCGGATCAAGGTGATGCGCTCGTCGTCCAGCCCTTGCGCACGCGCGATACCGACCGCGCATTCGCAGACGCGGGTCGAATGCTCGCCTGTAAAGCGCGATTTAGCATCTATGATCTGGGCAAAGGCTGTGCAGACATTATCAATGCCGCTGGGGCTGATGGTATCGGCAGCCGCCTGCACATTCATGTGCAGCAGCGAAGAGCGCGTCTGCTCCGTGATCGTGTACCAGAAATTATCATCCTGGCGGAAGGAGTGCGCGACCTGCACCAGTTCCGGGTCAAACCACTGCCCGGATCGACCGCGTATTACTTCGTAAGCCATGCCGCGTCCAAATGTGGTGTTGAACACTTCCAGCGTTTGCGCGATACAAGCAATGCGCGCCATCATCGGGATTTTATCACCCTTGAGGCCGTAGGGCATGCCGCCCCCATTCCAATGCTCGTCCAGATAAAGAATGCACTGCGCGGCATCCTCGCCCAAGCCCAGGGAGCGGGCAATATCCGCGCCCCGGCTGCACCGAGCTTCAAACAAGTCTCTGGTGTGCTGCCCCAGCCCCAGCGACACGCTTTGAATGCGGCGGGCGCGGGCCAGCAGCGAGCCTTCCGGCAGGGTATACGTTTCCGCAAACTTCAAAGCTTCGGTGATATTGCTCCAGTCGATAATACGAATGGCGCGCTTGGCATCGATGTCGTCACTGCCAAAGATCTCAAACATGCGGGCGGCATTGGACGAACACCCCGAATCTTTAATCAGCATGGCTTGATACAAACTGGTGACTTGGGCAGGCGGCAGCCCGAATTCTTTGGCGATCCGCATGGCGATCAGGCACGCGCGCTGCGCATGCCCCGTGGACTGTCCGCTGGTCAAATCCAGCGCGTAAGACAGTGACGCCAGCACCTCAGCCATCGAAAGAGGAAGTTCCGTCAAAGGTTCAAACATAAAAACAACCTGCCTGACGCGCTTTGTCCTGCGTCAACAGGTTGATTATCGGAGGCAGCGGGTAACTTTACCCTCCGCAAAAATACCAGGTTGACAAGCCTTGTCAAGCACAAAAACCTGTCAACCCTGGCAGGTTTTCATGGCGCATGCCTGCGCGGTGCAGGACTCGGCCTGCCTTTTCGCTTCCGGACGCGGGGCAAACAGGCAAGTTGGGGTATAACGCGCATAATATCGGTTTTTCCTGTGCCTTTGGGAACGCTCCCCGCATGCTCGTGCTCGGCCAAGATGTTTCGCGGACGTTTCCCGGAAATTCCCTGTTTGCGCTGCGCAGGCCCCCCAGCGTCCTCAGCGCGTTGCTCAGGGCTTGCCCTCGCGTGCCCAGCGCGCAGCACTCGCATTGCGAGCTTGTACCCGAAGCTTTGCACTCGCATTGTGAGCTTGTACTACTCGCATTGCGCGCTTGTACCGACGACGGAACAAATTGCTCCGTCGTTGGTCAGCGTCCCAAAAGCCAACGAAACGCGCATACGCCCCTTCCCGTTCGCAGGAGCGAAAGCGGCGCACCAAAAAGAAACAACCAAGCCATGACCAATATCTACACACGTATTTTCGCGCTCGGCGCGGTTTGCGGCATGCGCACCCTGCTCGGCCCGGCCCTTGTCGCACGGGAAGCCTCCAAAAACGCCCAGGCCGTTTTTGGATTGCTGGCCGTGGGCGAGTTTGTCGGGGACAAGATGCCCCGTACGCCTTCTCGTTTCCAGCCGCTCGGCCTAGCAGGGCGGACATTGTCGGGCGCGGGCGTGGGCTATGTGCTGTGCCGCAGGGCAGGCCGGTCGCCGTGGCTGGGGCTGGCGCTGGGGGCGGGCGCGGCCCTGGCAGGCGCGTATGGCGGCTACCATGCGCGCAAAGCGCTGGGCGAGGCTTTGCACATCCCGGATGCCCTGGTCGCTGTGGGGGAAGACGCGCTGGCAGTCAGCATCGGGCGGCGTTTTGCCCGATGAAACACCGGCGTCTGGGAAAGACCACTTTGCGCGTATCGGAGCTGGGCTTTGGCGGCTGGGCCATCGGCGGGTCGGCCTTCGGCAACAGCTACGGCCCGACCGATGACGCCGTTTCCCGCGCCGCCCTGACACGCGCGCTGGAGCAGGGCATCACCCTCTTTGACACCGCGGATATTTATGGGCATGGGCACAGCGAGGCTTTGCTGGGCGAAGTGTTATCCCAATGGGCCGGGCCGAAACCCATTGTCGTGACCAAGGGCGGCATCAACTTTTACCGCAACGACGGCACCTTGGAACCCGACTGGACGCCTTACAGTATCGCCCGCGCCGTGCAGCAAAGCATCGTGCGCCTGCGCCGCGAAACGCTGGACGTGTACCTGCTGATGAACCCCGAAGTGGAAACTTTGGATCGGTGGCGGGCCTGGGAAACATTGGATGCGCTCCAGCGCGCGGGTAAAATCGCGCACTACGGGGTCAGTGTCCAATCGCCCGAAGACGGCGTGTGGCTGCTGAAGCGCGGCAAGCCTGTCGCTGTGATTGAAGTCGCCCTCAGCCTCTTTTTTCAAGGGGCAATTGTGGAGCTGCTGGACATGGCCCGCAAGCATCATGTCGGCATTCTCGCCCGTGAGCCGCTGGCAAACGGGTTTCTGGCAGGCCGTCCCCAGGCGCAGACAGCCTTTGGCGACGGCGACATCCGCCGTACTCTGCCGCCCGAATACGTGCGGGCGATGACGGAAACTCGCGCCAAGCTGGACTTTCTGACCGGGGACAACGCGCGCACACCCGCGCAGGCCGCGCTGCGCTTTGTGCTCGACGAAACGCGGGTCACAAGTACGGTTGTCGGCATGAAGACAGTGGCGCAGGTGGACGAAAACGTCGGCGCAGTTCAGGTGCCGCCGCTCACCGCGGACGAACAAGCGCGCATGATGGGCGTGTTTGCAGAGTAAAGACATTTTAGCCGAGGGTATAAAACCCCCGGCAGAGCGAGGCCACGTCCTTTGGACGTAAAAAAGGGTCGGTCGGCGTCTTATATTATGTCCGCGCGGGCCTGTCATGGAAAATCCGTTGAACCCGGCCCTGTCCCCGCCCCCCAAGATAAATACAACTAATGGAAATGCTATGAAACTTGCAACAGCCGCGCAGATGCGCGCGATGGACCAGGCCACCTTTCGCGACTACGGCATGCCGAGCATCGTGCTGATGGAAAACGCGGCCCTGCGCATCGTAGACGAGATTGCCGCTCGCTTGGGGCCGCTTGGCGGCAAAACAATCGCTGTCGTGTGCGGCAAAGGCAACAATGGCGGCGACGGCCTGGCTGTCGCGCGTCACTTGCACACCCGCTTCGGGGCAGACGTGCGCGTGTGGCTGGCCGCCGCCCCTGCCGCGCTGACCGGGGATGCCCTGGCGAACTACGACATGGCGCGCAAGTTCGGCGTTCCCATCCAGGATGCAGCAAAACCGGGGGATGCGTTTTCCCGCGCAGATATGATCGTGGACGCCCTGCTCGGCACAGGCATCAAAGGCGGCGTGGAGGGGGAACTCGCCCTTGTCATCGCCGCGATCAACGACGCCCATAAGCCGACGGTGTCGGTGGATGTGCCGAGTGGGCTGGACGCAGACACGGGCCGGGTGGACGGGGCGTGCGTTCGGGCAACTGTCACGGTCACGCTGGCCCTCGCGAAGATCGGGCTGTGGGACTTTCCCGGCCAGGATTATGTGGGGGAGCTTGTTGTCGCCGACATCGGCATGCCCCGCCCTGTGATGCAGGCCGACAATATTCAAGTTTCGCTGACACAGGCAGCCGACATCGCCCGGTGGCTGCCGCCGCGAACCGAAGGAAATAGCAGCAACAAAGGCACGTTCGGCACGGCCCTCCTGTTTGCCGGGTCGCAGGGCATGGTGGGAGCCGCCGTGCTGTGCGCCGAAGCCGCCGCCCGCACCGGCGCGGGCCTGACAACACTTGCCGTGCCGCAGGATGCTCAAAGTATTGTGATGAGCCGCATCAACCCTGTCGTGATGACACGGGGTCTGCCGCAAACCGAACACGGCGCGTTTGCTGCCCAAGCCCTGGAACCCGCCCTTGCCCTGACCGAACGAGGCGGGGCGGCGGCCATCGGGCCGGGACTGGGAGGCACGCACGACGACCAAACGCGGGCCTTTGTGCACGGCTTCGTGTCCCGCTGCCGGGTGCCCCTGGTTGTCGATGCCGATGCCCTGAATATCCTCAGCATGCAAGACGATCAGGGGGCATCGCTGGTCAAAGGGCGCGCGGCGCCCACCATCCTGACCCCGCATCCGGGTGAAATGGGCCGTCTGCTGGGCATGGACACTCAGGCTGTGCAGGCTGACCGTCGTCAAGCTGTCGAGCGCGCCGCCGCCCTCTTCGGATGCACCGTGCTGCTCAAAGGCGCACGGACATGGGTTGCCTCCCCCGATGGCGCATTGAACATCAACGCCACGGGCAATGCGGGCATGGCAAGCGGCGGCATGGGCGACACCCTGACCGGCATCATCACCGCATTGCTGGCGTGCGGCCTCGGTGCACATGAAGCGGCATCGGCGGGCGCGTACCTGCACGGCCTGGCGGGAGATTTGGTCAAGGACAAGCAGGGCGGCAAAGCGGGCCTGCTCGCCACCGACATCATCGACATGCTGCCGCGCGCTCTTGCTCGGTGTCATGCTCCGGCCCCAAAGGACAACTGACCATGCCCCATTTGATTGGAATAGAAGGATTGGCGGCAGGCACCGCCTTTGCCCTGACCACACCCGTTGTCACTATCGGGCACGATGCCGAAAGCGACATTGCCCTCATGGATCGCGCCGTCTTGCGCCACCAGGCGCGCCTCTTAATTGATAAAAGCGGGCAGGTTCACGTGGAAGCCGGAGACAGCGCAAGCACCATACTTGTCAACGACACGCGCGTTGCCCGCGCCGTCCTCGCGCCGGGCGACCTGCTGCAAATCGGTGACAGCGTGTTCCGCTTTGAGGCTTAATATGCCATAAACACATTGTGTGACATACTGACGGCAGGCACAAGGAATAACCCAATGAGAACACATTATGCAGGTCACGACGGGCTGTATCAGCGCCATAAAGCGAACGGTCAACTCGGCTGGTCAACCGCCAAGGTGGTTCAAGAAAACCTGGCTTCTTTAGCCATTGCGCTTCAAGCCTCCCACATTCCCCAAAGCGGCAGGCTGCTGGAAGTCGGCTGCGGCGCAGGTGATCTTTCGCTGTGGCTTGCAGAACAGGGGTATCTGGTTCAAGGGGTAGACATCGCGCCCACGGCGATTGAATGGGCGCGCGAGAAGGCGCGAGAATGTGACCTAGATGCGGAGTTCCAAGTCGGTGACGTGACAAACCTGGCAGGCTATTCCGCTGACACGTTTGACCTTGTTGTTGACGGCTACTGCCTCCATTGCATCATTGGCCAAGACCGCAGGGCCTTCCTGAGCAGCGTGTCCCGTGTCCTCAAACCCGGCGGCATCTTCCATGTCAGAACGATGTGTGATGACCCGGTGACAGATGCCTGCCGCCAGAACTACGACCCTTTGTCCCGATGTCAGGTGTATGGCGACATTGCAACGCGCTACTATGGCCTGGCTGACGACATCAAGGCCGAGGTCAAAGCCGCCGGCTTCCAAATCATTGCATCTAGGGTTGAGTGTCCCCAAGACCAGCAAGGCCAAGACTTGCTTTACTTGGACGCTCGCAAGCCGAATAATGCTGTCGAATAGACACCCTTAACGCATTGCTGCGTGCGCTCATCCGTACTATGCCGCAAGTGTCTGATTAAGAAGTTCCCCGGCAGAAAGGAATAATTGTTTGATGATCTCCGCGCAAGAAGCCCTGGAACGGCTGAGAAAAGGGAACCGCCGCTTTGTGTCGGGTGTACGCAGCGGCGACACATTGGCGAGTCAGACGCGCATACCGGCTATAATAGCAGCATGAGTTTTGTGTGGGATGCTCTTAAAGCGACAGCCAACCTTCAGAAACATGGGGTAGCATTTGAGGAAGCACAAAGCGTCTTCCGTGACCCACTCGCTGTCACAGTAGATGACACCCTGCATTCTGCCCAAGAGCCACGCGAAATTATTATCGGCTATTCAAACCGCAATAGATTGTTGTTCGTCTGTTTTACAGAGCACGCAGAGGAGGTACGTCTCATCAGTGCGCGGGAAGCAACGCGCCAGGAGCGCAAAAAACATGAAGATAACGCCGCCTTCTGAACCGTCCCAAGACAAGCCTTTGCCTGATGATGTGGTGGAAGAACTCATGGCAGACGACATGCTGCCTGAGTATGAAATTGACTACAGCAAGGCTCGCCCAAACCGTTTCGCCGCCCGACTGGCACAGACGCGCATGATAGAATTAGAAGCAGACGTTGCGGCGGTATTCACCACACCGTCTGCCGTCAATGCGGTGCTGCGTGCGCTCATCCGTACTATGCCGCAAGTGTCTGATTAAGAAGTTCCCCGGCAGAAAGGAATAATTGTTTGATGATCTCCGCGCAAGAAGCCCTGGAACGGCTGAGAAAAGGGAACCGCCGC
>JAABUZ0100000668.1_pt1 | contig 80262 bp, 70 predicted proteins | sample 5562091 | NCBI WGS metagenome assembly JAABUZ01 (sample SAMN12813069, study PRJNA571459) | rock metagenome | isolation source: Antarctica rocks | place: Antarctica: Victoria Land, Linnaeus Terrace sud | collected 2015-12-21
TCTTTCGAGCGTAAGCCGGCCTGGATGTGGCCGCGTTCGTTTTCGGTCAAAGGTCGGATGAAGAGAGGTGATTTCATACCCTCTATCATACCACGTTGTCGCTTACCTTTCGTGTGTTTGCACTAGTCATGTCCCTAATTGCTCGCAATCATTCAGGCTGCATTGTGATAGCATAGGGTGTAGCTACTAAACCAAGGAGAGGCTTGACCTTCGGTCCAAGCCTCTTTTGAATATGCCTAAGTTGCAATGAAGGCTTTGAAGAACCTATTCAGCAAAGCGACGCACGATTATTACCGATATCGGCTGTGCAAGTGCGAGAAGGGCTTGGTTGTAGGTGAACCTTCCCATTCCCGTTGCAGTTTCGGCCACTCGCCCATATCAATCGGGTCCCGGGCTTGCACAATTCCTTGTGCATTCATAAAGCAGTAGTAAGGAGACAAGCCGCGAGGGTTGTAGGTGTTCAGGAATTCTGAGATACTATCTGGTGCAACTAGAATCGGCAAATTTACCTCTACTTTATCTTCTTCGCGAATAGTGTTGATCCAGGTGTAGGTTTCGGCAGTACTCGAGTCGCTGACCAGAACAAATTCAATGCCTGCTCGTTCTTTCGCTTGTATGCCCAGCCTGACAAGCAAAGGCATTTTCCTCCGGCAACTTCCACAGTGTGGCGAGACGAAGATAAATACCATTGCCCGTCCGACATAAGTAGCCAGTCTCACCGCTTCACCAGAGAGTGTTTTGGCTTTGAAGTCTGGTGCAGGCATACCTATCGAGAGTTCAGGAAGCTTCTCGCTCTCTGCTACTCGCTCTCGCAAATCCTCCTTTGCCCGCAGCCAACGAACGACCCGCAGCGTAAGTAACAGGTTCACCAGGACCACACCCCAGAGGACAATTAAACTGATGAACCAAATCGTTTCCATAATTTCCCTCCAACTCTGCTAGTTGACGTACATTTTGAGTGGGATGTTGTTAAGAACACCACATCCTTTCAAGCCAGGAGAAGTATTGCACTTCAACCAACGTGAAATGGTTGCCGCAGTGTTCCAACCACATCAGCTAGATTGGTCACTAGCACGACAAAACAGACTGCCATGAGGCCAATAAGGATGATCTCAACTTCAGAGAGGCTTTGAAGAGGACTAACGAGCGCCCAGACACCAACCAGACCACACAGGATTAAGAGTACATTTCGTGCCACGTCATAAGGAGAAATACGCCGCTCCGTCCGACCGAAGCAGTTACATGTTACCCTTATATCACGTTGCAAGACCAGCACTAGGGCTGCAGAGAAGACCGTCAGTAGAGCCATTGCCAGTAGGAAACCAATTAGCAGTACGCTTCCTCCGATTGCCATTAGGAGCACGATGGCCGACTCGACCCCTAGGAAAGTCCAGGCTGCTGCTTTACTCCAACGTGTGGGCAACAGTCGAAAATCTACAATTGCCTCTTGAAAGTTGACGATGTCTAGTATTTTTCCGCCTAGCGACAGGGCAAACACCAATATAATGGTAATGCGACAGAACATGAGCACATAGACAGCAGACATAGGTACCTCCTTACATGGCGATTTCCCAACGAATATCCCTTATTTTTTTCGGCTGCGAGGTGTCCCCTTGCCGTGATCCATCTTGCTGCCACGATGCAACGTTTATCCAGCGATGTATCTCGTGGGCATAAAAGTCGGTGCTGACAATCAGCCCGACTGTTTCCTGCTCTGCCTGGCCGGGATGTTCCGCAATTTGTGCACGACAAGCTTGTAGAATATCCCACAGCAGTTTTTCCTCCTGCGACGAGGCAAATTGCACCTGCAAGCCAAGTTCGCGTGCCTCAGTACGGGAGATAATGTAGTCATGGGAATAGTAGCCTTCCACCAGTTGGTTTACGATTCTTTGCCGGGTACTTGCCTCAGTGTTAGGAAGCTGGTACCCAAGCAACTCGTGAGCAATTTTTCGGATCAGTTTATCAAAACGATAGAACGAACTGAGCGAGGTTGGAAAGATACGCTGGCCCACCAACGCCAGCACCTGTAGTCGGTCTTCTTCGCGAGTTACCCCGAACCAGTCTTCGGCCATTAGTCGAAACGCGCGGATGTCCTCAGCCGAAATCATTCCTGGTGCATCAGGTGGGGTTGGGCCAGCCGAGCCGACATGTGAGTCTATTGGACCAAGTCCAGCCATCGGTCCCAGTACGAGTTCATGCGCGCTTAGACAAAGTAGCGTCCCTGCCGATCTGGCTTGATAAGGGACCAGGATAGTCAGGTGTTGGGTATACTCGTGCAGCAGCAACGCAAGCTGGCGAGTTGTCGTCACAGTACCGCCCATAGTTGAGAGTACGAGGTCCAGGTGTTCAGCTCTTCCCCTTTTCCGCAGGCATTCGTAGAGAACGCGCACACTGTCGTCACTGATCATTGAAGCGTAGACAATGACAGGGTTGCCACGCAGAGCCTCTAATTCGGAAAGTTGAGGGAAGGTGATTGGTTCCATGAACGTACTCCTTAAAGGGTAGTTGTTGGGTCAATCCCATTGTTCACCTTGACCAGCGAACTGTTGTACGGTGCCGCTTGTAGGTTGAACATCTCCGCGTAATGCCCACTCTGGGCAAGAAGTTTCTCGTGTGTTCCTTGCTCGGTCAAGCGCCCATTCTCTAGCACCAGGATGCGGTCAGCATGGCGCACAGTGGTGAAGCGATGCGAGATAAAAATCACTGTTTGAAGTTGACCGTCTTCACGATTTTCCAATAGTTGTTGAAAAAAACGCCGTTCTGTGTAAATATCTAAAGCAGCCGACGGCTCGTCGAGGATCAGGATTGGCGCATTGCGTAACAGTGCACGAGCCAGGGCTACCAACTGTCGCTGTCCGCCCGAGAGTTCATGTCCTTTTTCCCAAAAACGTCCTAGCACTGTCTCATACCTGTCTGGCAACTGCGTGATCACCCGATCTAGACCGCTGCGCCGAGCTGCCCCCTCAATTCGGGAGGGGTCATTAAGCCAATTCACCTGACCGACGCCGATGTTCTCGCGTGCCGAAAGATGATAGATGGTGTAGTCCTGGAAAATCACGCTCAAGTATGCTCGCAAGTCGTCGCGATCAAGGGCTTGAATATCCACACCATCCAGGAAGATATGTCCTTCTGTTGGCTCATATAGACCGCCCAGCAACTTGACCAGCGTCGTCTTACCCGCGCCGTTTTCACCTACCAGCGCAATTGCCTCTCCTGGGCAAATTTCAAAACTCACATTCTTGAGTACTGCCTGGTTGTTTCCCGCATAGTAGAACGATACGTTTTGGAACTCAATACGTGGCGTGGACGAGATAGCAGCCAGATGTGCCTTTGCTTCCGGGTGACGTGCCTCCACCTGGGGTTGCGTAGCTAAAAAGCGAAAGAGGCGCGACGCAAAAAGATTGCTCTCGTGCAATCCACTTTGAATGAAGGTAAGTTGTGTCACTCCCCCTTCCAATTGAATAATAGACTGGGTGTAGAGGTTGAACTGTCCGATGGTGATTGCTCCTTGCAATGCCTGAAACGCCGTGAAAGCGATCAGGGCAGGCTGGATCAACGCCAGAAGCGTTCCTGCAATCCCTGAATATAACAACTCGCGGAAGGCGAGTTGGCGATCTTGCTTATAAGTTGTTTCGAGCAGGTTCCGAAGGTTAGTGAGCAGAAAATCCCGCAGACCAAACAGCCGAATCTCTTTTGCTGCCTGGTCGGAGGTGAGCAGCGTGTTGAAATAAAACTTCCTACGCTCGGTTTCAGCACGTCGAGCGATAACATTTACACGTGTCGTGCCAAAGCGCGTTGAAACCCAGAGTGTTGCCAGCGAAGCCACAAAAATAACTGGTACGATCCATGCATGCCAGAGCAGTACTACCACTGCCAGTGAACAGAAGGTCGTGAGTGTCGAACCCATCATCAGTAGTCGGTCGAGGAACATTGGAGTTCTATAAGAGGCTTCGTTAGCGGCTGTTCGCATTTGATTGTGAAACTCTGGGTCCTCGAAGGAGGCGAAGTCTATCTCAGAGGCTTTCGCAGCGACAAGCAATTGCACATGATTGGTAAAGCGTGTGCGGTGTAGATCGTGTAGCACTGTGTTTAAGCGCTGTAACAGCTGTGTCAGGAGGTTGGCTCCAGCTATCAGCATTAGGAGAAAGATGAATTGGGTGGGCAGGGTAGACCTGGAGTGTGTGGACTGTGCCGCCTGCACCAGGATTTGGAGTAGTGTTGAGGTGACGAATATGCTTATCAATGGGAGCAATCCGATCAGAAGCGTTAGACCAAGTGACGTAACAAAAAAAGGTGGGCTCGTCTGCCATAACAGTCGCATAAGTGGTTGTATCGTCGCAAAGTAGCTACGAATAACCTGAAGTTTCACGCGAGTATTCCGCAAAAATGTACTCATTAAGTTAGCCTCTACACGATTTACCCATTTTGCTAGTGTTACTAATTGGGAGCATACATCTAGCTGTTCGCGCCGCGGATTAGACAAGCTGCCAGTGCCTCTGTCATCCTGAGTTCCGGCACCCGCTCTTCCACGAAAATGAACTGACCGTTGGGGTTGTTCTCGATGAAAACATAGCGTCCGTCAGGAGTCAGGATGAGATCCATAGTGCTAAAATTTAGCTTATAGCTTCTGACCAATGCCAAGCAGCGCTCAGCGACCTCCGTTGGCAATGTTGCCTTACGGTACGGAATATCCGCATCGTAGTGCCGCCAGTCAATCAGCGTTTTTTCATGTACCTGAGAATGAATCTCGGCGGCAAATATGTCATCGCCGATCACAGTTACCCGTAGTTCTACTTGCTTGGGAATATATTCTTGGAACATACAAGGTACAAGGCCAATCGCATCCAGTAGTGCTAGTTCTGACCCTGTAATCATCGTAGTGTATGTCCCGTAAGGCTCTGGTGGAGGCTGTTCGGGATGCCTCTGCGCAATTTTTGATGCCCCCAGGAAGGGATCGGTCATCACCTTGAAAACGACCTGTCCATTGCTCGAGTCGTAAAAGGCTCGTGCTTCTTCTGGGTCTGTTGTAATGAGCGTACGCGGTACCTCAAAGCCTAGTTGGGCAGCACGGTGCAATTGGCTGCCTTTCCAACTAGCTTGACGTATATATTCGGGGTAGCTGATCCAGTAACAATCAAGCGATGCCCACAAGCTCCGCAACGTGTGATCAATCTCATCCTTCGCGAAATCCCGTTCCTGCTCTGAAAGATCGATTGGCAAGCCAAATTCATCTGGTCTTCGCCACCAAATGGAGCGGATAGCATTCAGGTCTATAATACGACCATTCGTTCGAATTGTGATGGAGCCTTTCCAGGTGCTAGTCTCGTTTCCAAAGCCCAATGACATCATAGTATTCAAGGGAATATCATCAGTATTCAGCCGAACTGGTTCATGCCCCATCTCTTGCAACATCAGGATAACGTCGTCAGTATGAGGGTCATTTATATTCGTTACGATGACAATCTGTTTCTTGTCCATGCAATTTCCCTCTCTGTTTCATCTATTTACAAAGCTGCTTCTGTAGGCAATTGTTTTTAGAACGACAGACAACGTTTCTGAGATGGGAAACAGTTTCCACTTCGTGGCATCCTTGAAATCTAACCGTCTTTATTGACAAGGCGGCTAATGAGATTATGCAACAATTCTGTCACAAAAACAACCCTGTTACATGTTTTTCAGCCTTTATAGGCTTCGGAGTACTACTGTGTAAGAGTCTTTCTCTAAAGGTAATACGTGTTGTACAAGAGAAGAGGAAGAGTACAATCACAATGTCTTTATTTGGTCCTACGCCAACAATAAAGGAGCCTGTATGAAGATGGTCTTAAGTTTCATCTCTGTCGAACAATCTATTCTAAGGCAAGGATGGGCTAAGGCGAAAGAGGATCGCAATCGTCCGCCACAAGTGCTGGGTCGCCTGGAAAAGCCGCCAGAGAAGAAGGACGGTCTTGTTTGTATCATTGATGAAACAGGCTCTATCTCCAAGTCAATAAAGATATGGATGCCAACTGGTATTCTTGTAGCAGAGATGTACTTGCTGGTTGCATCACCTTGGAGCATACATAAAGTAGACCTAGACTTATCTGATGTTGATCGAGATGTATTCAGCATGCGCTGGTTTAATGGCCTTCATTCCATAGCGCGGACGCGGTCAGGTTTCCTCGTCACTAGCACTGGCCTGGACTTATTACTGGAATTTGATCAAGCAGGACAAGTGCTTTGGAGTTGGTGGGCGTTAGAGCATGGTTTAAATAGGACACCGATGGGCCTACAGCGTTACATTAACAGATCAGCAGATCAGCGTGGCTTTTTTTATAGTACAACAACACATACGACACACATCAATTCAGCTGTAGAATTAGCGAACGGAGATATTCTAGCTTCTCTGTTCCATCAGGGTATGGTCATCTACATAGAACGGAAGAGTGGTCAATGGGAGCCTCTTTTGGAAAATCTAAATCATCCTCATTTCGTACGTCTGCAAAGTGAGGATACCTTCACCGTTGCAGATAGTGCTCATGGTAGAGCCTTACTAGTCAAAATGCCCTTGAGCAAGAATGCCTATATTGAAAGAGAAATCAATCTTGACACAGAATGGCTTGCAGATTGCTTCTATGACAAAGAGCGTGGTATTTGGTGGCTTCTAGATGCACATAATTCTCACGTAGTCATGTTTAGTGAGGAATCGAAGAAGTATTCTCATCTAGTCTTCAACCCTGAGTGGCGTCTATATTCTCTACAGCCAATGCAATAGCACGAAGAGGGGTGTCACAACAACGAGAAACCCACCAGCCCTATCAAGGCTGGTGGGTTTCTCGTTGTTGTGATATTATCCCTTCACTGCACCGGCGGTCAGACCCGACACGATGCGGCGTTGGAAGATCAGAACGAGGATCACTAACGGGATGGTCACGATGATAGCGGCGGAGGCAAGTTGGCCGTAGGCGGTCACGTGTTCACCATTGAAGCGCGTGATGCCAACTGTCACAGGTTGTGCAGTTTCGTCGACTGTCAACGTGAGACCGAAGAGGAAGTCGTTCCATACGGCGATGAACGAGAGAATGGCTGATGCGAAGACTCCTGGAGCAGTGAGAGGGACGATGATGCGCCAGAGAGCGCCGAGGCGAGAGGCTCCGTCAACGCGTGCCGACTCTTCAAGATCCGGTGGCAGATCGCGGAAGAACGAGGTCAAGAACCAGACCGTGAGCGGCAACGTAAGCACGAGGTCCGGAATGATCAGCGCAAGGTACGTATTGTAGATGTTGAGGGCGGGACTGGTGAAGAGTACGAAAAGCGGTCCAACCAGCGCGATAAACGGAATCATCTGCACGGAAAGGATGACCGCGAGTACCACAAACTTGCCTCTGAAATTCATACGCGCGAGAGCGTAGGCACAAAGTATGCCAAACAATAATGCCAACACAGTTGTCAAAATTGCGATAATCGCGCTATTTCTCAGGTCCGCCAAGAAGAATGACGAACTGAATACTTTCGTGTAGTTACCGAGTTGAAACGACTGCGGAAAGAGCGTTGGTGGCGATGCAGTAGCCTCAAGGTCGCTCTTAATCGAGGTTGTAAATGTCCAGTAAAGTGGGGCGAGAGCAATGAAAACAATAATTATCACTGCGATATAACGTCCTACGTTACCTGCTGTCCATTTTCGCTCTTCAGGTGCTACACTTCGAGCACGTGCTCTGGCTCTGGTTGTGCTGATAGTTTGCTGCTGTAATGCCATAGTACATCTCCTTTCTTAAATGGATTGAATCGACACTAAGCTCTCAGCGTATCACGCATCAAAGGAACGATGATGAGACTGATGACGAGACCAAAGATGAAGACAACAATGGCTGCAGCTACACCTTGGGAGAAAACAATGTTGGTACTGCCAAACAATTTGAAGTTGGCATACGTACCCATCGACTGGACGGCGTTACCTCCGAACACGTAGAACACGTCGAAGGCACGAATGGCATCAAGGGCGCGGAAGAGCAGTGCAATCAGAATCGAGCTTTTGAGCATCGGAAGTGTGATGCTCCAGAATTGTTGCCAGCGCGTACTACCATCGACGCTCGCCGCCTCGTACAAGTCCGCAGAAATGAGTTGGAGACCTGCAAGGATCAACAGTGCCATAAAGGGAGTTGTTTTCCACACATCGGTGATGATAGCAGCGGTGAGGACGCCAGTTGTGCTTTCCGTAAGAGCGGCTCCGGGGGCGAGAAGATGAAGTCCTTGCAGAATGTAGGTAATAATGCCCGTCTGATCGTTGTACATCAAGAGCCACATTTGAGCCGAAACAACGGTGGGAAAAGCCCAGGGTACAAGAATGGCGGCACGCACAAGGCCACGCCCTGGAAATGTTTTATTGATCAGCAATGCCACACCCAGGCCCAGTATAGTCTCCAGTACCACACTTGCAATAGTAAAGATCACCGTGTTACTAATTGCTGAGCGAAATACAGGATCGCTCAATATCTTTGCATAGTTGTTCAACCCAACAAATTTTGAGCCGCTCTGCAACAGAGGGTTGTCAATGAAGCTGAGGTAGATCGAATTAAGAATGGGATAAACAGCTATAACGACAATAAGCAGCAATGTTGGAAATACCAACATATATGGCAAAGTTAGACCACCAATGTTAACTTCTCGTCGTGGCTTTGGCTGTCCAGCACTTTGTGTACCAGCTTTGGCTGTTTGTACTGCCATGACCTTCGTCCCCTTATCTGTTTCTATACTGAATCCGATAAAATACCTAAAGAGAGACATTTCTAAGCGAGCGCATGACATCTACAGTAAATTGAGTGGACACACAAGGTAAACGCTTGGGGCACATACAAGGTACCCCAAGCTACTAACGTCACTTTATGGTACCACTCAGGCCTTTACGATGCCACTCAAGTCCGTCGCAAGTCCGCTCAAAGCGTCGGCTGGACTGGCCTGCTTCTTGAGAGCCGAATAGATGCGCCTCTGAATAGCGTTCGAGACTTCGCTGTACTGTGCGGAAACAGGGCGCGGCAAAGCATTCTGGAGAATAGGTCCAAGTTTTGCGAAAAGCGGCTGCTTTGATGTTACCTGAGAATCAGTGTACAAGCTCTTCAATGAACCGGTCAGCGATGCTTGCGTCGCGATCAGTTTCTGCGCGTCGGACTGAAGCATATACTGAATAAACGTCCAGGCTGCATCTGTATTCTTACTATAGGCATTAATCGCCAGATTCCATCCGCCGATTGCTGAGTGTCCGGTGGTACTGCTGCCGCCATACGGCAACGAAGTAAAATCGAACTTACCAGCAACCTTCGACTTACTCGGGGTGTTGCCTATAGAGACTGCGTAGGGCCAGTTGCGCATGAAGATAGCGTCTCCATTGGTGACGAAGCCGGCCAACGTTTGGTCCTCGGCATAGGTTGTAACCGCATCGGGTGAAATGGTGCCTACCCAACTGACCATATCAGTGAGGGCTTGCTGTGCCTCTGGACTATTGACGGTCACCTTTGTGGGATTATTCGTGTCAAGGACACTGCCACCGTAGCCGTGCAAGACTTCAACAAAATCGCAGACCAACCCTTCGTACTGTGCTCCTTGCCAGACATAGCCATATTTGGCCTTGGATGCATCCTGCTGCGCCATGCTCTTCAGATCATTCCAGGTTTTCGGCGGCGTCTTAGTGATATCTGTACGATAATACAGAAGTCCAAGGTCTGTACGTAGAGGAGCTGCTACAACTTTTCCCTGATATGTACATCCCTGGAGAGGCCCTGGCAGGTAGTTTTGTCTATCGCTTGACGGCCACTGACTATCGGTAATGGGGGTTGTCCAACCTTGAGACGCGAATTGGGCGGGGTAGATGATGTCTATAGACATGACATCGATGTTGGCCTTGCGTGCTCGCAGCATGTTCTGATATCTGGCAAGCAGATCGCCACTACTAGTTGGGCCAGACGGGCCGTTCCGCCATGTCACATGGACACCCTTTTTTTTGCCAGTACCGTTGTTGAAGGTATCTACAAGCTGACTATAAGTGTTTGTGGCTTCATTCTCACTTTGCCATATGAGGTTAGTGACGCCATTGCCATTGCCACCTGAGCCGCCCGAGGTGCCGCCGCAGGCTTCGAGAAGAGATACCGCCGCACTGCTGGTCAGGCCAACAGCAAGTGCGCGTTCGAGGAAGGATCGACGTGTTAGACGTCCAGAGCGAATTTTAACGATGATTTCATCAAGAGCTTCACGCTGCTCAAAGTCCATATGTGGTCCTCCTTTGGACTGCTTGTTAGTAGACAGAGATCGAAAGCGTTATGCACGCTAGTGCCGTGTTTGAGCTTCCATGTCCACTCGACTTCCAAGCTGTTTTGGAAGTATACAACAAATTCTAATGATGTTGTTAGTGGATGTGAGTGGGGTAACGCAAGCACATGATGGTAATTACTTGAGTTATGATGATTCCTGCATGTACTACGAAACACACTCACATAAAAGTTTCAGGTGAGCGCTACTCCTTTCCGAGGAAGGAAAAGTCGATAGCTCGACTTTTCTACTATGTTCCCCTAAAAAAGTACGTCGCTGATAGTCCAAATCTCTCAACAGGAGGAAAACCCGTGATTGAGAACGCCTTTTGGAAACGTTTCTATATCGTAGTAGTAACAATAGCACAAAAATTTTCTATTGTAAATGGTATGTTAAATGAAGGGATAAGGGCAAATGACCCCCAGACATTTTGCCACACAGGGGGATGCCCCCGAAATAGCTTCAATTTATCGCTTCTGGCTGCCTGCATCCAGCATTGATTCGACTGCAGCGGTAGTGCCGCGTTCCACCAGCGTCGTTTGTAGACGAATAAGCTCTGGCGGTTGTTGTGGGTTCGCCATCTGCTCAATGAGCCTGGCAACTCCAAGCTCTCCCATATGCCGCATTGGCTGCTGAACTGTGCTCAACTCAAGTAGTTCAGTGAGTTCGATGCCGTCGAAACCGATAACCGACAATGCTGATGGGATAGGTATGTTCAGGATTTTCGCTGCCTCAAGAACACCTACCGCTTGCATATCGGAAGCAGCAAAGATGGCGGTGGGACGTGGGTTGCGAGAGAGTAGCTGCATAGCTGCTCCACGGCCAGCTTCGCGGTTCCACTTGCTTGCAACGATCATGTCAGGCTCAAAGAGCAGTTCAGCCTCTTCCAATGCGCGATGAAAACCGATCAGGCGGTCGTTGGCCTGATTGAACTTAAAGTTGCCTTCGGCGATGCCATTGATAAACCCAATTCGCTTATGCCCCTTCTCGATCAGTCTGCTGACAGCCTGATACGCGCCTTCTACATTGTTCACAACCAGTGATGTGAGATGAGGGCTATATGCATCTACCAGGACAGTAGGAAGTTCAAGCTCACGAAAGCCGAGTGCGAAAGTATCTTCAGGTGGAAGCGAAATGATAAGCAGACCATCTACTTTGCGATGCATGGGAATCTCAGAGAAGTAGTGATCTCGTTGCATATCATTCTCTATATTGTAGAGAACCAGTTCTTTGTCTTCCCGTGAGAGAGCGCTCTCGACGCCGCGCAGTACCTCAATATGAAAGGGGCGAGTAAAGAAGGGGACGATGACACCTATCGAGCCGGTGCGTTTAGAGATCATACTACGAGCTATGGGATTGGGCTTGAAATGAAGCTGAGCGATGGCCGCGAGAACCTTCTCGCGCGTGGCAGGTCGAACGCTGGGATGGTCATTGAGGACACGCGAGACGGTGCCAATGCCTACACCAGCCATTCGAGCCACGTCATGGATGGTTGTGTGTGCTGTCCGTGTCATGCTATTCCTTCTTTTAGCAAGGGCCTAGGAGTGACACTATTCTTCATGGAAGCAGTACCCCTGCGCGTCATGGCAGTGGTGCAGGTTGAGCATAGCATATGATGTCGTGAAGTGTAAAGATTCGTTGACAACATAGAGAAAGAGACATACAATTTACAGCAATGTCGCGTATCTGCTAGCCAGGAAAGGTTCTGTAGTATGGCAACCTCGCCGATGCAATCTCCCACTCCTGAAGAGGCGACCTCAAAGGGACGAAGAGGAGACCTTGAGGCACTTAGCACGGTGTCTCTGTCGGCGTCTCCTGGCTGGGGGGAACGTTTACTACCATATCTTTTTGCCGCGATGGAAACCTGTTGGGTGGATGCTATCTTTATCGGCCTGGCGAGTGTAGGTTTTTCTCAATCGCACGAATTGTTTATGCCGCTCTGGGTGCCCTTTGTATTACTATCCGGTACTTGTTGGCTTGCGACCTATCTTGAACGACGTGGTCTTGTTACGGGAGTCTCTGTACAGGGTGGGGCGGTGACGTTTTCTTCTGGCTCTGTATTGCTATTTGTGCTGCTCGCGATGGTGACGCTATTTGCTATCTGGTCGGGCGTGTATGCATCGTCGATAGCCTTATATGATCCGAGCTGGCTGGGCGCACTCTTGAGTGATATCCTCTCGTTCAGTCCAAATGCTTTTCATACTATCGGCATTATCGCGCTGGCGATTTATTTTTGCTTTCGTGGTCTGCGTCTTGCCCGCACAACATTGGAGCCAGGAAATGTCTTCAACGTATTGCGTCTCGGCATGGGCATAATCATTGCGGTAGTTTTGTTTCGAGCAGCGAACGGCGTAGCTTTTTTTGACGAACTGTTCTTGTTGCTGCTCATGCCCCTCTTTCTGGCATTTGCACTGACAGCGCATGCCTTTGCGCAAGCTATATTTGTGCGCCGCTTTCATACCGTCGGGCTGCAAGGGAGTATTGTAGCGCAGGAACACTCTCTGCTTATGGTGATAGGAGTCATAGCTGTTGCTCTCCTACTTGTCTCACTCTCAATCGGTAGCCTCACCAGTCCTACGTTTTTGACACAGGCACAGCATGTACTGGAACCTATAGCTATCGCTTATGATTGGATTGCACGTGCCTTTGCCTACGCCGTAGGACTCCTTGTCACGCCTATATTCTGGTTACTCCAATCCTTTCATTTCAAGGTCCAACCGCCAAAAATTACACCTTTACAATCTATTTGCATAAAAAAGCCAAATCTTCCAGCCTGCATAAAAAGGAGTGTATCAACGGCACCAGATGGTACGGCAGGTGCAATAGGACTTCTCTTCATAAAGATACTGCTGCCTATTCTGGTTATTGTGCTGGCAATTCTACTTGTCAGATTAGCTTTGAAGAGGCGGCGTGTCCGGCTGATGACGCAGCGTGAAGATGAACAGCATGAGAGTTTATGGTCGTGGGAACTGTTCCTAACCCAGTTGAGGGCGTTCTTGCGTGCTCTATGGTTCCGTTTCTTTCCTCCAGGTGCAATCGGAGAGCAACAACAAGGCGTCGAGGAAGACATGCCCGGCGAACCTACCGCACGTAGCATTCGCGAAATCTATCGCGCCATGCTGCGTTGGGCCGCCGGACGTGGCTATTCGCGCAAGAAGGATGAGACACCCTACGAGTTCCGTTCGCGCCTGAACGAGCGTATGCCATTGGCTGAACCAGAACTGGGTACCGTCACCGAGGCGTACACCGCCATACGCTACGGGCGTGTTGTGCCTAGCGAGGCCGAGGTTGCTCGTGTGCAACAGGTGTGGATGCAGTTGCAGCAGAAGTCGCAAGTTCAATAATACCGTGGTCAGTAATACACCAGGCCACCCTGCGCGCAGGGTGGCCTGGTGTATTACTGACCACGGTGAAAGAGAAATACCAAAAGTGCGTTATGTTTTGTGTCTCAAGTGCGACCTGTTACCAGGAACAATCTTAACTCTCCCTGAGTATCGAGGAAAAGGTTATGGAGAAACAGAGTATAGACATAATCAGCAGCTTCGTGTCACCACAGGAACGCATACGACTTGTCAGGTTATGCGCCACTATCACAGGTAACGTAGATGCTGCTGAAGACCTGGCACAGGAAACGCTATTAGAGGCATGGCGTCATTTGCACGAGTTGCGCGATCCTGAAAAGCAATCGCAATGGCTCTCTGGCATTGCTCGCAATGTCTGCCTGCGTTGGGAACGTAAACGTGGACACGATTTAGCACGCCTTGCAGAACCACATGTAAGTCAAGATACATTACTTACCACTCTTAAAGAATTGCTGGTCGATGACTTTGATATAGAGGTCGAGCTTGAGCGTAAAGAGCTGATCGAGTTGCTAGACCGGGCAATGGCTCTTTTGCCGTGGGAGACACGTACAGTGCTGGTCAAACGCTACGTGGAGGAGTCGCCGCTAGCCGAGGTTGCGGCACAGCTTGGGACGAATGCAAGTGCTGTGGCGATGCGCTTACAACGCGGTAAGCTGGCTCTACGCCGTGTACTGACGAAGGAGATGAGCCAGGATATTGCGTCATACGATGTAGGCATAACTACGATCAATGAGTGGGATGAGACATCTATCTGGTGTAGTTCGTGTGGTCAGCGTAAGTTGATGGGAAAGTTTATTCCAGGCGAAGGCGAATTGCTCCTTCGATGTCTAACCTGTTGTTTAGGGGAAGAAACCATTTCCCATACTCGCTATCCCGCGCTATTGAGTAACGTAAAGAGGTATAAATCTGCACTCTCCCGAGTTCTGGTGTGGAGCGATAGCTACTATCGAGCTAGCCTCATCACTGGATCGGCGTTATGTATAAACTGTGGTCATGAGGTAACAGCAAAAATAGCTCTGCCCAAAGATGCGCCGACATGGTTGAGAAATAAAAACGGACGTGCGATTGATCTTCAATGTGCGTTCTGTCAAGGATCAAGCTGGACACCGCTCGACGGTATGGTGCTGGCGTTACCGGAAGGCCGACGGTTCCGGCAGGCATATCCGAGAATACGAATGCTTCCCGACCAGCATATAGAGGTAGATGGACGTGCTGCTATCGTCACCAGTTTTGAGTCTGTAACCAACAATGTCCGGCTCGATGTTGTCTGTGCGTATGATACCTACGAGGTGCTGCGCATCTATGGAGGATGCGAGTGAAGAGCGTAGAAGAGACGGCAGAGACGATCCAGGGGCAAAGGCAGCCACTTCCACTGTTTACACTTTTTGCGGCGAGTGCAATCTCTTACGTCGGAGATTACTTAACGCTGATCGCTCTACCGTGGTTTGTGCTGTCAACAACAGGCAGTATCACGAAAACAGGTATTACAGCATTTTTTTCAACGTTGCCGACTGTACTTTCAGCTTTCTTTGGAAGCGCACTTGTTGATCGCCTTGGTTATAAGCGCACCAGTGTAATAAGTGACATTGCGAGTGCTGTGAGCGTTGCACTGATACCCTTGTTATATAACGCAGTTGGTCTCGCCTTCTGGCAACTACTGGTACTGGTATTCATTGGTGGTCTGCTTAAGTCTCCTGGTGCCACGGCTCGTACATCAGTGGTACCTGAACTTGTTGGGGCTGCACAGATGAGAATGGAGCGAGCCAACGCGATCAACGATGGCATCAGTCGCATATCGAGCTTTATTGGTGCGCCACTCGCGGGTGTTCTGATCGCTGTTATAGGGACGAGTAACTTGCTCTGGCTTGACGGGGCTAGCTTCGGCATATCCGCGCTACTTATTGGATTCATCATTCCATCCTCGCTCGTACATACTCAAGCAAAAGAGAAGGCAAGTAATTATTGGGCGGATTTGCATGATGGCTTGCGCTTTATCAGGCGTGACTCGCTTATTCTCGCTATTGTCATGACGGTGATGGTGACGAACTTGCTGGATGCTGCATTCTTTTCCGTAATTGAGCCTGCATATATTAAAAAAGTCTTCAATAGTGCTCTTCCTCTTGGCCTGATTTCCGCGGCACTTGGCGGAGCTGGTTTCGTGGGAACAATTCTTTTTGGCGCTATCGGGCATCGACTACCACGCCGTCTGACGTTTGCAGTGGCATTTACCATTGGAGGAGCACTGCGGTTTTGGATATTTCTCGTTCCGATACTACCCATACTTATCATCGCTAATGCAATCGCTGGTCTAGCCATCGCGCCAATCAACTCGCTCATTGATACGGTGACGTTTGAACGGGTTCCCGCAGAGATGAGGGCAAGGGTCTTTGGCATAGGGATAGCTGGCGCTTTCGTTGGTATTCCGATTGGAACCGTTTTGAGCGGATATCTTGCGACGTTGATAGGGTTACGATCAAGTCTGCTAGTAATGGGTGCGCTGTACCTGGTGACGACGCTTTCGTTGCTGGTCAATCCCGCGCTGAAGACGATGGATGCGAAGAAATCTGTAGGAGCGTAATTCATTCCGCTCTCGTTCGGCTTGTAGAGGGCAACGAAGGCGGAATAAATTACGCCCCTACAGGCGTTCCTCCAATCTTATCTCTCCATTGACCACGCTATAGATATGGGCCTGCGTCACGATTTCTGGAGGAAAGCCGCCGAGGTCGGTGGAGGTGAGCAGGACCTGCTGATGTTGTAGGACCTGACGCAGGAGGTACTCGCGCCTGAGATGGTCAAGTTCGCTGAATACATCGTCGAGCAGCAGGATGGGTTCGTCTCCTGTAAGGTTGTGCATGTAGGCAAGTTCGGCCAGTTTGGTGGAGAGGGCCGCGGTGCGCTGTTGACCGCGTGAGCCATAAGTAAGCATGTTGACGTTATTGACCATAAACTCCAGGTCGTCGCGGTGCGGTCCCAGGAGACAGACGCCTTGTAGTATCTCTTTGCGACGTATCTCGCGCAACTGTTCGAGGTAATGCTGCTTTGCCTCCGCCATATTCCACGACTCGTCGACCTTGAATGAGGGTCGATAGACGATTTGTAGCTGCTCATGTCCTCCACTGATCGACTCTTGAAAGGTGTTTGCCTCGGTGTTGAGCACCGCGATCATCTTGTAGCGTTCGGTGGTGACGTGACTTGCCAGTGTGGTCAACTGGTCGTCGAGGAAGTCGAGGAGGCGTGGGTCCTCTTGAAAATCACGAATGCGTTTGAGCAGGGCGGAGCGTTGCATAACGATCTTGCGGTACTTCACAAGGTCCTGGCAGTAGTGCGGGGAGACCTGGCAGAGCGCTCTATCGAGGAAGCGGCGGCGTTCATCAGGAGGACCATCGACAAGGTGTAGATCGGTGGGTGCGAAAAGGACAACCTTCACCTGCCCAATCAGGTCCATTGTTTTACGCGGCAGATCATTGACCTTGATGCGTTTACGCGGTGTGTTGGCGGGTAGTTCCATACTCCGAGGAGTACGTTTTGTTTGTTGTGCTTCAGGTGGAGTCGGGTCAAAGACAACAAGTTCGATGTGCATGTCACCTTCGCGCCGTACGACCGTAGCCTCAAGACGTGTGATGGAATCAGGAGCGTTCCAGTTAACCACCTCGCGGTCACTGGTTGCGTGAAACGAAGTTGCGGTAGAGAGCATGCTGACGGCTTCAAGCAGATTGGTCTTGCCCTGTGCATTATCCCCATAGAAGAGAAAGAGGCCAGGTCCCAGGGTGATATTCAGTTGTCGGTAGTTACGAAACTCACTCAAAGTGAGGTGAGATAGGTACATGCATAATCCGTGATGGTGTGTGGTATGCTAGCAGCAACCCCGAACAGGGCACCACAAGCACGAGGGCGACCGCACGAGGGCGGACCCTTGTGGTCGCCCTCGTGCGGTCGCCGCTTCTCAATAATTATCGATTCGTGCTCATTGGCATAATCACATATGTGTAGTCCGCGGAACTGACGGGCTTGACGACACCGGGGCGCGCAGCCGAGGTGATCTCAAGGGCGACCTCTGGTGTGTCGAGGACCGCGAGGACATCAGAGAGATACTTTACGTTGAAGATGATCTGCTGTTCCGGGCCATCAACGGCGGCATTGATGATGCTGACATTGTTGCCCACATCCTCGGCGGTGGCCTCGATGGTAAGCGTTCCAGGCTCCATGCCTTCACTACCGCCACCGTTGATCTTGATGCGTGCGATGTTTGAGCTATCACGTGCGAAGGGCGCAACGGACTTGACCGCCGCTGCGAACTCTTTGGTCTCGATCACGGCGCGGGTTGTGTGCTCCTTGGGGATGATCTGGCGGAAATTGGGGAAGGTGCCTTCGATCAAGCGCGAGAGCAGGTCAACATTATCGGTATGAAAAAGGACCTGGCTGCGGTTGGGAGTGACGATCATCTGCACCACACCTTCCGAGGGCAGAATGCGTGAGAGCTCGGTCAGGGTGCGTGCAGGGATGATAATATCGTTGCGCAGCGTACTATCGCCAGGCAGCGGAGAGACGCGGACGGCGAGGCGGAAGGAGTCGGCTGCGGCAAAAGTGACCTGGCCTGTGCTGACCTGTACCAGAACGCCCATAAATACAGGGCGTGAGTCCTCGTCAGCGGCTGCGAATGCGACCTCGGAGATCATCTCTTTCAGGAGTGCCGCGTCCACTATGATGGGCGCATCGCTGCCTTCGGTATTGGGGCTGAGCGGGAACTCGGATGGGTCCATGCCCTTGATGTTCGCGCTACTACGCAGGCTCTTGATGTTCATGGTATGGGAGTCTTCGGGCACCGAGATATCAACGGGAGCTTGTGGTAGGCTATTGACGAGATCGGTGATAAGTTTGGCGGGAACGGTCGTTGTCCCTTCTTCGTGAACCTCTGCATCTATCCAGCAATTAATACCGATCTCAAGGTTGGTGGCGTAGAGACGCAACCGTCCATTGTCGGTCGAAAGCAAAATATTGGCAAGGATGGGGAGCGTACTGCGGCTTGAGACCGCGTGGCCTACGGTGGAAAGCCCACGACTCAAGTCCTGCTGCTTACATGTGATCTTCACTGACTGTCCTCCAAACAATAACCATAAAGGGAAAGTATACAAAATCTCTCGGTTAGTATAGCGTAGTCTGTGTGAGATGTAAACGACAACGGTTATTTTAGTTTCTCAAAAAGAAGCCTACCTCTTAGAGAAAGAACACGAAAAAAACAAAATGTTGCGGAAATACGTATTTTTGAGATAGATGGGTTGTTTAACCTGTCAACTTATTCTGATTGTGTAGCGAATAAACGGTGATGACGGCCTGTGGGGGCGCAATCAATTGCGCTCCCGGGGGAATATGGGTAACGTCTACTCATCCCCCGTGGGCGCAATCAATTGCGCTCCCGGGGGAATATGGGTAACGTCTACTCATCCCCCGTGGGCGCAATCAATTGCGCCCCTACGAGTTAGGGTTGGTTGTCCAGCATCTTCTCATTATCTTCGCCAAGCAATGGTGGAGCCTTATACAGCTTCGTGGGTGTCTCGGAGAGGTGTATTGGTGAACCGGACAGCTTGATTGTTCCGGCGGTCGGGTGTTCGCATTCCCATACTAAGCCTCGGGCCTGAATTTGTGGGTCCTGGAAGACCTGGCTTACTTTATTGATGGGACCACATGGTATGCCTACTGTCCGCAGAGCTGTGAGCCATTCCTGGCTGTCGCGTTGCAGGAAGCTTTCCTGTAATTGAGGTAGCAATTCGTCGCGGTTGCGTAGTCGTTGGGGGTTGGTGATGAAGCGTGGGTCTGTCGCCAGTTCTTCGCGTTCTAGAAACTTACAGAGGGCCTGGAAGAGGCGGTCGTTGCCAGCCGCAACGACGATGTAGCCATCGCGCGTCTGAAAAGCCTGGTAGGGAACGATATTAGGGTGCCCATTGCCATAACGTTTAGCCTCTTCACCCGAAATGAGGTAATTGGCGGAGACGTTGCCCAATAGCGAGACTGCCGACTCAAAGAGCGAAATGTCAATCTGCTGGCCCTCGCCCGTTCGCTCTCGAACTCTCAGCGCAGCAAGGATCGCTATACATGCATACATGCCCGCCGACTGATCGCCGATGGGTGAGCCACAGCGCTGCGGTTCACCATCGGCCTCGCCTGTGACAGCCATGATGCCCGATTCGGCCTGTGCCACGAAGTCGTAGCCGGGACGCGAACTGTAAGGCCCATCTTTACCATAGCCACTGATTGAGCAATAGATGAGCCCAGGGTTGATCTCGCGCAGGTTTTCATAGCCCAGGTGTTGACGAGCCAGTGCCCCTGGCCGGAAGTTTTCGACAAGGACACTAGCATTCTTGATAAGGTTGAGGAGCCGTTGTTTATCTTCAGGCCTGGTGAAATCAAGTGTGATGCTGTGCTTGTTGCGGTTGAGCCCCAGATAATAAGCGCTCTCGCCCTCGGTGTAGGGAGGCCCAAAGTGGCGCGTATCGTCGCCTTTGCCGGGCTGCTCGACCTTAATAACAGTTGCGCCCAAGTCACCAAGCATCATTGTGCAGTAGGGGCCAGCGAAAACACGCGAGAGGTCGATCACAACAATGTCTGAGAGTGCGGCATCCATAGAAACTCCTCATGTGAGGGCACCCGCAAGGGGTCGGCCCTCCCTTAGACGAAGGGTCTCCATTCAACCGCTATATGGGAGGAGCGGCCCCTGCGGGTGCCCTTGTATCTGATCACGTTTTATCTAGTCCACCTCATAAATGATATCATATGGCCAGGTAATCATTCCGCTGCCGTGTTAGAAACAGAGAGAATTGATACATGGCGAACAGTTCCAGGGCGAAGGGCAGATAGCCCATGTAGCCGAGTAGGGGCATCTCAAAGATTTTCCAGAAGCCGACAAATGAGATGGTGTAGTACCACTTGGGCATGGCGTAGTAGTTCCACATTTCCCAGAGGAAGCCGCACCAGATGCCTGCGAGTGGCAAGACGAAGAAGCGCCAATCTCCCACAGCTATATGTGCGAATGCCGATTTACGTCTCACAAAGTTATTGATAGGATCAAGAATGAGAACAATACTGAGCCAGATGAGAATAAAACAGTATTTTGGGTAGACCCAAGGCAAGATAAAGCAAATTATGCCCAATGTCACAAGAGGGATTGTTAGCCATAGTGGTAGACGTGGACCAGGCGTGTTGGCGGGCAACCTTGGACGCAGTAGCTTGAAGGTGGATAGGAACTCCGCAGTCTCCATCACTGCTGGCAGCACGGTGCTAAAATCAAGGCTCGCACTGAGAAAATAGGACAGCGGAGTATAGGGTTGATCCATAATGTAGTGCCAGTTCCGCACAGGGATGTTGACTCCCTCAAATGCCCACCAGAAGATACTGGAAAAAAAGAAGAGTCGCGAGTATCGCCAGCGCATACGCGTGAGTAGCGACTCTCCTCGACGCATCACTACGAGCGCATCCATGAAGATAATGTAGCCGAACCAGAGCGGGAAGAAACTGTAACGATAGAATGGATCGATACGCAGCCACGAACAGGCCCATGCAAAAAGACACAGGACAATTCCTGCGAAACCGTATGTTGGGAAGCGCCTTGCTTGCGCTGTGGATGTTGTAAGCACTAATTTTTGTTTTCTAGCCGTTCTACTGCCATGTTGCGCAGCCGCGCAACAACTGTTTTCAGGTCTCCCGTTAGATAGATACCAGGGATTTGCGGAATCATGTTTGCATATTGTGCGAAAACCTGTCCACCGAAGGCGAAGATGGGATGAGGTGGTGCCATCTCCTCTAGTTGGCGTGCCAGGTCGATCACATCAGACAGATAGGCAGGCATCGTCAATGAGACACATACGAGCGAAGGTGTGAGCTTTTTGATAGTTTGTAACAAGCTCGTTGTCTCGATACTCTGTCCCAGGTAGACGACGCGAACACCACTACGTCTCAAGAAGAGCGCAAGCATAAGCGGAGCGAGTTCATGTGGCTCCCCTGGAGCACAACAGACGATAGCTGTTGGGCCAGTACTCGGGCTCGGCGTCACATGAAACAAGTTGGTGAGCAGCGCACGAAAGAAGTTGCTGGCGAAATGCTCCACTGATATATTGAACTGATCCTCGATCCAAAGTTGCCCAAACTGCCACATTGTGGGTGCGATCAACTCGGTGCATATCTGTTCAACTGGATAAATCGCCAGCATCAACCCCATAAGCATATTTGCCATAGCCTCATCAAACAGATTGAACGCTTCGAGGAGACGTTTTCGCACGAGGCATATGTTATATGTCGTGGTATAGACACTCTGAGTATCGTCTATTCCAAGTTTAGGCCAGCCATACAAGTTTAGCTGGTCGTTCTCATTCTTTTGCCGTGTCACCTTTGACTGCTCTTGCTCGATTGCTATCTGAAAGGCAGGTAGGTCATCCACTGTGCTTGTGTTGGGCGAAATAGATTGAGATGAAGTCTCTTGCTCCTCTGGCAAGTGGAGTTCGCTGTTCTTGTGACGGAACAGTGCTATAGCCTGACTTATTGACATACCAGAATCGACCTGTTCTTTTAGCCAGCGTACCATAACGATGTCGCGCTCTGAGTACAGGCGATAGGTGTTACCGGCACGTTCTGGAGAGAGCAATGTATAGCGGCGTTCCCATGCGCGAAGGGTTGGAGCAGGTACTCCTGTCTGTTGAACCACTGCCTTTGTGTTGAACATAGGTGTATCCGAATACCGCTCCAGGTCGGGCATTTCTCTTGACCCTTCTCGTACCGTCATGTGTTCTCTCCTGCTCCCGTTGGCTCTACAGGCTCTACGGGAAACAATGTACCGTACACATTCGTCGTACTAGCATAACATACTTTAGAGGCAACCGTCCATAATTACTATATACTTGCATGAGCTTTGTTACATGTAGGGCCGTCTTTTCATCGTGTACATAAGCTTCAGATGCAATGGGGATGCTATGTGGGTAACTTTCCAGCACTTGTTGATGGATGTCGGGCTTGCAGCCCTCCAGGAGGGCTGCAAGCCCGCGTTGGAAAGAAACTTGACAGCATTGATGTATGCTGGTATCATAGTGCGGCTACCGTGTGTCCACAAGCATACTACGCTTGTGGTCAATCCCCTACGTCACAAGGCGAAGCACTGAGCCGATTATTCAATTTCGAGTACATATAACCTCTGAGATTGAAGATGAGAAAAGCATCTAGGAAACGGAACTGTGATGGAAGGCTCTCCACCTATGCCTCCCACGTATCCCCTAGAACTATGCGTGGGGTTAAAATAAGGAGAGTAGGAAAAAATATGTTTGCGGTAATCAAAAGTGGTGGACGACAATATAAGGTATCCGTGGGTCAAACGTTAGAGGTTAATCGCCTCCCTGTTGAAGACGGGGCGCAGATTGCACTTGACGTGTTGCTCATCTCTGATGCTGATCGCTCACTTGTGGGAACACCGTTTGTGGCGAATGCATCGGTCGCGGCGACCGTGGTCAGGCAGGCGCGCGGAGAAAAGATAGTCGTTTTCAGGTACAAAGCGAAAAAGCGTTTTCGCCATCGCAAAGGGCACCGTCAGGAGCTAACCATCCTGAGCATCGATGACATTATTGCCGAGGGGAAGAGCCTGGTGACAGGACAGGATCCTCAGGCGAGAGTAGTCTCAACGGACGAAGGCGTAGCGACAAACGAGAGTGCAGACACTATAGCACCTGTAGAAGAGACATCCGAAGCCGATACGGAAAGGCGGACACGTCGCCGCCGCACCACCTCGACTGAGGGAACTGAAAACAGTATAGAGGAATAAATCATGGCACATAAAAAAGGTATGGGTAGCTCTCGCAATGGTCGAGATAGCAATCCAAAGATGCTTGGTGTGAAACGCTATGATGGACAATTGGTGACGGCTGGCAGTATTATTGTGCGCCAGCGTGGTACGAAGATCAAGCCCGGCGTAAAGGTTGGTGTGGGGCGTGATCACACGCTCTTCGCCCTTATCGATGGCTACGTCAAGTTTGGACATGACTCACGCAAGCATCGCTCCGTGAGCATCCTTACCGAGTTTCCTGATCGTCCCTCAATCGCAGAGTTGGTTGCAGGATTAGAGGCGGAAACAACTGTGGCTGGTCAATAAGGTATAAGATGTGATTCTTAACAAGAAAACCCGCCAGGACATGTATGTCCTGGTGGGTTTTCTTATGAGAACTATAAAAAAGGAGTTGTGGACGCCTACATACAAGCGTCCACAACTCCTTTTTTATAGTTCTCCTAGGGCTGTGCCTGTGGATTTCCGGGGGCTATTCTCTTTCCTTGTCCACCATCAGGACCTCCTGGTTGAACGCCCGGTTTAGCAGTAGGACCCTGCTGTCCACCATTCCCGTTCATCCCTTGTTGGCCTCCGACGGGGGGACCGCCTTGCATCCCGGCTGGGCAGTTCACGCTCACTGTATTATTGGCGAATGAGAGAGTACATGTCTGGCCGTTGATCGTCACCGTGCCTGCGCATCCAGCTACCGCTGTTCCGTTGACGGTGCAGTTAGGCGCATTGGTTGTGCCACCGCCATTACCCCCACCGTTTCCATTACCGAGTGCTACACCATTGATCATTGCGGAGATGGCTACACCGTTACCGTCCGTCTGTACTGTAATAGGATCTGGCTGTTTGAGTAGCCCTACACAGTTCAGGCCATTAGCACCATAGGTGGCAACAAAACGCTGTGCCAGGAATGTGGCGAGCGAGTTCGCGGCTGCCGCATCCGCTGATGGGCGCTGCAATTCCACATTGGCATCCAACTGCAAACGCGCTGGCGCGATCTTGCGAAGATTTCCACAATAGGTACGTGTGCTGGACATAAAAGGATTTATCACTTGTGGCTCATTTACTCCAACACGGTAGAGATTAAGCTTTTGCAGGTTACGGTTGCCATTGACCAGCACCATAGGATCACGGTTGGGGACGAGTGCTTGAGGCGCGGCCTGGCGTGTTGCTGCCTGAAGTTCGTTGAGTGGAAGGGCAGGGACCATATGGCCCGGATCTGCAAGATCGGGAGCCATCCAGGGTGTGCAGCCAAGAGCCCCATCTACCGCCACGGCAAGGAGGCGCTCATCACTGCCGTTAGCAATTGCCTGTGCATTTTGCAGTGCGGCTGTGTTTGCAGTGGTCATCTGGGCAGTCTGACCATTGCCAGTTACCAGATAGGTTGTGGTGACGTTATCGTGTGGGTCCATATCTACGAGTGAAAAATCACTCACGGTAGGACATGGCTTTCCGTCGTTTGCCATCCCTATTGGTGGAGGAACAAGCCTACCCTGCCGTATAGCCTGATTTGCTGCTCGAAAGAATACTGGTGCGTTACAGTGCCAGAACTGTCCAAAGGCAGAGCCGTTAAGACCATTGACACAATTTCCTGCTTGCAGGCTGCCTTGTGTGTCTTGAAGGGTAATAGTGGTCGCGTTGGAACCACCCCAGAGCGCAACGACTGCACCATTTGGCAACGTCGGCACAACAGGTGCGGCTGCTGGCTGTGTTCCCTGGTCAACAACCAGAGGGTTATAGATAGAGATTTGTCCTGTCGCGGGATCAAAGACCGCTCCTTGCACAAAGGTTGTCTGAGTTTTATTGGCCTGATTGCAAGGACCTTGTGCCGGATCAGTTGCTACCAGTTGCCAGGGGGTCGCCAGACCTTGTGCTGTAAGAGGATTGGGGGGCACAATCAAGGTACAATTCATGTTGACCGCGGCGGCGGCGTTTGACCCTGTATGCGGTCGTGTGACAAGGAATGTCCCCGCTCCAACTGCGATCAAGAGGGTCACGATGATACCGATAAGCATCAGAGGTGAGAAACGTCGGCGGCGTCCCGGTTTGGGAAGTTGACTGTCGTGCCGAAGTGGTCGCGATGGTGTTGGCGATGTTTGTGGTCGTGGTAAGGTTTGCATTACTACATTCTTCCTTTCAAATACAATGCGTGCGCACATTTTAACGGGGCATCCTCGATAAAATGGTTGCGTGGAGTCTGGCCCCTGGGTAGCGGAGCAAATACTACGCAGTGTTTGTATTTATCCCTGTTTTTCTATCGCGTGTTATATTCCATCAGGTTGTCTAGTCGAAAGACGGTCCTGACAACACATTTTTCATCGAAAGGCCATTATGATTAGACGCTATGAAACAACATGACCTTTCTTGATGATATGTTTGCGATGTGTGATTCTGCTTGTCCTGGTTGCGATATTACCACAGGCTTCTCCATACATTTGCATATGTGGTTGAAATTAGCAGGAAAGTACCAAGTTCAAGTTAAGATATCTTAACCCGTTCGGGTTTCCTCATATCGTATACTGGCAGAATATAGGTAATCTACTCCTGAAAGGATGGTACATGCGAGCAATCATTAGCGTTGACAACCGCGAAGGGCTCACGGAGTTGGTGCGAGAACTACGGAGTCACGATGTTACTCTATTTGCGACCAGCGGCACACTGAAGGCTTTGCAAACCGAGGGTATTGAGGCGGAGTCGGTCAGCGCCTTGACAAATTTTCCAGAGATACTTGGTGGACGTGTCAAGACGCTGCACCCTGCAATTCTGGGCGGCATCCTGGCCCGCCGTGATCTGCCGGAACACGAGGAAGAGTTACGAGAGCATAATTTGGTGCCGATTGATATTGTTGTGTCGAATCTGTATCCCTTTACGAAAACTGTAGCACGTGAGGGTGTGACGCTGGCAGAGGCTATAGAGAAGATTGATGTTGGCGGCGTGACATTGACGCGTGCCGCTGCAAAGAACTTTCAGGATGTGATCGTGCTGACACGTCCAGAAGAGTACGCTCCGGTAATGCAGGAGTGGCGCGAGCAGGGAGAGGTGAGTCTTGAGACGCGGCGTCGCCTCGCGGCTATCGCTTTTCAGCAGACTGCTAGCTATGATACGGCTATTGCTGAGTATTTACGTTCATCTTCTCATGAGACGTTTCCAGAACAGGTGACGCTGCCTCTTGAGCGTGTACAGACATTGCGCTATGGCGAGAATCCACATCAGCAAGCAGCATTTTATCGCTGGTCAGGCGCGATAACAAATACAACGATTTCAAAGGTGGCGAATGCTGAGGTGTTGCATGGTAAGGAGTTGTCTTTCAACAACTTGATTGACCTAGATGGGGCATTATCTGCTGTACAAAGTTTCACTGCGCCGACCGTAGCAATCATCAAGCATACCAATCCGTCTGGCCTGGCCTGTGACGATGTGTTGGTAGAGGCGTACAAAAAGGCTCATGCAGGTGATCCAATCTCGGCCTTTGGTGGCATTATCGGAAGTAATCGGCCCATCGACGAAGCGACGGCTCAGGAGATCAATCAGCTATTCTACGAGGCAGTGATTGCGCCAGAGTTTACCCCTGAAGCGCTCGATATTTTGCGTAGGAAGAAGAATATTCGCCTGTTAGCGACACACCGCTCAATAGAGCCAAAGGGTGATAGCAGATCGATGGAACGGCCCGATGTGCGCTCTGTCAGCGGTGGCCTTCTGCTACAGACACCTGATGTGATAGATGAGCGCGACACTGCCTACAATGTCGTGACCGAGCGTGAACCCACTTTGGAAGAGGTGACAGACCTTATGTTCGCCTGGAAGGCAGTCCGTCATGTGAAGTCTAATGCTATCGTTCTGGCGCACAAGCTAATGATCGTCGGCGTTGGGGCCGGACAGATGAACCGCGTCACCAGTGTGCAACTAGCGGTAGAAAAGGCGTCAGATCGAGCACGAGGTTCTGTACTTGCCTCTGATGCCTTCTTCCCCTTCGCAGACGGTGTCGAAGCTGCTGCAAAGGCTGGTGTCACTGCAATCATCCAACCCGGCGGTTCGGTGCGTGACGAGGAGACAATTCGTATGGCGAACCACTATGCGATTGCAATGATCTTCACAGGACAGAGGCATTTTAGACATTAACAACAAGAACAACGTAAAAAGCATGACAACGACCATAGACGGGCGTTGTCATGCTTTTTACGTTGTTCTTGTTGTTAGGCAATAATCTCGTCTGAGAAAAAGCGTACCCAGAGGACACAGACTGCGAGGCCACTGATGAGAGCAAAGAAACCAACGGCACCAGCGGCAAGGTTGCTTGGGTCCTTAAATGGATAGAAGATGATAAGGGAGAGCCAGGAGAGCGTCAAGGCTGCTGTCCAACTCAGTTTATTCGTCTCAGGACTAGAACGAACAAAGATATGGTAGAACACGATGACAAGAAGGCCGATCATCACAACCATAACCTTGAGGTTGGTGAGCACGCTACCATCTCCCGTCCAGTCTATTACGAGCGACGATTTGATAAATAAGAAGCAGCACACCCAGACAAGAGTAAGAATGACGCAGCCGATGACCTTTCGTATCTCCAAGGGATTATTCACGATAAAGAGTTCCTTTCGAGGAGTACTGTAATTGAATAGGACAGGCGCAATTTTCATCATGCGTATTTGTATTGTAGTCCTTGTTCCTCAAGAAATCAATATCCTTTTGATATAGAATAATAGGCTGAGGCAAAGCGAGCCGCCAATGCTGCGTTATTGAGCAGGAGTGCTTTGTTGGCTTCAACACTTTCGCCCGCAGTAGCTTTTGCGACCTGTGCAAGAATAAATGGCGTGGTCGCTGCACCACGAATACCTTGAGCGCGTGCCAGACGAAGTGCGTCTTCGGTAGCCGCTTCAAGTGAGGATGAGTCCATTGCATACTGTTCGGGGATGGGGCAGCTTACGACGAGCCCATTCAGGCGGCATTCCCATTGTGTATGTGCGATGGCGGCCAGTGTGTCTACGTCATTGATACGATGAGCAAGGCGTCGTCCACTATGGCGTACATAAAAGGCGGGTAGCTCGTCGGTCTGCCAACCAAGTACGGGTACGCCATGCGTTTCTAAGTATTCGAGGGTCAGATCGAGATCCAGGATAGATTTCGCGCCAGCACAGGCTACGAGAACGGGTGTATGGCTCAACTCGATGAGGTCCGCCGAGATGTCCATGCTGGTCTCAGCTCCCCGATGAACGCCACCAATACCCCCCGTAGCAAAAAAGCGGATACCTACCATACTGGCGCAGAGCATTGTGCCCGCAACAGTTGTTGCCCCAAGTTGATGAGTTGCTAATACGACAGCTAGATCGCGTCTGCTCACTTTTTGAACCTGTGGAGCAGTACCGAGACGTATAATCTCATCTTGAGAAAGGCCGATTTTGATTTTGCCATCCTGGATGCCAATCGTCGCTGGTATCGCGCCCTCAATACGAATAGTTGCCTCCATAGCCTGTGCAACTGTTATGTTATCGGGATAGGGGAGACCGTGCGCGATCACTGTTGATTCAAGTGCGATAACGGGACGATGTTCCTCAAGTGCAGTTCGCACTTCGTCAGAGAGTGTTATATATGATGAGAAACTTTGCATTCTAGCGATTATTCCTTATAAAAAAGAGGAGTGATCTTACCTCTGGTAGTATGATTTTCAATACTATATCACATCTTTCTGCATCCTTGTCTTCTGTTACAATAATCTCACATGACCTCCTACATACTATTTGCACTTACCCCAGTCACATGTTATATTACCGCTTGGGCTATCTCTCCTGCTCATAATACTGTAAAGTATCTATAGGATAATAAAGGGGTCATCATGAAGGTGGCTCTATGTCGAAGTTGTGTCTGATCGAATATACATGTAGGAGTAATATATGAAGTTGACTGGAAAACTGCTTACCGCTGGTGCAGTAAGCGGTGGCACGCTTGGCGCACTTGCTATTTTTAACAGGGTGACAGAGACGATGGCGGGCGAGCTTGACACGGTGCTTCGAGGTGAAGAGCGTCGCTACCCGTGGAAATATGGTGATATGTTCTATGAGGTGAAGGGAGCGCGTGACGCGAAGCCGCTCCTACTAATTCACGGCTTCGGCCCTGGTGCTTCATCATACGAGTGGCGCAAGAACCTGGACGCTCTGGCGGAGCAGTTCCGCGTCTACGTTGTCGATCTGCTCGGCTATGGCCTCTCTGACCGCCCTGCAATTGACTATACTGCTGAGACATTCACCGACCTGATTAGCGACTTTATCAAAGAGGTCATCAATAAGCCGACCATCGTCGTTGCACACGGCATGACCTGTGCCTATGTCATCGCGGACGCCTATCGCAAGCCGCAACTGTTCGAGCGCTTGATACTGGTTGCGCCAAGGCCGACCATGTTGCAGGAGTCAATGTCGGGACCACTTTATACCGTATGGAAGAGTCTGTTGCGTGCACCCATCCTTGGTCAGTTCGTCTACAATATACTGACCTCGCGCCAGGCCATTCGTGGCTACTATGATCGTCAGGGTTATCACAATCCCGGTCTTATCACTGATGAACTGGTCGAGTACATCTTTACCAGCGCCCACCAGTCGAATAGCCGCTATGCGACAGCTTCGTTCCTCAGCAACAACCTGACCTTGGATGTACACGAGGCGTTCGCGCGCTTGCAGATGCCTGTTGTCGCCGTGTGGGGTCGCGAAGGAATGCCGACACCATCAGAGTCTGCCGAGATATTCAAGCGTGTCAATCCTCGCATCGAAGTGCGCATCCTCGACAAGTGCAGCTTCCAGCTTCAGGACGAGCAGTCCACCAATTTCAATAATCTGGTCCGGGAGTTCGCTGGCGCTCCGGTACGCAAGTAGAGAAAAACACATAAATAGAACGTGGGGCACCCATGCTCTATTTATGTGTTTTTCTTTACTTGTGTAGGTTTCCTAGCAATGCCCTTGCAATCACAACCCTTTGTATCTGATTCGTTCCCTCGAATATCTGTGATACCTTTACATCGCGCATGTAGCGTTCGGCGGGGTAGTCGCGGACGTAGCCTGCTCCGCCAAGGATTTGTACGGCGTTGGTGGTGATGTCCATTGCGGCATCGGTGGCGAAACATTTTGCCATAGATGCGTGCATGCCTGCACTCTGACCCGCGTCAAGCTTACAGGCCGCTTCATAGACCAGGAGGCGCGATGCTTCGATCTTCATTGCCATGTCCGCGAGCATGAACTGGATGCCCTGGAAGGTGGCGATGGGCTTGTTAAACTGTTCGCGCTCACGAGCGTAGCTGCAGGCCGTGTCGAATGCAGCTTGGGCCACGCCAACGGCTACCGCCCCAATGTTGATGCGACCACCATCGAGCGAGGCCAGCGCAAGCTTGAAGCCCTGTCCCTCTTCACCTATGCGGTTGGCGACGGGAACTTTGCAATCCTCAAAGAGAAGTTCGCGTGTCGGCGAGGAGTGTAACCCCATCTTGCGTTCGGTTTTACCGAAATTGAAGCCTGGCGTATCCTTCTCGACAACCATACAGGTGATACCGGACGAGCCAGTAGTGGATGGACTGGTACGCACCATGAGCAGATATACATCTGCCTCACCGCCATTTGTGACCCATAGCTTGGAACCGTTGAGGATGTAGGTATCACCATTCCGCTCTGCTCGACACTGTAAACTAGCGGCATCTGAGCCTGATGCTGATTCGCTGAGCGAGAAGGCTCCAAGTAGTTCTCCTGATGCCAGGCGGGGAACCCAGCGTGTGCGCTGTTCCTCGTTGCCAAAGCGTGCAAGAGAACCCGTGACCATGTTGTGAACCGAGAGTCCAACGGAGGTTGCCATCTCGCCCTTAGCAAGTTCTTCATAAACGATGGCTCCTACGAGGCGACTGAGCATCGTACCGCCGAGTTCTTCTGGCGTGGTCATGCCCATCAAGCCCAGTTCCGCCATCTTCGAGTAGACTTTGCGCGGAAAATGGTGCGTCTCGTCCCACTCCTCAGCGTGTGGCGTAATCTCTTGTTCAGTGAAACGGCGTACCATATCGCGTATATCTGTTTGCTCTTCATTGAGTTCAAAGTTCATCGTCGATGGTCCTTCTTTTGCTGCTAGGTGTTCATCTTCTACGCTGCTATAGTGGTAGCACATGCGTGTGGGAAAGTGCAAGATACAGTACATCGTCGTTTACACCGCCTGCCATACCTGGACAGTATGGTCAACGCCTGCTGATGCGATGCGTGTCCCATCAGGGGACCAGGCAACCGAATTGACGTAGCCAGTATGACCACGATAGGTGAAGGTCCAGCTTCTTGTAGCCGTACTCCATATCTCTACCGTTTTGTCGTTGCTCGCATAGGCGAGGTGTTTGCCTGTGGGCGACCAGGCAACGCTATTTTTCATTCCCTTGTTGCGAACGCCGCAGGAGAATACTGTCTTACCCATTAAGATATCATAAACCTGTATCCAATGATCACTGCTTGCCGAGGCAAGATACTTTCCGTCGAGGGACCACGCAAGCCCATTGACTCGATCATTGTGACCACGTAGCTTCATAAGTCCACGGTTAGGGGCTAACATGGAGGTAAAAGGAGTGAGAAATGAGCGCTTTTGTTGATCCTGTGTCGGAGACCACACCAACACACTGTGGTCTTCACCTGCCGATGCAATGCGCTTACCATCGGGAGACCATACGACAGCATGTACTTCACCTGTGTGATCGCGGAAGATGTACGGAGCCTTGCCTGTTACGGCATCCCACACTTGTACTGTCCTATCCACGCCTGCTGAAGCGATGCGCGATGTGAGAGAGAAAGACGTACTAGATGTTGTCATAATGGGCGACCACGCGACAGTGTTGACGGGACCGTTGTGTCCATGATAAGGGAAGAGTAAACTGCCTGTTGCCGCATTCCATACATGTACCGTTCCATCACTGCTTGCTGAAGCAATGCGTGTACCATCGGGGGACCACACCACTGCGTTGACCCGATCAAGATGGCCTCTATAGGTCACGAGCTTGTTGCCATTCGCGGCATCCCAGACCTGTACCGTCTTGTCATAACTAGCGGATGCGAGGCGTTTGCCGTCAGGAGACCAGGCAACGGCCACGACGCGGCTGGTGTGCTCGCAAAAGGCGTAGAGCATGTTTGCCTGTGGGCGTATCTGTTGGATTGATGCTTGCTTCGTTCTCTTTGTTCCTTTTGGCGTGTTGGCTGGTGCTTGATATGCGCCTAGTATTCCACCCGCTATGCCTTGTCGCAGGGGATGTGTTTGTCCTACGTGGTGTTGAGTAGCGATGCGCTGTAGTTCCTGCTTGACGATGGCAATAGTTGCTGGCCTTTTATTCACTTCGACGCTCACCATACTCGCTATCAATTTGTCGAGTCCTGTTAGAGTTGGTTGGCTTTGTAGAGAGATTGGGGCGAAGTTGAATGGTGACTCTGATGGGTCATTGCCTGTGACCAGTTGATGAAGGGTCGCGCCAAGGCTATAGATATCGGTGCGGGCCGTTGTCTGTGCTTTGCCATACTGTTCCGGTGCCGCATAGCCCGTTGAACCTAACGCGGTTGTATCCTTCGTTTGTCCCAGCTTAAAATGGCGTGCGATACCAAAGTCGATGAGGTAGACATGGCCTGTGGGAGTGAGCATCACATTCGCAGGTTTGAGGTCACGGAAGATGATCGGCGGCTGGCGCGTGTGCAGGTAGTCGAGAACTTCACAGAGCGGGATACCAATAGTGAGCACCTTTTCGGTAGGAAGCCGTTTTCCAGCGAGCTTTTCGAGAATATCTTCCAGTGTCTCGCCCTCGATAAAGTCCATCACAAGATAGGAGCGACCAGCGTCGGTGAACTGTTCGTAGATGCGCGGCAGATTGGGATGCGTCAAACTCGCCAGCATCAATGCTTCACGTTTGAATGATACTGTGGCATCCACAAGTTCCTGTGGATTCAGGTTACTCTGGCTCATCTCTTTGACTGCGACAAGGCGGCTCCCAAACTGTGTATCCGCTGCCTTATAGACAGCACCGAAGCCTCCGCACCCTATCTGCGCAAGAATGACATAGCGCTGTTTTAAGATATGCTGCTGCGAGAGCCGCCCTGTAAGGGTGGAACTGATTGACCCGTTGGTAGTGCCGTGAAGCGGTTGACCACATATCTTACAAAACGTCGCCTGTGCTCGGTTTGCCGCCCCACAGGAATCGCAGAACAAGGAAGATGATATCGTCATACATAGTTTCCAAACATTTGTACTAAAATATAACTCTTACTGTACAGTAGTACACCTGTTGAGGCTTGTCAAGGGGGCAGGGCGACCACAAGGGTCGCTCTGCTCGATGTGGTCACTCTCTTGAACTCCTTAACCATTTTCTCTCTTTACACTGCCCTCCACACCTGTACTGCGTTGTGTGCGTCGCCCGACGCAATGCGCGCCCCATCAGGCGACCACGCGATGGCATAGACTGTGGAGAAGTGACCTTTATATGTAAATATCGCAGCTTCTGTGAGGGCGTCCCATATCTGTACCGTACCATCGACACCTGCGGACGCAATACGTGTCCCGTCAGGCGACCATGCGACAGCTTTTACCGCGTCGTAATGTCCATAGTAGGTGAGAATATGTCGTCCAGTCTCTGCATCCCAGACCTGGACTGTCTTATCGTTGCTTGCCGATGCGATACGTGTCCCATCAGGCGACCATGCTACCGATTGCACAAAATCGGTGTGACCGGAATAGTTGATTCTACTCAGGATATCCATCTTCCATCTGTTCGTATCGTAGACTTCTACCCGGTTATCTCTGCCGCCTGTCGCTAAATACCTGCTATTAGGCGACCACGCTACTGTCTGTACCTCCTTAGTATGACCACCATAGTTGATGGTAGTATTTCCGGTGTCAGGGTTCCAGACAAGTGTTGTAAAGCCATTGGCTGAAGCGATAAATTTGCCATTGGGCGACCACGCGACAGCGAGGACTTTATCGTTGTGCTCGCGATAGGTCCGAATAGTCTGCCCTGTCGCGGCATGCCAAATCTGTATTGTCTTGTCGTCGCTAGCTGATGCAATCAATGTGCTATCAGGCGACCAGGTAATACCATGAATGCGACCGGGTTGCCACAACTTCGAGTGGCCGTTATAGAGATGGAACAGGGTACACGTGTTGGGATTCCAGACCTGTACCGTTTTGTCATAGCTTCCTGAAACAATGTGCTTGCCGTTGGGTGACCACGCCAGTGTGGAGATCCAGTCGGTGTGCTGTGTATAAATAGAAATCATGGAGCCTATTGACGCGTTCTTCACGGTAATAGGCGAGGCTTGATTGGGTTGTGGACGGTTTGTTGAACTTAATGAGTCCTGTTGCGCGATATCTTGTAGTTCCTGCTTGACTAGTGCCGCACTTGCTGGTCGCCTGTTCGCATCCATGTCGAGCATCTGTGTGAGCAGGTTCTGAAGTGCTGCTGGCCCTGTCGAGACGGGCATGAAGAAGAACGGCTTAAGCGAGGGGTCTTCGCCCGTAATCATCTGGTGCAGCATCGAGCCAAGGCTGTAGATATCGGCACCAGGGCCTGTCTGGGCCTTACCATACTGCTCTGGTGCAGCATAGCCGGGAGAACCGAAGGCGATGGTATCTCTAGCCTGCCCTGGTTTGAAGTGGCGTGCGATGCCAAAGTCTATCAGGTAGAGTTGGCCCTCAGGGGTGCGTAGGACGTTAGCAGGTTTGAGGTCGCGGAAGATGATTGAGGGCTGACGCGTGTGCAGGTAGTCAAGCACGGTACAGAGTTGAATACCTATGGCAAGCACTTCTTCGAGAGGCAGCGTCCCTTTATCTGTATGTGATAGATAGTCCTCCAGTGTCTCGCCTTCGATAAAGTCCATGACGAGATACCAGCGTCCGGCTTCGGAGAAATGGTCGTAAATACGCGGCAGGTTAGGATGCATCAGGCCCGCAAGCAGCAGAGCTTCACGCTTGAAGCCGTCAGTTGCCTCAGTTGCCTCATGCTGATTAAGCCCCTTCTGGCTCATCTCTTTAACGGCAACGAGGCGATTGCCTAATTCGGTATCTTCGGCCTTATAGACAGACCCCATGCCCCCCTGTCCTAGACGATTCAGAGTGCGATATCGCTGCTTGAGCAGATGAGATGAGTTGGAAGAGACAAGCGCATCGGGCGGCTCGTGCAGTGATTGTCCACAGGCAAAACACTGTTTTGCCTGTGTCGTGTTCGCCGCTCCACATACGGGACAGAAGAGCGGAGAAGATATCATGGGGATATGCCTCTTTTCCAATTACGTGAGTAGCCTAAACAATAGTACAAACGATGGCTGATGTCAAGGACAATCGGCCTCCCTGCGGGAGCCCAACCTCTTACTACTGTTGGGCTCCCGCAGGGAGGCCATTCAATAAGCAGGCGCTTTGATACCTTTTGTCTCATAGTCCTATGTTCTTCGTCCTTTTTATGTGATGTAGTGTTATAATAATGGCATCTAAAGTGCTGTGCTGGATGCGCGAGGGGTATACCACCCCTCTAAATAGATATATGAGGGTGGCTCTATGGCGAAAAAGATACTGATAATGGACGATGACCCAACTATTGCTGATCTGCTCAAAGAGGCACTGGCGGATGAGGGCTACGAAACGCATATGACGACACAGAGCCTGCGCTTTTATGACGCAGTGCGTGAGCAAAATCCTGATCTGATCCTGCTTGATATCATGATGCCTTATCTGGACGGACGAGACGAATTGAAGTTGATGGGAATGGGTGTGGATCGTCGCATTCCAGTAATCGTCGTTACTGCTTACCTCGATGCTAATAAAGAAGAGCAGGAGTTCCGCGAGGCTGGTGTAGTGAATATTGTGTACAAACCCTTTGATCTCGAAAAACTGGTCGATCTGGTGCGAACTACGATTGGTGAACCTGGAGGAAACTAATGAGCACTCCAGGTGCTACGAGCGATGGAAAAGAGACTGTGCGTGTTGCCCTCGACGCGATGGGGGGCGATAATGCCCCCGGTGAGATCGTTCTGGGTGCTGTACAGGCTGCGCGTGAATATGGCATGGGCGTTTACCTCGTCGGGCGTGAGGAGGCGATACAGGCTGAACTCGCGAAGTATGATACAAATGGTCTCGATCTCCCTATACTACATACGGATGAAGTTATCGAGATGGACGAACATCCAGCCAACGCTGTGCGCCGTAAGAAGAATGCCTCAATGATCCTTGCTCTGCAACTTGTGTGCGATGGTAAGGCGTTAGGGGCTGTCTCTGCTGGCAACAGTGGAGCGATGATGGCGGCATCGCTGTTTACACTCAAACGTATCGCGGGTGTCGAGCGGCCTGCTCTCGGAGGCGTCTTACCAGCGAAGGATGGTGCCTGCCTCGTCATCGATCTGGGTGCGAATACAGACTGTAAGCCAGAATATCTCCAGCAGTTCGCGCTGATGGGGTCCCTCTATATGGAACGCATCTTTCATGTGCAATCGCCGCGCGTCGGTCTGCTCGCCAATGGTGAAGAGGAGAGCAAAGGCAATCAACAGGTTGTCGATGCCCATCGCTTACTCAAGGCCAATGCTGCCACACTTGGTCTCAACTTTATGGGCAACGTTGAAGGGCGCGACATACCTACAAACGGAGCTGATGTAGTTGTATGTGACGGTTTTGTTGGGAACGTAGTGCTCAAGCTCAGCGAGGGGCTTGCGGAGACGCTGCTAGGATTGATACGTGCCCAGATGACCAGTTCGCTTACCAGCAAACTCGCAGCCGCGGTGCTACGTCCTGGATTACGCAAGGTCTTCAGACGGCTCGACTACGCGGAATACGGTGGCGTTCCTCTATTGGGAGTGAATGGGGCTGCCATCGTCTCCCATGGGCGCTCGAATGCAAGGGCGATCAAAAACGCATTGCGCGTGGCGCGTCAAACTGCCGAAACGGGTGTCGTAGAGGCGATTGCGGAGGGTTTAGCGAAACTACATACAGAAGTATAACAAAAATGAAGGAGTGCAATATACCGCACTCCTTCATTTTTGCTAGTCTACCTTCTTGCGGCGTTTCGCAGCTCCGCCAAGTTTTCCAATGCGACTGTAGAAGTCTGAGTCTTGCCGCTCTTTCGTCGTCTTGCCGCCCTTCTTGCCCATCTCCGCGAAGTGATCGGGACCATACTTACTTACGTTCGCCTGGCCGCCTTTTTGAGCAATTGTGCGGTAATAGTCGCTTCCGCGTTTCTCCTTAAGAGCAGTTCCTCCCTTTTTCCCTATACGGCGGTAGTAGTCTTCGCCGTACTTGTTGCGCACCGTGCTTCCTCCCTTGCGACCAGCCTCCGACGTTGACATTGGCGCAGATTTCTCTTCTTCGCCTCCTGGCAACATATCTAACCCCCCTCGTGCCCGTTTCCTGCCTTCTCCAAGGCCGATTCCGGACTGAAAATATGCGGGTGCTTACAAAACAGCATAGAGACGCTCGCTGGATTCCCCCCGGACTCCGACGAGTACTCACAAGAGACGTGCTATATCCCCCCGGATAGTGCATCATAACAATTTTTACTGTATTGTATGTGTAAAGAGTCATACATGTAAAAATGTATTTCTTGTGAATATATTGTCTCTATGCTATCAAACAACACGCGTATAAAGTATACTGTGAAAAATCTTCCTTTGTCAATGAACCGAGCAAGCTATTAACGATACGTCCTGAGTTGAATGGGCTATCGACCTATTTCTATCAGGTCGATAGCCCATTCAACTCAGGACGTATTAAAGGGCAAGGTCACCTGTACGTCTAATGCGTGGGCGGTGAGATCTTTGAGGGGTGTAGTCAGGATATTTGCGTTCTATACGCCACTTCATTCTGCGTTCCTTCGCCTCCAGGAACTCCAAGGACAGGCGACGGTAGATCTCTTCCCACTGGTCAAGTACCTGAACGCGGTCGTGTTTGACGATAATCTTGAGACTCTCGGCACCCATACGGGCGCGCAGATCAGCATCGCCTACGAGAAGGTCGACATCATGGGCTAGCTCACTGCTATCACCACGTTTGAAGAGGAAACCATTGACATTATGATGTACCAGTTCCGGCAGGGCATAGGCGTTGGCGGCGACCACGGGGAGTCCACAAGCCATTGCCTCCATTGTTGCAATGCTCTGCAGATCGGCCTCCGAGGGGATGACGAAAAGGTCTGCCGAACGGCGCAGGGCGAGCAAGTCGGCGTCACGTACAAAACCCAGGAAACTGACACGATCTCCTACCTGGAGTTGCGCGACTTGCGCGCGTAACTCCTGCTCTGCTGGCCCGGTGCTTACGAGTGCGATATGGGCATTGCTTTGAAGTTTTGCGGCGGCATCGATGAGTACATCGACGCGCTTTTCCTCACTCAGACGGTTCACATGTAAGACGAGGGGGCGGTTTTCCGGCAGGTTGAAGCGTTGGCGGATATACGGGTCACGCTCACCAGGAGTAAACTTCTTGAGATCGATACCGTTGGAGATAGCCCTGGCGGGTGCGCGTAGACCATGATCGTAGAGCAGTTGCAAAGCTGTCATAGTGGGTGCCGTCACATACTCAAAACGGTTACAAAAGTTTACTAGATATGAGTAGGTAACATTGCTGAAATGTTTCCCAATAAAAGGGTCCGAAGTCAACGAACGGCTCACATTGATGGGCAGGTAGTGGTTTGTTGCAATAACCGGTTTACGCAATCCTCCCGCGAGTATCTGGGCAATGTTACCCAGCACGGCGGGCGAGTGGATGTGAATGATATCAGGGTCGCATCTTTTTAGAAGATTGCGCATCGGCATAAACGGAAGAAATGGAATGCGAAGCTCTTTGTAGGCAGGCCATTCAAAGGAAGAGAAGCGATAGACGCGTACACCATGTTCAAGACGGCGTACATCGCGTGTGCCGTAGCTTGGAGCAACCACCCATACCTGATGTCCACGCTGCACAAAATCAACGGCAAGGCCATGAGTAACCGTTGGCACACCCCCGATCATCGGTGGGTATTGATCGGTCACAATCATGATACGCATGTCTATTGCTCACTCCTATATATAAAATCTGTAATCATCGTGTCCGCAGGGCATCCCCTTGCGGATACCCTCGTTTGGGGTCTTAACCCATATTAAGACCATGTGTGCAAAAAGGGCACCCGCAAGGGGATGCCCCTACAGACACGATATACTGTTCCGGTATTATTATGACTCAGCAGGCGTCGCTGTTGTTGCCTCTGGAGTCTCGGCTGCACCCTCCTCGGGTTCCACGGCTGGTGCGTTTGCTTCCGCAACCTCGGCTGCTGTGGAGGCAACCTTCGCAATTGGCTCGGCTGGATCAGTCACGAGCGTGAAGGTTGCTGGCAGTTTTACATCGCTCGCATGGAGCGTGGAGTCGATTTCTGCGAGAGACGAGATATCGACATCGACGCTACTGATGAGGTCGGATGCTCGGCATTCCACATCAAGGGCTTCGAGGAGATGCAGTAGAACGCCGCCCTCGATCTTTACACCAGGAGCCTCACCAACATAATTCAGAGGCACCTTGATAGCGATACGCTCGTCCAGGCTCACACGGGAGAAATCAATGTGGAGTATCTTATTGGACTTAGGCGAGTGTTGAACGTGGCGAATAAGTGCTGTCTGCGTTGTCGCATTGGGCATCTTGAGCCTGAGTATACTTGTTGCTTTGTGCGCACGACGCAAACGCTCGAAAGAGATTGCATCGATCTGTACTGCTATAGGAGTCTCGTTGTGTCCAGAGATATTCGCGGGGATAAGACCCGCTTTCCGCAATTTCTTGGTTGCCTTGCCCATCACTTCTCGTGGGGTTACTTCCAATTCTACTTGATCTGCCATGATAATTATTTCCTCTTTCTCATCAGAATTGTACAGAGTATACACCTACATCGTCTTCTACGAAAGGGTCAAATGCCCTGATTTGCTATTATGTTCAGGTGCGTTCCGTTTTTTTCGTTCTTCTTTTGTGGAAGAATGCCAGAAGTGCGTCGGTTTCCAGCGTGTTGAGTACATCGCTGGCACGCAGCCAGCCTTTGCGTGCAATGCCTATACCATAACTCATATCGTCCAATCCCGCAAGCGCATGGGCGTCTGGATCGATTGGAAGCTTGATACCTTTATCGCGTGCCCTGTGCACAAGTCGCCAGTCAAGGTCCAGGCGTGAGGGGTGCGCATTGATTTCGATGGAGACGCTATGCTCTGCCGCTGCCTCAATCACCGCCTCCATATCGAGTGAGTACCCAGCTCTGCCGAGCAGGATACGGCCTGTAGGGTGTCCAATGATATCGACATATGGGTTGGAAATGGCGCGGATCATGCGCTGCGTCTGCTCCTGTGGTGAGAGGTTGAAATTGCTATGGATAGAGGCGACGACAAAATCAAGGTTGGCAAGTGTCTCGTCGTCAAAGTCGAGCGAACCGTCACGCAGAATGTCGCACTCGGAGCCTTTGAGAATGTGAAAACGGCCCGCGAACTCTTCGTTGAGGTGGTCAACCTCTTCTCCCTGCTGGCGCAGTCGCTCCCCATTTAGTCCGTTGGCATATGCCGCCACCTTGCTATGGTCGGTCAGGCCGAGATAGGAGAAACCACGAGCGATACACGCCTCCGCCATTTCACGAATGGTGTTCTGTCCATCACTCCATGTGGAGTGCGCGTGCAGGACGCCTCGTAGATCGCTTTCCTGTACTAGACTGGGCAGTTTATGCTGGGCAGCAGCCTCGATCTCTCCCATATCTTCGCGCAATTCTGGCTCGATGTAGTCCATACCAAGCACGGCATACATATCTGCCTCGTTCTTGCAAGGGATAAGCTCGCCTTGTGGGTCCTTGCCTTTGAACATGCCATAGTCGTTGATGGTGATGTTCATGCTGAGGGCGCGGCGTCGCAGTGCTATATGGTGTTCACGTGAGCCACTAAAGTGGTGCAATGTGTAGGGAAACTGGCTGTCGTTGACGAGGCGCAGGTCCATGGCGATGCCATTGCTCAGGACAACGCTCGACTTGGTCTCGCCCTTACCTGTAATGGCCTGGACCGAGGGCTGTTTCGTGAAAAAGTCCATAGTCGAGCGGCGCACCTCGTCGTCGGCATCGTCAGCAACGCTCGCCACCATGTCTATATCCTTGACCGTCTCGCGGCGGCGGCGCAGGCTTCCCGCTATCTGGAGACGCACGATGCCTGGCAGGGTCACGAGGGCTTCACGTATCTGCTCAGCCTCACCTGCCGCGATAGGATAAAGAAAACGGTTGGCATGCTGTGCGAGAAACGCAATACCTTGCAGTATCTTGTCCTGTGTCTTCTTCCCAAAACCTGGGAGATGAGCAACCTTGTCGTCTTTGCATGCCTGCTCTAGCTCAGCAATGCTCATGACGTGGAGTTGATCGTATATAGCATTGATTCTTTTTGGACCAAGCCCTTGTATACGTAACATATCAAGCTTGACAGGCGGCGTAGTAGCGTGTAACTCATCATAGTAGGTGATATGACCCGTATCCACGGCTTCTTCGATGCGTTTAATGAGAGTTGGCCCAAGCCCAGGCGTGCCCTTCAGTTTGCCCTCATGGACCAGTTGTGTGACATCGCCATCCAGAGAACCGAGAGCACGAGCAGCATTCTCATAAGCACGCATCTCAAAGACGTTGCTGCTTTCCTTGAGTGCTATGAGTGTGGCAATCTCTTCCAGGAGATTGACGATTTGATTTTTGTCCATAAGGTAAACCTCTTAGGTTGAATATACTCAAATTTATGCCAGATGCATGTCAAAGAACTCTGGCGGATGCGTAGTGACTTCAAACGGGTTGCGCCCTTTGAGGTCGCGATTGAGGTAACGCTTGCAGTCGAAGTGGACGACAAGCCAGCAATAGAGTTCGGTCGTAACAAAAACAGCGTCCCAGGGTTTCTCGTCCCCCATATCCAGGACTTTATTGCAGACGAAACAACGTGCCATCCCCACCTCTACTGCCTTCTCAAACCACTGATAAACAAAGGAGTGCATATCGTCCAGCGTCATCATATCCAGGCTTGTCTCAGGATAGCCAAAGAGCACAGGGTCGGGACATTCACGGAAGTCATGGCTGGCGCGGCTAAGAGCGATAATGGGTGCTTTAACTGTTATTTTAATCTCGTCTTGTTCTCCGTCGTCCGATGCGATCACGGCGTTGGTGAGCAATAAGCCTTCACGGGCAAACCAGGATAAGAGTTCGTTTCGCATAGGTCTCACCAGACGGAAGCGAAGAATTGCTCAACACGCGTTACTAGCCGTGGCACTATTTGAGATGGAAGTGTTGCCTCTCCACGAAAGACGCCTTGTGAATGGTACTCACCAATTCCCAACGTCAATACTTCGATAGTACGAGCATCAGGGTCTGCTATCCAGTATTCTGGTACTCCAGCACGAGCATAGGCAACATTCTTATTATGCCGATCATACGTTTCGCTTCCAGGTGAAGCCACTTCAACAACCAGATCAGGAGCACCTACAATATGCCTCTCCCTCATTTTGTCACGACTCGCATTGAGCATGACAACGACATCAGGCTGAAACACTACATTAGAAGCAAGCTCAACATCGATAGGAGCTACAAATGCTCCACCTAGCCCGACGTCTTCGATATGAGCAGACAGGTAGCGGAAGATGCGCCCAACGACCTCCTGGTGGTACCAGCTAGGAGAAGGCGTCATATATAGGACTCCATTCAAAATTTCGTACCGTTGCCCATCATCCGGCAAAGCGGCATAGTCTGTGTAGGTCCAGCGACCTTGCCGTGGTCCTGGCACCTGGTCAGCAGGAACGACCATAGGTTCGGATGTTGTTGTCATCATAGTCCTGCCTTTCATATAGAGAATAAGTACCTAATGTCATACTTATTGTACTATGCCTTAGCATTTCTTGCACTACCTTTGAAGCGACAGGTTTTACCAAATGACCCCTGTTTTTGATGGAACTGAAGCGACATCCAAGTTTAGGCATTCAATATGTACTTTCCTTCGCCATTTGCCACAAATCAATCCATTCCTGCTTACTAAAAGATGTGGGTTCACGTTCCTGCTCACGGGCGATCTCTTCCATCTTTTGGAAGCGTTGACGGAACTTGCGGTTTGATTGGCGCAGGGCTTCCTCGGCATCCACTTTGTGCCAGTTGGCTATGAGGGCTATGACAAAGAGAATGTCGCCTACTTCTTCAAGTCGGTGTTCGGTTGTCGTGGCCTCTTGCAACTCTTTGATTTCTTCATCGAGCTTCTTATAAACATCTTCGATAGCACTGTAGTCGAAGCCAACTCGCCTGGCGCGCTTCTGATATTCTTGAGAGATCATGAGGGCGGGTAGGGCGAGTGGTACGCGGTCAAGGACACTTTCTTGCTGGACATCTTTTCCTGCTTTAATGCGCTCCTGACGCTTGATGGCTTCCCAGTTTTGCACGACCTGGCTGGCATTATCTACCTCGACATTGCCAAAGACGTGGGGATGACGACGAATGAGCTTGGCGTTGATGTGCTCATAGACATCACCTATGGCAAAGTCTCCATCCTGACGCGCGATCTCGGAATGCAGGTATACTTGTAAGAGAAGGTCGCCCAGCTCCTCGGCGAGTTTGTCCATATCGTTCTCTTCGAGAGCCTCGACCACCTCGTAGGTTTCTTCGATGACGTAGCGGGTGAGACTCTGATGCGTCTGCTGGCGGTCCCAGGGGCATCCATCGGGGTCACGGCGCAGACGCATCGTGATGTAGCGCAACGTTTCGGGTAGACGCAGCGACTTCATCTCACCCAATGGAGGAACGTAGAGAGTGCTCAGATGGTTGGCATAGCTGTTGCGGTCGAGTTCGTAGAGCGGCATCTCAATGACGGTGTCATCCGCGTCTGTAGCAGAGGAGCGAATACCAGCGGCGCGTACCAGTTTCACGGGCCACTCATCGGGGTAGCATTCGCTCAAAATCAGCTTGATCTCGCTTGCAAGACGGCGATTATAGACCTGCGCGATAAGCAGCGGAATGGTAGGAATGATCTTTCCAACGATTTCATCGGGACGTAGGGCTGCAAGATAGGTCGCGTCGAGCAGTTGAGTTCCTGCGTCAAATGGGTCGAGTCCAACCGAAGTGCAAACAGGCTCAAGAAACGAAAGACCCGCGACGATAGAGGTACTCAGATCGCGTTCCTGTGCTTGTTTCAATACGAGTTGCACCGAAGACTCGCCGATAAGTGGGTGTCCTGGTACCGCGTAAATGATTGGAGCTTGAGCCGCTCGTGCGCATACCTCTTCTGCTATCTGCTGGTAGAGAGTGCTCCAACTGGCTGATTCATCATAAAGTCGGTCAAACGACTCGATGTGTAGATTCGCTAGTTCTTGCTTGAGGGGTTCGACGGTCGGGTGAATAAGTGTGCGAAAATAGACGGTTTGTTGCTGCTGTGCGGCCTGTGTAAGCAGGTTACGTGCCTGTAATGTCAGATCGTCTATGCTACCGGGGCCAAGCCCCAGGATGGTGATTGCTGCTGTCGTCATGTATAGATATCTCCTGACGAGGATTGAGTGGCGAGAACGAGAGGAGGCCCATGAGAGGTCTCCCCACTGAGCCATCTATTTTTCTAGGAGGAGACCCACGAGGGGTCTCCCTACTGAACCATCTATTTTTCTAGAAGGAGGGCTTATCGGCAAGGGCAAGCCTCGCCACTACATCTTAACATATGATGCCAATTTCAACTTATGTATGTCGGCTCGGAGAGCCGACAGTAAGATATTGTCGAAAACGCGACAACGTGTTATGCTACCTCTAGCCAAAGAAAAAAATAGGGCAAATATTGCTCATCATGTTTATCAGTCCGAGCACTACGTATCATCTGTAAGGAGGGTCGTTTATGGCATCCACTGAAACTCAGAAACCGTCCTGCCCCGTCTGTCACCAATCGGATCAAGTAAAGACGACGCAGGCAGCTTATGATTCGGGGGTGGAGCGGTGTGCGCCACCTGATATGCCCACAAGAAATGTGTCGATGCTGAAGTATATTCTAATCAGTGGGGTCATTGTAGGTATTTTCATTTTACTTATTTTCGTATTAATCGGGTCAGAGGCACAACTCAACACCTATGTTCAGTTGACTCTTGTAGGGTTGGCGCTTATTAGTATTGTGGCCGCGCTTGTCACCTCATACATCGCTTTCCAAAGGGTCGTGAAGGGCGATGCTGAAGCGACGGAACGTTTTCCAGCATGGGACCGAGCCGTGAAAGCGTGGAGTAAACTGTATTATTGTGGACGTGACGATGTTGTCTTCGATCCCGAAGTGAACAAGGTCGTTTCCGACCAGGCGCTGGGGGCTCTGCGTTCAATGCAAGAGGGACAGGCAGAAAAAGTTGCGACGACTATCGTCAAGAAGTAGGCACAAAAAAATATAATACCCTGTCGCCTGTTCGGGCGACAGGGTATTATATTTTTTGCTAAAATTAGCCTCCAGCCATTAAATTTTCGTCAGTAGGGCGACGGATAGTCCAATCTGGTCGCGTATCGTCGTTGAAGAGCGTTCCGTCGTTGGCACTGTCCTCCTCTTCTCGTCTACGTGCCTCGGAGTACAGATTGAGGGCGGCGCGAGCGGCATCGAAGCTGACGGACTGACTTGCTACAGGGTCTTTGGCGATAGCTTCGAACTTCTCTGCCAGGCCACGGATGGTATCCGGGTCTTTGATCTTTCCGTTTTGTACCTCTGCGTATGCCTTTTTAAGGATATCTTCTTTGACCCGGGGTGGTTGAGTCGCAGAAGCCGATTGAGCTGCTTGCGGTGCCTGCTGCGCTTGCGCTATCTTTGGCTGTTCCGGTTCCCTGGCTGGTTGAGAATTTTGTATTTTTGGCGCTTGGGAGGCCGGAGCCTGGGACGGCTCAGGCTGTCTGGATGAGGGCGTTGGAACCGTAGGAGCATCCAGCATGGCGGCATCATGTGGAGCAAGAGTGATATCGTAGAGATACACTTCACTAACCTGCACTCCCCAAAGTGCTACGCGGTCTCGCATGCGCTGGAAGACCAGGTTGTTGACCTGTTTCCAGCGCGTCTCTCCCTCGGTAAGGGCTGTGACTCTCTCATCTGGGGATTGGCGAGTACGGAAGCCTTGAGGCCACGATATGAAGTCATCTGGCGTGAACGTAGCGGCGATGTTCTGAATTGTAGCGACAAAGAGGTTACGCAGACTTTCCTCCCATTTGTTGACATGTATAACGGCGAGGTGGGCATCCTCGGGCTGTAACTGATATGTGATGCTGCCTCGCAGCATCACATCTTCATCACGCGACATCTGCACACGTTGCATCGGTGTCTTCCATACCGTCTCATTAGTGTTCATATGATGCGTAACTTTTTCCCATGGGAGCAGAATGTTGAAGCCAGGATAGAGTGTGCGACTATACTTTCCAAATGACTGAATGATATCAAGAGAACCCTCCGATACCGGATGAAGACAGAATCGGGACAGAAGGATAGTAATTCCAACAAGAATAGCGAGTAGGGCAATGGTGGGCACAGCCCCAAAGATGGCGAAGCAGCCAACGAGTAGAAATAAGAAAAAACCACCAACCGTGTAGAGTGCCCACAAACCGTTGTTTGTTCCTGCATAGTAGATAGCAACACCCTGCGCCAGGGCAATCACGAGAATAACGAAGACAACTGGTATGAGTCCTTGTGGTGGTAGTTTGGCTCGATTAGTTGCCACAAGTGGAAGGACGAAAAGACAGGTGAGTCCAGCAAGGAGAAGCGGTGTGACGATGAGCGAGAGATAGTATCCCAACTGTTCCTGTAGCATTGAACGAGCGGGGACTTGTTCCTCAGTCTCTTCCTCCTCATCTACAAAATCATTTGTACCTGGATGTAATGAGTTTATTCTGGCCGGGTCGGTAAACGGCTCGTCCTGATCTGCTAGTTGTTGATCCTCTTCATCTTCTTCTGGTGGTTCCCAGGTAGAGTCTGAGGGGACCTCAGTAGTTTTGTATGATTGAGGCCCCTGCCAGGTCGCACCTGAGTCCTTTCTGTCTGACGGCATAGGTGTACGTACCTTCCTCTCGTCGTTTCTTTCTACGCCTGGAGCTTCTTCTTTGCACTACATGAGCCACAGCCACCGCTCCCACTTCCACATGAACCGCAACCACCGCTGCCCCCAGTACTACAACTCCCACCTCCACATGAGCCACAGCCACCTCCGCTTTTGATACCACAACTTCCACATCCACCCTTCCTCTCCACCTTTAGCTCTGTTGATGTTCCTACAACCTCGGCGATTCCTACTGCTCTTGCTGCACCCGACTCTTCTAGAATATTGACGGGTATCTGGATAATTGCACCGCTTTCAAGCACTACGTCTACAGAGTCTTTAGGTACATTTACTGAAACCACTTTACCGGGTCCACTGGGTGTGTTGAGCATTGAGCCGACCTGAGGCATCTGTTGTTTCGCTTGAATGTAGTTATCGTTTTCGTAGGAGAGGCAACATAGAAGGCGACCACAGACGCCGGAGATTTTTGAGGGATTGAGCGGAAGGCCCTGCTCCTTAGCCATTTTGATGGAGACAACACCGAAGTCGGTAATCCAGGAACTACAGCAGAGGATTTTGCCACACGGCCCGACGCCGCCCTGTTGTTTGGCCTGATCGCGTGCCCCGACCTGACGCAATTCGATGCGTGTACGGAATGTTGACGCAAGATCGCGCACAAGTGCTCGAAAGTCAACGCGTTCTTCAGCGGTGAAGTAGAAGGTGAGGCGACTCCCATCGAAGGTATATTCCGCCTCGACGAGTTTCATGGGAAGATGGTGCTGAGCAATACGCTCGCCACAGCGAACTAATGCCTCTTTCTCTTTACTTTTGAAAGACAGCATCATACTAAGCTCATCTTCCGTAGCCAAACGGAGGATAGGCTTGAGCGAGTCACTCAGGTCACTCTCGGCTAGTTTCTTAGATGCAATTACCACTCGTCCGGCCTCTGTACCTCGTACCGTTTCGACGATAACATACTGACCCGTGGCATAGGTCTGACCCTGCGGATCGAAATGGTAGATACGCCCCGCTGGGCGAAAGCGAATGCCGACAATGATGACAGTGTTTTCTGTACTCGTTGCCAGTGACATGGCTTCTCTTTACTAGGGCGCGATACATCGTACCCCCACGGACGCGATAGATCGGGCCTCTACGTCTGGTAAATCAGGACAGGAATGGGCATGATAGATCGCGCCCCTACACGAGGACAAGGTGCAGCGACGTTGCTACACTTTCCTTGCTTACATTTCGTTTGTGAGTAGAATCGCTTCCGCAACTTCTTTCATGGATTTGCGATTATTCATGCTAGCTTTTTGAATTTTACGGAAAGCTTCCTGCTCGGATAACCCCTGCTTGTCCATCAGGAGTCCTTTCGCGCGTTCAACGACCTTGCGCGTTTCTAACTGCTCAGTCAAGGTGCGCGTCTTCTCTTCGAGTGTACGGAATTCGTTGTAACGCGCGAGTGCCACTTCAATCGCAGGCGTGACCTCGCTCTCACGCAGTGGTTTGACGATATAGTTGACGACGCCTGCTTCTTTCGCTCGTTCAACTAACGGCTGATCTCCAAAGGCTGTGAGCAACAACACTGGTGCAATCTTTTCTTGAGTAAGCGTTTCGGCGGCGGCAATGCCGTCCATGTCGGGCATCCGAATATCCATGATTATCAGGTCCGGTCGTAGCTCACGGGCCAGGTTGACAGCGCTCAATCCGTCTCCTGCTTCACCGACTACGAGATAGCCCTGTTTTGTCAGCACATCTTTCAGATCCATGCGCTGAATAGTCTCATCATCCGCAATAATAATACGTGTTGGCATCGTGTCACCTCAAGCCTTGGTCTCTCCCGACCTGTAAGTAGTATGGACAATCCCTCGCTACGTACTGTGAGTATACCATACCCTGTAGGATGAGTCGAGTAGGGGCCCGATTGATCGCGCCCATCTCACCGTAGGACTAACATGGGATCATCGCCACATGTGGGCGCGATCAATCGAGCCCCTACGCTACCCTCACCTCCACCATCTCCTCGCTCATCATTTGTGCCAATACACGCGTTTCATGCACAATTTTCTGGAGCTGCTCGGGAGTAATTGATTGGCGACCGTCACAAAGTGCGTTGTTGGGGTCGGAATGTACTTCGATAATAAGGCCGTTTGCTCCAGCGGCGATGCTGGCACGCGACATGATGGGGACGAGTTCACGGCGTCCGGTGGCGTGGCTGGGATCGACGACGATGGGGAGATGAGTCAACTCTTGAAGCAAGGGGACACAGGAGAGATCGAGGACGTTGCGTGTTTGCGGGTCGTAGCCGCGAATGCCGCGTTCACAGAGTATGACGTTGGGGTTGCCCGCCGCTACAATATACTCTGCTGCTAATAGCCACTCGTCGAGAGTTGCTGAGAGGCCACGTTTGAGCATGACAGGACGTTTCTGACCATGGTGACCGGCAGCGAGGAGCAAGGGGTAGTTCTGCATGTTGCGACTGCCTATCTGCAGGATATCGGCATAGTGCGCAACAGCCTCTACCATGTCGGGCTCCATGACCTCGGTAATCACAGGAAGCCCTGTCTCCTGACGTGCCTCCGCTAGCAGGTGCAGTCCCTCGATGCCAAGCCCCTGGAACTGGTAGGGTGAGGTGCGCGGTTTGAATGCACCGCCGCGCAAGACATTAGCTCCCGCGTTTTTGACCGCGTAGGCGGTAGAGAGCAGTTGTTTCCTGTTCTCCACAGCGCAAGGTCCCGCAATGATGGCAGGTGTCGGCGTGCCGCCTATGATGACCCGTTCACATTCATGAGCATTGCCCACAAGAATACGCGTGTTCTCGGTCTTGAATGCTCGACTGACCAGCTTGTAAGGTGTCTTGACATGTGTAATCTGTTCGACCGCTTCTTGCTGGCTTAGCAGCGTTTGTGCCTCTTTATTGAGATGGGTGGAGTCGAGCACGAGAAGCTCACGCTCATCCATCATTGTTGTGGTGATGGGATGCTGACCGCCGATAATGCGGCATATGTGTGCGATCAATTGAGCGCGTTCTTCGCTAGTGGCCTGGCTACGAATGCTGATAATCATGGAACGAGTCCTCTCTTCTTGTAGTGGTTTTAATTCATTACACCCATTTTTAGGAAACAAAAAAGCAGAGGTTTTTTCCCTCTGCTTTCCCAGCACGCTGGTGGTTTTTGTTGCTCAGCCTAAAAAGGCCCACCATCATGCTGGGGGGCTAAACCAATAATAAAAGCTGAATTGTCTGTTTGGTTGTTGACTGAGCATTGTGATTATTCCGTTTTGTTTTCTTTGAAGACCATGTTATTTTTCGGTCTCTGTAACGATTATAAGTAGGGGCTCCAAATCTGTCAAGAGAAGTTGCCATGGATATACCAAGTGTGTAGGAACTTCACATACTTGGCATATCCATAGTGGATACTTCTAACGTTTCTTCTCCCGCCGCTGTTTTGTACGGTACTCCTGGTAGAGCCTATCATCAGAACCCTTAACGCCCTGTCGAATGGTTGGAGGTAGAACTTTTTCACCTTGAGTTGTCTCGTTTTGCGCCTGTCTTTGCCCTGATCTCTGTGGCTGGCGATTCGCCGCCGAGCTGAAACTGCGTGGAATAAGGTCGAAGCGGGCGAGAAGAATAAGGATGATGACGAGTGTTGCCAGGAATAAGAGTGTTGATGTACGAATATCGATGACGCCGCCAAACAAGTTGAACCGACCGAGTTCGCTATCCAGTCCTATGCTGCGCAGAAACTGTGTCTCGTAGATACCCAGGAAGTTCGCACCGAGAAGATAGACACCCATACCAATGATGTAGCGCGTTTTAAAGAGGCCAGGCTGCGCAGTATTTGCCCTGTTTGGAACGGGTCGCGCTGCATTTGTCGTCTTACCCCCTGTTGTCACCTTGTTTTTAACGGCTGGCGTTGTCGCAGGTACTTCGGTTGTCGTTTTACCTCGTGTCGCACGAGCAAGGCGAGCCTGTGCTACATTATTCTCCTTTATTTCCTTAGTAGCAGCGTCTTGTTCGCTCTTGCGCACATTTGAGAAAAACCGAGGTAGTCTGCGTGATTCTGTTGGCGTAGGTGTTGGCACAACGAGGGATGTTGGCTCCTCAATAATAGGAGTGATCTCTTGTAGGGAGGCTTCGCTCTGCTCCCCCGTTTCATCTATTGCCACCTCGTTTCCTGATGGAGTGACGAGAACCGGTTTATTGCGTTGAGAACGCGATATGCGTCTTGCTCTTTTGTTGCTATTATATTCTTGGCTCATGACTGACCTCCCGAACGATCTGGATTGAATTGATTAAATGAGTCGTCTCCGTAAGGATCGCCCTGGTCAGAAAGAAGATTCCTGGTGCTGACCTGCTGATCAGGGAAGTTATTCGGTAGTATTTCTCTGTTATCTGCTTGCTGCATAGATGACGAAGGTGTCGAGTACAGGGACGATGCTGGATTTGAGTATGACGGTGGTGAAGATGGTATTGCCGGACGTGCAGGTGAAGGCAGCGATTGAGACTCGATGGATTGTGCTGGCTGCACTTGCGCTGCAGGTATCCCTGCTTCTATCGCTGCGAGACCCGCACGGGCAATTTCATCGTCGCGTCCAGGAGCGTTCCCACCACTAACTCCAATACCGCCAATCGTGGCACCACTGGAACGAATGGGCCAGCCGCCAGCCGCCATGATGAACTTACCCTCGCTCATCGTCGCCATACTCGAAGCGAAACCTGGGATACCCGAGCCCCACTGTGCTACCGAATCGGTGGATTGATTGAACATAACGGCTGTGCTGGCCTTGGCTATACTGATGTTTCCAGTTGCCCAGCCGTAGGGAGACATCATGCGCTCAAAGAGGACCAGGTGGCCTCCGGCATCGACAATAGCAATACTTACGGGACTACGCAATTCCCTCGCACGCTGCTTGCTTGCTTCCAATATTTTACGCGCCGTATCTATAGACATGCTCACGCCCGATAACTCCTTCTAAACCAACGTGTGGGGACCCTGGCGGTCGTATATGGTGAACCTCAACGTTGCGCCTATTGTACATCACCTACAGTGTACACGCAATGCATTGGCCTGATAATGATTCAGAACGATTTCATTGGGATGTGACGAACGTCGTAGAGGTTTCATTTATTACACCCGCGTTTGGCAATGAACCCATGTTGGTCTTGTGGTGACGAAGGGTGTAATAAATGAGACCCCTACGGGATAAGAGTGATGCGCTCTTTACGCCATGTCAGCTTACTATATTTCTCATCCACCAGTTGCTGTGCCATGTCCCATTCAGATGAACTCAGTTCATCTATCATAAACGGGGTGTTTAAGGCTATAGCGAATCCATTATGAAATGCCTCTGCTACTCTATCCCAGGAGGCATCGGGAATGAAGGTATGCAGTGGCGTTGTCTTCTCACGGTAGAGGGCTAGAGCCTGCTTGCGGGCAGCATCTGTTGGATAGTGCAGCAGGGCAAAAAACTCTTCTGAACGGTCATCTAACGGAAGTGAGCCTTGCTGGAGCAAGGCGTCATCCTTCCATACCTGGGCGCTTCCTACAAGTTTGAAGCCACCGCTGGTGAGATCGGCCTGCGTCGATGAGGCGAAACAGGCGGCTGAAGGATGCTTGCTGACACGCTCATCGCTCAACTCGGCACGCACACCCAACTGTTGCAGCGATGCGAGAAGCCCCTGCGCAAGATATGCGTAGGCCGCTACAACGCCCGAAGGAACATTATCCCGTTTACCAATAACGACGCTGTAGGTGAATTCGTCACGGTGATAGACGGCTCGTCCACCTGTGGGACGACGCACGAGAACAACTCCCTGCTGCAAGCAACGATCCTGCACTATCTCTCGCTCGACGCTTTGAAAGCGGCCCAAAGAGATAGATGGCTGCTTCCAACGGAACGTGCGCAGAGTGGCTGGAACCTCTCCTCTAAGATAGTGCGTTAAGATAGCCTCATCAATCGCCATATTCAAGGCCGCATCCTGTGAGTCCGTGTTGATGAAACGGTATGTTGTCTGCATGTGTACCCTCGTAACAGGCGACCACAAGAATCGCCATATATACATCAAGTAGGGAGACCTTTTGTGGGTCTCCTGTTGCACTCAAAGGAGACCCACAAAAGGTCTCCCTACTGTCGTGCTTTTGCCGTCTTCCATTTTTCGCGCTGATTTTCGCGTACCTGTTCTGATGCTGGTATGTAGGCTGCCAGGAACTCGTCACGGAACGCGATGTAGCGTCCGGCGAGAATCGCGGACCGTAATTGACTGGCGAGGCGCAACATAAAGCGAATATTGTGGATGCTGCCCAGACGGTAGTATAGTTGCTCCTCGGTTCGCGCGAGATGATGGACGTAGGCCGCGCTGTAGTTGCGACAGGTGTAGCAGTCGCAGCCCTCTTCGACGGGGCTGTGCTCCGTACGGAAACGCGCACCCTTGATGCTGACGCGGCCAAAGCGCGTGAAGAGTCCTCCATGACGGGCAACTCTGGTTGGTAAGACGCAATCAAACATGTCCATGCCCATAGCAACACCCATCACCAAATCCTCTGGCGATCCTACCCCGAGCAGATGGCGTGGTTTGTTCCTCGGCAGCGCAGGAGTAACGACACGGAGCATGTCCCACATCATCGCCTTGGGTTCGCCGACTGAAAGGCCGCCGATGGAGAGTCCTGGAAATGGCATGTTTCCAATGATCCGTGCGCTCTGTTGCCGCAGTTCCGGCTCAAAGGCTCCCTGTACAATACCAAATAGCGCTTGTTCAGGATTGTAGCGTTCTTTGGCAATTAAAGCACGCTCTTCCCAGCGATGAGTGCGCTCCATCGCCTCCCTTGCCGCCCGAGGAGGATATGGATAGGGGGCACAAATATCGAGTGGCAGGACGATGTCGGCACCCAGTTCGGTCTCAATCTGTATGACGCGCTCTGGAGTTAACATGTGCGGTGAGCCATCGAGATGCGATTTGAAGGTGGCACCCTCTTCGCTTAGCTTGCGCAAATGACCCAGGCTCCATACCTGAAAACCGCCACTATCAGTGAGGATGGGACCATCCCAGTGCATGAACGAGTGTAAGCCGCCAAAGGAGGAGATCAGTTGTGAACCTGGACGCAACATCAAGTGGTAGGTATTAGAGAGAATGATGCTTGCGCCAACATCTCGAAGTTCTTCGGGCGTGACACTTTTGACCGTTGCCTGTGTGCCAACAGGCATAAAAACAGGCGTTTGTATGACACCATGCGGCGTCTGAATTGTTCCTGCACGCGCCCATGTATCAGGGCATTCCGCGTCAATTATAAATGCAAATGATGCCATATATTTTCAAATCTGAAATTCTGTGGAATATGAGATGATCTGTAGGAACTCAATTTATCGCACCCATGGCAGCCTATTGTTCCTATGTATTCTCTCACAACCGTCAAGTAGCGAGGTTTTATGAAAGGATTATTCATGCTTGATGTTGCCACGTGCGAATAACACTTTATTTTGCATAAAGAAAGTATTAAAGAATGAGATAAAAAACAGCAATACTCGGGAAAACCTCTTGCAAATCAAGCAGAGATAGTGTATGCTTTCTTGCGGTATCCCATCTCGGTCTCGCATACAGTGCTCGTCCAGGGCATTCCATCCCACGCTGGTAGGGGGAGAGAACAACTGGTGACTCTGCAAGGATATGGACCCGGAGGACTACCAACATATCACAAGGAGGTCCCTAGTTGAACTTTACTGACAAAACCCTAAATTGCCGTGAGTGCGGAACAGATTTCGTATTCACCGCAGGCGAACAAGAGTTCTACCAGCAAAAAGGTTTGATGAACCAGCCCAGTCGCTGCCCTTCCTGCCGTTCTGCTCGTCGCACTGCGACAGGTGGGAGTGGTCGTTCTGAGCGTGCCCCACGAGAAATGCACACAGTTATTTGCGCTGAGTGTGGTTCTGAAACACAGGTCCCATTCTTGCCTAAGAATGACCGCCCTGTTTATTGCAGCCCCTGCTACGACAAGGTTCGGGTAGCTCGCAACTAAGCGTGCTATTCTGGCTCACTGGTTCGTGAAGCGGTCTGCATCATCTCACTTACAGTGAAGATGAGAACAGAATTTCCATCAGAGCGGAGAGGCAAAGCCGAGGTGTGTTCTTGGCTTAGCCTCGTTTTTATATTTTATCCCCCCATGGAATAAGGCTATCCTTCCCTGCGTTTTTCATTATAGTAAGAAGAAGGACTGCTCTTATCTATCTGATCTCGCCTTTCGCTCCATCATTTTGATAGGATACTTCACTATTTGCTTGACAGTAGCTTAATGCGCCCTATAATAAGGGAAGTAACATTTGTTTAGCATTGTGTAATCACGTATCCAAGCATGTGCTTTATACGTCATAGCATATGTAGTTATGTAGAGCGGAAGTATGGTTGGCGCTTCCTAGATAGAGATAGAGCAAATAATGCAAAGCAGGTAAGGTGGAAGAGCAGCAAAACCACCGATTTTGACACCGCTTACCCTTAACTAGAAACGGTGTCGTGGGAGACGAAATTGACCCCATCGAAGATAACGCTCGAGGACTTGTTGGCGGAGACGCGGCAGTACCTGGCTCCGCAAGATTTAGAGGGGATTCAACGTGCCTACGACCTGGCAAATGAAGCGCACAACGGGGCGATACGTCGCTCTGGAGAGCCGTATATCCAGCATCCATTGGAAGTTGCCCTCCTTCTCGCAGGAATGCGTATTGATGCCGATGGCATTATCGCTGCACTCCTTCATGATGTAGTAGAAGATACTCACTACTCACTGGAAGAGTTGCACGAACTGTTTGGACCCGCGGTCGCTAGTATCGTTGATGGTGTAACAAAGTTTGATGCCCTCGCCAAAAAACCAGCCAGGGAGGGTGAAGCAGAGCCACAACCTGACATGCCAGAACCTCCTTCTCCCTCTGATAAACGGCGTGAGCGTACAGAGACCGTGCGAAAAATGCTATTGGCGATGGCGGAGGACCCGCGCGTAGTTGTGCTCAAACTCGCTGATCGTCTCCATAACATGCGCACTCTCAGCGCCATGAAGCCATCCCAACAGCAAAACAAGGCACGCGAGACGAGCGAGATTTATGCTCCTCTGGCTCGTCGTCTAGGTATGTCAATCCTACAGGGCGAGTTAGAAGACCTGGCCTTGAGCTATCTGGAGCCAGAGAAGTACGAGTGGCTTGCTCGTGAGGTGGAGGAGGAGATGCAGCGACGCCAGCCGTACATCGACCAGGTATGTCTCACGCTTTGTGAGGAGATGGAACGGGCGGGCATTTGTGCCCAGGTGGATGCACGTCGAAAAAATCTGGCGAGCATCAATCGCAAGCTAGAGGATATGCCTCGTCAACAGAACGAGATGGGAGGCGATAGGGAGAATCAGAGCGCGATCAGCCAGGTACACGACATGGTCTCCTTTCGTATTCTGGTCGATACCGATCATGACTGCTACCTTGCACTTGGACATATTCATGCATTATGGAGACCTAAAGACGGGCGCATTAAGGACTTTATTGCCACACCAAAGCAAAATGGCTATCAGTCGCTACATACAACCGTTTTTTGTCTGAACAACAAGCTTGCGGAAATTCAGATTCGTACACATGACATGCAGCGTACAGCAGACTATGGTATCGCCAGTTACTGGTATCTACAAGAGCGGGTCGGCAAAGAAGAGGCATCACCGAGCAGCTGGCGTCTCTCCTACCGTGAGATGGTCGCGTGGATTGAGCAGTTGCGCGAATGGCAACGCGCCCTACCACAGAGTGCCGACGAGTTTGTCGAGGCGGTCAAGGGTGACATCTTCCAGGAGCAGATTTTTGTATTTACTCCCAAAGGCGAGGTGAAAGACCTGCCGCGTGGTTCTACGCCGCTTGATATGGCGTACCGCATCCACACCGATCTGGGAGATCATTGTGCTGGCGCTCGCATTATTACCAATATGGACGATACGGGGCGGTTGGTGACGCGTCTCGTCCCCCTTGACTATGAGTTGAAGGGCGGTGAGATCGTCGATATCATGGTGAACCGCACCATACATCCGACCCGTGACTGGCTCTCTTTCGCGCGTACGGCTGCCGCTCGCACAAAGATTCGCCGCTATCTAAAGACGTATGAACGCGAGATCAACTTGCAACTTGGGCATGAGCGTCTGGACATGGCTCTTAAAGCGGCACGAGCACCAGGATTGAACGAGAAAATAGAGGAACTTCTTCAGCGGTTGCGCACTGACGACGTTGCAGCAAGTGATACACTGAAGAAGTATGCAACGCTCGAAGATATCTATGTGGCGCTGGGACGTGAAGACCTTTTGATAGAGCAGGTGATGGTGCATCTATTGCCATTTTTGCAGCAGTATGACCTATCTCTCTTTGATGGTGCTAAGGCCAGAGACGAGAAAAATGGGCATTACCCACATAATGAGAGCATACAAGATGTTCGGACGGTGAGCCTTGCACAGTGCTGCTGTCCCATCCCTGGTGATGCAATTGTTGGCTTGCTTAGTCCAAGCAAGGGAATGTTGGTGCATCGAAGTGATTGCCGCGTGCTGCGTCGGCGGCGCAGTAGTCAGAGTCAGAACGGGCTTATTGATGTGAACTGGCTTCAAATCGAGCCAGACCACTACCTGGCACCCGTTACCATCGTTGCTCATGACCGAGCAGGATTGCTGCGCGATGTAGCGGCGGTCGTCACCGATGCTGGTGTCAACATGATAGCTGTCACCTCTATGACGAATGCTTCGTTGCAAAAAGCGGTGATTACTGCCACACTAGAGATAGCGGCTGCGAATGGTGTCATTGACCAGATCGAGCGCATTTTCCGACGCTTACGCCAGGTCAAAAACGTGATAAGTGTAGAGCGTGCGCTGAGTACGAAATAATGTGGTGTTTGTGCGTTGCGTAGCCGGGCATGGCGACCCTTGCGGTCGCCACTCCATACAACGTACGTGCGCTACTATCGTATACTGTAGTGGCGATCCTTGCGGTCGCCATGAATGGATCACTTTTACAGTATCAACAAAAAATATTAAAGAAAATGTATAGGCGCTTAGGCGAGATATAAACGATTATGGTAGATAGGTTTGTAGAACAACGAGCAATACCTCCTGATTACTTAGAAGAGATAGAGCGACTCCTCACGCTTGTACGGCGTTATATGACCTCCGCAGAGGTCAACCGGGTCATTGAGGCTCTCCACCTCGCACAGGAGACGTGTAAAGGTATTGTGGGCGAACGCCCAATTCCACCACTTGAACATGCCCTGGCGGTATCCACAATTCTTGCGCAATTGATGCGTGTCGATGCGGTTGGTGTCTCCGCGGGCCTTATCTTTGAGGCTGTTGATGCCGATCTTCTATCCCTTGAAGAGGTTGAGCGCGTATTGGGAACGCCTACGGCGCGTATTGTTGGCAGTGTGTTACGGCTGAACATTCTTGAACGAAAGAAGCAGAGCGTTGTCGGCGGTGCATCAAAAGGTAGTGATGACCGCGAGGAGGCTGCGGCGACTATACCTGTTGAGAATAAGAAGCGGCGTATCCGCGAGGCGATGCGCCGTCAACAAGCTGAGACGGTGCGCAAAATGTTTATCGCCATGGCGGACGATCCTAGAGTGGTGCTGATGAAACTCGCCTATCGCCTCCACGCGATGCGTCTCGTCAAGAATCCCACTTATGAAGGAGATCGCCAGGATATGCTGACAATGGCACAGGAGACGCGTGAGATTTACGCGCCACTGGCAGGACGCCTGGGAATGTCACGTGTGGAAAGCGAGCTAGAGGACCTTGCCTTTAGTGTGTTGGAACCCGAAAAATATGCATGGGTGCGCGACGAGGTTGAGGAGGAGAGCAAACAGTGGCGTTCCTACGTTGAGAGCGTGTGCGCGCTTCTACGTAAAGAGATGAAGGCCATCGGAGTCAAGGCGGAGGTATCAGGGCGTGTCAAGCATCTCTATAGCTTCTACAAGAAGGTGCGCCATAACGCAGGCGATGTCGAAAATTTGGACGACTTGAAGAGCGCCTCCGATATCAAACAAATTCATGACCTGATAGCTTTTCGCATTTTGGTTGACACAACGCAGGACTGCTATGTTGCTCTGGGGCATGTCCATAGCCTCTGGCGGCCTAAAGAGGGGCGTATCAAGGACTTCGTCGCCAATCCCAAGCCGAATGGATATCGTGCGCTTCACACCACCATCTTTTGCAAAGACGATCATCTTGTAGAGGTGCAAATTCGCACGCATGAGATGCACGAGATGGCGGAGTATGGCGTAGCCATGCACTGGCACTATAAGGACGTTGGAGATCATGCCTCTGCCTCTGCGAAGGAGTTGCTATCGTGGCTACGTCAACTTGCCGACTGGCAGCGTGAAATTCATTCGTCCAATACGAGTGATACCGACTTTGTCGAGGCGGTCAAGGATGATATCTTCCAGGAGCAGATTTTTGTCTTCACACCAAAGGGAGAGGTAAAAGATTTACCCGTTGGCTCTACACCACTTGATTTTGCCTATCGCGTTCACTCCAAGGTAGGCGATTCTTGCGCGGGGGCGCGTATCATTACGAATTCTAATAATGGTGATGGCGATCGGCTTGTAACGCGCATGGTGCCGCTCGACTACGAGCTGAAGAGCGGCGAGATTGTGGATATTGTGACGAACCGTACGGCCCATCCAACGCGCGATTGGCTTACCTTTGCACGTACGGCTGCCGCTAAAAGCAAAATACGTCGCTATCTCAAAACGCACGAGCGCCATATCAACATTCAAATTGGCCGCGAGCGGCTCGACCGCGAACTCAAGGTGCTGGGGGCACGTGGCATTGAAAGCTTGACCGAGGATGCCGAGAAATGGCTCTGCGAAGAGTATCGCATGGCTGAATTCGACGACCTCCTGGCGGCTATTGGAGCCGACGATGTGAGACCTCACGCGGCGGCAGTCAAGGTAACTGAGCGTTGGCTGCGTGACAGTAAAGAGTCAAAGGATAACAAAGAGGACGAAGAGCCACTGGTGTTGTCCTCCTCTATAACAAAACAAGGGACCTCGGCCAGCTTGCAAGTTGCAGGCGTCAGTGGCTTACTCACGAAGCTTGCGAACTGCTGTTGTCCACTGCCCGATGATGAGATCGTGGGCTTTATTAGTCGCGGCAAGGGAGTCATCGTTCACCGTGCCGACTGTCGCAATCTCAATCGCTACCGTGAACGTGACCGCGAACGCCTCATCAACGTAAGCTGGTCAGGCATGAGTCAAACATGCTATCTCGCTCCGGTCATCATTCAAGCACGAGACCGTGCGGGACTGATTCGTGATATTGCCACCGTCGTCTCCGATGTGGGCGTCAATATGACCACTGTGAGCACGCATGCGAGTACAAGTCAGGGCGGAAGCCGGGGAACCGTGGTGGTAAGTGCCACTCTGGAAGTCAATGATATGGAGCAGATGCAGCGTCTCTTCACGCGTCTGGAAAGGATTAAGGATGTAACCCACGTCGAACGCGATTTGGGAAAACGCTCATAAGTGTAGTAAAGAAAGCATTCCTATGTTTCTGAAATCGCTGTACCGCTGCATGAGTACTGACTCCGTCAGAATGCTTGTTGTGATTTGTGGCCTTCTATTTTTCATCACTGCATTCATCTATGTACAGCTTGGCTTTCTGCCTTCTGGTGATGAGCCACACTACCTTGTCATAAGCCAGACGCTGCTGAAATATCACTCTCTTGATGTAATGTTAGACTACAAAAACGCCGATTATCGTAGTTTCTATCCAATACCCCTCATTCCTCAAGTCACCCACAATACAACAGGCAACCTCCTTCCCATGCATGATATCGGGGGTCCTATCTTATGGCTAGTTCCGTACTTTCTTTTAGGCAGATTGGGGGCTGTCTTCTTTATCTCGTTCATCTCGGTTCTCATAGTGGTGAATATTTATAAATTTCTGCTCACAATGGGGATTAATGAACGCTGTGCGTTCCTCGTGAGCCTTGCGTATGGAATTGCTTCGCCTATCTATCTTTATGCTCATCTCACTTTTGTAGAACCTATTGGAGCTTTCGTAAGTATCTATGTGCTAAGAAAAATATTTCAAAAAGAGATAAACGTTTCCGATCTGGTGATTAGCTCTACGCTCCTGGGAATATTGCCCTGGGTGCATATACGCTTCGCACTTATAGAGATGCCCTTATTTTTCTTCATGCTCTATAGAGTGTATAAGGATAATAAGCTGAAGAATATCAAACATTATTTGTATTACCTTATCCCTGTTACCTTGTTGTTCGCTGTGTTAGAGCTATATAACTATAAGGTTTGGGGAACGCTCAATCCTGGTATTGACCAGATCAACAACAATAATATGCCTTTTGCAAGAAATCCCTTACCAGGCATGTTAGGCATCTTCTTTGACCAGGAATACGGAGTGCTGCTCAACTTCCCCATATTTATTTTTCTGATTGTTGGAGTTATTGTAGCAGCTAAAAAGAAGTTTGGTATCTATAACGTGCTAGTGCTTATCACCTCTATTCCCTATGTCGTGGCCTTTTCTACATTAAGGCATTGGTCGGGTGGGTGGTGTCCACCAGCGCGTTTTCTCATGACCTTGCTGCCGCTTTACTCTTTCTATATTGCCTATGCTTTACAAACGATTGACAGCAGAGCCTCTCGTCGGTTATTAACCTTTTCCCTTGTTTATGGCTTTGTATACAACATACTGTCTCTATTACCTGCTCAGAATGGATTTAATGGTGAAATAGGTTACAACCACACGCTAATTTATCTGCAACTCTTTGGGCATCGTCTAACCGATCTTTTTCCCTCTTTCTTTCTGCCCAATCAAGGAGGAATGATCGCGGTATGGGTACTCTTGTTTGTGGCAATATCGCTCTTTATGATATATTCAGGGCGTGTGGAGCAGAAAAAAAGCTAAGAAACCTTGTTGGAGCAAAAAATGTTATCTGTACTACAAGCATACCAGGTATCTATAAAAGAAAATGAGTATTTCGATGCGAAATCAGCACAGCGGCAAATAGCAGTACTTCTTACTTTCTTCATCATTTCAATTCTGGTTTATGTCCTGCTCTCCCTTGTTGCGCAACCACTTGGCAAGCCTTTTGAAGCATTCATGTCGGTGTGGGGCATCTGCTTTCTTGTATATTTCCTGGCCTGTCTCTGGATAATGAGCACCCGACCTCTGTCGGGACGCTGGTACTGGGTGGAATTAGGCATCATCTTTGCCGGGGCTATCATTTTTCGCGTCATGCTGCTCCATTTGCCGCTTAGCCTATCGCGTGATGCATGGCGCTATCTTTGGGACGCGCGGGTCATTTTGTATGGCTATAGTCCCTACCAACATGTGCCCTTTGATAAGGTGTTAGTTCCACTTCGTGACACTGTCTTCGCGCAAACTCCATATCGAGCAGCCTTGACACCATACCCTCCAGCAGCAGAGCTGTTTTTTGTGCTGGGCTATTTACTGAACCCCACGAATCTGATAGGACTGAAGTGGCTCTTTGTCCTGATGGATATTGTGACCTGTGCAACGCTAATGGTGTTCCTGGCATGCAAGGGACGCGACCCACGTTACTTTATTATTTATGCCTGGTCTCCGTTACCCATCGTTGAGTTCGCTGTTCAGGGACACGTTGACGCCATTACCATCGCCTTTACCATAATGGCGGTTCTGAGTGCGACGAGTTCGAGGCGAGGAGTACGCGTGCTTGTAGGGATATTTGTTGGATTAGCTACGCTCACAAAGGTCTACCCTATTGTTCTCCTGCTGGTTCTAATGCGCCGCCGTGATTGGGAACTGCTCATCGCGTGCGCGCTGACTATCGTGTTGGGCTACCTCCCTTTTCTCCTCCTGAACCATGGACATGTTCTTGATGGAAACTTCCTAACTGCAGCCATAGGTCAACATGAGGAGCACTTAGGTATTATACAGACCCCTCTCTTCGGCATAGGAATGAGTCTACATATCAAAGCAGCGGTAACTGCTCTGGTAGTACACGTTGTTGAATTCTTATTAGTCGCGCCAACTGTAATTCTTGTGTTCGTGCAACGCATAAGGGGTCGTATGAGCATGGAGATGGCAATACTGATTCTGATTGCCACGGTCCTGATAGTCTATGCACATGTTTTCCCCTGGTACGCAATCGCGCTCCTACCATGGATTACGCTGGTGGCGGTGCCGATATGGAGTGTGAAGAGATTTAGTGCTAAAGGTTTGGCAGTAGCAACGCTCTGGTACTTCACTAGCACTGTCACAATAAGCTACATTCCAGCTTTGAAATCACTTGATAATACAGCGAACTGGTCGACTTATTATGTTGTGAGCTTCGGTGTTATGCTGCTTGGGCTGGGTGTTGCGCTAGCAGTTGCGCGACGACAGAACACCGTATCTTCTTCATTTGCGTAGTAGTCTTTGTGTCGGGTTTTGCCTCCAATCGTATACTCAAGGGGAAGGAAGGCGAGGTCCGCGACAAAGGGCAATGGACCCGCGTTATACTACACGAAAAGGTTCTAAGAACAGGTGCTGGTGCTCGCAGTAAGCAGGAGGGACATGATAGTAAACGATGAGTTGCGGTTGCCAATACAGATGTTCCAATGTGTGTAAAGAGAAGAAGTTCATAGAAGATTGTTAGTACGAAAGATGACAAAAGAAAATTTAGAAGATTTTACTCAGGAAGCTGTTCCGTCAGAAGGGATGGCCCGCCGTGATTTTCTCAAACTTGGTGCTCTGGGAGCGATGTCGGGCTTGTTAGCTGCCTGTCAGGTTGGACCGTCAGCGCTCGGCAACGCGACGCCAAGCCCCGCCAGGCAGGCTTCACCCACTGGGGGACCCTCACCCACCAGTCCCGACTGGTCGACGCTCGCCAGAAGCCTGAAAGGAACACTCGTCAGGCCAGATAGCCCGCAGTACTCGACCGCGCGCCAGCTCTTCAGTCCGCGCTTCGATAACGTACTGCCAGCGGCGATTGCCTACTGTGTCTCGCCTGCAGATGTACAAAGCTGCCTCGCCTTTGTGCATCGGTTTGGCCTGCCGTTTGCACCTCGCGCTGGTGGACACTCCTACGCGGGCTATTCGACGACCACTGGCCTGGTGCTAGACGTTACACGCATGAGTGCGGTGACAGCGAATGTGGGCGCTGGGACCGCCACGGTGGGAGCGGGGGCGCGACTGATTGATGTCTACTCGGGGCTTGCGCAGCACGGGCTGGCGCTTCCGGCTGGCTCCTGCCCGACAGTGGGCATCGCTGGCCTGACACTTGGAGGTGGGGCTGGCGTCCTCGACCGCAAATTCGGCCTGACCTGCGATAACCTGCTCGCGGCACAGGTCGTCGTGGCCGATGGTCGCGTACTCACCTGTGATACCAGCCACGATCCCGACCTCTTCTGGGCACTGCGCGGTGGAGGTGGAGGCAACTTTGGCGTGGTCACTTCGTTCACCTTGCGAGTACACCAGGTTGCTACTCTGTCGCTGTTCACATTAAGATGGCCGTGGGGGAGTGCCATTGACGTGGTCGATGCCTGGCAAGCCTGGGCACCACAGGCACCGGACGAACTGTGGTCCAACTGCTTGCTCGATTCCCCCGGCAACAAGAGCGCCAGTCCAGTCATACAAGTGAATGGCGTCTATGTCGGCGATGTCGCACCACTAAACACACTGCTGCAACAACTGACCAGTCGGATCGGTGTCGCGCCCATGAGTCGTTACGTGTCGAGTGCTAGTTTGCTTGGGGCAATGCTGTACGAAGCAGGCTGTTCAGGCAAGACCGTGGGCGAATGTCACCTACCCAGCCAGGACCCGAACGGTCAGGTACAACGGGACACCTCTGGCGTCAAGTCCGATTACTTCACTACTGCCTTGCCACGTCAAGGCATCGAAGCTCTAGCAAACGCGGTTGCCCGCCGCCATGCCTCCTCTACCCTGGGCGAGGGTGGCATCGGAATCGATGCGTATGGTGGTGCAATCAACCGTGTAGCTGCGGACGCAACAGCCTTTGTGCACCGTAATGCGCTGTTCTCTGCTCAGTACTCGGCTAGCTGGAACGCGAGCGATCCTGCTTCCGTCGTCGCGGCGAACCGCTCCTGGCTGAGCAACACATGGCAGGCTATGCGTCAATATGCCAGTGGGGCTTCCTACCAGAACTACGTTGATCCTGACCTGGCTGATTGGCAGCACGCGTATTATGGCACCAACCTGTCGCGACTACAGCACATCAAGGCCAGCTACGACCCTGGAAACTTCTTTCATTTCGACCAGAGTATCCCGCCAGCGAGCGGAGCCTGAGCCATGAGGCAATAAAAAAGGGGCAAGTTGGTGAGGATGCGAGTGGGATTCCACCATTTGCCTCTTTTTTTATTATCCTATATCGGGTTTAGCCTCGTAGACGATCCAACACAGGGGGCTGGCGTAGCTTTGCCAGTGCTCCGGCTTCGATCTGGCGAACACGTTCGCGGGTAATGCCAAGCTCGCGTCCAACCTGCTCAAGAGGGTGGGCCTGACCATTGCCTAGGCCGAAGCGCAACTGTAATACAAGTTGCTCTCTTGGTGTAAGCACGGATTCGAGAACGCGCTGCACCTCGTCTTTAAGCGTCTGAGTTGTAGCGATGTCCTCTGGGGAGGCAGAATCGGTGTCGGCTAACACATCGCCCAGTTCCTGCTCCTCGTCTTCACCGACGGGAAGTTCAAGCGAGACGGGAGCACCAGGGGCAGCCTGTAACTCGACCATGCGTATTGGGTCTAGTCCGGTAGCCTCAGCCAACTCGATCTCTGATGGCTCACGGCCAAGTTCCTGGAGGAGGCGTTGACGCTCACGACGAATGCGGTTGAGCGCAGTGTTTACATAAACGGGAAGTCGAATAGTTCTGCCCTTATCCGCTACCGCACGGCTGATGGCCTGACGAATCCACCATGTCGCATGAGTGGAGAAGCGATGGCCGCGACGCCAGTCATAACGCTGGACTGCACGGATAAGTCCGATATTGCCTTCTTGAATCAAGTCAAGGAGTGATAAGCCACGTCCGACGTAGCGTTTGGCGATGCTGACGACAAGACGGAGGTTTGCCAGCACAAATTGCTTCCGTGCATCGCGATCACCCATCTCGATGCGCTTGGCAAGCTCGACCTCACGCTCGTGCGTAATCATCGGGACACGTCCAATCTCGCGGAGATAGGTCATTACGGCATCAGACTCGCCCGCATCGGTGGCGTTTACCGCGTGCTCGTCTTGCTCTTCCGAGCGTCGACGGCGCATTACTGGGCGGCGCGCGGGTTGTTCCGCCTCAGTTACTACTGTGGGGAGCGCGAGGATGGATGGCGGTTCCAGTTCAGGTGGCTCTTGCGGAAGGTCCTCTTGCATATCGGACATATCGTCCAACTCAAGAGAGGCTGGTTCCAAACTGGATAGGTCTTCTTCTAATTCTGGTTCATCCTTCTCCACCTCTTCCACATCATCTTCTGGTGTATAATCGAGGTCCTTGTTGAGGAGTTGTTCGACGATATCGAACGGCTTCTCAAGGTCCGTCGGTGTCTCTGAATTCGTCAAGGCAAGCGTCGTTCCCGTCATGGCACGCTCTAAGTCAATCATTGTGCGCCCTCCATGAAAAGTAGTATCCTAAGCAGCAAGATACGTCATTTGTCGGTCCGGTCCTACACTCAGTGTAAAACGAACCTTTATCGGAATGTTTTGACCGAGTGTCTAGTTGGGAGGAAATCAAGGACGTACATCCTGTCTCTACAGGTAGCTAATATATACAAGTACAAACAGAATGAGACCGGAAAATATTCCATGCTCTCATTATAACGCATCTTGCCTTTTCATTCTAGTCCCCTGACACCCATTTATGCTGTCTACGGAACGAATAATTCTCCTCTTCCTTGTTATACGTTTGAAAAAGCATTAAAGTGGCAGCGCTGCATATATATTTTTCACTAAGGTGGAAACGTTCCCGTAGAGGTATCACTATGGGGATGCCCTAATTGAGGTGATATATCCGCGGTAGGCACGTGTTCCTTTGATATTGCGCTGCGCAAGGTGAAGAGCCTGCGAGGACGAGCATATTCTTTCTCCATGGAGGTGGGAGATTTCACAGTTCTTGCCTGTCGTACTAACCTGGCGAGGCGAACGATGAGCAGAATGACGATCAATAGCGCCAGGACAAAGCCTGAAAATGCTCCTAATATGTCGCCGACCGCCTCCCAACTCGCGCCAAAGATGTAGCCAAGCACAAGTGGAATGAGTGCTCCGAGCACTTCACCCAGGAAGTCATAGAGCAAAAAGCGTCGATATGGATAGAGTTCGGCTCCCGCAAGAAGATTGATGATGCCTCCAAAGCCTGAGAAGAGAAAACGACTGAGGAAGATTGCCCACGCACCGCGACGCTTAAAGTAGTCATGGGCCAATGTGATTTTTGGTGGTGAGAGTATACGAAAACGTCGTTGGTGTTCAAACCAGGCCAGGATACGACTTGCTATGCGTCTACCCAGGAGATAGCCTATGCTGTCGCCGCAAGTAGAGGCACTGATTGCGATGAGCGCCAGGACAACGATGTTAAAGTCTCCGAGGGCGGCAAATGCTCCCGCCGCGAGCAAGACGAGACTGATTGGAAGGGGAAGGCCAATTGACGCAACGCATACACAGAGCCAGAGGGCGGGATAGCCATACTGCTGAAGCCATGTGAGCAATGTAGTAAGGAGGAATGAGTTCACCGTACAAACCTCCTCATCAGGAGAAGATGACGTATACTTGTGTGCGTAGGTGTGTACTTGTGCTGCTTGCGATAGGTAAGAATGGACATTTGTAACTCATGAACAACCTCAGAAACAGGACGATGATAACGCGCTGCGAGCACATGGAGTGGGACATGACGTGGGGGGTGTTGACCAGAGATGTGCAGCGATTGATAGAGGTAGCTTTCAGGAACATGATACGTATGGGCAACGTAGGGAACGGTCATCCAGGGGCGAATTGTGCTTACATCGCCTTCTTTGGCGAGTGTGTGTTGCTGCTGAAAGGTGTGAACCGCTTGAATAGCTGTGAATGCTGCAAACGCTGTACCCACCAGCGCAAGGCATAGTAGGATACCTATGATGATAATAGTTACACGCGTATTCAATAGGGTATATCCCTTGAGTAACCGCAAAGGTCGCCCTTACTATGATACGATGATAGTTTTCCTGGTGCGATGTTCTTTGGTCTTTAGCATATCAGATTTTCCCATTCATAGCAATTGCTATTCTTGCCTCGGCTCTATTAAAAACAGCGAGGTCGGAGGGCGGTTGCCTTGATGTACCTCTGTGGTAGAATATTGGATATGAGTACAGATGCACAGCTTTTACATGTCACCATCAAACGCATAGATACCAGTTTGCCTTTGCCTACTTATGCTACACCTGGGGCTGTGGGCTTTGACCTGCTCTGCCGGGAGGAGACGGAGATCGCCCCGCGTAAACTGGGACGTATTCCAGGTAATGTTATTGTACAGACACCGCCGGGCTATATGCTCCTCTTGACGATGCGCAGCAGCACGCCGCGCCGGAAAGGGCTACTCGTTCCGCATGGTATGGGCGTGATCGATCAAGATTACTGCGGAGAGGGTGACGAGTTGATGGTGCAGGTCTACAATTTTCGTGATGAGGCGGTCACGGTACAGCGAGGCGAACGAATCGCTCAGGGAATGTTTGTGCCGGTGATGCGTGTTCTCTGGGACGAGGTAGATACCGTGGGCAAGGGACGCGGCGGTTTCGGAAGTACGGGGATATAAGGGGGATCAGGGTAGATTATGCTTGTGCCAGATTATTATGCTCGACTCGAAGTCTCACCGAATGCCACACCTCCACAGATCAAATCAGCTTATCGTCGTCTTGTACGCCTGTATCATCCTGACCTGAATAAGCAGGCGCAAGATACGCACATCAAGCAGCTCAACGAAGCATACGCCGTTTTGAACAGTCCCGCAAGACGTGCAGCATATGATGCTCTGCGTTTAGAGGAGCAACGCGCTGCTGTCATCGCTGAAGCGATACATCGGCGACAAGAGGCGGCTAAACGCAAGCAACAAGAAGCGAAGATGACCTGGCCTCAAGGGATTGCTGGCTTCTTCAAGGAATTGAAAAAGGGCATGCGGGAAAATTGATTCAGGCGATATAAGCCAGACTTTTTGACATGTTCCGTATTACGCTGCCAGCCCGTTAAGGAGCGTGCGAGCGAAGGCTTCGTCAGGAGCAGTGGCTATTTGTTTAGCAAGAAGGTCTAAAGCATCTGGTTTATTCAACTGCGTTACTCGTGGCTCTGCAATCTCGACCAGGTTTGGAAAGCGCGCCTGTACAACATAAAGCACTGCTCTGTGCCATGTTTGTACCTCTGCACGCTCTGCCGCACGTTCTTCACGCTCTTGAATGTAAGGGTCTTTTTCTAACAGTTCATCAAACATACTCAACTCCTTAGTGACACGAACTTTGTCTTGCAATGGAATAGTCTTTACACGTTCCAAAAGAGTACGAAACCATATAAGCCGACGTGATAACTGCTGATCTTTGTACTGCTCCTTCAATTCGTCTATAGCTTGCAAGAGAACTGGTGCGTCTGCTCCACGCATTGTTGGCAACAACGGATACATAGTGACTATGTGGTCTCTGATATACTGTTGAGCATCTAATTCATATAGCAGTAGCGTTTTGAAGTGGAATGTTAGTATTTCTTGTTGCCCACTCATCTCCCGTAAAGGAGACCGCACTATGCTGTCGTGGAACGGATAAATAATCATAGAGACCACAGGTAGCTTGTGTTCTTCAAGCAGAAGTGCATGGTAGATTAGCATACGATAAGCCATTCTACTATTGGCTCCTGTCTCAAGTTCGAGGTGAAGCACATGCGGCTCTCCTCGATACAGAACCTGATACACCTTATCTGCACGCAATGGCGGTTGTGGTTTGAGAACCTCGGTGTTCAATTCACCCACTAACTCCGCGTCTGGCACAATATACTTTAGTATCTCTGCGGTCTGCTCTCGAAAAAAAGCTTTCAGAGATGAGTCATAGGGTTGTTTTTGATGTTGTGTCACGCATATGCCCTCCTACGTTTCCTCATCAGCATTATACCATGAAATGGTAGAGACCGATCTATCGCGTCCTCGTGCGGGAAGCAAAACCTGGACGAGGACGCGATAGATCAGTTTCTACGGGAGTAGTTTGGCTAACGCTGTTTTATACGCTTCATAGGTTCCGCTGTCGAATAGGACGAACATGACTTGTTGCAGGCTGGTGGGCTTCTTGATATACTCGATTACCGTTCCTAGTGCGATGGGAGCGGCTTGCTCGACGGGGTAGCCGTAGATGCCTGTGCTGATCGAGGGGAAAGCGATGCTTTTGATGCTGTGCTCCTCCGCGAGTTTGAGGCAGGTCTGGTAGGCACTGGCGAGGAGTCGTGCGTCTTCGTCTCGCCCGCGATAGATGGGACCAACGGCGTGGAAGACGTATTGTGCTTGAAGTTTTCCCGCCGTTGTCGCTACCGCACTGCCTGTGGGACAGCCATCAAACTTGGAACACTCTGTCATGATGGCCGATCCACCTGCGCGGTGAATTGCGCCATCAACACCGCCCCCACCTCTGAGTGCCGAGTTTGCCGCGTTGACGATGGCATCCACCTGCACCTCTACGATGTTGCCTCGCAGCAGTACAAGCGTGACGCCGTTTATGGTGTGAGTTGACATAAAATCTTCCATTCTATAATAGCAAGCCGAATGGCTCCTCCAGAAGTCGCTTCACCTCTTGTAAGAAGTGGGCGGCGATTGCTCCGTCGATGGCGCGGTGGTCGGAGGAGAGTGTGACCTTCATGCGGTCGCGCACGACGACCTGACCATCGACGACGACAGGAGTAGGCGTGATTGAGCCAACGGCGAGTATAGCAGACTCTGGTGGGTTGATGACGGCGGTAAAGCTGTCCACGTCGAACATGCCGAGATTGCTTACGGTGAAGGTACCTCCACTGAAGTCCTCGGGTCGCAGCTTGCCCTGTCGAGCCGCCTCTGCCAGGCGGCGCGTTTCATGGGCGAGATCGAGCATGCCGCGCTGGTCGGCATTGCGTACCACTGGTACGACCAATCCCTGTTCCAGGGCAACGGCTACGCCAATATTGACCTGTTTCTTCTGGAGGAGTCGATCTTCCGCGAAGGAGACGTTCATCTCAGGCATGCGTGCCAGTGTCCGCGCGACGGCTTTGACGATAAGATCATTAAAACTGATCTTTATTGCCGAAGGGTCATTCGCGGTGTATGCGTTGATCTGCTTGCGCAACTCGGCGAGCTTGTCAGTATCGATCACGCTGGTGACATAGAAGTGAGGTGCTGTCTGCATGCTCTGTGAAAGCCGCTTAGCGATGGTACGGCGCATAGTGGAGAGCGGAATTTCGACGACATCACCTGCGCCAGTTGCAACCGGAGCGGGTGATGGCGAGACAATCCCTGGTTCTGGTTTCGGCTCGACGTAGGTCTCAGAGAACGGAAGTGTAGTCGCTGTAGTCGCTGTAGTCGCTGTAGTCGCTGCTTGCGTTGGAGATGCAGCGGCAGGATGTGTAGTAAGTGCTGACTCCACGTCCAATTTGATGATGCGCCCATTGGGTCCGGTACCGTGAATCTTCGTATAGTCTAATTGGTGTTCTTCTGCGAAGCGTCGTGCAAGTGGTGAGATGAAGACACGTCCTCGTTCGTTTGTGTTATAGACCCCGTTTGCTGGTACTGATTTGGGGGTGTTATCGGCCTTCTCAATGCCTGTGTTGCTAACGGGTGTTGGGCTACTGGCGGGCTTCATAGTGCCTGGACCGTTATCGCTGGTCTCACCAGGAAGCGGCTCATCGGGTGCGCCAACCAGGGCAATACCAGCACCAACTGCTGCCGATTCTCCTGCGGGTACAAGGATTCTGCGCAGGACGCCGCTGGCGAAGGCTTCTACCTCGATGTTGACCTTTTCGGTCTCGATCTCCGCGAGAGAGTCGCCCTTTTTTACGGGGTCGCCCTCTTGTTTGAGCCAGCGGATAATCTTGCCTTCTTCCATTGTATCGCCCATCTTGGGCATTTCTACTGTTTTCATTTTATTTCCCTATATATTGTTTGGGTGGGACGGGCGCGATAAATCGGGCCTCTACGCCTGATAAATCAGGCTGCGGTGGGCGCGATAAATCGGGCCTCTGCGCCTGATAATGCTTTTTAACAAAATAATGCGGTCATAGAAATGCTCCTGTAGGGGCGCAATTGATTGCGCCCGTCTCCTGTAGGGGCGCAATCAATTGCGCCCGTCTCCTGTAGGGGCGCAATTGATTGCGCCCGTAGCCCAGGCAGGGCGCAATCAATTGCGCCCCTACGGAGGGATCATTGCCGCATTATTCTATTCAAGGACATAATCAGGCTGCGATGGGCGCGATACATCGAGCCCCTACGAGAATTTACCTGCGAGCGAGGGCTGCGGGTACAATTGCTTTGACTGCGTTGACGACATCGACCTTTTTGGGCAGTGCGGCACGTTCCAGGATCTTTGAGTAGGGCATGGGAACGTCGGCACCGGTGATGTGCTGGATGGGTGCGTCCATATAGTCGAAGGCGTTTTCGTAGATGAGGGCGGCTAATCCCTGACCTGTGCCGTAGTATTTCCAGCCCTCTTCGGCAATGACCACGCGGTTCGTCTTCTGCACAGAGTCGATGATGAGGTCGATGTCGATGGGGCGAATGCTGCGCAGGTCGAGCACCTCAGCCTTGATGCCCTCTTTTGCCAGGTCCTCTGCGGCCTGCATCGAGACGTGGAGCATGCGCGAGAAGGTGATGATGGTCACATCGCGCCCGACACGCTTTATGTCTGCCTCGTTGAGCGGCACTGTGTATTCTACGTCCTCTTCGGGCACCTCGCCTTTGATATTGTAGAGCAGTTCGTGTTCGATAAATAAGACGGGATCGGGGTCGCGTACCGCCGATTTAAGCATACCCTTTGCATCGTAGGGTGTGGCGGGCATGACGACCTTGAGGCCGGGGATGTGGGCATACCAGGACTCGAACATCTGTGAGTGCTGCGCGCCACGCTGCGCGCCGCCACCGGATGGCATACGCACGACAAAGGGTACGGCTGGCTGCCCACCGAACATGTAGCGGAACTTGGCGGCATTGTTGACCAACATGTCGCTGGCAAGCAGACTGAAGTTGATGGTCATGATTTCGAGAATGGGGCGCAGACCTCCCAGTGCGGCACCGATAGCGGCACCTGTGATGACTTCTTCCGCGAGGGGCGTGTCACGCACACGCTTCTCACCGAACTCCTCAACCAGTCCCTTTGTGACGGCGTAGGTACCACCGTAGCCAGCGATATCTTCGCCCATAATAAAGACACGTTCGTCGTGCCTCATCTCTTCGCGTATAGCTTCGCGGAGCGCGTCACGATACGTTATTGTACGCATTTCCTCTTACTTCCTCTCATTGCGGTGGACGATGGCGGTGGAGCTGTCAACTAGAACGTCGGTGTACAGCTCTTCGAGCGATGGGTCTTCGCTGTTCTCCGCGAACTCGGCTGCATCTTCTGAGACCTGGTTGGCCTTCTCGTCGTTGGAGTCAAATTCAGCTTGTGTGGTGATGCCGTTGTCCAGCAGGTGTTTTTCGAAGATGCCGATGGGGTCACGCGTATTGCGCCAGTGCTGTTCTTCCTCACGAGTGCGGTAGTACGCGGGGTCGGCCATAGAGTGACCACGGAAGCGATAGGTTTTGATTTCGAGCAGGGTTGGTCCTCTTCCGCCACGTGCATACTCGACGGCTTGTGTCGCGGCTTCGTAAACGGCGAGAACGTCCATGCCATCAACCTGTGCGCCTGGTATACCATAAGCAGCCGCGCGGGGAAGAAGATCACTGATGGCCCATGCCTTTTCGACGGCCATACCCATCGAGTATTGATTGTTTTCGCAGATGTAGACGACAGGTAGTTTCCAGAGTGCCGCAAGGTTGAGCGCCTCGTGGAATGCTCCCTCATCGACTGCACCGTCGCCAAAGAAACAGCCGACTACGGTGTCTTGCCCTTGATATTGTGCCGCGAGTGCGACACCTGCGGCTATCGGCAGTTGCGCGGCGACGATGCCGTTGCCGCCAAGGATACCAAGCTCGTTGCTCCACATGTGCATGGAGCCGCCCTTTCCCTTGCTGCATCCGGTAATCTTGCCAAATAGTTCCGCCATGACCACGCGCGGGTCCATGCCCTTTACAATCGCGTGTCCGTGTTCGCGGTAGCTGCATAGAATCTTGTCGTCTGGACGAAGCGCGGAGATGCTTCCTACTCCTATCGCCTCTTGACCGATGTAGAGGTGCATGAAGCCGCCGATTTTGCCGCGCGTATATTCTTCCGCGCTCTTTTCCTCGAAGCGACGCAAGAGTGCCATTTTATAGTGCATGTCCAGGAGTTGTGTGCGAGTCAAACCAGATAGCGTCGCATTACTGATCGCCATAGGCCCCCCTTTATGTATGTTTATGAATGGTTATGCATATGTGATGCGGGTCTCATCTTCCCTGCCATACAGCATTGTATGTGATGAAGCCTTCTCGAACACATCTTTGTGTCGCTTTTTACCATTCATTTTACCCCATAGGTGGATAGGATGCTATAGGAAGGTTTTTTGCTTGTGATCATTACCAACATTACCGATATTCCCACTCGTTGTCGTGAGTGAGGCTGATGAAGTGAGGTGAGAGTGCGTGTGTAGGAAGGAGGGTTAAAAACCATTATCGCGCTCCTGGGGTAGGGTTGTGGGGCGCATGTGGGAGATGGGCAATGTTTTCCCCATTCCCACCCCGTGGGCGTGATACATCGTGCCTCTACATGATCTCCTCAACTAGTGGAGCTGTGAGGCTACGGTTCTGCATATCTGCCGGATGACGTTCAGCCCAGCTCCAACGGAGGGTTCTCCCTTCGTATACACGGCGATGATGTAGGTCTCTCGAGCCAATGTCACGATGCCAGAAGAGTTTACGGCCCAAAGGCCATCGGGACCAATTACCCAGCCATCTTTCATCGCTACAGTGGCTCCTATGGGCGCGGTGTCCCCTACTCCGCCCCGCTGATCTGCCTCCACACGCTCCATCAGGGAGAGGGCTAGATTGCGGTCGTGAGCCGTTAGTATTGTGCCTTGATAGAGGCGTGTCAGCAGATTCACCATTGTCAGGGGAGTGATCAGGCTGTAGCCCCAGGCATTGGGATTCGGGTACAGGCCAGTAATCCCGATTCTTTGGAAGAAACGCGTAACTCCCGCTGCGCCGCCAATTTCACCATAGTAGAGGGCCGAAGCCGAAGCGTTGTTGGAGTTCTCAATCATGGTCGTCAGCAGTCCCATTTCGCGGTTGGTGGGTCCTCGGCCCTGCCACTCGATCATATTGAGGAAGGTCAGCAGAATAGGCACTTTCATCGAGCTGGCCGTGATGAACTGGCCGGGCGCATTGTAAGTAGAGTAGCGGTGATGAGTCACATCATAGACCACTGCATTCATGATGCCGCTACTGTTGCGACTCAGATGCGCTCCCTGCGCGTTCGCCCGGTCTGATGAAAAGAGCAACGTGCCCCCGACGATGATCAAAAAGCTCATAAAGATAATTATGGAAACAAAGAAGGGTTTTTGCCATTTCATCCTCGCCAGATGTCTTGCCTGCTTCTGTACCTGCATCCTCTTGCTCCTCTTGCCTCTCTAACTGTATACCTCACGTGGTTTTCTATTACTTTACACGTATGATATTACGCCAAGGGACCGATTTATGTACATCTTTGGTACTATCTGCGGGCCTTACGTTTAGGGCTTAGACTGAGTACATTTTTCCTATTTTAATCAATTTCGAGTTCGTACTCTTTCGTCGCCTCTTGTAATGTCTCATTGAGGGATGTGAGCGCGGTATGAGGATCGACCGGCTCTTTCATCGCCTCGGCCTCGGGGTCGAGCCGATTCTTCACGGAGGGAAGGTCTCGGCGAAGATCCTCCATCAGCTCGATGAGCTTGCTGACCTTGCGCTCGGTGAGTAAGTTAATTTGGAGGTCCAGATGACGGCGCTGTTCGGCAAGCTTGCTTTGCCGATTTTGTGTGATGAGCACTCCTGTCGTCATGAACAATGCGCTGAAGCCAATGATGCCTTGAAGCCAGAAAAATGGTGCCGGATCGTTCTATGGTATGTGGAGGCTTGTTGCAGAGGTACTCACAAGAATCCAAAGTATGACAAAGAGCCAGATTAAGTAGAAGAAACTGGGGCGTCCCAGGTTCTGAATGACTTTTTCTATGAGTCGTTGGTGCCGACTCACCTTGCGTTCAGAATGCAGACGCAGGGCGACGATGGTCTCAATATCCTGGTCGAGGATGTCTGTTAATTCGGTAATCATTTTTTGGTCATTTGCCACTTTTGTGTTCCTCCCTTTACTTTCTGGGCTCTTTTGAAGCGGGAATAGTTGCGTTTATCCAATGTCTATTTGTGCCGTGCTCGTCTAATACGTGCGGTTTGACGTGCTCGTTCCACGAGAGACCTGGCACTCGAAAAGCAAGGGGATGCTCCTACAGGTATAACAGGAGAAATTCGCTGACTTTAGCGAAAGGCAAGGTTATTCCAGAGGAGGTTGTACAGCCTCCTCTAGAAATAGTGTGAGATCGGGCAACCACTACATGGTGACCGCCCGTATGCAATTGGCAGTGAGGGACAAATCACAACTACTTTTTGGTGATAGCTTCCGAAAGTTCCTTGCCGGGGGTGAAGCGCACACGATCTTTCGCGGGCACCTCGATGGTTTCTCTGTTGCGTGGGTTGACTCCCTTGCGGGCTGCGCTCTGACGCACCTTGAAGGAGCCAAAGCCTACCAATCGGACCTCGCTTCCCTCCTGAAGTGCCTCACGGATGGACGTGAGAGTTACCTCCAGTACGTCAGATGCCTGTTTCTGGGTGAGGCTTGCTTGCTTAGCAATGCGCTTTATCAGTTCTTGCCGACCAATGGTATTCGATGTGGACTCGGTTTTGTCTTCAGCCATGGGTTCAATATCCTCCTAACAACGATAACACACGTCGCATCCCCTGTCCCAATGAGCTAGCGTTGGGCCTGTGGAGCGGCATCACAACCTCACTGTCGCTAGAGAGTATAGCATGCGATTTTGAGAAATACAAGCGAAAGTCCGCATATTTCTTCAGAGTTACACCTCTTCATACAAAATCATTCCATCCTTTGTAGGATGTTGCTCGATATGCCCGTTATACCGCATGTATTCGAGGTGTGCCACGACCTCCGCAACCGCCATACGCTTCGTTTCATCGTTCTTCAAGCGATCCTTGAAGAGTTGCTCTGTGAGTTGATAGGCGTTCTGTGGGCGTTTATCGAGCAGCGTTAGAAGCTGCATCACGCGCTGATGGTGGTGTTCGGTGATCTCTTGTGTGCGCTCGGCAAGGCCAATGAACGGCTCACCGTGTCCGGGAAGTACGATACTTGCTAGCAAGCGGGAGACTTTCTTCAGTGAACTGAGGTAGTCGCCCAGAGGATTCTCGCGATCCTTCTCTGAGTAGAGACCGATATTTGGAGTGATGCGCGGCAAGACGTGATCGGCAGCGAGGAAGACGCCATCGCGCTCACGGAAGAGGACAATGTGTCCATCAGAATGTCCTGGTGTCCACAGCACGCGGTACTGGTCGCCTGCAAGATCAAGATATTCGCCATCTTCCACCGGTGTAATTGCCTCATGGGGTGGGACGCTCAAAATGCGGCGGCTCTCCTCGCGACTCATCTTATTGAGCCAGAGGGAGGTGCGCGGCAGGCCGTGGTTGACAAAGAAGTTCGACACGCTGCCAAAACGCTCAGGCATTGTCCCGGACCAGATGAGCTGCACACTCTCCTCATCTATCGAGTGCATATAGACCTTCGCCCCGCTCTGCTCCTGAAGCTCACCCGATAGTCCGATATGATCTGGATGGTGGTGGGTAAGGACGATAGCTTTCAAGTTGTTGATGCTCAAGCCAGCGCGTTGTAGTCCCGCAGTGAAGGCGGCGCGAGAGTCGGGCAGCCCCATCCCTGCATCGACGAGTGCCCAGCCATTGTTCCCCACGAGCGCATGCATGTTGACGGTGCGCAGTGGAAACGGGATTGGCACAGTAATCTTCCAGGCACCAGGTGCTACTTCGCGTGCTTCTGGAAGTGGCTCGTCTGGTCGTCGCGGTCGCTCTGATGAAGCTTGTTGCATGATCTGGGATTGTCCTTTGTTGTGGTATCTCTACTAGTCTGCTGTAATTAAGCGGTTACAGGTTGATTGTATGGTTTAGTTTGGGGGCGTGTCAAATATAAAAAAGCCCTTGCAGGACGGTGGGCGGTCTATCACACACGTCCTTACAAGGGCTTCTTGCGAAATTTATAGCTCGGGAGAGGTCTCGGCTAGCTGTTGGGCTTCATTGATCCAGGAGCGCACCTGGGCACGCGATGGGGCATGATAAGCGATTTTCTGACCGATGTGCAGTTCGCCCAATCGCTTGTGAAGTCGCTCCACGCTCTGCTGCTGCAAGGCTTTACAGCTAAGCACGCCAGCCTCTTTGAGCAGCATGGAGAGATCGCCTCCCACACCTCGCAGACGCATGAGATCAGCGCGACCGACCAGTTCTCTGAGCACCTGAGGTGAAACACCGACGTGCTGCGCGAGTTCCTCGCGTTGCTGCTGCGATTTGCCTTGATCCAACAGTTGCTGCGTGTATTTCAATCCATGAGCATGAAGCTTTTCCAATACCTCAGCGCTAATACCCTTCATCATAACGATTGGGTTATACATTGCATATTTTTTCTTGTACTGAACCATAGTTATCATGAAAATCCTGTTCTCTCTTCTTCGATGACATTCCGGCTCCTGACTTATTAATCGTCGCGTTAGTCGCTGCCGGTATATTCAGTTCGGTTAGACGGTGCGCCCTAAAAAAAGTCACATGTTGCTTTTAGACATTCTTTTGTACACAAGTTTTCCACAAGTTTTCCACGAGAGGGAGGAAAATTGGTGGATAACACCCTTTCCCCAAACGGATAAATGGTGTTACAATGAAGTGGGGAGAAGTGGGGAAAATTGGGGAATATGTACTAGATGTATGCAGCGAGTGTACGGTGGGTGGGGGAAGTCGGTGAAGAGTGTAGGATGCGGGAGAGTTCTGTGTGCTTCCCAAGAGGGGCCACCGAGGGTCACTCGATAATGGGATGGAGAAGAAAAGGCGACGATGTTTCTTGGCGAATACGAGCATACTCTTGACACGAAAGGGCGCATGGCGGTTCCGGCGAGGTTTCGCACACAGATGAACCGAGGTGCCGTCGTGAGTAAAGGCATGGGTACATGTCTGTCAGTGTATATGCTTGATCGTTGGGAAGAGAAGTCGGATGAGTTAGTGGCTGGCCGATCGAGCGAGGAACTGCGCGACTTTGAGCGGCGCATCTATCCAAGCGCAAGCGAGATAGAGCTAGATGGTCAAGGTCGTATGGTCATTCCTGCCAAGCTTCGTGCCTATGCAAAGCTGGAAAGCGAAGCGACGGTGGTCGGAGTGCGCGATCACTTCGAAATCTGGGACCGCTCAACCTGGCAAGCCTATCAAGAGCGACTAGACGCAGAGGGAAACGGAGTTCCCTTTTAACAAGGCGTAGGAGTTTAATCTATTACATCCACGTTTGTACTGCGACGATGTTTTGGGTGGTTGCTGAAACAGGGTGTGATAAATCAGACCCCTACATGGGTGTGATAAATCAGACCCCTACATGGGTGTGATAAATCAGACCCCTACATGGGTGTGATAAATCAGACCCCTACATGGGTGTGATAAATCAGACCCCTACATGGGTGTGATAAATCAGACCCCTA
>JAABUZ0100000670.1_pt1 | contig 79926 bp, 97 predicted proteins | sample 5562091 | NCBI WGS metagenome assembly JAABUZ01 (sample SAMN12813069, study PRJNA571459) | rock metagenome | isolation source: Antarctica rocks | place: Antarctica: Victoria Land, Linnaeus Terrace sud | collected 2015-12-21
GGTTTTCTTCATGTTATAAGATGAGGTGCAGCCGCTGCTCAAAGGGCCAGCTGCACCTCGACCACGACCACGAGATGGCGTCTAAGCTTCGGGGAATGGACCGGTGGGGTGGTGGATCACATTCCTTCTTTCCGTATTCTCTGTTCCTGACCTAGCTGACCTTTTGTCAAAGCCAACGTCCTCGCCGCAGACCGATATGTCTCACGGTGGTCTCCATTAAAGAACAACTTCTGTTCGATCAATGACCTCGTCGTTGGCTGAATTCTGTAAGGGCTTCACCACTCCCTTTTGTCGGTCATCTTTGTGCTTGTGATAGAGCACCTCTCGTTAGAAGAACCGATGTACTCGAGGTAAAGTAACAATAGACACAATAGATGAAAGGAGGCTGTTCGCTGCTCGCTCGCGATAGACAGGAGTAAATGCTTCTCTCCTGGGTGTGGCCAAACATAGAGGAGCTGAATTTGAAGAAAAATGTTGCTGTCAGGGATAAACCTAGAAATCTATCTCAACGCTCCAATGGTATTCGAGGCTGCTGCTTGTGGAATGATTTTCTCTCCAATTTGAAAGCGTTGGAGAAGCTGGACTGGAAGATTTCAGGTAGGTACCCAGGCTCGACTTTGCTCGTGAAGACTTCAAAGACGGAGATCAGGACAAAAGAAGCCCACCCAAAGGGGCATCCATCAGCTAGCAGTCTGGTAGGACCGATATAGAACAGAGTAGCCCATAGGGTAAAGCTGAGGTTCTGTGAACAGGTGTTGGTGGAAGATCTTCACGGGAAATTTCCCTGTCATGGCTTGAGCACCAAACTAGCGGAGCCATTATCATGACATCGTTGCCCCGTCTTTTTGTCGAGGATGTTCAAAGCTTGTGACTGGTGGAGCTACAAATGAAGCTCCTCAATCTAATCCGAGTGTTCAAGCTGTGCATATCAAAGCTCCAAAGCCTTGCAGCCGTTCGACTAGTCGACACCATTCTTTGTCTGGCCCCTTGATACTTGTCCTAGCTCGTTACCAGCAATCTTAGGGACAGGTTCTGTGGGCATTGGGAGTTGCACAGAATTAGCTGGAATCATCCGATTGCTCATCCTCCACGACACCAGCTTTCGCTCTGATCCTTCGCACTTTCCAAGCCTGTGATTCGACATACCTGGTAAGGAGTCTCTGTGACAATGACAAGGTCTAAAAATTCTGCTCACAGAGAGGCAGCCCCGGAAACTGAGACTCGACATCTCTTGTAGCCTCACGTGCCGTTGAAGCGTCAAGATAAATCTGTAGGATCATCCATCACCGAGCTATGGCGTCTCCTGGTAATGTCCATCGCCTGTCAACAATCCACGACCTAGCTGACGAATTGAACGTAGGGCCTGCAGTGGATACTGGAACCGTCGAGCCTGAGGTACAATCGACGAAGAGACGCAAGTGACCTCGACTCCCATGCTGCCGATCATCATCCTCCAACCTCAAAGCTTCGAGACCATCAGTCTATGACTACCTGGAGCTTTTGCAGTGGGTCAAGGAAGACACAGAGGCTTCAAGCCTCACCGCGGAACAACGTCAGATACTCGATTGCGTAGGAGACATCGTATACAACTCTTCGAACACCGCCCTATCGGCGGAAGTACTCCATGCCTTCGCATCTTATCTAGACAAAGTGTTCTTTCGATCCGCTCTCATGTCGCGAATTTCCATATCTTGGACAGAGGAAGGTGCCTTGCGGAGCAGAGGCGTAAATGGCCACACCAAATACCGAAAGTCTTGCGTGTATCACCAGCAAGTTCATCGCGCCATCATTGAGCTGGATCCGACGCAAAATACCGGCGAGAACGATGCGGATTGGCGACTGAGAGTCCTAACCACATTGGTTCTCGAGCTCTGCCACGCTTATATCGGTATCTTTGTTAATCGGGAGATGTTTCTCGTCGAGGAATGTCTGAGCATTATCGCTATCGGAGGGCATGGCATCGCCTTTCAAAAGCTGTACCAGCTGATCGCTGATGTACTCTATTCTGAAGCCGGAGTGTTCATCCATCTGGATAGGTCGCTTTGGCCGAAGGTGCGGGACAACAAGAGAAGAACGAATGAGCTCTTTGCGACGGAGTCGGCTATTGAGCAGCCAGGTTTAACGAATGAGGAGAAAGTGGACCTGCTTGTTGACGATCTAAAGATTACTCGTGAGAAGGCTCAAACCTTCCAGCGATTGCTTTTCGAGGGATATACAACTTTAGAAGCCATCGTCCAGCTGAGCCGGCGGGTATGGGACGGAGCTTGGATCCTTTATATCCACAGAGGTCATTCTGAGGAGGAGGAGGAGGAGGAGAAGGAGATAGACGGTTAAGCTGAGGACGGAGGTGAAGAAATGTGTGGTACGTATATAGTTTAAGCTTGTTGGGCCCTGGCTGACCCAATCATGTATCAAGGTAGAAAGATGTCGGCAAGAAGACTCGGCAGACAACAACACGGACAAGTATGCGGCTTGACTCAATGGTTGAGTGTTCGTAAGATATGTTCACTCTGTTAACGAGCCTGCCTTTACTAATCGCTATGTAGGCAAATTTTGTAAAGACTCGGAGATCAACACATCCAGCAAGAGGTGTCGCTAAAAAGGATAGAGAGCAAGTAATCCCATTAAAATGAAGATCTTCAAATTTCGAATGGCATATGTCTCCTCAACCCAGCGTTACTTATCTCTTGTGTACGCAAAACCGAGAAGTAGTCCACCGCTGGTATAGGTTCTTTAACCATAATTCTTCATCTCTTGTATTCGCTGAGTTGAGAAAGATTGCACCAACCCCCCGACAGCAACAGAAGACAAGACTGCCACAACAGAGATCGAAGAACAGCCTCAGCCAAAGCAACAAGACGTTCGAGGCGTTCCACCATCTATTCGGACATGGTAGCGGAAACAACGTATGGGATAAGAATTGAGGCTTTGAAAAACGGTTTAGTATTCTGAGTATATCGGAAGCACTGTTTGCGTGCCGATATTGATACTGCGAGTGCGGGCTTGTACTTGTTCGAATGGTAAATCTCCTCCGTTCTCGACATTCACTGGGAACCATTTTCGCGTATAGACGATGGATTGGTTAAACAAGAACGACCTGAAAGGAAGGCAGCAAATTAATTAAGTTAAATCAAGGCCTTGAGATCCATGAAGAACAGGGTTCAGGAATTGACGATGGACCAAGAACGAGCCAGCAGGAGGGCAGCAAAACGAGGAAGAAGCAGGCTGTCCAAATCATCAAGCTGTGATTGTCGTCTTTGTCGCGGAAGAGATGAGGCAAGCGATCCTCCCCCAATGTTCTGGTCCCCCATTTTTGATCTGAATTCTCATTCACCCCTCCAACCCCACCCCTCCGGAACCCTATCCCTCATCTCCGGCCTCCACCACCCCCCACCCCCAAATCAAACCCAACACCTCCAACCTCCCAAACCCCCTCCCCAACAACCCATCATACCCCCCCGGCCCTCTCCATCCCAACCCCCAACTCCTCCCCAACCTGCCTCTCCAGCGCCTCCTTCTCCGGTTTCACATTCTCAATCCAATTATCCAGCTGCAGCATCCTACCCACCACCTCCGCATCCCCATCCGCCGGACACTCCAGCCACGTATCCTCATCGATCTGCAACCCCAGAAAATCATCCACCGCCCAGCACGCCATCTTCATGACATTCTCCCACGCCAGGCCGTGCGCTGTAGGCCCATGTTCGATGAGCGCGTCTTCGATGGTTCGGTGGTGCCAGGACGCGAAGATGGCGATGTAGGCGTGGCAGAGCTCGTGGAGGAGGAGGCCGAGGAGGTAGTCTAGGCGTCGTCGCCGGGTCTCTGGGCTAGCGGAAGGGCAGGGCGAGGGACGTGTGAGCAGGATGTGCATAGTGTGGCATTGTTGGTGTGTGGGACAGGTGTGCACGGGCTGGACTTCGCCGGCGTGGGTGACGGGCGGGTCGGTGTAGAAGTGGATGGAGCAGCGGTGCAGGACCCAGCCTGAGAAGAGGAGGTCGTCGAAGCAGGTGGCGAAGATTTCTACGTCGGCTAGGGTGATGTCGTGGCTATCGGGGTCTTCGGTAAGCTTGGTGTAGAGTGCGCGGAAGGTGGAGATGGCGGTGTTCTGCGGGTGGGTTAGTATGTTCGAGGCGTGCCAGCGGTCGTAGTTGGTTTTGAGGTTCCAGCAGTGGTGGCGGCTTGGGAGGGGGGAGGGGGCGGAGGGGTCGGTGGAATGGAAACAGGGGAGCTGGTCGACGAGTTGGTGGTAGGTGAGGCGGCTGGGTGTGGGGTCGAAACTGACGGACGCTTGGGCTTTTTTGGGATAGCAGCATGGAGGAATTGAGAGCTGTGAGAGATGATGACCGATGCGGTTGATGTGAGTGGTGTCCATGAGATTAGTTGGTGAAGGGGATTTGGGTATCGGGGCTGCCTCCTAGGTATCTTAAGATCTGCTTGATGGATTGACTGGATTTGGTGATTGCACGAACAGAGGTGTGTGCGGATGGCGCGTGTATGGAGATGACTCTATGAAAGTGCTGGGAAGACTGTTCATACTCTTAGGGAAGGAAGGAGGGAGAAGAAGACACAGCAAACAACAAGAAAGGAAACAAAGCATTGTGTTGTGTTGATGGAGTGTGGAAGTCATGAACAAACAACGCAGGAAAACAGGGGATAAAGAGCGGATAAAGTATCAACGAGATTGGGTTCACAGCAGGCGACCTCCAGTGCCATCCGGGTTCAATCTGCAGTGAGCAATGTCTTGAACCATGACACAGGACTAAGAATATAGGTACATGGAGAGACAACGACTACGAAGACTCTCGACGTGCGTGGCAGATTCTGACATGGGCTGTATCCATGGATGAACAAGACCATGGTACATGTAAGAAAGACGAAGTAGGAGCAAGCAGGAAGCTCCTTAAGTAGATGGATTTGATGCCAAGCCGTGGTGACTTCTGAGATGTCCAGTGAACTGGGAAGCTTCCTCAAGACTATGAAGCCGGGCTTCACAATGTGAGCAATCCGCGAATTAATCTTTAACGGAGTGGGAAGCTTCCTCAAGGCTATGAAGCCGAGCTTCACAGAATGAGTTCTCCCTTACGAACAGCATCAGCAATGTGGGAAAAGAACAGCAGGCTGGTGTGAAGAGAAACTCCCTGTGAGATCAGCGAAAGCTCATTAGCAAGGTGAATCTCCTATGATTGGACTCATTCATTCAGAAACTGGCATCGAAGGTGGGTTCATTCTTTGGTTAGCAGTCTTTGAAAAGGGAATGGGTTCGACACAATAGCTTGAAATGCTAGTTCATGCAAGATTCTTTGCGGACTTTGAGTCCGCCGCAGTGCACACAACAAGGATCATTGCAGTACTCGATTCGCTAGACTCACAGTGACTGCATACGAGTACATTGGTAATGATGATTGGTATACCTCTAAAACCTAGTCCTTTGTGTCCACGAGACCGTTCGCTATCGCAACATAATTCGATGGTAAAGGTAGTTTCCGACCACGGTTGTTCCAGAAGAAAGCTGCTTTGGGTCCCTGGAATAGCAACCAGACGGCCTCCAAAGGTTCATAGTGGCTTTCTAAGAGGGCATCATAGTATGTCGCAGCTTCTTTACTAATCTTCAGCGCCTGCGAGATCTCTGTGTGTATCTCCTCCGAACTTGTGGCTTTCTCTTCGATGAAATAAACCAGGTTCTCCATCTCCCATATAGTTCCATCATCTTTCTCAACGTTCAGCGGAATGTGGCCGTCGTCCGTGTCTCTGGGACAATGGCCGTCTATCAACTCGAAAGCCGGGAGATTAAAATGGTGCAGACCCTCCTTGAAACACTTGTACATCAACTTCTCCCAAGCACGACCATGCCCTCGAAAGCCCCGCTGTTCAAGGGCCTCTTCAATCGAGATCTTTGAATTGTCTGAAAAGATTCCGATCCAAGCATGGCACATTTCGTGGAGCAACAGGATCAGAAGGTGACCCAAGCGTCCGGGCGAAAAACTTTGATCATCCTCTTCACTAAAGTCCGACGTACGGTTGATCTCGATTGACACAGTATGGCACTGCTGATGGTCGTAGCACATATGCGAAAGAGTAGTCATAGCGTGATGACCCTTTGCCATCTCAGCCCATTGAATGGAGCACCTTGGCATGATCTGTCCGTCGAAATAGAAGTCGTCGAAGCAGGCTGCATATTGCTCCATGTCATCATTACTGGGGCGTATCGGACCCAAATTCCCTAAGACGGATTCATGGAGGATTTGGAAAGCATTGACAGCCTTGCTTTGCTTCGCCGAGAGTCTTGCTTCCTTGCATCGACTGTAGTCGGTCAGACATTCCCAGGGGTCGGGATATTTATTACCATCCTTGTCACGGGAGGTGCTATTCACTGTCGTGAAGACAAAATCTTCGCATCTGGTGGGTGTATCGAAAAAGGGGGGCTTGGCCACAAGATTGTCGAAAGTCCAGGAGCTTGGGTTAACCTCGTAGTCTTCGCTGCCATCATAATCGCAGCAGGGCAACTTGTCCGATTTCTCTAGCATTTTGCCGATGCGGTTGATGTGAGTTGTGTTCAATGTCAAAGCTTCGGATGGGGCTCAAGTAGTGCTCGATTTGATCTGATGGGTAGATATCGGTATAAGGTCTGCGTTTCTGTGCTACGCAATGTTTTGAGTTGCCCGGATTGCGGAATTAAATAGTCGTATCCTGATCTTGTGATATATAGTATAATGTGTTGACACTTTGAGAGCATGCGTTATCTTTGGTGAATCGGGTCACTCTTGAGAACAACAGGCGAATAGAAGTGTTGCTGTGCTGGCTTTCCCATGGATCTGAACACTGGGATCCTGATAGCAGGACTATCAGTCGGTTCTTTCTTTGAACTTGATGTACCAGTAAGCTCAACCGAATTTCGAAATTTGATTTACAATGTTGGCGACCTAGACCACCCTTGTGGCCTGTCCTAATGTCGATTCTTCACAAGCTCTCCGAAAAAGGCAGATTCTCCCCTGGCAGCCATCCACGGATGGTTCTTGGGAAGCTGTCAAGCGCGGGCTCTTTGCCAGGGCCCTCTAAACTGGAATGATCCACCCACAGTCCAACAAAGCATCTGACAAAACATCCTCTGATGGCGAGACTACAAAAGCCATCGCAGCTTCATTCGAAATACTTGACGATGTAGATTTTCATGGAGTTGCGAAATTCTTGGGATATTCGAGGCAAAAGTGGGGTCCCACATTAGTTTTGACCCTATTCCTTGTGTTGCAGCTATGCTGTTACTTGAACCTCGTCTCAGACAACTTCCAAGAGCGCCAAGGGATCAGTATCATTGTCAATTCCGTCCGAGGTCCGCTGGGCAGATTTCCTCAGATTGCCTAGTTCCTCCGCAAAGTTCGCTTCCAGAACGTCCATGATTTCTTTCGCTTTGATATGATGGGACCTCTTCTCACCAGAAAGTAGCTGCTCGGCCGCTACCAAGCATAATCGAAGGCATCTTTGCATGTGGGCGAGAGATAGCTTGCGTTGCTCTTGAATGCTGGCGTGTTTGAACCATAGATAAGAGGCTTCTGCTGACGGAGTGACAGGGTGCCGCAGTGCGAGGCAGGCAGTGTGGAACTCGGGCTTCCAACTCCACTGCTGGCAAGACACCATGAAGGCATCGTAGGTTTCTCGATCTATATAAGCCTGATCGGTGTTTCGGAGGATACGATCGACAAGATAAATTCCAGCACCACCGAATGCGAATCGTTTCCCTCTACAATCACTCGAGCTTGCTAGTATAGCGACGAACTTTTTCATGGATTCTGCCAAGCCAAATCCATACATATCAGTGTTGATAACATATTTCGTGAAGATAAGCCTCCACGCAAGCCTACACTGTTTCACAGTCTCAGGAAGTACTCCTGGATTAGGACGTTCAATTGCGTCTTCGTAATAAACCATACTTTTAACATGCGCATACTTCGCTTCGTCACAAACTTCACCTGTATGTAAGGTCAGAGCTTCTTGCGACGTACGTATGGACTCGGAGTCGCCCTCGAGTGTCGTCAGCAATAAAGAGCAACAAAGTTCCTTATTTCGTAAGCGGCTGAGCCAGTCCTGCACCGGACCAGTTCGTCCCTCGATGATGAGTAGAGGGATCAATCGGACTAAGAGGCCCGTGTGAACGCGGAGGATGGATTGCCAGTTCAACCTTGCCGACCACATCCAGTTGACGACCATTGACCCAATTTTCATTGATGCTAAAGCCTCAATATCTGCGGCGCCCCCAGATTGTCGATGATGATTCAGGAACACGTAAGGCGCGTTCAAGTACTTCTTGGCTAGATCTATCGATGCGGTGCCCGCAGCAATGTGGGTTTTGAATGCCAGAGTAATGCTCCTAATGTCATTTGTCGAATAGTGCTTGAGCGTAGTGCGGAAGGATGGCGGTTCTGGAAACCGTGCTGGCAATATCCGTATCCCGGACTCGAAATGGGGGCTAGTAAGAATAGCATTCAAATGTCGGTCAGTAGTATTCCGTCCAGTTGGAGCGACTTTTGGATGTTCCCGGTCAAGAGCTTGGGCAAAGGACGTGTTCATGAGGGAGAGAAGACGCTGGGAGTCTCGCCGGTTGATGGGTAGAGGGGGGTGGATCACCGAAGCGAGATGCTTCCAGCTGAATATTGATGCACCTCTCATCGTGGGCAGGCCTGACAAGCTAGGGCGGATGGCGGGGGATCATCTAAATGTTCTGGTCAGCCAGTACCCAAATGCTCTGATTCACTTCATGAGTGACCTTGGTACCAGCCCTGGGCCTTGAAATATAAGTCTGCGGACACGCACAAGCAGTCGCCACCACAGAATCGGCGGGGAAAGGAGAACTATGAGGATTGTTCAAACAGCAGTAATGACGCTTGCTGTTGCATGGAGTGGTTTAGTTTGCTCCGGGCAAAGCTGTAGGGCTTAGCGTGATCCTCGCGCGTACTTTAATCCGTTACCAAGTGAAGAGAGAAAGCATCTTCACCATCATACCTGACACAACACTCCACCCGTTATCCTCCATTCTCTTCAAAGCACACCTCTTCATGTGAAATCTCAATCTCTACCCCCTCGCTATCTCGACGCTTCTTCCTCGCTTCTCGTCACCCATCCTACTCCGTCGGCTGGTTATCACGAATTGATGCGCACTTCTTCGCAAGCAAGAGGCATAAGCACACGAAACTCCTAAAGCTGGACTTCCTACCACTTGACCCTATCAATACTGCTGCACTATCATACTTCCGCACTCCTTACAATGTCAGAGGTTAAGGCGAGGCCTTCAGGCCCTCGGGGTAGAGGCTCAGGTCGAGGCGGTCGCGGAGGATTCAACTCACGGGGCGGACGAAGCGCCAATCGACCAACAAACGGAGACACGCCGGAAATCCACGAAAACTCTTCTATCGAGGACGAGGGAGAATTGGGCGAGCTCAAGAAACATTATGCTTCGAAGCTCGATATGATCAAGGAGATGTTCCCCAATTGGACGGATGAGGACATTGTCTTTGCTCTGCAAGAGACGGATGGCGATTTGGAGAGTACGATTGATCGGATCTCCGAAGGTAAGCGATCGTCACATGCGGATAATCCTCCTGCAGAATTGTCTTCGCTGATTCTGCTGGTTCAGGCAACATTTCTCAATGGGGAGAGGTCAAGAAGAAGACCAAAGATCGCTCTCAATTAAAAACCAAAGACCCAGCAACGTCCTCTACCGATTTAACAGCCCCATCGACTCGAGGAGGGCGGGGTCGCGGCGGTCATGATGGTACACGCGGAGGTCGAGGCCGGGGCTCAGATCGTGGTCGAGGAGCATATCGTGGCGGCAGAGCCGGGTCCACAGCTAATGGACCACGCAACGCTCGTCCGGAGAAGACCACAGCGGAAACTAGTACAGACACTGGCGGCTGGGATGAAGCGCCAATAACGAGTGAGGTGATCGGCGGCTGGGACCAGCCTGCGGATAGTGGGACTACACCCCTCGAAGCGTCGTGGGAAAACGTGACGGTAGCTGAGGCTACTTCAACGCCTGCGCCTGAACCGCCCAAGCCAAGTCTAAAGCCTGATGGTACTCGTAGCTGGGCCAGTATCTTCAACAAACCTGCGCCAGCACCTATCCCGAAGAAGGCGCCCCAACCTTCTGATCTAGGTGAAGAGCCTGCAGCTGAGGCTTTCCAAGACCAGCAACAAGATTTTGTCGCAGAGGACATGCCCGGGCTACCACCGCCTGTGCCTATGGACGACGCAGGTCCAGAAACTGTCAGTACCCCACCAGCTTCAGCTATTACACCCTCGGAGCCGGCCCTTGATATCACTCCCTCCAAGGATAGGTTGACGGAAACGAATCTGGAGCAACTTCCGGATGTCTCCGAACCAGCACCTGTGGCCACGGCTGCGAGCACAGCAGCCAGTACTGTTGATCAACGTGTGGCAGCCGGTAGCAGTACCCCACTGCATGCTTCTCAGCAACAAACTGATACTCGACCTCCGTTAGGCGGGTACGCCACGAGTGCGTACAAGGCAACTGGTATGCCTGGGCGTTCAGCGAGTTTTCAACGGAAAGTGATGGAGCAACAAGAAGCCGTTGTAATGCCCGGAAAACACGCAGTGGACCGCGCAGCGGTGCAATTTGGAAGCATGGGCTTGAATGGGACACCAGAAGATTTGGATGTGGATAGCGATCGGGAAGAGGCCGAAACGCGTGCCCAACCACCTCAACACTCTCCTATTGCGCCCCGAGCTTCGCTTCCGCCAGCTGCGCAAGCTCAGGGGTTGCCAAGTCATTCTCCTGTTGGAGAAGCTCTTCCAACGCCACGACAGGCACCTGGACTACCGCCTCCCAATCAGCAGCCATCAATTGAGTCATCATTGCCAGAGCAGTCTGGTCAGCAGGCCGCCCAGTCAAACTATCCTTACAACCAGTACGGCAGTCGATATGCTGTCCAGGATGGCCAACAAGATGCGCAAGTTCCGGCACAGAAGGCGTACGAACCGTTTGGACAGCAATTGCAGCATTCACAGCAACAGTATGGCGGGTACCCATCAACTTCCCAGCCTCAAGCTCAGTCGCAGCAAACCCAGGCTCCACCACAGCAGTCTCAGTCTCAGATTGGCGCTTACTCGTCTGCTCCCAATGAGATGTCTTCTTACTACACCTCTGATAGCCAACGAAATGCGTATCAGAACTACTACGGGAGCTACGGTCAGCAGCCGCAGCAGACCCAGCAGATCCAGCAGACCCAGCAAGACTCCGGTACATCCCAGCAGAGAGTCGGGAGTGCCTACGGGACTTCAGCGCCAGAGCAAGCCTCTCAGTACGCTACGAGCCACCCTCACCAACAACCTCAATCCCGTTACGGCCAAGCCGCTGAGGCTCAGACCAGCGGACAATCCACTCCGAACCCGTCACTGCCAAGCCAGCAACAACACCAGGCCCAGCAAGGGCACCAAATGCACCAACAGGGTCAAGGTCACGGCGGCCAGCACGGCACATACCCCTATAATCACCCATACTACGCGAGCCCATATTACTCCGCCTACATGAGCCAGCAAGTGAACAACCATCCATATGGTCGAGATCGTCCCATGTTCGATGACGCTCGTCGCTACGACGAGTCGTACCTCTCTCATAATGCTCAATACGGTTACGGAGCCAGCCAAGGCGGGTACGGAGGAGGACCATTCGGCGGTGCGGGCGGAAAACAGGGCATGTATGGGCAACCACATCAGGGCTATGGGGCCCCTCAATCGGCGTACGACCAGCACTCGTCTTCGCCAGCAAGTGTGGGTGGGTTTGGTCAGCACTCGGCACCGAGCCGAGACGGGCCTGCTAGCAGTGGACTAGGCAGTTATGCACGCACTGGGTCCACGCAGCCCTCCGAAGGTCAGCAGCAATATGGCGGCGGAGCTTCGTATGGAGGCATGCCCGACGTCTTCGGTCGCACTCAAGCCGGCTACCCAGGGCAGAACCAGAGCCACGGACCTCAGCAAGGCGGGCAGCAGAGCGGAACCGAAGATTCGCTTCGCGGTTATGGGGACTCGAAAGGAGCCAGTGCGGCAAGCCCTGCACTTGGTCAGCCTGGTGGTCGTCCTGGTTCTGCTGTCAATAACATGCAGGGTCAGTCTGGGATGCCACCATCTCAAGGCCAAACCCAGGGTCAGCAGGGATATGGTGGTTACCCAGCTCATCACCCGATGCACGGACAGAGCTCCCAATACGGTGCCTCACCTGCTTTAGGCGGCCATCAACAATCTGCCGGCCAGAACCATCAAGCAAGCGGCTATGGAGCGTACGGCGCCGGATTCGGAGGGAATTACTACGGGGGTAACAACAATCGAGGTGGATGGGGAGCTAATTACGGGCACTGAAGCTCGCTCGAAATGCCCTACCGACCAATCTTCAGACTTCGGGTTTGGTAGGGGAGGCGAATGGTTTGTATGATAACAGCGGGGTTCTCATTTGCTGCACGTTCTGCGATCTCCTACTCCTCCTAGGCGTGGCCCCAAAAAAGAAGAAAGAGGCCCACAGACTGGTATGTCGCAAGCGGGGACAAAGAGGCGTTAGATGCAGCATGACAGTCGGTAGTAAAGCGTCTTCGAAGAAAAGACCAATATGAAGAACAACTTTTGCTGCATTCTATACATTGCATCTACGCCGGCTAGGTTTCGCCTAGCTAGAACTTATGACCCCTTTTGTCTTTCTCTTCTGGAAGTTGCTGCAGCCAACCCCCTTTCTGATACTGTCGCCCCCCTACCTACAGTGACTTCTACCTCGTCAGCCTTGATCTTGTTGCAGAATTGATTACTTCTCTTGTTGAAACCCTCCTAAACAAGGGAAACAGCATACTTCAGCAAAGTTTCTGGATACATTTGTGTATGTTGAGTGGTGATTGTATTGAGAGCTTTGGGTTCTCGGAACAATCAATTGAAACCCATATTATCCGCTCCTAAACTTAAAGGAATCTATTGAATATTGTCGAGATTTGCTACGAAAGCCAACGAGTCTTGGTAACAAGTCTTATTTGAAAGTAAGAGATACTTGATCATCATATATTTCGGTAGCGGGGTCACAATATCAAAGAGAGGGGTGGCTGCAGCAATTCCCATTTTTTCTTTTCCTTTCTTTTCTTCTCTTACAGTAGCTTTACTCCTTCCTTCTGGCTCGTAATCTACCCCCCAATCCAGCAACATCACCGTCTGAAACCCTGTTTCGACGACTCTATACCTTAGATCGGCGAATGCACGCGCGCAGCACCAGCGCAAAAATAGTACACCTACCACGGGCCCTCTCCAATGTATAGGTAAGTGACTCCCTGGAAAGTGCACACTGCCGGCTTACGAGCCATCGTTCCTATTGCAACTTATCCCCTGATTTTTCTCCTCTCCACATCCCCTCCCATCACCAACCTCTCTACCAACTCCCCACCTCATCTCCATCCCCGCTATCACGCACATACGCCGTCCTAGCTTCAAGAACCCAAACGCCATTCCCATAACGCCCACATATCCCACCCCTGCCTCAGCTTACTAACTCCCTCGCCATCTCTATATCAATCCCGCCCACACCGCTGCCTTCCTCCACATCCCACCTCACTCACGAGACTACCCCTATAGCCAAGCTATCCCCCCCCCATTCTCTTCACCCATGTTCTAGCCTACATACCACCTCGCGCAGTCTCGTACCCCTACCCCAAATCCTCCTTCATCAAAATTGCGCTATCCAGCCTCATATAGGACGACCAGCTAGCTACCGCGAACTGCGCTCAGCAGTGTTCCTAGCGCTTACAGCGTTTTATTATCTAGTTGAGAGTGGAATATGCTGAGGTTTGTTGATGGGTAGTTGATGGAACGGACATTTCCCACCGCTTCTCCCTTCTCTCCCCAACACCCGCGCCTACGATCCGGTAGGGGGAGGGGAGAGGGGAGGTGTGTATGGAAGGTGGAGATGGGGGCTTTAAGATCCCATGATTTCCAGAGTCCGGAGTGAAAGCTCGGGGTTAGTGTGATGATAGTTTTATTCATTGATTGCAGATGGTTGACAACGGCGGCAGGGGGGAGTTGGGGGTGTCTGGTTTTTTCCTTCTGGGATGTGTCCAGCAGGGAGGGGGGGAGCTACGGGTTCTGAATAGAGGGAGTTCGTGGTTGTAGGGGGGGGGGAAGTCAGCTGGCACCAGGTAGGATTGTTGCCGCTTCCTGTTCGCTAAAATGAGTGACTAGGCGAGCAGGAAGCGGCAAAGAAATACGGTCCCACCTGGTGCTGGTGAGTGGATCTGGCTGTTGGGAGTGTATAGTATGGTGCTGGTGAGTGGATCTGGCTGTTGGGAGTGTATAGTATGAGGCTGACCGCGTGTCGTTGAGACCCCGAATTTCCAGCTACAGTGATGACTGGACCAACGTTGGGATCAGGCTTCTGAGCTTTAATGCTAACTCTATCGCAAGCTAAAATATGTACAAGAACTCAATTCATCGTGTGCGAACCCAGGGAGACCTTGAATTCTAAAAGGGACCCCTTTTGATAGCGTTCACTCGGCTCTTTCCATCTCGTAGAAAAGCATATACACATCCTTCTGCATCGCCAGAACATCGCTCGTCGTACATTCCTTGATCTTGTCGTCACTGATGCGCCACCAGCGATCGCTGGTTTTCCGCCTTCGCCGCAGACGGCCGAGATCCAGTGACGATCTTTTCGCGCTGGTTTGGGGATCTGGTTGGTGGGTTAGTGGAGCTGAGCGGTCGGTGCTTCCAGAGTCGCGGTTGCTGGGCTGCGGGTCTGGCTTCGCTGCTGGTGGGGGTTTGGTGAGCTTGACGCCGGAAAAGGAGCCGGAGGATGGTCGTGTGGAGGTGGAGTCGAGGGAGTTTAGGGATGTGGATGGGGTTGAGGAATCGTCGGTGGAGGGCCTGGAGTTTTCGGCTGGCTTCGAGTTTGAAGCTGGGTCGTTTGTTTCGTCGTTCTGTGTTGGGAGGCTGGGACCTGGCTTTGTGGATGGGTTGGGAGAACCGACGTTGCTGTAGGGTCCAGAGTCTCTCTTTTTATGTGGCGTTGAGGTTGGTGCGTATAGATGCTGTCTTCGAAATGACTCGTAGTGTCCGCTGTTGTGCGTACCCTTGTGCGTGACCATGCCAAGTAGCTTGTAGTTCCTTCGATTCAGAAGACCCCCGAGAGCCAGTTTCTCAGGAAACGAGACTTTCGCGAGGTTTTTCGTAGAACTACACCCTGGATCATAGACGGATCTGGAGAGGTGGACGACGAGAACTTTGGGAAATTTGGTGACCTGAACAGAACGAGCAATCCGTCTCTTTGGTGCTAGACTGATGTCTGGTAGTTTCACATCTTTGGGCGGTTTTTCTGGATCGAACCGGACAGCATCTTGTACCTTCTCTATCTTCGATCTGACGAACTCGGCTTCGAAGTCTGATCTGGCGCATGCAACCCGTAGCTCATCTACGAAAACAGACACCGCGTGGTTTAGTCTGCATTTGTCGCACTTGTAGTCGTCTATGAATTCAGTCTTGAAATGCGCGTCGAAGCAGTCGTTCAAGGTCGTAGTGCTTTTATTCGGCACCATGAGGTTTAGCATGACGAAGTTCGAGGGTTTCGATTTTGGCTTGAAATGACAGCGTTGACACTCGATCGTGGCTTCGGTCTGCCCTTCTAGAGGGAAGCCGTCTTCTTCCTCCTCGAAGGATGCCGTGCTTGCCGCTTTGACGGAGCCTGGTGTATGCGGCACGTCTTCTGGAGACTGGGTATTGCGGGATCTGCCCTCCAACTTATCCCGCAGATCGGCCACGTCTTTGCTAGGATCGTTCACGATCACTGTATCCTCGTCGCTTTCCCAACCCTGGGCGGCTCTTCTGCGTGCCTCTCTTCCTGCATGGTACTCCTCTGCCAGCCTCTCTGCCACCACCTGCAGAAGTTCCTGCGCATCCTGCTGTGTCCTGCTGATGCGAGTCGCGAATGCATGCTCAAGTACCCTGACAAAGTTCCACGGGGATATGGATTTCTTGTAGATTGGACGCTCATTCAACCTGTCTATCATCAATTTGAGACCCTGTGTAACCTCCCCACTCTGCAAGCTCGCCATTTTTGCGATTTCAATTTCTTTTCCATCCTTGTCTTTGGTCGGGACAGATGTATAAACCACTGGATCACTGAGCTCCCGCCTATGGACCTCTCTGATCAGGTACAAGCGCAGATCACCGAGACCGGCTAGCGATTGTAGGATGGAGTTGATGAAGCAGTCGTTCGCTGGATTGACCAGACCCACGACGCCTTTCTTGCGTGTGCTGGCGGAGCTTGGCGACGAGTCGCTATCGAAGAGATGGTTGGGGTTGAAGAAGTAGACAAGGGCGATCGCTGCGAGCGACGCACTTGCTGCGTAAGTGACGACGGTGAAGGGTCTGTCGGGCATATTTTCGAGGTGCTACCGCCATGCCATAGAAAGATTTGAAAGTTGGGGACTGACCATAACTATTTGAGATAGGCAGCAATGGTTCAAGAGTACCTAAAATATTGGATTACTGCGGTTCGGGAATGCGTGTAGCGCTACAGTGAGCAAGTGTTGCGCGCCTGAATGATTCGTAAGTCTTGTGCCAGAGTGATTGACCAGTTCATCCAGTGGTGACCTGGGATTCAATTGCGTTGTCATTCTTAGTCGTATGGTGAGAGAACAATCTTCTACGAGTAATATCTGCTGGCCCCACCACCGGCAAGTTCCTTTCTTGCATATACCGAAACAGCCGGCTTGGCAAGGACCAGGAGCTAGGCCCAATCAAGGTTTATGATAACGATCTTCGAGCCTTCGCCACGCGAACACGGGAACTGGTCGATCGATCTTGCCTTCCGCTCGACTGGGCAAGCTTGCAACTTCCAAGAGAATAACCATTGATCAACTCCGGAGCTACATCTTCGCCTTGAAGACAGACGTCCAAAAGTACAGACTTGAAGAAGAAGACAGACTGCTGGTTGTTTGACCTTCATTCGCAACAGCTCTCTAGTCCCATTTCGTGAGCGCAATGGCTAGTCAATTCCGATCACCAACAATACCCCGATGCATCACTTGCGCGCGGCAAAGAATGAATCAGGACATGTCTTTTCTGGCCACTCCCTTCCACCGACAATTACGCGGGAAGAAAAAGACCGCCAAACAACCATCCACCATTAAGGTAAAGCTCCGCCAAGATGTTAAGGGCTATGGGCGAAGTGGTGAGTAGGAGGGAATGCCTTTCTAAGGCAAGCTGATTGATGGTCCAGGCTCAATTACACCTGTCGCCCCAGGGCGGATGCGAAACATTTGGTACCCACAGCAGATGGCAGAATACATGACGCACAGCCAATTGCAAGCTTCGCCAGCTATTGTTGCGGAGCGTGACTTCACGTTTGGAATTGAGCAGCCTGAATCGGTGAAAGAGGAGGAGGAGCCGGAGAAAATGGTGGACGTACAGATGAAGCTCCTGGAGGTACGATTTAGACCGGATCCATAATGGCATTGTGCTAATGCAAAATACAGCCAAGACGGGCAACAGAAATCATGGCAGTTACTTTACCGTCCGAGATCGTCTTCTACAGAACGCCCATATCTGGCGCTGATCTACCGAATGACAAGTCTGCTGGCTCTCCCAATGATGTACACACACCGGATCTCACGGCGGGAATGCAGCCTCCGGCACAAGCAAACGTTGTTCCTATATACGGTTCGGTGTCTACTGCAGACATTGTGGATGCTGCAAGAGTGGCTCTCGCGCTGGATGAGCAGGGGAAAAGGATCGTACTTGGACCAGAAGACGTTACCATTCTCCAAGAACGAGCTACCGAAGATGGAATGGAGCCAGGAAGAATTAAATCGTTGGGGGCCTTCGTGGTGGACCTCAGAGTAAAGGGAGGGAATCCTGTCAGACGGATAGTGAATGTAAGAGCACAGGCAGGCAATCAACAGCAATAGAATAACAGATCGCCCCCGAATCTTCATCGTGTACTACGTTCATGATCCAGAGGAAGTTGCAATCAGGAAGCAATGGCTCGAGATGGGGAGCAAGCCGCGGCAGAGAAGCAGAAAGCTTTATTAACCAGACCTAGGAAACTGGACTCACTCGCGGCGAAGAAACTGGCGTGAACGATTAGGACATGGATAACAACTCGCTTTGTACCCAGCCCGAGGACATCCACGAGACCTGCAGATTTCTCTCCCCTCATCGACTCCTACTTCTTCATCGCGGCAGGCCTTAGACATGTGCACGGTCTCTGCAGGCCTGGGGATGTCAAGCTCCGCCATTGACTACTCGGCAAGTACCGGCAGTACACCAAAAGGAAGAAAAGCTAGCAGGAGCGGTAAGCCGATTTCAATGTCTTCTACGGCGCTCGAGATCCTCGGTGTAAGAGCACATCGACGCAATCCGGCCATGGTTTTGTTACGATGGACCTGGACATGTACTTGCAATATGCCTGGCTTACGGGTACTTGCGAATACGTTCTGTACAAGGAAGACTGTGCTATGATGCCTGTCGGGGGGAGTCAATCAGACTTTGGTCAAGGCCTAGTCTTCGCAATACTGAGGGGAACGACCAGCCTTTCCAAGAAAACTTCGATCCTCGATTTTGGATGAGTATATAGGGCCCAATATCTAACGGCTATGCATGCCAGTATCAATGCAGGTACGTAATAGGGAGAAGACGATGCAAGCACGTGTACGAAAAGGACTCGTGGACCTTGATTACGGTCGATTGTCTGTAGGATCAATTGAGGTGTATTTAGGTGCGCATGCGGAGCTGGCTCGTGACAGTAGGATGAAGCCAATGCTAAATTCACTTCGTTCTGCATGTATATCATTATTTCAAACTTGAGCGCTGATGCGGCATTCCTTCTCCATAGTGTGAATGTCATCGAGTGCTCAACTCCACCACAATGGCAATTCGAAACATTGTAATTTAATTAACTCAACAGGGGAGGTGTTAGCCATACCATCAGTAATTTCATCAAAAACCCCTATGACGTCGTCGAGCCTGATTCTTAGCGGATTCTGGAACGCGGAGCGCGCATGTTAGGGTGGGCCGATGAACCCTGCGACATGTGTAAAAATAGATTCATTTACCGAGGTCTGACCGGCGATTTTGTTGGAAGTGTTCATGAAACCCCTCCAGATTGGTGTTTTCTTGATCTTTTCATCATATTCTCCTTCGCTTTTCTTCCCTTTGAGAGTACAATAGCGATTCTCGTTTTCCCTCCGATACCCCTTCCTTTGTCATTGTCTTGGCGTCGTCGCTGGCGGACAAAGACGTACCTAATATCCGCCCTTGCTGTTATGCGCCAACAGAAGGGAATACCTACGCCCATGCCTTCCTTCGACTGAACACAACTTTAAACGTTCTAGATATTATTTCTTCAATCTAATCGCAATTGTACCTGTGTTCTGGTCCGGATACCTGGACGTCCGCTCGTTTACCGGTATGGATAATAATCCACCCCAGGCCGTCACACCCAGTGGCGCCAGCTGTTATGCCTCCAATCTCAGTCCCGCCGATATACTCTATTGCAAAGTACAAAGCCCTTATGGAGGCACGGTATGTGTTAGAGGTGATTAGAGAGGCATGGGCGATACTGACGATTATCACCAGTTCAAAGCCTATGCTATCTGGGCCGCTTTGGGCTATTCTGTCGCAGCCATGGTGCTCATAACCACCCTCTTCTCCTGGCTGCGACCTCATAACTCCGTCGTTTACGCTCCCAAAACCAAATATGCCGATGACAAGCACGCCCCACCCGCAATCGGCAACGGTCTTTTCGCCTGGTTCGGTCCAGTGGCTAAAATGAAAGAAGCAGCTCTTGTGGAAAAGGTTGGGTTGGACGGCGCGGTATTCTTGAGGTTCACCCGAATGTGTCGCAACATTTTCCTCTTCACGAGCGCTGTTGGAATATTAGTACTGCTGCCGGCAAATGTCAAGGGAAGCATAAAATTCTCAGGCGCCTCAGGTGATCAATTCTTCACGAGCATGACGCCGCAGCTGGTCTATGGCAAAGCTCTGTGGGCACACGTCGTCAGCGCATACCTCATCGATGCTATTATAGCGTTCTTCCTTTGGCGAAATTACATTGGTGTCACTAGACTCAGGAGGGCCTATTTCGAAAGCGCTGATTATCTTCAGAGCTTGCATTCAAGGACATTGATGATGATCGATCTTCCACCAGCTTCTCGATCAGACGAAGGAATCATGCAAATCGCTGATGGGGTTGAACAAACCTCAGGGGTGCCGCGAGCGGCAATCGGACGCAATGTCAAGGAACTCCCCGACTTGATTGACAAACACGAGGACGCAGTTAGAGAACTCGAGTCGGTTTTGTCGAAGTACTTGAAGAATCCAGAGAAATTGCCAGCAACCCGTCCAACACTTCGCCCCTCCAAGAAGTATCGCAAAAGCAATGGAGGAGACAAGGTGGATGCGATAGATTATCTGACTGACCGGATTCGCGAGCTCGAAACCGAGATCGAATTTGTCCGAGAAGGCGTCGACAAGCGCAATCCAATGCCGTACGGCTTCGCGAGCTACGAAAGAATTGAGGAAGCGCATACCGTTGCTTACGCAGCAAGGAATAAACATCCTCAGGGCGCGACCATCAAACTGGCACCGAAACCGAATGATCTGATCTGGCCAAATTTGCCTCTATCTCCGAAGTCGAAGAGATGGAAGCGTTTTATGAACAATTTTTGGATCGCTCTACTGACTATTGTATGGATCGCACCCAACGCGCTGATCGCAGTCTTCCTCTCTAACTTGCAAAACCTCGCCGCGGTCTGGCACGGCTTCCAAAACAATTTCATTGCCCATCATAAGACATGGTCAGTCGTACAGGGTATCGCGTCTCCAGCCCTTACGTCCCTGATTTATCTCATTCTCCCCATTATCTTTCGCCGAATGTCCACTCGAGGTGGAGATACTACAAAGACGTCTCGTGAGCGTCACGTAGCATCGAAGCTCTACGCATTCTTCGTCTTCAACAATCTGATCGTGTTCTCCATCTTCGGCGTGATCTGGGGCTTCGTTGCATCGGTCATGGCCATTAAGAAAACCAATCAGAATATTTGGGACGCCATCAAGGAGGCTAAATTCTTCGTGAACCTTTTAAACGGTCTCTGCTTGATATCGCCGTTTTGGTTGACATGGATGATTCAACGCAATCTGGGCGCCGCAGCAGACCTTGCTCAAGTTATCACCCTTGTATGGACCTGGTTTGCGCGTACATTCATGAGCCCGACACCTCGCCAGACCATTGAATGGACTGCACCGCAATACTTCGATTACGCCGTGTACCACAATTACTTCCTCTTCTACGCTACTGTCGCACTCTGCTTTGCTACTTTGCAGCCACTAGTCCTGCCAGTCACGTTTCTCTACTTCGCCATCGACTATTGGCTCAAGAAGTATCTCCTCCTTTATATCTTTATTACGAAGAACGAGTCCGGCGGCCAGTACTGGCGCTTGCTCTTTGATCGCTTCGTATTTGCCACAATATTGGCGAATGTCTTTATGGCACTTGTTCTCATGGCCCGTGGAACTTGGAACATGTTAATCGTCATGATTCCTCTACCCCTTCTACTGATAGGCTTCAAGATTTACTGTGCGCGCACCTTCGATGCCCAAATGACGTATTACATTAAGGCGACACTGAAGGACCCAAGCACTCTTGCTGAAGCGGGCCAGAAAGCTCGCAGGGGACACGAAAAGGTCGCTTCTCGTTTTGGCCATCCAGCGCTGCATAAGAAACTCATGACACCAATGGTGCATGCCAAGGCGCAACAGGCGCTGAGCCAGCTGTACCGTGGTCGTCTGGGAGGCCAGTCTGATAGAGCGACCGTCTCGGGCCACAGCGATATCGCGCTGGGTCAAATGTCGCAGCAATATCCTGGGAAATCTGCCCGCTTCGCATTCGACAGAGATCAGAAGAAAAAGAATATGTTCGAAGTTGTTCCCGAGACTCATTTGGACTTCGGATACTTCATGAATCGAGCCGAGTTCCGCGAGACGCACGGTGGGGATGGTGAGCTCTATGGACGTCCTGAGGACCTTATCTCTGAACGAAGCGGTACGCCGCAAAGCTTCTTGAGCCGTGGCGCCAGCGACGACGCTAGCTCACGAGCATCGAGCCCAGAACGTGGCTACAGTTCTTCCGGCCGTGCTTATAGCCCCGCAGGTCGTCGGCTGCAGCAACCCACGTATCGAGACGTTAGTGAGGGGGATCCTGCCATTGGGCAGCAAGGCGCATTCTACGGCAGAGGTGGGAACGAAAGCGAGAGTCGGCTGCTTGCCGATGCTCAGCCCCTTGGCCAGGGAGGGCGCCTCAGAGAAGAGGTTGGGCATGAACAATATGGATTGGACAGGTGGCGCACGGGCGGCCATGGCTATGCCGGTGTTGCTAGTCAGGCCCTAGGTAATGAGGGAACGGGCTATGAGGCGTTCAGAAGAGGCAGGTAACCGTGAATACCCCTTATTCGCTCCTGCATTCGGAGGGGATGTCATTGCATTGCATTGCGCGGTAGGTGGCGGAAGGTTTCGGTAGCAATGGCGGTTGGGTTGCCGCTGTTTGTGATTCCAGCGGCTTGGGCAAACAGCCTTGCTGATAGATGGCATGAACCCACAGAGGTACAATAGACATGAAGCAACGAGAGCAAACTATCATTGAGGAGCTGATGGCCATGCGTGGCTTCAAGGAGCATGCTGGTTACTTAAATTTGTAATCTACTTCCAGACTCGATGGGCTGACCAAAGACAGGCATTTCGTCAACGGCCTTATCGCTGCAAATCCATCGTCTCTGGTCTTTCTACTTTTGAACACTTCGCAGAACATTATCGTCAAGTTCCATGTCTTCTCAATTCATCTCGGACTTCTTCGGCAAGCAAGCATCACGGTCAAGGCCGTGATGGCCTTGTTGTGTAGTAGGTCATTCGGGGTTTATTATGCAATGCTATGATGCAGCTAGGCATCGCGGTCAAGGCCAGGATGGCCTTCTTCTGTGGTAGGTCATTCGGGATTTCTTATGCAATGCTGTGATGCAGCTACCCTAGGTTTGACTTTCAGGTCCACTCGGGTCTCCTTCCGTCCTCATTGTACCCTTGCCTTCTGGCGCAGGCATCCTCATTACCTCGTTTGGTTCCGAAACCATTGGTGCTTCTTCTTCGCTCTCAGCCACAATCCGGCCCACTTGCGAGAAAGATACCATCGGCGTATCAGTCTTTAGGCGGACTCGCTGCTACTCAGCCTCACTATATTTCTACATTGCTATTTGAGCGCCGTTTGCTACTTCGACAAGATTGAAAGACTGCTCGAGCCCGGTGGTTTGTCACCTCTCCTTGCACAAAGCCTCCTCAGCATGGACGGCTTCTCTGGTGCCGCCGCCGTGTTATCCCTCACGATTCAGCTCGCAAGCACGGTTCATTCGATTCGGCAGTTCCTCCGCAATGTCGAGAATGCACCAAAAGAGCTTGCTTCGGTCATAGAGCATCTAGATTTGCTGCACCAGATCCTGAGCTATCTGGAAGACTTTATGCAGCGGCAAGCCACGCTCGAGCACCCGCCGATCTCAGATGCATTAGTCACGAGCGCACTGCAAAGCTGTGAGAAAAGGGTCAGGTCGGTCGAAGATCAGGTAAAACCTTTCACAGCGAGACTTTTTCGCAGACACTGGCTGCAAAAAGCTTTGGGCTCGATGAAGTTTGTCCTGAAGAAAGAAGATATCCAGACATCACAAGTTCTGGTGGGAGGTGCGATTCAGATGTTGCAATTGGCGCTCTTTACCAACCAGTACGAAACCCCAAACTGTACATCTGTCTGGACTGATGACTGGTGGCCAGAGTCCATTATGCACATGTCACGATCACAGGCGTTGAACGTCTTTTGATGCTGCAAAGTCAGACAGTCGATGACTTTATAGAGGAAGAGGCAAGAGTTCCTCCCAAAAGTATCGACAATGTACCGTATCCTGCTTGCCAAGATACACTCTCCATCAGTGCGAAGAGCGAATCGAGTTCATTCTATCGAGGAGTGTTCGGCAGTGTCAACCTTCAGAGGAGAAGGAAGTTCGTCAGAAGCCTTGCAGAATCTTGCCCTGGTGATGGAAAGCCTGCCAGTGATAGTCTTTTCGTTACAATTCAGCCATCTTTCATGCAATACAGCTTCGACATGAGCTTTGCCGTGGGAACGCGGTTCATTCCTAGAACGCTGAATGTCTATCATACACTAAGCGACCAAGAACCAATATTCGACTACGTCTGTGATGGTAGCCTCAGTGCGCTACAGCTGGCTCTGCAAAATGGCATTGCTTCACCATTTGTTACAGATGAGTCTGGATACACTTTACTCCACGTATGGTCACCTACGAAACGCTCGAACCGCATCGCGCTAATTGTAATTAGTGGGCTGCAAGATATTGTCGGGCAAACATGTGTGAATTCTTGGTTCAGATTGGAGTGGATGCCAACCGCGAAGATATGTGGGGGCAGTTAGTGTTCTCCCACGTGATAGGGCGACATTCGGATTGAATCATGATTTAGGACCGCTATTCAAAGCGCAGGCCGCGCTAATTGTGACGAATCCTGGACGAGAGGCACTAACGCAGCCGTCGATACTATCCGCCTGTTGGCTCGATATCAAGACTATTTACCCACAACAATTGCTCATTGGTACAGTGGGCCGCCAGAGGGCGCGGAACTTATGCTGTCACTAGACTTATTCGAAGTCAACGGCTCGCAAGAACGGGCTAGCGAATACGTTTACCCACTTCTGACAATAGCATTAGATAAATACGCGGGTAATCCGATATGGGAGTCGTTCATTCGTAGGCTCCTCAACTCAAAAATCGATCTTCATGCCAATAGTAGTCCAGGCGGACTGCACAAACCGGTATGTGAAGGCTACCCCAGCCACCTCCCGTGTTGGGTGGCGCTTGGAACGCCATTAGACCAGCTGCTGGGAAATACTGAGACTCCGTATGAAGGGTACATGAAGGCCCAGTGGTGGCTGAGAATTCTCGAGAGCGAAGGTTATGACGTGAGAACCTACCTAGAAGAGGAAAAGGCCTTGCATGCCATGCATTCTTACTCAATACTTGGAGCCTTTAAGAATTTTCGCGGACCTCATCGTCGGATGCGCTTTGAGCTTGAGAAAGAGCCCCCAGAATTGCATTGGGACTGGTGGACCGATCCTAACTCCTCAGCCTCTCTGATACTGGAAGAGTTCAAGTGGATGAACGGGGCAAACGAGGAATACGCCTGCGAGGACTTCTCATGGCCGACCTTCTGGCCATTCGACGTGTTGAATAAGTGGGACCACTTCAGGCATGACGACAACGAGCGATCTGCTGCCATAAAGCGAAAGCGACTGTGCGCCCAAAGATGGAAGCGGAAGCAGAGGAAGAAGGAGGGGAAAGCCAATGGCTGTCGAGACACTTGTAGGATGCCTGGATCATGGCCTGGATGATCTCGTTGATTACTCCCTTCAGTCCGCATGCGCTCCTTGAAAGTGGCCCTACGAGAATTCCTTTCTCCTCGACTAATTGTACCGACATGTACAGCAGAACATGGCGTTCACTGCTCGACACACAGTTTGGAATGGCTTCTTCCATAAAATCCGGAACCATAGAGGCCCATAAGATATGGCGTTCCCCACCAGTAAGCAATCGAGCTTCATGGCATACGTTGATCCTTCTATTTCCTAGGCAAATATCATTATAGGAAAGCCTCAGAAGCAAAGTCCAGAGTCTCCAGAGGATTATATAACATTGGCAAGTGACTTGACCAAATCCATTTCTTTTCTGCTACTGTTCTACCATGGCAGTACCCGCCTTCCCGCATTAACAGCAACGTTCCACTACCATACCCCATTATTCCTCTGGGTCTCAAGTCTAATCATCTCTCATGCGCGCATCATCATCCTGTTTTATCCTTCGAACCCCACCCACAAACACCGCGCCCAAAACTCATTACCAGAGCCTACGCCAATCTTCCTCCTCTCCTCCCAAACAAGCGTCCAGTACCACACCTAGCACTCGGACCAGCTCCCACCGTTGCCCCACTACCACCCCTGAAATCACCACCAGAGTCCGAGCCACCGAAGCCCAGAAGAACCATCTCACTCACCGCTACCAGACCCACTAGATGAGGAGACGCCATCACCGGAATTGCTGCCACCGCGACGGGGAAATAGGAGAATGCTAGGCGTAAGGAGCCCTATCCCGGTCGGATCTAGAGAGATAGTAGAGGTGAGGGAGAAGAACAAAAAGAAGAAAGCCGGGACATAGCAGAATTGTATTCTCGGCGGCTGTTCGGATGCTGAATAAAGCCATAGACTGATCTGTGATGAGATATGTATTCCTGACATGTGAAGTGCAAGACTTTGACGTGCCCATCTTTTTACTCTTTACAGTCGTTCTCCCCTGAATCCTTCTTGAAAGCAAGCAAAGTCTTTTTCATAATCTGAAAGATTGGAGGTGAAGATACGATGCAATGACTCGATCTGATAGATAAATGTATGGTGTTAGCGACCCTGACACCTTGGTGTTTCGCATGGCTTTAAGAACGCACTCTGTTGGATATTGACGGAGTCATAGGATTACTGGAGGCATTGGGAGTCGGACCCTTTTCATTATGGCTAAGATATCTACCGATTCCCCCTCTTACTAAAGCTAATGACGACCCTCGGCAGGGCATAGTAAGTCATTCCTCATCAATATCTCTTCCATCAATCCTACACAGCCAAAGAACTACACACAGCAGCGCATCTCCCACGAACCGACACTTCCCAGCAACCCTCTTTTCAAGATCATATCCTTCCCCAGCCCACATCCCGACCCGCATACTGCCTCCTCCTCGCCTCGTCCCCAGCCTTCTTCTCCGCAGCCATACGCCCCTCGCTCTTCCTCTCAAACATCCACCACCCGCTCTCCGCCTGCACCGTATCCAGCCCCATACCCCCTCCTTCCCGACTACTGCACCCAATACCCACCGATCCCGCGACCATGACCGCCGGGAACTCATACCCGTTATCATCCACCGTCACCGGCACCGTCGCATACCCATTCGGCACCTCCTGCGAGTTCACACTATGATAGACGGCCTTGTCTAACGTCAGGACGCGACAGGATTTATCCTCCCACGTCTCATCCCCATCCTTTTTGCACCCCCCATTCCTACTCCCATCATCCGAATCAAGAGTCCGCGGCTGATAACCGCACGGCCCATACATACACCCCCCCCCCCGCGCGTCCCAAAAACAAAACGCCGTGATCCACCCAGAATAGTACGACGGCCCACTGCCCCCCTCCGTAAAATGCGCTATCCATTGCCAAAAGCCCACAACCTCATCCGGAGTCGGATCCTCAAAACTCCGCACGAAACGCTTGACGACCGGTTTCAAAAGCGTATAAAACCGCATCGGCTCCTCCCCAAACCCCTTCAACTTCTCCAGCCTTCGCAGAATCTCCTCCCAGTCGCATTTCTCACCAAGCAGCGTCACGGATGGAATCCCACATCTCAGCACGCACCGGAAATCGAAATACTTCTGCATCGCGCCCATCAGCAGGATCGACGCCACAACGATGTCGGTTTCCGTGGTGGTGGAGAAGGCGGGCGTCATCCACGCCTTCAGCTTCTTTATTAACAATATTATCATCAATGAAGTCGCCCATGTCTTGTGCAAAAACCCCGAAATCAAACGTATACCGACTCCCGGCCGAGTAGACGAGGGTTAGTTGCTTTTTCTCGTTGTGTGCGACGAATAGAGATCGGAGATCTTCGGCGCGGGCGTTGATGTAGAAGCCGAGTTGCGAGAGGAGGGCGAACCAGATGTCGTCGGGGCGGATCCGCAGGTGGTGGTGCTGGTTGTAGGCCATGATGGCGGCGTGGACGAAGCCGTTGGAGGAGGCGTGGATGGGGTGGGGGGGTGGAGTGGGTGGAGTGGGCTGGGAGGTTGTAGCGGGCCGGGAGGGAGGGAGCGTGGTAGCGGGCCGGGAGGGAGGAAGCGTGGTGGTGGAGCGGGAGGGAGGAAGCGCGGAAGGGTGAAGGCCGTTGGTGGAGCCTAAGGGCTGGGCGGGGTGACTGCTCATCCGTCCAACTCCTCCTCCGCCGCGATGACCTCTATGCGCACCTCGTCTGACCCTCCCAGCAAATCACCCTTCTCTAACCCTTCCAACGAGCCACCTTCCCCTATCTCCCCTCGGAAATACCCTCACAGGCTCCTGGCCAGGCGGGAACGAAAAGGAAGATTGGAGAAGCTCGGCGCACGCCTCGCTTTCGGATGGGCATGATTTTTGGAGGAGGTCCATGCTGCTTCTGGCCACCTCTGGGCGACGACAGTTGATGAGGGCGGCGCTGTGAGATGCTGGGAAGATGGTGGCTGGCATTTTGGGGGAATGGCGGTGATGGGAGGGGGTGGCTCGTGGGTTTTTGGATGCGGGTGTTTTGGAGAGGCTAGTAGGAGGGAAGGTTGGGGAGAATGAGGGTGTATGGGTGGGGATGAGTAGGGGGTATGGGTTTTGTGAGGGATTAGAGTAGCTGATGTAAGAAAGTAAATGCGTGTAAAGAGATGTTGATAAAAAGAAGAGTGCTCTTCTGAGTGACGGTGCAGACCTACCTTGACGATGTAGATGAGACCAGGACAATGGAAACAAGAGAGAGAAAGACCAATCGCTCTGGTTTCGGATTCGGTCCTTCCTCACTCCGCCTACCTACTATTACACAAGAAGTAGTAGATCAAGTACAAAATGAGCGGAGGTGTCCGTGCATTGGAGTGTAAAGCTGGCAACTTCCCTCATTCGAACTTACTTTGGCAGGTGCGCCACCCATAGGCCTCCAGATCAAGAAGTGTCGTAGAAGGTAAATTTAACCTACATTACTACTCCCTTCTCATGAACCCCTTACCCCAACGCCTCTGGACCCTTGTGTACTTCAGTGGAAGCGCGGACCTTACTCTACAAGAGATCGACAGTAAGTACAATTATCTGGCCTAGTCTGTCAGCTTCGACACATCTAGTGGGATCAGCAGTATCGAAGAGGAGACTCGTGGCTCTGCTGATGGGTCTGTAGGGAAGGGTTGTAGTTGGGATTTTGGTGATGAACTATAAGGAAGGAGATGGGTGAGAAGTTGGTTGGTTGATTCAGTGTGTGGACTTCAAAGGGAGACTAAGAGGATTTTGAGTGCAAAGATTGGAGGAAGTTTGGGTCTCGGAAATTGTGGGACTCGAGAGAGATTCGAATGGGGCTGGTGTTGAGTATTTGACGGGGCATGCTTGAGCGAGCAAGTCAGCATTATGTTGACACATCAGCACCAAACTCCCCGCCCCCCCCCCCAGAAATTAGAAACCTCTCAAAGAACGCACGCACCGCAACCCCTCTCCCCCTCTTATCTTCCCCCGACCCCTCACAGCAACGCAATTCCAGCAATCACCCCAACAGCCACCAAATCCCTACCCGGCCTTACAGCCCTAGCACCATCGCTACTGCACGAGAACCAGCATTTTGTGCTGCTACCGCGACCGCCCTCGCCCTTCTTATCGATCTCTGGATCTTCATCCGATAAGATGCTGCTGTTACTGCTGCTGTTTCCTAGACCATCACTATCCGCAGAGCTGCTTAATCCGGAAGCCTCGCCATATTCTGTCTTTTCACCCACTGGACAGCCGTCGGATGAGTTGCTGCCGTGACTTCGAGGCGGACATGCGGTGGATGAACCCCTGCCAGGACTAGCTGGTTGATTCCAGTGGTCGATGGGCGAAGGGCTGATTGAAGGGGCCGAGCTGGAAATTTGTTGTGGGGATATATCGCTAGAGGATGGCAGGGGGTGGGTGGATAGCGTGATCGCGAGTGGTAGGACGAGTAAGGGCAGCAGCTGAGGGAGCTGCATTTTGCTCTCCGAAGGAATTTGAGTGGTTAGTTGAGGAGAGTGCGAAAGGCTTGAGGGCGTAAGAAGATCTGATTACAGGGCGCCAAAGTTGTTTGAGTTGGAGTGATGTTGAGTAGAAATGGTGCTTTGGAGGGACGAGGAGGCTGCTAGCGGAGTCGAGGCTAGGATCTGTCAAGACATGGGTGGCTAGAGATACGATGAGCATTTCTTCTGGATTAGGAGTCAGTATTGCAGATTCAGAATCCATTTGGAGCCACTCTAGAGAGTCAACGCAGGGTAGTCAGTCGAAGGACCCAATGCCGACTGTGACAGCGCCATTCGCGCATTGAAGAGACAGTGACAGATAACGAGATGACTCGATGTAGGAATATGTACGATTGTGAGTGAAGCGAAAAGGGGAGAAAGACCTTTGATATCCATTGACATGCAGAGCTTCTAATGCTTCGGTGAGACATCACCTTCAAACCTCCTTCATCACAGCATCACAAATCGAGCAATCAATCCCACGACCCCAGCCTCGCCAAACGGCGTCACATCGTTGATATCATTGGTGCTTGTACTCCCTGCGCCACCCATTGATGCGCCGCCTCCTCCTTTTCCCCTTTCACCACCAGCCAAACACAGGTGCTGCAAGTTCCTTGGTCATAGAATACGGAACATCCCCCGGGTGAAGTGCTAGTGGTGTCACATCCGTCTTCCTGGAGCGAGCATCTGTTGAGAGTACTGCTCGAGCTACTCACTTGGCCGGAACCGCAGCCGGGAGGTTTACTACTTCAAGAGCTTCCTTCGCCGTTGCCGCTGGAGAAAACTCAGCTGCTCGCTTGTTGTGGAAAGAGGTCGGTGGTATTAGATGACACCGGATCGATGGATTTAGGTGGACATGGTCAACGTGAGAGGTTTGAGAAGGAGCAAGGACTGTGGCTTCGAAATTCGCATATTGTGAAGGTGGTTTCTGGTTGTTTGATTGGGAGATTCCGATTAGACCTTGGGTGGGTAGGGAGAGCCGGCGGACTGGGTATCGTACCGATCGGATGTTGTAGAAAGGATTCGTTGGTTTCGAAGTCCATTTCTGTGTTGTAGATCTGAGCTTCATGAAGATGTCTCTTTTCAGGCAGATTGGGTGGAAGAAATTGGAAAGCTGGGCAATGCTATCAATCAAAAATCATCCATGAGCGCTGATTCGAGAACCCTACTGATCCATTAGTGGTATGATTCTCGCGTGTCAAGTGGAGAGCCATACATCTGGTATGTAATTCAAGGAGACAACCTGAAAGACAACGCAAAATAGCGAAAGAGCAAGGATGACTTGACTTACCGACATACCAAGGATTTCATCGAAAATACATGCTAGAGAGATATATACGCTCAAGCCGCGTAGCACTCAAAGAGAAGCCTATCTACCTTACTGTGCATATCCCTTCCAAACCAACTCCTCCGTTCATACTCCAAATCTTGCAAAAACTACTGTCCCTGCGATTATACTTGCGATCCAAATTGGCTCTACTGGTTCCAACATCCCAGCATTTCCAGGCACAGACGGGGGATCTTTTTCTCTGCCGGCGGGGCGACTTCCTTCTCCACCAGAGGATCTGCCTCCGCCAGAGGAGCCGTGTCCACCTCCCCCGTGTCCACCCCCGCCACCCCCTTTCCGGGGAACTATGACGTTGTCGCGCCTGTAGAGGTCTTGGCTGTCGAGACTGGAGTTTAGAGTGGCGACGGCTAGCTGGCTGAGGCCGAGGATGATGGCGAGAATAAGAATGACCTGCATCTCATGCACTGGAGGGTGGGCTGTTGAAAATCTCGCACGTGTAATTATAGGATGGTGTGTATTGGGGGAGTTTGTGGTCGTGGATTGGGTGGCTGTTTGACCTGGTCTAGTATGGTTTTTTAAAGAGTGTCGTGATCTTATAGACAAAGACCAGTCTAGGTCTTCGTAGTTCATTCTCTCCCAGTGACTGGCAAGACATGAAGAACAAAGAGCTTAGTCACGCTGCAAAATGAATACAATGGGTTTGTTTTGTGTCATCGAATGAAAATACCATAACCTGACAGTGAGAGACTAGAGCAGGATTTCAGAAATAGAAAGAAGGGAAGAGTGAATAGCTAACCGGCACCCCTATTTTCATAATAAACGAACGAAGAGCAAGCAGACCGAGAGCATGGAGAAGGAGTACACATTGAATAGCCGTGCACATTTGATACTCAGGTAACAATCGAAGAAAAGTGCGTCTACCTTACTCCTTCGTCTTGCGACAGGTTTACTTTATACACCAAATCCTCCAAGAACCACCGTGCCTACGACCAAACCAGTAACCCAGATCGTCCGTACCGGCGTCAATGCCTTGACACCAATATCTGTGATTTCTTCTAATAGTAAGAGGTCAGCGATCCATCCACTGCCAGAGGAGCCGCTTCCCATTTGATCAGAGCGACTCCCTGTTCCACCGGATAAACTGCTCCCTTTCCCGCCAGACGAACCATTTACTAGTACAGCAGAGCTGCCTCCTTTTGTACCAGATGAGCTGCCTCCTTTTGCACCAGATGAGCTGCTTCCCACTCCACTAGAGCTTGCTCCACCAGAAGAGCCACGCGCCCCTGCGCTGCCACCCCCTCTTCTCGGAAATAGGTAAATGAGGCGATCAGAGATTCCTGGGTGGCAATTGCTGCAAGTCGGCGAAGTAGACGCCAGCTGAGTGAGGCCGAGAATGAGGCCGAGGACATGTAGGATATGCATCTTCTATGTGGGTGAGGCGGCGGTGGAAGGAAACAAGTGTATTGTATGGATGTGTTTGTACGAGGGAAGTTCTGTCTTGCTTTTTTTGCGTATGAATCTGATCGGCTTTATTCTTTTTATGTGGGAGAGGGTTGTTTTACGCTGCTGACAAGGGAGGAGTCTCTCTTATTAAATACATACTTATTCCGCGAGTGATTGTTGGGGCTTTCGGCAGGAGTCTGCTCAGTGAGCACATTTCCACGCATTGCACGTAATTTAGGCTGCCAGAAGTGAAAAAGATGCAAGAATATCGGATGCCCGCGGAAAGATGAGAGAATAAGAGACATATCAAAACTTACACCCCTTTTCCAGGGTCTCGGCATTCGTAGACCGGAGAAGCACTCTAGCAGTGATACCTCATCGACTCGATTCATGTAAGACAATACATGCCAGCTCGCCATGCCGTGATCTGGACTGTATATAGGAATGTGGGTAGATGTCGACTGAAGTGAGAGAGTCCAGAATCGGACATTCGCGTCGAACTGCCCTACTTTGATCCCTGCTCAGATCATTTAGCTAAACCCGAATGGTCGCGCAATGTCTTTTGTTATTGTTGCTTCTGCGCAACCACTCACTTCTCATGCTCACATCATCCACATCAGTCTCTATATCAGCCTATTCTCCTTTAGCGTCCTCGTCGCGCATCATTTGCGCGCTCAGCTGTCACCATTGAGACCCTACAGCATCTCGCCGAAGGTGTCGTCGACGGTGTCCAGCATATCTTACACCCTACGCCGACGCGCCAACCCGAAGATAACATGGCTGGTGAAGAAACCCCGGAGGTCGGAGACAAAGGTACGTTCACCTACTGTTCCTCGCTTGATACACCGTACCATCAGTTGGCAATTCTCTTCCTGGACCTCTCATTCCGTCTCTTCCGTCCATTTCCTTCGACGCGCCAATCCCCTTTTCCTCACGTACCTAGTGAACGCGTTCTCGCAGAGACTCCATCAATTGATATTCTTCCTCTACAGTCTCCTGGCAATACGGCGGCTCCCACCCTAGCGGCGAACTTGTCGAGAAGAAAACCGAAGGCGAGATCGCCATCAACTCCAAGCGCGGCAACACCATCAAGCGCAAAGGCACTCCCTCCGACCCGGCCGTGCACGTCGCGCGCGACGGCAACGACGTCGTAAAGAAGCAGTCCGAGCTCGAAGTCGAAGAGAAGGGCTCCGGCTCTGCGACCGACGGCGCAATGTCCAAGGGCGAAGCCTCTAAGGCTGATGAAGATAAGGGCGTTGCCAACGGGGAGAAGGCGGAGCCCAAGAGCGCGAAGAAGGGGGAGAAACGCAAGGCTACGGCTGAGCCAGAGGACGAGGGGGAGACGCCGGCGAAGAAGGCGCGTGGGCGACCCAAGAAGGGGGAAGGGGAGCCGTCTGCCAAGAAGGAAAAGCCGGCGCCCAAGAAGGCGGAGGCAAAGACACCTACGAAAGCAAAGAAGGAGGTAAAGAAGGCGGACAAGGCTGATGGGGAGAAGAAGGGCCGCGGGCGCCCGAAGAAGGATGGGAGTGCACCTGCTACTAAGAGCGCAGGTGTGAAGAAAGCCAAGACCAAGGCCCCGCCAGTCAAGGGCAGTGTGGGCACTCGCACCAGGAGCACCAAGTAGCTTAGTGACAGGGCGCGATGGATTGGGTTATGGGGATATGAACGTGGGTAGGTGGCCTCTTTACTGAATTACGTGCTCGGTATGCTTATGCTTTTGGTGGACAGGCATGGTGACGCTGGGTTCTAGAAAAGCGGTTTTTCGCTCGACTAGGGATGAGCACATGGGTCGGCTGATGTGCGAGAGCAGAAAGCATTGTGTACAATAGGTTTGCCTAGCTTTTCGAAGGGTAGTATTTCATTTTGCGTCGAGCGTCAGATGTCTTATCCTCTTCGATCTACGCGTGATTCTTCTTTCTTCTTGGTGCACTCCGCGCAATTATCCCCATCTCTCTCCCTGCCTCCTTACGAGGTTCTCTAATGCAGCAAATCTGCACTTTCGCAAAAGCTGTTCCTCGCCAATCCATGCGTGCATGCGCAGCAAGAACACGGAACCAGCCCGACTAAGCAAGTTTCGGGCTTCTTTCCACCAACACATTCTAAGGCTCCATCAGATCATCTGCAACGACATATCGAATACTGCGCGCCCCTCAGCCTTACCCCCTTCACAAACCTCCAAGCCTCACTCCCAGCTCCTGTGATCGCCCAAAAGGCTTGGCAGACAATGGCAGATAATGGCATATCATCCCAGGCTGATTCGCAGGCTTCCTGCCTGCTATAAGCATTCGGGTTATATCCTTCTCCCGGTGAGTCTCTTTCTTTTTTTCCTTACTAGATGCGAGTCAATGAGATTACTTTATGCTATCATCTTGTGGTTCTTAAGATAGTGTGCTTGGTTATTACTCTCTCGGCCTCAAGAACCTTACAATTACACAAGAATCCTCCTTCTACAAAAAGCCGAGTTGCACGGAGCACCTGCACAGCGTCTCCGTGAGATAACTTCGCGCCGCAGGCTTCCTAACGCCGATCGTCCTTCCGCTTTCACGTTCTACTTCACTACTTTATATCAAGCTCACCCAACCCCCCCCCCTCACTACTCCAAGCCCCCAAATACTCTCCTAACCATCATCTTCGCACACCTCTACCCTCAATCCTCTCCCTCCAGCCATCACCCCCATCACCCCCAATACCCCCAACAGCCAGCGCCACCAGGTGGGAGCGTATTTCATTGCCTCTTCCTGCTCGCTTAGTCACCCATTTTAACGAACAGGAAGCGGCAATGAAATACGCTCCCACCTGGTGGCGCCCCCACCCAAATTCAAACTCAATGCATCTCCTCACCCCCCTCTCCCTCCTCCTGCTCCTCCTGCTCCTCCTCTCCCCCTGCCTCACAGCCGCGCTCCTCCTTCCGCCCTCCCACGCGCCCGCCCTTGATCGCCCCACCCTTCAGGAGAACGACCTCCATCCCGTACACCTCCTCCCTCGAGCGGGCAGCTCCGACAGCTCGGGTGGTTCGTCCAGCGGCTCATCAGGCTCTTCTGGCAGTTCTGGCAGTTCTGGCTCTTCTGGCGAAAGTGGCTCGAGTGGCTCATCTGGCTCTTCGGGCAGTTCTGGCTCAAGTGGCTCAAGTGGCTCAAGTGGCTCATCAGGTCCCACAAGCTCCGGCGGTCGTGGCAGTGGCAGTGGGAGCACAGCAGGCGCGAGTGATGGGAGCGGTAGGTCTGCAGCTCCGAAAAGGGTGGGTGCTGGGGGTATGGGAGTGGGGATGGGGTTGGGGTCGGGGTGGTTGATGATGGGCGCGGTGGGGTGGGGGGGGATGTGGTGCTCGCTTTGATGTCGGGGATGTGAGAGAAGGTGGGTGCTTGGTTTGTGGGATGGTGAGAGGAAGGGGGCTGGGGGCTGGGGGGTTGGGGGTGGACTGGATAAGATAGACAGATATTCAAGGGTGTGAGCATGACTCAGAAAAGGGGGTCATTTTGAAGACGAGACGCTCCCTTATATCAGGGCTTCTCCGGACGGACTTACGGCTCGAGTGTCCTCTCATCTCTTTCTCCTCGCTCCACCACCAACACCGCCCACCCCTCACCTTCCCTATATACAAGCACCTGCGTGCGAAAGTCCTCAAGCGTAAGTGTCCCACCAGTAACAAGTTCGTGCGCAGCAACCATCGCCCCGAAATCCAAATCCCAGCTCTTGTCCATCATCAGATACCCCGTCTTCCCCCTTATCCACCTCTCTGCCACCGCCGGCGCAATCCTCTCGCTCATCACGCGCTCCTCATCCCTTTCAATCGCCTCCGCACCAGTCCAGTCTGTCCCCTGCAGGCTCTCCTCCCACCGTCTCGAGCGCCGAACAACAATCTCCTTGTCACGGAAACCGCATCTCCAGCGCCATGCCACGGGGCCTGTGGGGTTGGAGGCGCTGCCGAGGAAGAAATCGAGGGGCCAGGGGAGGATGATGGTAGCGAGGAAGTAGTCAAACATGAAAAGTCCAGCTCTACCGACCAAGGTCCCCGCTAGCGCTCCCCATGGTATTTCCTTCACGGGGATCTTGGTGGAGTTATCGTAGCCAAGGGTTGCAGTTATAATGTTGAGGTAGGTGGGGAGGGCGATGTAGGCGCGGTAGAGGAGAGCGAGGACAAGGAAGACATTGAGGAGGATGGGGACGAGGAAGATGCGGCGTTTGAAGGCGGAGGGGTGGGTGTCGACGTGGGTGATGTAGATGTGGGAGGGGGATAGGGTGGAGAGGAAGGGTTGGAGAGAGGTGGGGGCGGGGTGGAAGGGGGAGGGACGGGAGGGGAGAGAAGGAGATGTGGGGAGAGAGGGTTTAGTGGAGGATTTGAGGGGGCGGCGAGAGGGTTTCGGGGGCATATGGTCGCGAAAGTAGAATGTAGAAAGAACTGAAGGAGGTAAATTCCACCCACAAGATACCTTGCTGAAGGTGATGAATGTAACCCTACGAGGACCCTGAGTCATCATTGGTGCCTCAACCCCTGGTGACATCTCCACCTTGAGCATCTAGCACTTCTAGGTGTATGTCGGCTGTATGAAGGTTTCTCTGTCGCTCACACGCTTCACGCACCGTTTGATTGCCAATCAGTCCCATTGGAGGGCCTCTCCAGCAGCCCCAAAAGACTCGCCCCATTGCCCCGAAGTCGTCGCAGCGTCAGCATGTCTTCCGGCCCCTCCGATGACCCTTTAGTTTGGATCGATTGCGAGGTAGGTAGGAATTGATCAGGCCTATAACTCCAGGAGAAAGTATAACTTACATGTCTCAGATGACGGGACTGGACGCCGAGCGCGACACAATCCTCTCGATATCTTGCTTCGTCACCGATGCGCAACTCCACAGCCTTGACGTCGACGGCTGGGAAGTAACCATCCATCACGAAAAATCAGCACTCGACAAGATGAATGACTGGTGCATCTCAACGCATGGCAAGTCCGGCCTTACGGCGGCCGCCATCGCCTCTACTACGACAGCGCAGGAGGCGACAGAAGGATTGTTGGAATACATCAAATTTTTGGTGCCGGAGAAGGGGAAAGCACTATTGGCGGGCAACAGCGTCCATTGCGACAAAGAATTCCTGAAAGAGCCACCCTATAATATAGTCCTGGATCACCTGCACTATCGGATCCTGGATGTGAGCAGTATCAAGGAGGCGGCCCGACGGTGGGCACCGGAGAGGGTATTGGACATGGTGCCAAAGAAAAAGGGGCTGCACCAGGCCAGGGAAGATATTCTAGAAAGTATTGAAGAGGCAAGGTTCTACCGGGATATGATCTTCCGGAGCGCACATGCGTTCAAGGGTGCTTGCCCGGTTTGAAAGACGGTCGTGTGAGGGCCTAGGAGAGGAAGCAAAGGCCTTTCTGTATGCTGCCATCGAGGTAGACGGGATGAAGAGCAATAGGAGACTCCCAAAGACATCCCGAAGAGGCCGCACATCGCCGAAATACAATTTCCAGGGAGCCTGACGCCTCGGCGGGATCTGTACCAAACCTTGGAGTTAGAATTGTGAGATGTCGGATACTCGACAAAAGGGCTTCAGCAACCGCTTCCATTCCCTGTGCGACTGTTGAGGATTCAGCGTCCGGTCCAAGATCATGACAATCGGCAGATTCTGGACATGTTCGGAGGAATAGGCATCAGCCAGTATCGCAGAACGTCATCACTTGCTGTCTACGCCAAAACGTCAGATCGTCGAATCGGGAGAGGATTTTCGGCGACCATCGTTGGGCAATGATCCAAAGCATGCTGGCTTCGAAGATTGCGACGAGGTTTTCCTTTTCGAGCTGAACATGGTGCCAATAATACGCCTATCGAGCACATTCGGAGCGTTGCTTTGGGAATGATGGACCAATTCGGCAAAAGGCGCGCTGTGACGAAAATCGGGTCGGCAAAGTGGACCCTGCGTCGATCAACAGCTCCACTTTGGTGGGGAGCTTCAACAATCCCTCAATTTCTACTTCTACCCGCCTACAGCTCTGCAACTCTCACAATCGCTTACTTTATCATTTGCCTAGCTACAATTCCGATAGCTAGGCTTATTCTTAACGTTTGCCCCTACATTGCCCGCTAAAATGAGTGTACAGACGGTCTCACTGAAGCCTTTCCAAGATCAGAAGCCCGGAACGTTCGTCCCTCTTTTGCTCCCGAAGCTTGGGAATCCCGGATCTGATACACTCACAGTTCAGGGCTCCGAAAAAAGGTCGCCGTCTTCCAACAGCCCAACTATAGCGAGGCTTTCGTCACCAGCATCCTCCTCTCCATACCCGAGGTAAGCACCACGCCGGCTGCCTACCCAGGTCGACCAAAGCCTCGAGTCGACGGCGATGTTTATATCCTAGTCTCGATCTGACCTCTTCGATGTCTTTCATGTTACTAATCTGAGCATCACCGTAGGGTGTTGAAGGTTCTTTCTTGGTGATCGGAGGAGACGGACGCTTCTATAACCCGGAGGTCACGCAATTGATCGCCAAGATCGGCGCTGCATATGGAGTGAAGAAGCTCTTGATCGGCCAAAATGGCATCCTCAGCACGCCAGCAGCTAGCCATGTTATCCGGAAACGAGAGGCTACCGGAGGCATCCTCCTCACAGCCAGTCACAACCCTGGCGGTATGGCACCTCGTCGTCAGTGGCTTGTGCCTGCAGAAATCCCGCTGATTGAGCTATATAGGACCGAAGAATGACTTTGGTATCAAATACAATCTGGCGAATGGCGCTCCGGCCCCAGAATCAGTCACAAACAAGATCTTTGCGACTTCGAAAGCGCTCACCTCTTACAAGATAGCCGACATACCAGATATCGATCTGAAGAGTATCGGTACTCAAAGGTGCGGACCATTGGAAGTGGAAATCATCGATTCGACAGCGGACTATGTTGAGATGCTGAAAGACATCTTCGACTTCCCAATGATTAAGTCGTTCCTGGAAAACCATAAAGACTTTAAAGTATTGTTTGATGCGCTGCATGGGGTCACCGGGCCGTACGGTGTTGCAATCTTCGAGAAAGAGCTCGGTCTCCCTAGCAGCAGCACACAGAACTGTGTCCCTTCGCCAGATTTTGGAGGCGGCCACCCAGATCCCAACCTGGTATATGCGCATTCGCTCGTCGAAGCGGTCGACAAGAACGGGATCCAATTTGGGGCTGCCAGCGACGGTGATGGAGACCGGAACATGATATATGGTGCAAAGAACTTCGTGTCGCCGGGCGACAGCTTAGCCATTATCGCCCACTATGCGAAGCTCATTCCATATTTCAAAAACCAAGGCGTCTACGGTCTCGCTCGAAGTATGCCAACCTCTGGAGCAGTCGATCTAGTAGCCAAGAAGCAGGGCCTCCAGAATTACGAGGTCCCAACAGGCTGGAAGTTCTTCTGCAACCTCTTCGACACCAAGAAGATGTCAATCTGCGGTGAGGAGAGTTTCGGGACTGGCAGCAACCATATCCGTGAAAAGGACGGTCTTTGGGCTGTCATGGCTTGGTTGAACATTATCGCAGGGGTTGCTCAGGAGAAGCCAAACGAGACTCCCAGCATTGCTTCTATCCAGAAGGAATTCTGGAGCATCTACGGCCGGACCTTCTTTACTCGCTACGACTACGAGAACGTCGATAGCGATGGAGCGAACAAGGTCGTCTCGAACCTGACGGAGCTCATCACCACCAAGAAGTCCGATTTCGTCGGATCGACCGTCAGTGGACGCAAGGTCCTCGAAGCCGATGACTTCTCCTACACGGATCTCGATGGCAGTGTCAGCAAGAACCAAGGGATCTTTGTCAAGTTCGACGACGGCAGTAGAATCGTTGTCAGACTATCCGGAACAGGCAGCAGCGGCGCCACGATCCGGCTGTATGTTGAGAGGCACGAGGGTGACTCATCTAAATTCGACCTCGACGCGCAGGACTATCTGAAGGACAATATCAGTCTGGCCATCGAGCTACTCCAGCTGAAGACCCTCGTCGACCGGACCGAGCCGGATGTCAAGACATGATGATAGGTAGCAGGCAAGGAGTCTTTTTCGAAGTTACGTACAGGTAGATAGTCTGAAGAAAAGTCGAATGTCTGATAATCCTGGGAGGGGGACTGGGCAAGTGCCCGTACATAGAAATCGGGGCGGTCTTTACAACTTCGACGATCGATTATGAAATCTCCCATTATTCACGGCTGTAACACTCGAGAAATTGGGTACTTGCTTGTTGTCCTGCCCTGATGACGCGCTTTGTAAGCAGGAATCGCCTGCGCCTCGTCCGTCTGTCTGATACGGCTGATACGGAGTAGAGAAACTCGTCATCCGCCATGCCAAGGCCGACCCACTTGGCCTTCGAGCTCTTGAACTTTACGAACACCATCAAAACTTTTCTACGAACCTCTTTTCCTCCATACTATCCTTCGAACTCTAGGTATCATGTCGATGTCGTCGAAAGATGAAGGTGGCGGTGTCGCTCCCCAAAATAAGGGCTCCTGGTCCTCGTTTCTCAAAGTCCGCCAGATCGGGATCCGATCAGATGCCTCAAACACTGATAACTGTGATAGTCAATCGCCTCCTTCAATGGCGACCTCTCTTCGATGACCGCTCCTCCTTTCATACTGGGCACGACCTCACTCACCGAGTTCTCTGCATACTGGAACGAGCATCCCTCCCTCTTCGTTGCACCCGCTCTCGAACCAGATCCTGCCAAGCGATCATTGCTCGTGCTGAAGTGGTTCCTTAGCACCTTGAAGCAGCAGTATGCAAGTCGAAGTGACAAGTATGGCACAGAGAAGAAGCCATTCAACCCCTTCTTAGGCGAGCTCTATCTTGGCAAATGGCAGGATGAAGCAGGGGAGACGCGGCTCGTGAGTGAGCAAGTCAAGTGAGTATGCAGGATCTCCCCATCATATATACACACTGATTTATTTTCAGTCATCATCCACCAGTAACGGCATATTGTATATGGAACGATAAGCACGGTGTCAAGGTACCAGTAGGCTCCTCTAGGCGCCACTCAGGTCTGCTGACTCTTCAATAGCTGGAAGGATACAATGCTCAGAAAGCTTCCTTCTCCCGTACAATTCACGTAAAACAAGTCGGCCATGCCCTCCTCACCTTGTCCCTTCCCAACAATCAAACCGAAAGCTACCTCGTAACCATTCCTGCCCTGCATATTGAAGGTCTTATCTACGGCAAACCCTTCGTCGAGCTCAACCATTGCACATACATTTCTTCCTCCAGTGGCTTCATATCCAAGATCGATTACGCGGGCAAAGGCTGGGTGTCAGGCAAAAAGAACAGCTTTACCGCAGTCATGTATCCTACTGGGAAGGAGAAAGAGGTCCTATACTCGGTAGAGGGGCAATGGACAGACGGCTTCGTCATCAAAGAAGGCGCGGGCGCAACGAAGAAGATGTCCCACTCTGCCACTGTGGACACCTTTTCACACAAGAGTACCCATACGACCCCACTTATCGTCGCACCCATTGATCAGCAGGACTCATACGAGGCCAAACGGGCGTGGGGTCCAGTCGCAGAAGCTATAAGGAAGGGCGACATGGATAGAACCAGTACTGAGAAGTCGAAGATCGAGAACGCGCAGAGAGAGTTAAGGAAGAAGGAACAGGCTGAAGGTAGAGAATGGGAACGAAGGTTCTTTACTCGGCTATCTGGACCAGACAAGGTATTTGAGGCATTGGCGAAGCCTTTAGGGCAGTCGATCGAGGCTGAAAAGACGGGAGGAGTGTGGAGATTCGACGAGGCCAAGGCAAAAGGTGCGGCTCCACCGTATCATGGGCATCAGAGCAATGGGCCTGCTGTTTCTTCTTAGCCTCTTTGTACGAGGAGATTCTTCTCTAAAGGCGTGTGTCTGATGCCTTTCTGACGCCGCCATCTCCTTGGCCACCGGTGTCGGGTGCCGGATTTCCTAGGCTCTGGCGCTGGGATAGAGGGTTCTTCTAGCGGCAACAAGATTTGTTACGTGGACGGCCAATATGCGGTACAGGGGCCTTTTGCCGCCTTGTGCAACTGCATAGCATGCATACGAAGTAACGACTACACAAGCTGTCTACGGACTACTGCTGCACTTAGAAGTATTTCCTATAGAGGCTACATTGTCTCTGATCATGCTCTATATGCTGATCGCGCATAGGTCGCTCGCTACACTTTCACGGCAAGTATTCTAATCTCTTAGCATCCTTCTCACTACAAACCCTTCGCCTTCTATTCTCAGTCTTCGAACTATAATACATGTTCAGCAAAGTTGGCATAGTTGGCAGATGGATTGGCTTAGCTGCGCTGCAGGTATCCCGGTGTGGTTGCATGAAGCTGCAAGTCGGTGCTCTAGCATTAAGGTATTAACCATTTACTCTCTTTGATGCTACAAATTGAATGATGCGGGGCGTCACCGTACGCACCCACCATTGCATAACATTACCGGGAATTTAGTTCTTGAGCTCATCAGTCTACTATTCAAAGGATTCCACGCAAATTCCTGATCCATCGACGATGACTGATCCGGTCTCCATAAGTTTCGGTGTCGCCGGGATACTGGGCCTTGCCATTCAACTATCCCCAATTGTTGCTTCTTACGTGAATGGCGTTCGGCATGCGCCAGAGAATGTTCAGAATCTCAGACAAGAATTGGATGCACTTATCAAGACCCTAGAAAGGCTTGATTCATTCCTGAAAAGTGAAAGCGCGAAGGGACCAGCTTTCAATGACTTGCCTTCCTCAATACGACAAGAGAGTCTTGCGAAAAGAGACTTACCGCTATATCAGCCAAGCTGGGGACATCGACAGAGGCTGGCAGATTTAGCCAGGTTCTGCGTCGCTTCACATGGCCTCTGAATGCAGAGAATACAAAAGCTATTGCACAAGATCTCAGTCAGTTTTCGGCGACTTTTCACTTTGCTCTGAGTATCGAAGGATGCGCTCTTCTTTCGAAAACATCCGGTGAAGTGTCACAGATACTGGAACCGCAGCTAGAGATACTCCAGAAGGCCCGTGAAGTTACCCAGGCTATACCAGATCTGCAATCGCTGCTTGCAACAGCATGCGATAGAATCACGCGAGTCATCCAGCTCGCGGCTTCTTCAGAGTCCTCAAAGATAGAAGGTTTGATCACAGATGGTTTTTCAAACATTGAACAGCGAATTCATGGTCGGTATTCCAGATCTCCTTCGGAGAATATTTACCGCATCCCATTAAAGAGTATGCAAGCTACCTTCACTGACCTCACCGCAGAGAGAAATACAAAAGACCAGAAGCTACGCCGAGGTAAGACCTTCTTGGCGGCAGTTGATGAGTCCTTCTACCGTTGCTGATTAAAGATTATAGACGACGAGAAGCATGCTATCGTGCGTTGGCTCGCGAGTACAGACCCATCTACAGCTCTGAACTCCGCCAGGAGGAAACATCATGGTTCTACTGGTTATTGGATTTTCACAAGTCAGCAATTTCAATCTTGGCGAACAGAGCCAAATTCATTCCTTTGGCTTTACGGTATACCGGGTTGTGGTTAGTAAGCATCTCAAGTAGAATGCACTCCCAGGTATAGTAGAGGGCTGATTTTAAGATAGGGAAGACTATTCTAAGGCAGGCAGAGATCTCTAACATTACGACCGATCAACGCTGATACTAGTGGCGATCAGTTCTACTATCATTGAGGAGATGTCTGGGCGTGACCCCGAAGCCACCTTGGGCTACCTTTTCTTTGAGTTCATCGATAAGTGGAAGCAGAAAACTTCCAGCTTCCTGCGATCTCTCATCGCTCAGATTTGCAGCAGGCTTGACACCACTCCAACTACGCTATAAGATTTGTATGTCGATAGCAAATACGGTAGTGAAGAACCAGCTATGGAACCTTGCATCCAAGCACTGCAGACGCTGTTGGCTGTGGCGCCTAATTCATATATTATTATTGACGCGCTCGACGAATGCAGCGAAAGAGAAGGCCAGTATGGTTTATTCGCACTTCTCGCACGCATACACTCATGGGATATTGACAAATTACCCATATTGGCAACTAGTCGCCAGCAGGTCGATATAGAAGAAGGTCTGCAGACGCTGAGAACTGGCAAGCTTGCCATTGTCGATAAGCTAGTAAGAATCGACATCGAGTCCTACATAGACAGCGGCCTCAATGACGGACGATTGAGGAGATGGCATCAGAAGCCAGGCGTGATCAAAAAGGTTAGGAGAACTGTGGAGGGTGGAGCAGGCGGAATGTACGTCTATCATGTCATTGACTGCATCCCAATCAGTTGACCAGCAACAAGGTTTCGATGGGTGGCTCTTCAACTTGACAGCCTAGAGAAATGCCTCAACTGGCCTTCACTTCAGAAGGCGCTCGGATCGCTACCCAAAACTCTCGAGCAACCTACGATAACATGATCGCGGCTATTGATGAAGACTACCGACATCTAGCTATTCAAGCCTTGTTATGGATTGCTTGGGCTAGTCGACCCTTATCCGTCACACAAGTATGAAAAGTTCAATTCATCCTGTCTTCAACTGTCTACTTCAATTTCATTCTGGATCCAGTCTAATGACGTACAGGTGGCAGGGGTGATGGCTATTTCCACCGATGATTTACCTGTCTTCCATCCCGAAAACAGACTTCTGAGCTTGGAGTATATCTCCATCACTTGCAGGAGCTTCATCACAATATATGAACCGGAAGAGAATAATCGCCCATACACGAGATTTTCGCCGGGTGAAGCTCTCCGCTGAATTAATCGCTGAGCTATCGAAACCACAGCGGACGGTAGGATTGTCGCACTTTTCCGTCAAAGATTTCTTAGCCACTCTGCCAATTCTCAATCGGAAGGAATTAAGCTTCTCAAATGCAGCCACAGGGACCATCGCGCGTTCGATTATCGTCAAAGGCTGTCTCGCTTACATGCTGTATTTCCATGATGCTACTCCAAACATGAGGGATTTGACACTAGTGAAAGAGTACCCTTTGATATCATTCATTCACCGACAGGGCCGGGACCCAATCACATCGATCTCGATGTTCACTGGAGACTCTGCCCTGTGCCAGCTCTTGGCCGAATTGCTTTCGCGCTGGCCTACATCCCTTTTTGAGCTCCCTGATTGGGACAGGAGTCAGATTAAAATCCCAGAGAACTGCTACGATCCAGGTCGTATACCACTGGAGTGGGACAAGATTCAGCACCCTTTGACGATTGCTGGAGAGCTGGGTTGGACGCATGCCGCAAAGGGTGTTTTACGAGCGAGCATTAATGGCAATCACCCAGAACTGGTTCCAATCGTTCGACTCTCGAAAAGTGAACAAACCAAGATTTTAGGTACTGCAGCGAACTGTCCCTCCAGCTGGGACCAGGTCTTCGACTACACTCTCGAGAATCTTGTCAGAATGCCAGATAACTGTTGTGATGTGAAAGTCTCGTATCAAATTACCCAATTACAAAAGGTCAAGAAAGCAGTGGCTGATTCGTTACTCGATAATGGACCTGATGAAGCCGCTGTCCGACAATATATATATTCTGAGGCCGCAGGACGTCTCATGTGGATGCATTCTCGGGGCGCCTCATTACTTTTGAGACTCAGTGTTGAAAGTTTAAAACTCGTCTGTAGAACCCTGTCTGAGAGGTATGGAAAGACTACAACGGACGCAGACAATGAACATCACATCACATCACGCGGCCTGCCATCATCAGGAAGCATTAGCCAGGAAAAAGCCAGGTCGCAGAACGTTGTCCAAGGACCAAGTAAGATTCACGGCTCTCTTCTCCACGCAGCACCTTTTCATGGACGTTTCGCCATGATCGAAGCATTACTCGACGATGGCGCCGATGTCAGTTTACGTGTAGAGCCCCATCTCACGGCTTTGCACGCAGCAGCTTTAGCTCCACAGTGCAATTGCCTGTTACTTCTTCTAGATCGAGGCGCTGACATCCACGCAATTTTCGCCAGAAAACGGTAGCGTTCTTTCGGTTGTCAGCGCAACCCAAGATGACTACTCTATAGTCAATATGCTGCTCCAAAGAGGCGCCAACGTCAATGCTGAGGGTGGGAAACACGGATGTGCGATTAACGCAGCGATATCAAATGGCAGTAGAGCAGCATTGTCGATGTTGATAGTCAAGTGTCCTGATTTAACAATACGCAAGGAACGAGGACAGACAGCATGGGATATTGCGGGCGAATATAAGCCTCCTGTGGAAAAAGATGCGACCACATTCCGCATGGACGGAGAACCAAGTCTCGAAAAGGAACAGGTCTTGAAGAATTTGGGGCGCCACGGCGCCTACATGCTGAAAGCATGAGATTGATTTGAGAACCTAGAAGCTGCGCTCTGGTCCTACTGGATAGCTGGAACTGCTTTTGATTCGTATCACGGACGTTTGGCGACAAGTGTTTCCACAAGCTCCCTATTGACGCTTCTAGTCAGCTGATCCATCCATCAAAAACCCTCTCCGTCTCGATTATGATCCGGACTGGCGTACAAATCCATACATCTCAGCAATTTCGGAATTGCGCTTGAGCTTCTGAACAGCAAAGCTCCATTACGCTATTCTAGAACGCAATCTTGAACTACCCTTCTTATTCGTCTTTATGGCCATTCTTTCGAAAGGCTCCAAGCAGCAGCTCTCGACAGGCCTTTGACGGGCTTCTGCGCAGCCTCAACAGCGCCCTGAAAATCTATCCGGCACCGATTTCATCTTGGTGTGTCGCTATCGTCGAATGTACAAAAGATGGTGCCATTAGAGAGTTGCAAACCCTTTGGAACGTGGTAAGACGCTATATGGCTCTAGCTGAGAAGGATCGAAACCGAAAGAGATTTCAGATGAATCTGACCACTTCGCCTCGCGTGGTAATTGCTGAAGGTGGTTATTGGCTTTCAATTAACGTATAATTCGCAGCTGCACACTTGGGTGGATACTGGTGGGCGGTCACTGAAATCCTCTGAAGATGGCATTCTGTGGCCACCCATCTCGCTTCATCAACCTCCTCGAAGATCTGGAACCTCCGATCAATCAAAGTATCTACTTCTCTACCCCTTTCAACGTCTCTTCAACGTCTAATTCGCTTTTTCATGACAGCCAATCCGTAAGAAATTACCACATCATTATGCCGCACCACCACTACCCTTAATACATCTACCATCTCTTCCCTCCCTACCCAAGCACCATCCCTTACACGCCTCACCTCAACCATGCAGACACCATTGCCTTGCCCCCACAATACAGAAACCATGCACACCATCGTCGCTACTAGACCCACTTATCCATTCACCGCGCAACACAGTACCACAGCCAACAGCCCGACGAGGCAGAGACTTGTACTCCCACCACCCTCTACGAACCCACGCTCTTCCACAGCCACGACAAGTATCCCGCCTTGATCGACGTAGCGACTATCTGAAGGACATACCCCCCTTTCTTCCTCTTTTTCCCCTCTTTGATCGATTAAAGCGATCTCACCCTTGTCCCATAAATTTAGCCAGGCAATCTGTACGAGCACCATGGGCATCGATCAATGTTCTAGGCCCCTTCCCTAGCATCCCTGACGCCAACCCCCAACCCCCAACCCCCAATCCCCTCCCTCACTCCCTTCCTCCCTCCATTCTTCACTCACTCCCTTTCCTCCGGCTTACCAAAGCCCAAAGCCATCGCATCGCAACCTCCAATCCCGCAGCAGCTGCAGAAGAAAACACCCTCGCAACCCACGAAGCAGAATGGACAGAGAATACCAAATAATCAAGAAAGTCCCTGGTTATCTATAGCCTCTCAACCCTTTAACACCACAGAAAAACAAGTGTCCGGTATATGCTGAAACCCCTTTGCTTCTTCCTCTCTCCTCCTTCTCCCTCTCGCTCCCTCCATCCCGACCCCAATGTCAAGGCCAACACAACCGACCTACCACCACGCCCACCCCATCCCCATCCCACCCCATCCCATCCGCAACTCCAAGCCCAACCGGAAACTCCACCCGCATACATAGGAGCTACCACGCAGGGATCAACTGCCTCATAAACCCGCCGCTTTTGGCACAACAGCGAGTCCCACTTCCAACTCGCTATCAGCTGGATCGTTGTCCAGAATTGGAGGGGGGGGGGATGAGCATTCACAAACCTACGTATCAAAGCTTACTATAAACGGGGGCTGCGATCTATCGCCAAAGGAGGGGGGAGTAGAGAGCAGTCTTGCCCCCGGAATCTCAAGAACGACGGAGGCTGAATCCTGAAAAAAAAAAAAAAAATGGCATACACCCAAATATCCAGAAAAAGAAACAAACAAGAAGCACAGATCCACCAACGCACCTCAACCCACGCAAAACCTCCATGTATCAAAAACAACAGACGCAATAGAACTCTTTCCCAAAGTATAATAGCAGGCTAGGGGAAAATCCAATCCGAACGCCCCCCCCGCTCGCTCAGGCACGCATTGCTGTGGTCCGTTGATGTCTTCCCCCCCTCTTCGCCCCCTTTCGCCCCCATCCCCACTTGTGCTACCAAGCCTGATCCGCGCAACGCTTCTTCCCGGGGAAGGTCATGATACGGCTATCCTGGTGAGGAAAGGAGGATGAGGGTACGAGTGACGAGTTAAAGTGGGATGAGAGTATGATGGAAGCGCTTACTGCTACAAGAGCGATATGGGGGATGGAGGGGGGGGTGGTAGAGAAGTTGGGGGTGTATGGGGGTTGAGAGGCGGGGGGGAGGTAGGGGGGTGGGTTTGAGAGGAGTTGTGGTAAGGAAACAAGCTGGGAAAGCGAGTAGAAAGGGTGATCAAAGGAATGGTGTGCTTTCTGAAAGAGTTCGATGCTTGTCTCGATAGAAAATTTGGGAGTCGTCGATCCCTCCATAATCGCTGAGGAGGAGAAGAGGGATGTGATGGAGTGTGCGAAGGAAAGGTGGAGACGGGGTGGCTGGAGAGCGCGAGTCGAAGGAAGGATGATGTTGTGCTCTTTGAAGGAAGGATATCCGATACTCGCCGCATTGGCTAGAATCGTTGCCGTTTTTCGCTCGAATGATAAGGCTGATGAGCGGGGGACCGGCGGATGGGATAGTGCGCGTCTGGGGGGCTTCTTTTGGTTGTGGTGTTGGAGGTAGAGGGAGGGAGGGGAGAGCGAGCGCTTCTTGGGTGGGAGCTACTTTGAAAACGATGGAAGGAAGGGTATTCCATTTGCTATGTAGCTCCAGACGGACGAATGTAATTACAACCCCACACCACATCGACTCATGAAAGGAGCGCTGAGCGTAGAATGAGTAGCGTTGCAGCAGCGCAGATGTAGAAAATGATGTAGCCGCCAGGTATCCAAAAACAAACCCGCCAACCCCTGCGAGAACGTTGCTAAAGAAAGGGAATAGATATCAAAAATGCCGCCCCTATGTGCAGTGGTGTGTGATATCGTGAACACCACCCTGTTTATTACCTTACCTACAAAAAGTGCAATGGGGGTTCGACGGAGAGAGCTAGCGCCTTGGGATGAAGAATATATACTGGTGCTGTTAGGTAGAGTGTTGGTGCTGTTGCATGGATTCGAGCTGTGGTGCCTGGACAAGCCATCCTAGTCTTGATGATTCCTTGGAAAATAGTGGTGAGGTCTCCCGATGTTTTTCTCTATTGACAGACGCTAGACACGGCCAATAATACTTGTTTGCGTATTCCTCATTTGGTCGTTTGGGCATCGATAGCCGTGCCGTTATGCTGTTCGCCTTCATGTCCCCCATTGGTAGCGTGTTCATTCGTCATCTGGCCATCAGTGTCCTGTCCCGCTTCGTTGTGGTCATTAACATACTTTTCACTCGTAGCGTGCCCGTTCGTCATATGGCCATTGGTGTCCTGTGCCGCTTCAGTGTGGTCGTTAACGTGCTCTCCATTCGTCGTATATCCATTAGTCCCGTTATGGCTGCCATGCGTATCACTTTCGTTCACAGGGCCAGTGCCATTTTGCGCATGGATCAAGTATGCATTGACGGCCGAGAGCGGTTCCCTTCCGTTCAGCACCGCATCCACATTCTCCATTGCCAGTCTTTCGAACCCAACGATTGTCTCGAAAGCTCCGCCACCGTTGTGGCTTGTCATCGTTACATTCCAATTCTGAGCCAGCCTTTCGTTGACAGTCGGTTCTTGGGCATGTACATCCATGCCTACCGCAGTGAGTTGTCCCTCTTCTAATGCCTCGGCTAGCGCATCCTCGTCAACAAGAGAGCCACGTGCTATGTTCACGAGGCGTGAACCGGGTTTGAAGAGTCTCAGGAGGTCGGCAGTAACGAGTTGTTTGCCGGCGAAGGGCGTGGCGATGAGGACGCAGTCTGATTCGGACAGCAATGTTTCCATATTGAGACAGAACGTCGCGGAGACTTCCTGTTCTTGTCGTTCTTTGCGCACGATGTCATTGTACAGAATCCTCATACCCAATGCGGCTTCGACTTTCTTGGCGATGGCGAAACCGATATCGCCTAGACCAATAATGCCGAGCGTATGGCCACGAGGGTTATGCGATCTGACTGGTAGGTTGTAATGAGCGTCGTTGAACTGGACGGCGGAAAGAGAGCGAGCGGCGAGGTGGGATATGGTCATGCATCGAAAAACGGAGATGATGTGATAGAGGGCCATATCGGCGACGGCTTCGGTGGAGGCGCCTCGAGAGTTGCAGTAGAGAATTCCTACGCTTCCCGCTTAGTTTGGGGTCTTTGATGTTGTATGTCGGACGAAGCTCCGGTATGCGACGTAAGATCAAAGGACAGGCAACAAATGAGAAGCTTGAATGTACCGTGCTCGGCCAGAACATCCGTATCAACCCAGTCATAGCCAGCCCCGGCGCTGGCGTAGACCTTGACTCCCTTGGGCAGCAAATTGACGAGCTCCCGATCCCAGCGACCCATCTCACCGCCAGTGTTCCAGAACGGGCGCATAATAGCCACGAAGTCTCCCCATTCCTTGTTTCTCAGGTGGTTCAGGAAAGCTGGGCGCTCCAAGTCGGAAGCAGGTGGGTTGATGATGTGGAATTGAGACTCGAGGTGGTCATATAGCTCCGTATTATACTTGACAGGATCGCCGAGATGGAGGACGACGGGTTTACTTGATTTACTTGACGGCTTGGATGTTCGAGAGACGGTAGAAGAGTTGTAGGAAGGCATAGTGACGGCGGGCATGATGGATGTGTGGCAGCTGTCTGGGTCAATGATGACGGGATAAGATGTATGTATAGCAATCATCTTTGACGTCTCCACTTCCGCTCAGACTCGTTAGATCCTTTGAGCGGTATGAAGGCAACCGTCATGGTTCTCCGCTGTTCAGACTCCACGCGGGGACTCGGACGGCACTTTGCTAGCCAAAGCAGGCAAGATGTCACGGACGGGAAGAGACGGTGTGGCCTTAAAAGCGGTGATCGAGGCTAAGGTACGACAGAAATTCTCCGAATGCCTGTAGGCCGTAGGATTTGCTGAGTGATGATTTGATGCTGGAACGGGTGGAGAGCGCTCACGACTGTGCTCGGACCTCGACGAAGGGAGGTGGAACAAGGAAGCAAGCCGGGCAGGCTAAGGGGAAGCGGAGGAGGCAGAGGTTGAACCTGGAGTAGCCTGGAGATCTGGGGAAGAGCGGGTGTTCGGCCTGGAGGCTGGTGGTTACGGACTACCCTGGTTCACCTACGCCTCATAGACTAGAAGCTGTAGTCCCTGGCGGGCCCAGTCGATCATCGGAAGAAGCAAGTCCTGCCGCCCAACCAGACTTGAGCCCTTGAGGGCGTCGATGGCCACCTATTCTGGGACCGCATACGGTATGCATCATGCACGAGAAGGTACCATCGATGCAAATATCCAGGCTGCAGAAGAAGTCTCTCCATCTCTTTCGGTCTGATGCTGAGACCGCTTGTCGTGACTTTGGCTTCCAATAATCCTTCGCAGAAGCTCGGGTCGTGTGCTGACTGGAAAGGCGGAGAGAGGGACATCTCGATTGGAAGACGCCATGATCGGCCATTACGGGCCTTTGGGTATCGCTTGGGGAGGAGAGGTCCAAGGCTATAGCCGCGAAACAGATTGCTGGGTACCAGCCCAGGACGAAGGTGCCCGGCGATTCGAATATCTTCAATCTCAGCCGTTGTTTGCATTAGTCTTGGTTTGCAGGAGCGGCACGACACGAGACCTTGTTTGCCTTGCGAATGCCCAACTTGGTTCGGAGAGCGGAGATGGTGTGTCCATGTTGCTACAGATGGAGTCAGAAATTGCATGGTACAGGTGCGGTAGATTCGAAGCAAGCAAGCATCAGTCACATCACGGGCCACCGAGCGCACTCATCAATCTTTGCTATGTTGCTACCTATTGGTTAAACTTGCTCGCTGCCATACAAATACAACTTCTCTGTATCCACGCTTGGCTGAACGCAAACTCATCTCGCTCGCTTCTACCGCTTTTCATCCTCCCTGTCCGACTGCATCCTTGGCGCTCCCCGGGTGCCTTCTTCTCATCCCCTACAATTCCTCCTTGACGGCGTCACCAGCCTTCTGCGCAGACTCTCGGGCACGGTTGGTCGCTTGCGTGGCCCCCTCTTTGACTGCATCGGCACCTTTCTCCGCCTGGTAGCTTGCCTGCTCACTGCCACTGGCAGCACCGATCTTGAGCTGATCAAGGACCCATTGGGCCGAGCTCTGCAGTCTGCCGAACACTCCTTGCGGTGCAGTTGGCGAACCGTAGCGGAAGTAGTTGGAATTGCGGCGGGCCATGGCCTTCAACTCATTGGTGTTGGTACCCTGGTAGTTTGGGACGCCGTATGAGTCAAGGTAAGACTTTAACTCGGAATCGGACCAGGTATCGAAGGTGGTATCCTTGGCAGCGTCGGTGGCAGATACGAGGTATGACGTTACGGAAGCGTAACTGGTGCCACCGGATTTTGAGGCCTTGGCGTAGTTATCTTGAGCTTGCTTGAGGAGATCATCACGGGATGCGCCCGCCTTGTTGGCAGCCTTGTTGTTCTGAGTAGAGAGCCATTTTCTGTGCATGTTAGCGAGACTGTCAATCGCTAATACGCAAAGACCTACTTCAAGTTCTCCGTGCTCCATGTGTCGAAAGTCCATGCAGACCATCCGCTGGTGGCTTTGTTCTTGTTGAGTCGGACCTGCTTCATAAGCTCGTCCTTGTTGCCGGCCTGGGGTACTGGTACGCCACGAGCATCGAGGAAGGCCTTGAGACGGCTCTCGCTCCAAGTCCCGACAGCTGCATCAAAAGTCTGCTGGGTCTTCAAAGAAGCCTGATCGGTGGCTTTGGCAAATTCGTTGCCAGCCTTGGATGTAGCGGCACCCATGGCACTGGCAGCAGAGTCTTTGGCACTGACAGCAGAGTCTTTGGCACTGACAGCAGACTCTTTGACGTTGTCGCCAGTCAGCTGGTTTCGGTGCTTCTTGGCAAGTGCGATAAGCTCATTACGCTTGGAACCTTGAGGAACTTTGATGCCGTTCTTATCAGCCCAGTCTTTGATCTGGCTATCGCTCCAAGAGTCGAGAAGGGCGTCGCTTAGACTCTGCTTTGCAGAATTGGCGGAAGCAGACGCAGACGCACTGGCATCCTTCATGCTTTGTGCAGAGAGACGTGAATTACGACGGACAGAGGCGATGAGCTTGTCACGACTGCTAGGCTGTGGAACGGGAACTCCGCGTTCGTCGAGGAATTCTTTGAGATCCGACTCGGTCCATGTCTCGTAGAGCCAATTGCCGGGGTAGTGAGCTGTCTGATCAAGCTTCTTGGCAATCGAATCGTAGTTCTGACGAGCTGTGGCCAAGAGGCTGTCACGCTTGCGCGGCTGGGGTGCTGGAATACCATTCTTATCGAGAAAGGATTTCAGTTGCGAATCGGTCCAGCTGCGTAAAAGACGTCAGTACATCAAACTTGATCTAAGTGGAAATTGGAGGACCCATCAAAAACCCAGTCCTTCACGCTGTGATACGAATCTGAGGCAGAGTCTGCGCTCTCCGTCCAATATCCCTTGACCTGTGATACGAGACTGTCCTTGTTCGATTCGGTACCCTTCTTGACCTGGTGACCTTTGGACTTGAGATACGACTGGAGCTGAGCGGGCTCCCAGTCACTGTATGGAGACCCAACCTTGGAGTCCCAGTTGCTCTTGACGAGTTTCTCAAGATCTGCGCGATCTGCAGGTGTAGGATATGGGACGTTGTGGTCACCGAGCCAGCGCTCGAGTTCGGTTTCATGCCATTTGTTGTAAGCTAATGGGATATGTTAGTCGCTGACGGAGTGGACAGGTACATTATGTGAATAGAGTGCTCGATAAGGATAACTACTGTAAAGGTAGCCGTAGAGCTCCGAAGCTTCCAAAATCACCCCAAGCATCTCTTACGGTGAATTAATGAGAGCGTAGAGTGCTTGATGGAGATCGGGCACGAGCTGAAGTGAGAGGACTAACCTGCTTTGCCAGTTGAGCCGGACCACCAGGAGCTGGCAACGGTGCTCTCGGCGGCTAGAGCTACCACCAAAGCGGAGGCGAGTGAGAACCTCATGTTGTGGAATACTATTTGCAATGGCTTTGTGAGTTTCGAGGTGTAATGGAAGGTGTCGTAGAAACTCACGGGTTCCAAGTAGTTTGAGGGGAAGTGATGTTGTTGTGAGAATTCAGAAGCGCGCAAACAGGGTCACTTTTTGACGAAGCGAGGAGGAGCCTGCTCTGACGTAACCAATCGCTCAGAGCAATGACAACACCAGCAATTCAATTCTGCCGTCAGTGTTCCGCAATTGATGATGGACTTGCACAGTCGTCATGCAGCACCTTCTTCCAATCCATCGACTTTCTTGAGGTCCGCGAGGCCAGTTATCGCTATCTACCTTGCTCTTTCATCGTCACCAGGCTACGAGCCTTTGCGCTACTAGAAGTCATCCTAAAGCACGGTATTCGAGAAGTCAAAAGTAAAGTAGTCGTTAAGAAGGCCATGTGATAGTCACAAGCACACCAGCAAGCTATGATCAGGGCGATCTCACAGACAAGCACAAGACCACAACAGACCAACTGTTTTGGAGAAAAGCCAGTTAATCAATGTTCAGAATCGTACAACACTATGCCTCCAATGCAGATGAATCGTCCTGTGATTGGAAAACCCTTTTTCCATTGTACACGGCTCAGATTCCCACCCGTCTCAATCCATCTAAGACTCTCGGTCGGCCCCACCATGACCTGGCACCATTAGCTCCATGTTCTTCGCTAGAAAATCAGTTGTATAAAGCACTCACCACTCCAGAAGCCTTTGCCAACGCGATCGCTGCCGTCAGACTCCACAGGCTCATCTGCTCGGTCATGTCGCTTCCTCATATCCTCGTTATGCGCCTTCACGTCCTCGCTGTGCTCGGGGTTATTTTCGCCCAGAATCTTTGGCTTCGGGCTTCCACTAACGCCTCCGCTCGAGCTTGATGATCCTTCGCTTTGACCGCCGCTGGACTCGTTCTGCTGCGTGTTCTGCCCATCCGCGTACGCCTTTGTAGGACCTCCTCCAGTGCCTTGACCGGCCTTTGGTGGGGGAGGGCCTGGGTGCTCTAGCTCTGCCGAAGGGTTCGATCCCTGCTCCTGTGGATCTTCGCCCTTGGGGTCTCCTTCTCCTCCGCCGTAAGACGATGACTCATGGGCGTACGCTCGGTGTTGTTGTAGAGATCGAGTTGCAGCCGGTGTACGGTATGTCTGGCGGCGAGCAGCTAAAGATCGGAGCAACGGAGATACTCTGAGAGTCGGCATCTCTGGATTCTCGAAAGTCTGGGAAAGGTCAGTAAGATGACAATTGCCAGTCTCTCAGCTCTTTACCTTCTGCAGAGAATTCGCGAGTATACGTTCTGAAGAAGTTATCCTATTTGTTGTTGATGACTTTCCTCGAGAGCTGTTGCAAGCTCGACGAGCCAACCGCGCCAACAACGAACAGAAAGCGATGACGTAATTCAAGCCTACTTCAGCCCTAGATGGCAATGCATCAGTACGATCAATTTGACAATATCTTTCATTTCATGCCGTACTGCTAGTGATTGGCAAGGAATATAGTAGAGCAGCATTCTTGACAATTTTTCAATGGGCTAAGCAAACCATGGAGAGGTGATCAATCCAAACAACCGAAGAGTCCAGGTTTTGACCAAGCTCTCAATTCGAGACCCCTCGAGTGCCCCATTCCACCACATGTAGTACGATAAACCCATTAGTAAGAACTATGATTGATATGGTCAATGGAAGTCCTAATCTTGAGTTGATAGAGGAGATGCAATTGTCTGATTTTACGAAACCATATCACTAAGACGCAAAACGGCAGTGTTGCTCGTGAAAGCGTGATCTAGATATAGAGCAGCAAAAAGTTTGGAAAACCCAATAGAGAACACATCCTACTCCTTGCGCATCCTGTACCCATCATGACCTCCTGGGAACTTCATACCTACTGGCCAATCCTGTTCCTTATCATGGACGATTTGTTTGCGGGGCTGTCCTCAAATCATCCCCTTCTTCATCTTGTCGTACTCGACCAGCTTATACGCTCCCAGGGACTCCCAGAGTGTGTGAAGTCTGATATTGCGCACACGGGTGCTGCTGTGCGTCATTTCGCTGGAGCCGTAGCGCCTCAGGGCGTTGTGGTCGGTTTGAAGACCGTAGGCTAACAGGATCCGGTCCAGCTGGGTGTCTGTGAGATTGGTGTTAATATATTTTGGAAGATATTGAAAGTGCAAAGGACGGCTCGGAGTTGTAGGCAAAGAATTTGAAATTACGAAGTGTAGATGGTCTTTCTGGCAAGAGATACGAGGTACGTGTACAGAGACTTACTGTCAAGGACTCTCATCGCTTGTACTGTCTTCGGGGTTTGGAAATCGCTCGGGTAGCGGCCGTCTTCGCACATGTGCGGAATGACCTTCGCATATTGGGCGCCGCCAGGGACTTGGAGATTGCCCAGAATGGCGGAGTGATTGGTGCTTTTGAGAATCTGCTGTCAGATATTTGGATTGGATTTTCGGAAGCACACCTACCGGCAGACTCTATCAGCCAATCTTTCCGGGCTCATGTCCCCGTGCAACCCGCCGGCGAGGTACCGTCCCTCCTGGTCGAGTGTCTCCATCGCGGGATATGGCGATCTCGGTCTCATGGTCGGCGGATATCTAGGGCCACCGGAGAAATAGTCTTCTTGCAGCAGAGAACGGCAGTGGTTCAGCGCAGGTACTATATCCATCGTAGCGAGTGCTCGGCGATCGATCCCCAACGGGGTGCCAGGAAGCGAACGATATTGATCCTGCTGCGAGCGAAGAGACTCCATTCCAGGGCTGAACGGCCGGTTGTCGAGAGCAGCGTGCATCATGGCTACCGAGATCAGTTTGGAATAATCTTCTTAGGAAAGCTTCAGAGACCGTTGAGATTCCGATTAAATCGTGGAAAGGGAAGGGAAACGGCGATCAGAATAAATGCGAGTCGGAATATACCGTCTAGACGAATGATTTCATCTGCATACGTAATTGCAGAATTGCCAGAGCCAACGAACGAGTGTTGAGAAGTGTTTGTGACTTGCCAGCTCACCAAACATTTTCGTGTTGTGGTGTGGCAAACAACCTCTTGCGGTGTAAGTTGGCAGCTCAACGTCGCTTGGCAGCGCAGTAACAGGCCAGACATATGGAACTGTTTTGATCCATAGGTCAAAGGGAGCTTGTGGGCATTTCTGAGATCATGTGGCTCGGGCACCGGATGTTTGCAGGGTGCCACAACAGTAGAAATCGCATAAGAGGAGTCAGGTCGCAATTGCAATTAGACCGCTGGTGGAGAATAATTATTTGTTGGTCACTGGAGCTTTTACCTTTTCTGGGACTCGTATTGGTTAGCTTGCAGGCCCCAGGCGTTGCTGCAAAGACTGATAACGCGGTCAGAGAACAATATGGAGACTGTATATGCAAGATTGTGTCTGGACCATTGGGCAGCATCTGTGTGACTGTCTACGTCCACGATATGTTATATCAGCGCAGAAACTGTGATGCAGACTGAAGATGCAATGCTTTAATTTTCCGGGTTGAGATTTGCTGGAACCAGACTGGCTCCGAAAATCGTGAAGGATGTTGCTCGGTCGGGTTGTTGTAAGCAACGCCCAACTTCCTCTGTTATCCAGACTCTGCATTTTGTAACGTCATTGAGAGAGCCCATCATTCCTAGGGCCGTAGGAAGCTGCTCTGATCGAAATCGAATAACTGCGTTGGCGGGTTCTCTTACTGCGCCTCGGTGCCTGGGCAAGAATTTGTCCGGTGATTGCCAAGTGATACAGCGATTTCTAGAGTATGTCAAGCGTTGAGCTTCCACGATCTCGACTCCTTCAGCTGGGGTACCAAGAGCATGGTCCTCAATTGTCGTCCCGAGCAGGTGAATCCCGAAGTCTTTCCCGGAGGACGTTCTTCTGTTCGTTCTCGCTACCGCTGCTCGGAGCTTGTACGCTTATGCTGAAGGATCTGGGCCGTCCATTTGGCCGTTCTGCGAGGCTAGGAGCTCTGGGTCTTCGCCTACCACGGGCCCTGCCGCCAAAGTAGGGTATCTCGTAGGTGATTGAGCGGACGATGTAGAGGAGTAGGTCATAGATAATCATGACAGCCCATGGCCCAATAGTAGCGACACCGAGGAGAAGCTGATGGAACAATAAGCAACAGCTACTAGTACATGTACTCTGCGTACCATGTTGAGGATAACTTACGAAGAATCGTATCAACCATGTCTCGATCACTGTCAGATGTGCAGGTAGCAGTGAGAACCAAGACATAGTCGGTGACTGAGAAGAATTGTCCAAGTACACACGTCTTCACATGCAAGAGTATGACCAGCCAGAGAAGAAGGGAGCGAGATCGACTTTCATAAGGACCCCTGAATTCAATGCATACGATTTACCCGAGGTTAACCCGGAAGGTGTCAGGAGAACAAGTGTGGTAAGGTGTGCCAGTCTGACTACTTGTGGATTTCTCTCCATTACCATAATTCCAGTGACTAGAGGCCCTGGAGCAACATATACAACCGAACATCACGCGAGATGCAGGCAGCCGTAGTGGTAAGTAATGAACCAAGTGGGGCTTCTTCTGATATCTCATTCTCATCATATCTCCATAAAGTATCTATCCCACAAACCTCTTCCATTTTCTTCGGGTCCTAAAATTGAGAAGCTGTTCCTGATGTTGCTGCCGCTCGCAAAACGGCTTTACGGAACGATGAGTTGATGGCGGTCGGTCTCTGCGAACTTATCCCATAGGCATCCCGTGAACTCGTCTTTTCTTCCTGTGTCGTACGTTTAATCTTACAGAAGTCCTACAGAAATCCACAATTCTGCTGGTCTCCGCTACGTTTATCCTAGTTTCCCCTGGTAATTCCGTGGCGTTCTAGACAGATTCTACAACCCTCTACTATTCCAACACATCCACGCTCCAGAACAAGCAGTTGTGCACGCATCCGTGCCTTAACACCCCCCGGACCACAGACAATCAGCTACGAAGGAAGGAATCGCGGTGTCTCGGGTTTTCCCAATTGACCAGTGTCAATCGCAGCATGGACGCCCGAAACGCACCGCAGAACCGGCTAGAGGGCAGCGCTGCACCAGAAGGCGCCTTGGCCAGTTTCCACGGTTTCATGCACCTGCCTCTAGAAGTTCGCACGATCATCTACGAACATGCGCTTTGCCCAGGTCTCGTGTACCTCCACGCCGGAGACCTGTGCTGTGGGGATTACATGAATTTGCCTCGTCGTTCCTTCTCCACATACCGGGACATGGATCGTGACGATGAAATTATGCCTGGACAGGCACACGACTACAACGGTAACCGTCGTCTACGTTACGACGAATGGGAGAGGATCAAGAACTCGACGGACCGCGTCAACCAGAGTCTATTGCGTGGAGTCAGCAAAGCTGTGCAAGCCGAGGCGTCTGCAGTCTTCTATGGCCCGAGAAATCATTTTGTACTACCTTGTGGATCGTACGACTACCCAAAGTCTTCGGGTCATCTTGACACCTATGGCCCTGAGATCCCAGATATACCGCCATTCCACAGCATCAGCTATACCTTTGACATGCGAGATATTCATTGGGATCCGTGGGAGATCAGGGAATCCGTCAAAGAGTTATTCAAGGATGAAATTGCAGTATACGCAATGACACACCAAGCGTGACATCGAAGCCGACCTGGGGGCGAAAATCCATGTCATTGCAGAAGCGCGGTTGGCGGCAGTCTAGGAGAAGAGATATGAATTAATGCGCAAGAAGCTTGCTGCAACGTTCCTACAGATCGACTTCGAGAATGCTACTGTGCGCTGGGCTGCTGCAGAATGGTGGAAGAGGTATGTGAGAATCTTGGGCCGTTCCAAGATCTCCCAGGAGACATCGAGATTATCGGTCTGAAGGATGAGGATGAGGCGGCGAGGGTCAAAGACACCATATCTTTCACGAACTGCATGGAGGCCGATCGGAACGTGTGCAAGGATGCAAGGGGCAATGTCCTCTAACATCACAGAAAAGGACTTCCACAACCATCCCGTACCTTGTGAGGACTACAATGACCAACGGGCCGACGCAATCACGTATTGCCTTGGTCAACGCCATCAAGGAGAAACATAACTGAACTAGGGAACGCCACGAATAGTGATGTACCATCTCGTCGCCTCGAGATCATGTAACGTCTCTCGAGAATAGGAGATCTATACAACGTTACCAATATATCACCAAACCTGATGTACTATCTTATTAAAGAGATTGCAAAACTGAAACATTCAGAGCTCTTGTTTAAGCTCCAAATCGATCGCGCAAATATATAGCCACGTGCAGCAGGCTCAAAACCGACATTAATGAAAGACATATTCACAGCCTTGCGTTCATGAAGAATCTCGCAATACATCCCCTCACTCACGCCTTAAGCCCCCGCATCCGACCCTCCTCCTCCCTCCGCACTCTTACTCTTCGCCGCCATCTGCCACGCCGGTATCGCCGCCCTCCCACTGCCAAACCCCCTACTCGCGCTCCCCTCCCTCTTCGGCACTGTAATCCCCGGCGCAGGCGCAGGCGCCACCGCTCCCTCATCCCCCGTCTCCACCCTCCCTCTAGCCCCCACCTCCACCCTCCCACCGGCCCCCGCCCCACCCACCGCCCCACCCACGCCCGGCGAACTCGTTCTCTCCTGCTCCCCTCCAAGCGCACCTCTATACCCATACGACTGCCCCTGCCCACTCCCCACCGGCGTCTGCGCCCCCCCTCCCCCAACAACTCGATTCTGCAACAACAACCTCAAACTCCGCACCTCATTCCCCAGCTCCTCCACCCGCTTATCTTCCTTTTCCTTCCACCCCTCCAGCGCCTTCGGCACCATCTCCCTAAGCCCCTGTACCTGCTCAGCTACAACCCTTGCTTCATTCTCTCTCCGCGTATTCGCGGCTTTGAGGTCTGCGATGACGTCGTTGACGGAGGAGAGGGTGGTATCTAGTTTCTCAGTGCGCGCCGTCTCAGCGTCTTTGATGGCGGCGGTGTCGGTCGTGAGCTGGTCGATGAGGGTGAAGGCGCGGGCGAAGGAGGTGTCGATGGAGGCTTTATCGGCGGAGAGTTGGGGAGGGGTGGGAGGGGATATGAGGGGGAGGATGTAGCGCTGAGGAGGGGGGGGGGGAATGTCAGCTGAGAACAGAGAGGCGGGTAGAGTGGGGAGGACGAACCTTGGCTACGGCGTACATCCCGTAACCGACGCCGCCGGTGACGGTGGCCATGATGAACCAGTCGCGCCAGTCGCGCTTAGGTGGTCTGTGGAGTGTCAATGTCTTTTCTCTATATTCGGCCCTTTGATGGTACGCACTCCGGCGGTGGACTCCACTGTCCAGGGTAGGGCCCGTAGCTATACGCTGGTTGCCTCACTATCTGTTGATTTTGATATCCATAGCTGCTAGGGGAGGATGGCGGAGGGGGCGCGTTGGGCGATGATGGTGGCGCATCTCCAGCTCTTGCCAGCGAGACATCGATCTCTTCTTGCGTAAGGTTTTTGGATTGGAGGAAAGCTATGCGCTTGTCGAGGGTAGAGGCGGCGACGGAAGGGTCTTGGAGGACTGGGACGAGGATATTTTAGTTTTGATATCAGTACGGAGAACAAGAGCAGCTCACACGACACCTAGCGGCGAAGTCAGTCTGATATGTGGGAAAGAGTGGATATAGGTAGACGTACGGCAGACGAGACGAGATCTTCTCGAACCATGTTTAGGGCGAGATGAGCAGTGCTTTTGTGGATCAAGTTGCCGAAAGCTGTGTCCAGCTTACCGTCGCATATTCCACGCTCATAGCGATATCAAAACATGAGCGAATGGCAGTGAGTAGCTGGTCATGGTTGAAATGGGAGGTCGGGTTTTGTGATGAACCCCGGCTTCAATCTTTCGGGCCGCAATCGCCGAACGCGTGCCTTAGCGTGCCAAGTCGTACTGTTTACTCACTATTTACATCTTCGCGCAGAGCAAATATCGTCGTCGCTTTCCCTGTCGCTTTCACGATTACTTGGGGATTTTTGTATCGAGAATTGGCAAGGAGCTAGCTCTCACTGATTCGCAGGTGAGATTTCTACAATCCTAAGCACATCAGGGGAGGCTCGCCAGTATGGATACTGGGTTGTTCAGCGTGCGCCGGCCTAGAGAAGTGAGTACAAGGCCTTAACTGTTCAGAAGCACAGCTGACAGAATATCCTCTCAGACGCTCGGCGCCATCAATTTCAATTCTGCAATACCACAACCCGCTTCCGCGATCAAGCGCTCAAATTCGATATCGAATATCAAAGAGCCCTATTCGACCGCCCCTCACACCTCCCATCATGGCCGCTCAATGTCATCATCGCGGATGTCCCTCGCACCCAATCGCCCACAGCAACCATCTTTCCAGCGCTCCTCCTCCGGCACAAATCTAGCGGATTTCAGCCGACCATCTACTGTACACCGGAGCTCGTCTGCCAACATCTTCGGTAATGCGGCCTCGGTCCCCAGAATGAGCTATGCCCCGGCTGCATTGACTCCGCACGCGCAACAGCCGATGAGCGCATCCCAAAGTATGCAAAGGCGGAGCAGCGTCTACTCTCGTCCTTCTTCAACCGGCCCTGCAAGCCATCAGTCGTTCTTCGCTCAAGGCCCCGTGCCGGCCGGGGTACCCAAGGATCCTCGACCGCTGAAGGATGGCGCATACCGAGCGAAAATTGGTCAGGAGCTACTCGATTACCTCACTCAGAACAACTTTGAGCTAGAGATGCGGCACGGTTTGAGCCAGAATACCATCACGAGAACGACCCAGAAAGACTTTGATATGATGTTCCAGTGGCTGTATCACCGTTTGGATCCAGGATATAGATTTCAGAAGAACATCGCTGCTGAAGTACCACCGTTGCTAAAACAGCTCCGATACCCATTCGAGAAGAGTATCACCAAAAGCCAGCTCTCGGCTGTTGGTGGACAGAACTGGCTTACTTTCTTGGGATTATTACATTGGATGATGCAACTTGCGCAAATGCTTGATCGCTACAACCAAGGTGACTATGACGCCGCATGTGCAGAGGCTGGCGTCGACGTAAGTGGAGATAGGATTATCTTTCGATTCTTGAGCGGAGCCTACCAAGATTGGTTGCAGGTAGAAGAGGTAGAAGGGGATAGCAACGATGATGAGGCGGACAAGCTCCTCATACCTCACATCGAGGCCATGGCGACTGAATTCCAGAGAGGCAATCAGCAGTACGAAGAGGAGCTGAAGATGCTTGAGGCCGAGCATGGGGCTCTGACGCAGCAGGTTCAAGAGGCAGAAAAAGGTGCTCCGGATCTCGCCAAGCTTCAGCAGCATTTCGAGATCTTGGAGGAAGATAAGCGTAAGTTCGAGGAATACAACCGAAGCGTCGAAGAAAAGGTCCAGAAATACGAAGCCAAGATTGCAGCCCTGGGCGAAGTCATCGCGAGCGCCGAAAAGGAGCTTCACGATGCCGAAGCGGAGAAAATAGATCTCCAGCAATCGGTCGACAGACAGGGCATTACTATTCAGGACGTCGATCGGATGAACAGCGAGCGCGAACGCCTGTCCAAGAGCGTCAGCGCCGCCTCTACCAAGCTAGAAGAGACCAAGAGAAAGTGCTCCGAAAAGGAGACCGAAGCCAATCGCATCCTCGAGGATCTCGAGCGAACAGTTGACAAATACAATTCTCTCTGCTACCAAATCAACCTCATCCCCTCCACCGCCACAAACGCCAAAAGCGAGGACTTCGAACTCCACCTCCACACCACCGCCGCCCCATCCTTCTCCTCCTCCCAACATGGCCACCCAGAGACCGACCGCCTGCTCTCCGCCCCCACCACAGGCTACCACCCAGCCCACCTCCTCAACCTCGATCTCCGCGGGCACATACGATCCCAACTCATCGGCTTGCGCAAGGAGGTCAGCGAGCGCCGCTCCCTAGCCGTCGACGCAGACATAAAGAACCACGAGCTCCTCGACTCCATCAAAGAAGCCATCGACGACAAACGCAGCGAAGTCGAAGCGCTCGAGCATCGCGTGCGCGCCGCGGAAGAGGAGTTTGAGAAGACGAAGGAGGTCACCGGCACGCAGAAACTGGCGTCCGATGCGCAGATTGAGAAGATGGAGAAGGAGCTGGCGAAGATGAGGAGTGGGTTGACGGAGAGCGTGCAGTTGATGGAGCAGAGGGAGATGAATACGAATATCGAGTATGTGTTTTTTTCTTCAATTTGGATGATGGTTGTTATTGACTGATGGTGATTGTAGGTATGAGCAGTTGACGTTGAGAGCGGATGCGCTGAGAGAACAGCTGCATACGGAAATCGAGAAGATGTTGAATGATATTATTAAGTTCAAGGTTCATGTGCAGAAGAGTCTGGAGGATTACGAAGGGTTTGTCGTCGAGGAGGTGGAGCAGGAGCTTGCGGGTGAGGGCGGCGTTGATGCCGAGATGGAGGAAGCTGAGGAGTAGTAGGAGCGTGAAAGCTGCCAGATGTAGGCACGGTGTTTGGGGTCTTGATCACGATACTATACCTCGACGATGTTGATACTGAGGATAATGTTGGGAGGGAGGTTGATAGGATAGAAGGCGTTCAAATACCCAGCTCGGATACGGATTCTGAAGAACAGATACCTCTGGTGATTATTCTTTCCCATAGATGCTTCACGTCAATAAATACTTCATGAAAATCATTGACTCTAGATCGTTGGAATTGTTTCCCAGTATCACTCCCCTGAAGTCGTGCCAAACGCTAGCGTAGTAACCACGCCGGGGAAAAAATGTATACAGCTTATACTGGGGTTGAGCTTCGCAGTTCCTTGCTAGAAGAGCGTCGTCATGGCAGAGGTATATATAGCCGCGTCCTTCCTGCTGAAGTTCTCCTTTAACAGCAAATCGGATCCGTTGAGCTGGCGGTGGAGCCCGGCGCCTGGATGCTCGTGACGCGAGCGGAGGGAGATTCAGCGAGGAGGGGGGGACCTTGTACAAGAAGCGAGCGCGGATGCAGTAACAGAAGGAGAGTGTGGGTTCCAGCTTGTCTTTGTGACCCGGGAGGAGGGTCACGTTCAGACAATCAGGCAACGTTATCAGCGAGTCCAATTAGTTTTCCTGTGTCTTGAATTCTTCGCATGCGATGCGGCATCCACAGTCTTGAAGAGGAAGGTGTCGTGTATGACAGGCGTGTATGTGGCATCTGGGTTTGAGGCTGATGTGCAGTGGGAAGGCTCGACTTCGAAATCAGACATAATCAGAGGAGAAATTCGAGATGAGGCAATAAGCCGTTTTGGACATAGTGCTGTATTTCCGACTGTTCAACGAATGATGTAGAAAGAGCTAGATACAAACAACAGTGAAGCAGACAAGCTTAGATGGTTGTCAGAGTGAGGCCTCCCAATCAATAGTAATCCCACAGTCAATCTGTGACTGAATTGCGTACGCCGGGGCCAGTAAAGAGCGTCAAAATCGTTACATCCAAGCATGAAAAGGAAGCATCTAGGTTCTCTGTCGCTCACAACGTCCAACAATGGTAGCCTATCTTTTAGGCATTGACACCGACTTTGGCTCGTCGGGAACGGGAATAGGCGCGCATATGAAGTTGTCGTTCGATTTTGGATTCTCTATTTGTCCCTTTGCGGCACCAGCGGCACCTATTGCTCCAGCGTACAACGGAGGATAAGAATCGCGAATCAAGCTCCGCTCGAAGACCTGCTGGAGCACCTCTCTGATCTGTTCCATTCCCCTGGACGAGGCGTTGCCACCGAGAATCACTGCCTTGATGAGGTGATACGGCGGCTTTACGTCTATCCAGGATTCACCATCGACTGTTGTAAGAGATATGAATTTCTTGATCGCATTGATGACTGCTTCACAATATCCTTCTTTTGAGCTTGAGTTCTCTCCTAGGTGTGCTAATTGTACTTGGCCTTCAACAAGGCCATAGCCACCATCCTTGGCGGTTTCGCAAATGAGAAGGTGCATGTATTTGGAGTTGTAATCCACGACGATGAAGAAATAGTCATCCAGGATAATGCGTGAGTCGAGTTCATATGCCCTCTCAACTGCGCGTGGCATCCTGAGGAGCATATGGATGCCGGCCAGAGGGATTTTTGCACCTTCCGCAGCTTTGAATGTTGCTCTTTGGACGGTGAAGTTCCAGTGATACGGGATCGTAATGGTTGGCACGATTCTGGCAGCATCCAGGATGCGTTCGATCACTGCTTCAAGCTCTTCGCGGAGCATGTTCTCCACATCCGCGCTTTGCGATTCTGGAGGAACGTGATGTGTATCTGGCACCCATTCCCTAGGTCGGTTATTCAGATGACCCTGTACTCTTCTTTGTAGGACCAGTTGGAAGAACTCCTGATAAGCAAGGCTTGGTGAATGACTGTCCATATAGTCAAAGGTGTCGCCGTCCCCAGCTTTGGAGACGGTGATATGTTCTGGCCCAAAGCATATACCGATGGCTTGGGACATCCTGAAAGTTCAAAAAGGGATGTACAGCGTAGTCTGTAGGAGAATAAGGTGGGTACGAGAGGACCTGCTGGCAGTCTCATTCAAAATAATGAAAGGTGACGTAGCGGGGCTGGCAGTCACTTGGGAAATCCTTCGTTGACCGTTAGTGGATGCAGTCTCCCCAATAGGATTGCGTGGGTTGTCATCGAGCTAGAACACAGGCTTTCACTAAAGTAATGTTTCATCCTCTCATCGTACGCCGCACTCCTCGAGAACTGATACTCATAGTGTGGCTAGAGGGTTGGTTACTCTGATTAGGTTCGATTCCTAATGGCGCTGGTTCAATGGCGGAGTGGGTCTCCTCTTTTCTCACAGGGCCAATAACATAGCCCTGAGACTGGCTGAGAGTTGTCGGTTGACGCTGTCAAAAACCGTTGCACTTCGGCCCGACAAGCGTGCCTCAATAGGCGGGGGCCACATGCTAGCTGCGCCACTCAAGCTAGTGACCCTAAGTCCTGTCCAGATGAGATGAAACAATGCTGCGCTCCGATTCCTTCGGATCTAATCCTTCGCGGTTGAGACGTCGACAATTGTACTCTCGAGTCCAGTCAGCTTCTATGCGTGCCGCTCTAATTACTTGGCCTCGAAGGCTGACGTCGAGACACATGGCACATCAGCCTCTCTTCGAACCGTTGTTCTGGCCTGGAACGACCAAAGAGGAGTCTGCCACTCCGACATGTCGCAATGATTCTCTGGAGTCATCTTTCTATAGGCACTAAGTCTCGTCTATTGATCTGCTGATATGTAAATATAGGCTGTGCTCCTAGTGATCAGGAAGAGGGCATGCTTACTCGGCCAACATTGTATGCCCATTAACACAGGTATTACGTTGTTTTGACCTTCATCGAGGCATTTAATTGTGATCCGTCACCCTCAAGCACTACAGATGTTGCGACCGAGTGCTTCGCTGCCTTGCGGCTCGACGAAGGACGGCTAATGTTGGTGCCCAAGCTGTTTCATGCATCAGACTTGGATCCTCCATGAAATTTCACTCTTATGCTGATGGTGTCTTTCATCCATCCATGGTGCGAGGTTTTGCGTATAAGTATTCGAGCGTTGGACCTCTTTTCGAGCAAAGATTCAAGCAACAAGCGTGCACTACTTCACTTTCTTATATATATAAGAGGTCCTCCCATCATTTTCCTTGTTATTCCACGTGAACAAAGCTGCTATGATTTTCAAGGTTTTGCTAGTGCTTGCTGGCATCCGCTTCACCCTTTCCTCACCCTTGCTAGCGGGTGGCTTCGATGTTGGACTATTAGAAGATTATACAAGAGAGGGTCTTGAGGCTGAATTCAAGGGTGAATAATCTTACCTCCTGAGGATGGCAAGAGTCGGCACATTGCGCTTTTCAAACTTGCCAGACCAGAATTGCCGCTAACGCTCCGAAAATTACTTAGGTTTGTGGTGGGAATACGCATTTATCAAGGACCCAGAAACCGGCAATCAGGAATGTACTAAGGACATGCTTGACGTCCTGGTTCCAGCATTGCGTAAAACGAAAGAGTTTACTAGGTTGCTCACGGATCCCAATCGGCCGGTACATCTTTTCGCTCCAAGACCCTTCAATTAGCAATTCTGGCTCTAGATCTGCTCTTGGGATTGCCAAAGTTGCGCGCGAAGAGACCTGCTAATGCCTTGAATTGTTGTATAGGATCCAACTCTGATGGCGCGTGGCATACCTTCTACATACGACCAAATCCAGAAGGAAAGACAATAGTAAAGGAAGACTGGAACTACAACGATGGATACAAAAGTGCCCTCAAAGCGATCAACGACAATGCCCAGATTGCTTCTATCTTTCCCTTCGATGGAGGATCAGGTACGTCTTGTCGCTGTCTTAGGATTTGTTTCCTCTGCTTGCATCTCACTTTAGCGTCTTTGGCTGTAGCTAACGCTCGGAAATTGTGCACAGGTTCCAAAGCCCAGCGCGCGTCCATCCGCTGTAAGGACGACTTGCCCAATGGCGACAAGCGCTGTGCAAACAATCCTCTGCTCCCGGCTTACACGACCCAAAAGGATGGTCTAGATGGCACGGGAGACAACACCTGGATAACATTCTGCCCAAAATTCTTCGCCCCAAACGACGTCCCAAATCTGGCTGATCTGACCCAAAACCCGAAGAAGTCGAGCGAGCTATACACCCTAAGAACCCGTGAACACGTCATCGCCCACGAATTCATGCACGTGAAAAGATACGGCTATCGAAATTTCGTTGACGACCTACATGACCCACGGGTTGACGGGGTAGTCTATGGAGGCAGTAGGTGCGCCGATTTTGGCTGGTTGTTCTCTCAAGACTCAGACAGCAAGGTGAACGTCCTGCAAGAAGTCAATGGTGAGCATTCCTTTCCCCTCTTAAAGCAGGTTCCGGGGCTTTGGCCCCTGATTCTGTTCAGTTTTCACGGCGCAGTCAAGCAATTGCGGCAAGATTGAGAAGGGCCATCTACCATTTCTGGCAGATCTTAAGACGAACACGATGCTGATATAATCGTCGCAGCCGACACATACGCCTGGTGGTTCACAGCAGTCTGGTTCCAGACCAAATGGGGCTGGACCTACGACTCCACATCAACAGACCGCCCCGGATGGACCGACGCCAATGGTGCGTTGAATGGCTTTGACGATGGGACAAGGGACGATGGCGGAGTTTCAGGCGATCCAGATGATTTAGTAGCGTACATGGATCACAAACCTGGCGGTCTTGGTGGCACTACTGGGGGCTAGAGCACACAGCAAGGGGTGATGGATCTCGTTGCTTGTCCTGATTATGGAGAACCTAATGTCGGGGCTATTATTGCGGGGGAGTAGGGCGTTAAAGCTACGCTTGTTTCGATTCGGCGTTTGTAGACAGGAGGAGCGTGACATTTTGAAGCATGATCACAGGAATTGAGAGGCAGAGAACAAGTTTTGCGTGCATGAGATAGAGGGCCACCGATGTTCAGTGATAGCCTCGAGAAGTATCTACAGAATCTTTTCAAACGAAGGATGTTCCCTTCTTCCTCATTGAAAAAGATGTGTGGCGCAGGAAGGGGCTGAGCCGACTAGACTATCCGCCCGCGTCTGTTGGCGCCTGGCGGCTGCAGCAAGCACGTGATCCATGCGAAGCACCTACGACTGCGCCTATCCACCACTCCTCCAGCTCACACAACCACCAAACCACCTCTCCCACCACCCCCCTACCTCCAACCATGGACTTCGCCCCCTACCAAGACACCGCCCCCGAGACCTCCCGCGCCCTCTCCCCCCCACCCCCCCAGCGCTCCACCTCCCGCTCTCCCGCCCCCAAATCTCCCCCACCCAACCGACCAAACCCTCCGCCCAACCGACCCAGCAGCGATCCCTTCTCCTCCGCCCTCCTCCCTCCACCCAGTCATTTCAGCGATGAGCCTCGTAGCAACGGCGCTCTCGAGACCGGAAGAGCCAATGTGAATTTATTTGAGACGAGCCTGCCGCTCCGGCTGGATTACGAGGCTATGCTCGCCTACCTACTGCTCCCCCCCGCCGGCGGCGTCTTCCTGCTGGTTATGGAGCGGAAGAGTGATTACGTTCGGTACGTTCTGTCCTTCCCCCGGGATTATTCATTGCGGGATGGGAGTGGGGCCCCGCTGACGGGGAGTAGGTTTCACGCCTGGCAATCAAGCATGCTCTTCGCCTCCATCTTCGTGCGTAGCCCCCCCCCCCTCCTTTTTTCCTTTGACAGTGACGAGGGCGCTGACGGGTGGGCTAGGTGCTTCACCTGATACTCTCCTGGTCGAGTGTCCTCTCGTGGATGCTGTTCGCGATGGATGTCTGCCTTATTGGGTTCTTGAGCTTTCGGGCTCATCGTGATGGTAAGTGGGGGGGCGGGTTTCGAGGTTTAGGGATGAGTTGTGCTGATGAAGGGTAGTGGATATGCTGGATCGGTTTGAGGTGCCGGTTTTTGGGCGGTTGGCGAGTCGGTTTGTGGATGCGGAGTGAGGGGGTTGGTGGTGTTTGGGTTTTGCGTGTGATACCCCTTGAGAGCGGCGGGTGAGGTGGAGGTTAGGTTTGGTGGATGGATTGATGAGTGGATGTCCTTTTTAGGGCTTTCTTCTTGGGTGTTTTGCTTAAGCAGTTCAAATGCTTTACTGGTTTGCCTTGGTTGTTGTGGGGATCTGTTGGTCGTTTGATCTATCGTAGAGGCGTAAAGCCGTTACTACGTTCTACGTGTACAAATCCTCCCGAAAATAATTGCAACATGGCTTGCCACTGCTTGATCTACATTCACGCTCGGCCACAGCACCAAGAAGTCAAAACCTGTTCAGCATATCCAATTGTGCGATTCGTAAGCCATCCCATTGTCGCACCATACCAGAACCAGCACTTCGCGATCGATGCGAGTAATTCTCTACACAATATCCAACTCATCATCGTCCTCCTCCCCAGCAGCATCCAACCACACATCCCCCCCACCACTCTCCCTCCCTGCGACCTTAATCCCCTCTCCCGTCACAAACCTGGCCTTCTTCCTCTTCCTTTCCGTCCCTATGTCTGCCTCCTCCACCATATTCCCCAACCCCACACCCACGGCCTTCCTCTTCCTCACCGGACTCAAAAGCACCTCCCGCGCCTTATTCCCCCCCAGCCCCAACGTCCTCGCATCCACCGCCTCCACACTAACCTGCTGGCCCCTCCCCTCCCCCCCAGGATCACACTTCCTCCGCAAATACTCCGCCGCCATGCCATTCCCCCCCTCGCCCAGCCTCCTCGCAATCTCCCTCTCCTTCTCCTGCGCCGCCATCCGTTTCCTCGCCCTCTCTTCCCTATTCTCGCGCCACTCCATCCCGCCCCCTTCCGCATCGAGCAGACGCGCGGCACTGCGTCCTGAGCTGCCGGGAGCGACAAAATACTGGGTCCCCAGCCCGCGATCGTATTGTGCCCCCCCCGCGGGAAGCAAGCCGTCCTCTTTTCCGCGCTTGCCACCGCCCCAGAAGCCGGTCCTGCTCCCACCTCTGCCTTTAGGTCCATATGGCGCGGAGATGCCGTTCACCTCCATCCTCGCGGCCCGCGTGCGCTCGACTACGCGATCGACGTGGTATTCGCACACGCTGGTATGCCGCTTATCGATCCATGCGTCGCAGGGCTTGCCATCGCGCTTGACGCTCTTGCACCAGCCCAGGTCCCTGCTGGTGCCGATCTCGAGGACGGTGTCGTCGCTGGAGTTGAGGACGAGGCTGAAGCGGCCGGTGTCTTGTTTACCTGGGGGTGGCGGCATGATGCTGGGGTTGAGGATGGCGATGAGGGTGCCGGGTGTGAGTTTCCAGAAGCGGGTGTAGGCGGTGGTGAAGAGGTAGAGGTCGAGGCTCCATTTGAGGTCGGTGAGGGTGAGGACCATGTATTTGCCTCGGGCGTTGGTCTCGCTCTCGGCGGCCTCGGCTGTGGAGGTGATGGAGGCGGAGGTGGTTCTGTGGGCGTCGCGGTGGGAGAGGGGAGAGGATTTGGAGGCGATGATGCCGAGGACGATGAAGTCGCTGTCGAGGGCGGGGGGGAGGGTGTAGGTGGGGGATTTGATAGTGGAGAGGAGGGAGGGGAGGGTGAGAACGGGGCGGGCAGCGAAGGTGCGGGTTAGGAAGGGGTTGGGGAGGAGGCGTTTGGAGAGGTGTAGGGTGGAGAAGGGTTCGAAGAGTGAGTCGAATGGTTCGTCAGGTGTGTCTGTGGAAGGCGGAGGTTGGTTTGAAGAAGGGGAATGTGGGTGTGGGAGGTCCGACGGGATGCTGTCGGGTTTGAGTGAGCGTGGTGGTTGGATTTCTAGGGGTAGACGGTGTGGTGTATCGAGTTGACGCACTCGGGGTTGACTGGACTTGACGGTGACACTCTTGCTTCGGGAGAGCCCTCCGTTCGGCTTGTGGAGAGCTTTCAGCAGTTCTTCCCTTGAGAAGTCCCCAGTGTTACTGCTAGCTTTGGACTGAGTGCTTGAGACCGGTTGGCTTTCGGCAGCATTCTTCAAGCGCTCAATCTCGTCCTGTCGGATCCTAAAGCCGGTGCTTCTCTCCTTCCGGACTCTCTTGACTCTGTCATTGACTTCGTTATCACAACGCCTACTTTCCGCAATTCGATCGCTGAACGACTGCGGTTTTCTTGGTTGCTCCTGAAAAGACCTTGCCGTGCTGTTCGATAGGGTGCTGGCCCTCGAAGTGCCGGGCGTCGGTTTACTAGTAAATGGATCATCGGCCGCAGCGTTCCTGTCAGGTGGCCGCTTTAGCGACACATTCCGTCCCTTCAGACCCTTGTCGATACCAAGGAGTATTCTGCCTGGTGACCTCTTCTCTTCCGTAATGATGCGTTTTCGAGGTGGAGACACAGGGATCTGTAGCGCAGAGAACGACTTCAAACGGTTATCCACAGGCTTTTCATTCTCGACGTCTGAAGTAGCAGACACGGCTTTGGCCTTTTTCTGCTGTAGCTTCTTGAGTCTCAACCGCGCCTCAATCGCGTCCAGGCGCAATTGCAAAGTCTCTTCATCTTCTTCTTCGTTTTCTACAACCGCAGGCGCCAGAGGCTTCCGCTGCAGGTGTCTTAGGTTTGGGGTGGTGGCAGGTTTTTTTAGAGGCGAAGGTGTTGGTGACGTCCGATCGTGGAATTGACGTATGCGATTACGGCCGCTTGGGGAGCTCAGCAGAGCTTCATGTGGAGAGCGAGGCGGCCACCTTGACTCTGCTATCGCGCCCGCCATAATGGAATGATATACAGGCTTGCTACATTGGCTCACTGGCCGAGGATTAAGGGATTGTGCAGAAACAGCTGGTTCGCGTAGCAACAGAGGCGATGATTTCGTCGTTCAAGAATTGGCGCCGTTGATACGCAGGCCTCGAATGGTGTGCTTGGCTTACAGCTAGTACAGGAAGTGAAGCAAGATAACACTTGACCGGAACACCTCGTCAGTCGCACTGCAGTGTTGGTAATGTTGGTTCATCGTTAAACCACGTTGAGGACGAAGAGCCAATTGGAGGCTGTGATTGGCTGACGCGCTGACGCGTCAACGCGTCTCTCTGTAACGCGTGAGTCAAGCATCAAGCATCTTCTTACTGTTTTGCTTCATAGATCCATTTGCAATGCCTAGACCGAAGACCAGATCGAAGAGTAATGTGTCGAGCGCACAGGAAACCATCAATAGTGATGTTGAAGAGCCGCTCAAGCTCTTGATTCTGCCTCAGCTGCCGAAATATGCTTCTGAAGGTGCTCGTATTTGCACGCTGCCTCACCCACGAACATCGAAACCATGCCGATACTATTACTGCCCAGCAAAAGGCCCGCAAAATGGCTTATATGAATTTACAAGGACTGCGCCACCCAGTTCAACCTGCCAGAGCTGGCTGATTGCACGACAACAAGAAACAGGCCGCGATGCGCTCGAGAGCGATCCAGGTTCAGCGAAGTCTGACTCGAAGACTGTGGGTTCAGAGCAGCTTAGAGAAGTGGAGAACCAATCAGCAAGCAAGGATGCTAGGCCAGTCGCCGATGGATATGTGATCAAGTCACCAGAGCTGTTCATAGCAACGCCAATCGACCCATTGTTCCTGATCCTCCCTTCCCTTCTCGCTACCCTCAATGCCGAATCTCCGTCCTCGAGAGGCGTATTTCTATCTTTCGACGATATTCTCGAACCGCTTATCGAGGTCTCACCGCACTTCGGTGAGATCCTCAAACACGAGTCCATCCAGCATAAGATGATAGGGAGAATGAAAGCCGTCTGCGATATGGTCGCAGCAGGTGACGAGGATATGTACCGGCTCAACGTCGATAAGCTGTTGACTGAGCTTCTAGCCAAGGCTACAAAGATGGCCGCATCAGGTTTACCTCCAAGCATGGAACAGAAGTTTGTCCGGAAGGCACTCGAAAGACCTATCATGGCAATCAAACGTGAAGCAAGTTCAATATCAGCAGCTGCAGAATCTCGCCATGAGGAGACAGCGACCATCGACCCTGCTTCGGCCGAGAGTACCGACTCACAAGCAAGTGCATCGACATCTATTTCCACGTCTTCGGAGGCGTCTGCAGGCACAAATATTACAATACCTGATGAGAGAGCGCCCTTAGCACCGTCGTCAGATATTGCAGAGCTCTTGCGAATTAAGGTTGCATTGTCTTATATGTTCTCCGCATATATGCCTCAATCCCTCGTCACGACTCTAAATGCTAAATTAGCCGCTGAAGATAGCCCCATTGACTTGGGACCACTCGAGAAGGAGCTTGCATTGATAAGTGAGATGCGCCGCGAAGCTCTGGCCTCGAGATCGTATTCGGACTTTAGCCGCAAGCGTGGTATAGAGGATGAAGAGGCTACAGCATCGAGAGCAGAGAAGAAGGCTAAGAAGGAGGAGGATGAGAAGAAAAGGAAGGCTTCCGAGACCAGAGGGGTCAGGGACTTGAAAAAGGCTGACACGACTGGAATGAAGAAAATGAGCGACTTCTTCGCTAAGAAGCCGACTGCCATCAAGAAGAAGTAACGCATCTCCATCATTCCCCGGAAATAGCATTGCGGGCAGATTCAAGCGTGACAAGACGGTGGCTTGATAGCATCTCTAGCGGCTGGCATGTCCTCAGACTTGCTTTCCCACCGCAGAGTCCGATGGCGTGGTGCACCAGGCGAATATAAAAGCCTCTCTAGACTGTCCTCTTGGATGTCTGATCGAGCAAGACGATTGCTTGAAAGGTTTGCCTCTTCGAAGGATGGGTCTCTTCTAGGCGTTCACCCCCATCGCAATGCTGTCAAAACGGGCAGAACATGGTGCACCAACTTCACCCCTGCCACTGATTAGAATAGGGCTGAGCTCGCCAGCCGGAAGAACGGCCCTAAATGCCGCCCCCGACACAACACTTCGACCTCTTCTTTCCGCTGTTGATTTCCACTTAGACGTGGGAAGGCCAATTCGATGCACATTCTCGTCCGTATTCCAAGCTTCTACTTGTGCAGGAAGCATGCACTGAAAATTCTTTAGGTGACGAACGACGATGGCCCACCAAGTCAGCAGTCGTCGCCTTATGTCCACGCCTTCGTGAAGACATTACAAGGAGCTGGTCACACAGTCTCGGTAATACTACCACATCAGCAACGCTCATGGATAGGCAAGGCTCACTTTGTCGGCCAAGTCACAAAGCCGACTTACTTTAGACCTGGGACTGTGCACCAAGATGACGGCACAATCCACGGGAGACCAGGGGCATCGAATGGAAATAACGAAGAATGGGTCCTCGTAGACGGCACACCAGCATCATGTGCGCAGCTAGGTCTCTATCATTTCTTCCAAGATCGAGGACCTGTAGACTTGGTCGTTTCCGGGCCCAACTATGGCCGAAACTCCACCTCTCTTTTCAGTCTATCCAGTGGTACTATTGGTGGAGCGATGGAGGCCGCCGTTTGCGGAAAGCGTGCCATTGCGCTCTCATTTGCATTTTATTCTCGGGATCATGACCCTAATTTGATTGCTGGAGCGTCAAGGCATGCTGTCCAAGTCATTGAGCATCTCCACAAAAATTGGTCTCAAGATGTTGATCTGTATTCTATCAACGTGCCTTTGGTCGCAGAGGTTGAAAGCCACAAAACCTTGTTCACTCACGCTTTGCAAAATTACTGGACCTCAGGTAGTTCTTTTGAAGAGGTACCAGCCGATGAGGAGGATCAAGACCCAACAAGCCGTGAGCAAGAGATTAGAGAGAGTGAAATTTCTTCTGGAGCCCAGGATTCGATGTCGACAAAAGGGCACAAGCATAGGCATTTCAAATGGGCGCCTAAATTCGGCGATGTTCAGAAGAGTATTGACGCCAGTCCGCCTGGGAACGATGGATGGGCGATATCCCAAGGCTACACAAGGTGCGAGAAACCTCCATTTCTCATGCATCTAAGAGTGCTGATAAGAATCGCATTCAGCGTGACCCCTTTCAAGGCCAATTTCATGCATTCGACTGACGTGACGCTTGGAGAGCTAAAGCTGTGAGTCGCCTATTGTACATAGAGCATTGGATCACATAGACTGGAAACTCCTTAAGCTTGGCTATGACTCTCTCAGTCAAATAACGTCCTGTCCAGCGTGCGTCCTGACTGCCTCAACGTTCTAGATCAAACCCGTGCCACCCCACAGAACCAAAAGCGCCAGCTTTCTACGCCCTGATCCGCTACGAAGACGACTACGTCCAACCCCTAATTCTCGCTGCACTGAACTCCCAACTCGCACCGTCAACCTGGCAACCCATCTCCACATTCTCCTCGCTCCCCTACCCCTCAGCTCCAGTCCTCCAAATCACCTCCTACGAAACCCTCGACTTCGCTCACCTCCTCGCCAACCCAACCACCTCCCTCGCAAACGCCTACATAATCCGCAAAGCCCTCATCCGGAAACACTACCTCGCGCACACCGTCTCGTCCTGGCTTTCCAAACACCCCTCCAGCCCTCTGAGAGATCACGTCAAGCCAACCCTAGACATCGAGCTCGACTACGCCGAATTCCTCGACGACGCCCTCCTCGAAGCCTACGAGCTCCACGAAAGCTTCGTCCAAAACGCCGCCCTGCCCCCAGAGAGCCGCCAATGGTGGATCCTCAAGCCCAGCATGAGCGACCGCGGGCACGGCATCCGCCTCTTCAGCAGCAAAGCCGAACTCCGCTCCATCTTCGAGGGATGGGAAGCCGAAGCCCCAGACTCCGAAGACGAAAATACCCCCAACGATAAAACATCCGCGACGATCGAGAACGACGGCATCATGACCTCCCAACTCCGCCACTTCGTCGTCCAGCCCTACATCCACCCTCCCCTCCTCCTCCCCTCCCTCCAGTCCCGCAAATTCCACCTCCGGAGCTACGTCCTCGCCATCGGCTCCCTGCGCGTCTACATCTACAAAGAGCTCCTCGCGCTCTTCGCTCCAGAACCCTACCGCCCTCCCTCCTCGTCTCTAGACCCACGTATCCATCTTACAAACACCTGTCTCCATTCCTCTTCCCCCCCTCCCTCCTCTCCCTGCCCCAGCCCCAGCCCCACCATCCCCCCCACCAACAGCAGCAACATCCACACCCTCTCCTCCCTCCCCCTCCCCCCCTCCCTCCACACCTCCCTCCTCACACAAATCTCCTCCACAACAGCCTCCCTCTTCGAAGCCGCCGCAAGGGGTCAAATGGTACACTTCCAGACGCTGCCCAACGCGTTCGAGATTTTCGGCGTGGATTGGATGGTTGATGAGGGGGGGAGGGCGTGGTTGTTGGAGGTTAATGCGTTCCCGGATTTTGGGCGTAGTGGGGTTGAGGGCGAGGGGGTGGTGAGGGGGGTTTGGGAGGGGGTGGTGGGGATGGTGGGGGGGTTTTTTGGTGTGGGGGTGGAGGGAAGGGGGGAGGCGGAGGAGGAGAGATCGGGGATGAGGAAGGTGTTGGATATTGATTTGGGGAGGCGATGAGATGCGAGATCCTCAGAAGGGGATAGGTTATGTCTGTCTTGTAACGAAGACTGAGGGATATGCAACCGCGTTCCGCCATCGCTAGATGCCGGAAAGTCCTACGATCTCTCGGGGTCATTGATGTCAGTTTCTCAATCGGTTTCGAGAAGCTTTGCATACATGTGGGCTCATACAGTAGACAATGAGGAGATGCCCAATCTTAATGGCAATCAACGAAAATTCAACTACGAGAGGCGTCATGTGAAGATGGTGAGGGGATACATATCCCACGCAATGGCACAAGATCCCTTCATCGCTGGACTTTCTCAATGTGTAATGACTTTTGTCATGGCTGAGACTCATGTTCACGAATAGAGCCCCCTCAGACCGGACATTGGAGATTCAATTGTAGATTCCCGACCTTATCTTCAACCGAGCGGAGGACTTAAAGCACCGATACGTGCGGACGGTGCGATTCTTATGGTGATGTGCATGTCGATTGAGATCCTACTAGACTCGGGAATGATTGATCTAGAAGCAGAGTACCATCCGCCACGAGATGGTATATCCCTGACAGCACCTGTTGCAAAGCGTAACCATAAGGAAGAGGAGATTGAATGCCTTCTCGATGTCCCTGCAAAACACAACCGTCCTGTGCAAGGTGTACCCAGGGCTGAATAACAAGTTCATTCTTTGACTGCAAGAAATTACTCTCCTGGACCGATCTTCAGGCTCAGATGAATGGTCTCGCCCAATACTTAGAACGCAAGGTACTTTACCCTGTCGCTTGAGCCTGAGGTGTGAGGCCGCGTTGATTGCCTGCAATGCTGCTCCAGCATTTCTAGTTGCGACCAGGAACATGACCTGCCTTGTGTGATTGTTGCTTGATCGTAAGCGTAGACATCTCAGTATTTGTGAAGAATCTAAGCCGTATAAAGAGGATATTGAGAGCAGGTAGAAGCCGGGCGGTCTTTGGCTT